>ERZ826016.292-NODE-292-length-64044-cov-9.000438_pt1 | contig 64044 bp, 56 predicted proteins | sample MGYA00519872_ERZ826016 | MGnify/ENA primary metagenome ERZ826016 (study PRJEB31778, sample SAMEA3449218) | human gut metagenome | biome: human gut; feature: human-associated habitat; material: faeces | place: United Kingdom | collected 2010/2012 ... | reverse complement strand
GTCAGCCTTGACCTTTTGGTTACTTTTGGGTCAAGCCAAAAGTGACATACCGATTTGGGTCAAGCCAAAAGTGACACGTTAGATCTCATCAGGCGACTCCGAATCCCCACCCCCAGCAGCCGGCTTCTTCGAGATATCCACGGTAGTCTCCCCAGCCTTCTCCGCACGGAGCACCGCTTGCTGAGCCTTGCGAGTAGCCACAGGTTGGAACTCCAGCCCGGCGAAGACATTCTTCAAGTCCTCGCCCGGTATATACTGGATACTAACCCCGGTGATGTTTGTAGATGTGAATTTCTCAAGACTCTCCGCACCCTCGTTGAGGATATGGAGCCGGAATTTACCCAGTTCGCCGAAATCCACCTGTTTCCCCTCTTGGAGGGCATCGAGCAGGTTCTCGACAGTGGAGATCAATACCGCCACCACATCCGCCCGGCTGACGGTGGTTTGCATGGATACCCGGCGGCTCAGCTGCTTGAGCGATAGCTCACCATTGATCTGTGCCGTGGCGTACGCTTTCGCCGGCTCGTCTTTCTTGATAGGGTTGGTCCGAAGGGACACGCTGTAATTTAAAGCCATAGATTTGATAATTAAAAATTGATAATTGAAAATTGAAAATGAAATCGATTTGTTTTCGATAACGAATGTACGACATTCGGTTTCCTCTGAAATGAATACCGCTGACAGCGGATGAATAAGGGAGATAAAAGAGGAGATATGCTGAAAAATAAACATCCGTATAGTTGTTCGTGTCGTATGTTTTAAGTATCTTTATACCAATAAGATAAATCTTAAAAATGCGAACGATATGCGAACTGGATACACACAAATCGATGAGTGGCCCGTGCGGCCCTATTCCAAGCGGGAGCTGGCCATGGCCTACGCCCCCGAGATCAGCCCCGTCTCGGCCCTGAACCGGCTGGCGGAATGGATGCGGTATAACGATCGGCTGACCCGGGAGCTTGGTGATACGGGCTACCGCCCGAGGCAACGGGTCTTCACCTCCCTGCAAGTGGAGCTGATCTTCCGTTACTTGGGTCGTCCTTGAGAGGAGACACCGCCACCCGTCGGTATAGGCGAGCGGCGATGCCGGTACTGGCATCAGACAACGCCAGTACTGGCGTAGGGCTGCGACGGTAGTGCTTACGGGCGATGACAGTAGTGGCATTTCCTTCATTCCTTCATTCCTTCATTCCTTCGGGCGTCTCTCACGCACACACACGTGCGAGGAGAAAGCGTACTCGCCCCGTGCGGTCTTGATCAGTGTTCCCTTCTCCAGCATTCGTTTGAGGGAGGAGTCGAGTGTTTTCTCGGGTATGCCGTTCTTCGCTGCCTCCTCCACGGCCTGCCGACGGCAGAACATCATTGGGAGGGCATTGAATAAAGCCTGTTCAGGAGAGGTCTGGACAGGGATGGCCTCGGAGGTAGGCAGGAAGCCCAGCACGTAGCTCGAATGGCGGTAAAGAGGCTCTATGAGCGTGAGTACGGCTTGGAAATCCTCGTCGGTGACCCGTAGGTCCAGCTTGGGGACGATACCATCCTTGATATTCTCGATGGGGATCTCCGGGGCGGGGGAGAGACCGGGGGAATTGAAAATGGAAAATTGAGAATTGAAAATTTTTTGTTGGGGAGGGAGGAATTTCTCCAAGGCTCTCAACAGGGCTACTATACTCAGGATCCGGCAGGTATTGATGGCGATACGGGCCACGGCGCTTCGCATGGAACCTCCATAGGCGTAACCGGCGTGGGAGAATAACTGGGCGAACCGTTGGTTGAACAGCTCTTTCTGTTTCTCGGATAGCCTTAGCTGGATCGTTTGGACCGATCCGTTGATCAGATCCAGTACCTGTTTCCATTGTGTTCCCCATGTGGCGAAGCGTAGGCCGTAATCCTCGCCTTCTGAATCGAATTGGTCCATCCACTCATCGATGGGGGGCATGAAATAGAATAACTGGCGAGAGAACAGGCCGTTCTCCGCCGAGGGGATCAGCGGCTTTACTTGCGCCGGGGTTCCACTTAGCAATACGCTGAGATAAGACTCATCGCATTCCCGGTACTCATGATTAGTACGCCGGTTGAAGGCCAGTCGCTCATGGTCGTGGCATTTACGCAAGGTATCGCTCCAATGGCCGTGATCCGCTCCGATGGCGGTACTTACGGTATCAGCCTCGGTCTCGCAGATCAGCCCCACGCCGTCGGCCTCTATGAGGTTCTCTAAGATACCGGTACCCGAGTTATCGCCGGCTATGAGGAACATCTTGAGGGGCGGTTGTTCCGGCTCGAGCGTCTCGGAGCGTTTCTTGCCGAGTGAGTCCCATCGGTTCTTTTCCTCCCGATAATTCTTTAGGCTGTCTTTGTAGCGGGCCATCATCTCCTCGTGAATAGGTTCAGCTAGGCGCCTGACCCATGTCAAGGCTCCTTTTCCGGAGGCGGGAGGCGCTACGATGAAGGTTTGTAGGCATGGGTACATGTATTTTTGTCCGTATAATACCCGTACCCGCTTGTTCAAGGTGCCCCCGAGTACGGTGAATACTCCCAGCAGGAGTATGTCACGCTGGGCGATGGAGTTCCCGCAATCGATCATCTGCTTGATGAACGGGGGCCACGGATAATCCGGGAAAGCGGGTGGCAAGTCCTCACGTGCGTACGTATGTGCGTGTGTGGGTGTGAGAGGGGCTTGAAGGTTTGAAGGATTCTTGTTCTCCCTCAGGTATTGGCGGAAGGTGTCGGCCAGTTGCTTGTCCGTTTTTACGCCGGCAATCTCGGCCCAGTGGAAGACGGAGCCTAATCCGTTGCGCCCGTTGCCCGCTTTGAGGGCGTGGTCGTATAGCTTGTCTGCTTCTTCGTAGAGGTATTTCTCGGACAGGCGGCAGATGCGATGAAAGAACGTCCTTCCCGTTTCCCCGCAATCGTTGGCGGTGGCGAAGGCGATCGGCATATACTCTTGGTAAGTGGGAGCGATGTTCGCCCCTTGGTGTTCGATGGCGGCGACAAGCCGCTCTAAATCTGATAATGGATTCATTTGATTTATAAGTTATAATTTATGATTTAAACTGTCAACTGTCATTTGTCAACTATCAACTCTCCCGCAGCTTAGCGGAGGGATCATGGCAGAGGAAACACGCCCGTGAGAGATCGGCGTTTGAGGCATCCGCATTCAATCCGTATTTCCATTTCAGGTATTCCCATGCCGATAGCCGTGCCTTATCAAAAGATTCCTCTATGGAAGCCTTGGGTGAGAGCCGGTAGGGGACGAGCAGTTTCACGCCTGTGGTGCTTGGGCTGACGAAAGCTAGGTCCGGTCTCAGTTTATTATCGGCGAACAAGGTGTCTCGCCAGTGGAGGGTTTCCTCCGGCGAGGGGAGATGGTCGATATCGATGACAAACTCTCCGGAAAGGAATAACAGGCGGTCTTCCTTGCGATAGGAGAAGACCCCGGCCGGTGTGACGTATGGCAGTAAGTTTTGCTTCAGTTTGCGGAACCGTTTCTCGTCGCTCAAAGCGTCCTGTACGCTGAGCGTTCGTTCTTTCAGCCACTCGTTGGAGGTGATATAGGTATGCAACTGTTTGACACTGGTCACGCCGCTCGGCACTTGATTGGAGATGGGGGCGTTGAAAAAGGACATGATACATTCTTTCATTAACTCGTTTGATTTAAAGTTTAGGCTGGTAAAGGAAAGGTAAAAGAGTGAGAAAAAACGGTCCGGTAAGTTATTTGCACCTATCGGTAAGTTATTTGCGCATAAAAGTAATTCGGTGACAGGAAAAAGAAGAAGATATGAGTGAAGAGAAAGCGAGCCCGTGTGTGCTGCACATCCATGGCGAGAACATACAGGTGCTGCCCAACGCCATGTTTGCCATTCAATATATTTGCTTGGACCCGGGAGAAAAGCCGGAGGTCGTTTCGGAAAAGGACGTGAGGCCGGATCCGGAGCCGTGTGATTTATTAGCCTCCTATATCCAAGACGAGGAGGTACGTCACGACTTCGTAAAGCGAATCGCCCAATGCCCGGATGTGGCCACCCTCTGCCAAACGGTGCTGACCGACCTTTTCAACGAGGTCTTTTGCGACTGCGTGGAACCGGCCAAACTGATCAAGAGCAAGGAATTCATCAACGCCATCATCCCCCTGCTCCCCTTCAAGCAAGGCAAGAGCTTGCGCAATATCCGGCGGGCGATCGTGAAGTATGTGCTGGGGGAGGGGTAGGTGTTTTGGTTTATGAATGATTGCATAATTGGATATTTATTTGTTTCTTTGTCAATATTCTATTTTCTTATGAAGTCGAGACAAGAGATCCTAGCGTTATTAAGAGACTTCAAGGTTCGTCAAGGCAAAAAGTACGGAATCTTGAAGATGGGTATCTTTGGCTCTGTAGCTCGTGATCAACAGACGGAAAGCAGTGATGTGGACATTTATTACGAGGGTGAGGCGCAAGGGCTTTTCTCTCTCTCCCATTTGAAAAATGAATTGGAAGAACTGTTGGGAAGCCCGGTGGATATCATCCGTCTTAGAGACCGGATGAATCAGTTGCTTCGTAAACGCATCGAGAGGGAGGGGATCTATGTTTGATAGAGAGTTGGCCTTGGATACCTTATCGCAGATAAAGGATACTCTTTCAATGATAATGGCAAGAACTTCGCATATTCATAAGGTTGATGATTTTTATATGAATGAGTCTGGTATGATTCTATTGGATAGTGTTTGTATGAAACTTGTCGCTGTAGGTGAGGCAATCAAAAATCTAGACAAAATAACGAATAAGGAATTACTTCTTAAATATCCGGCTGTAAACTGGAAGGATATTAAAGGGATGAGAGATATCATTGTCCATCATTATTTTGATATTGACGCAAGCGTGATACTTTATAGTCTTCAAAAGGAGGTTCCGGATTTGTACTCCACTATTTGTGTTATGCTGAGGGATTTGTCTCGGTGACTTATCACGATAAATATAGTTTAAACTCATGTTTGCGTATATCTATATACGCAGGATTTGATCTCCGATAAGATCACATTGACCACGGGCTAGTGTTGAAATCAGAATTAACTTTTAACGCAAATCGGTCATTAGAACATTCAAAATGTGTGATCAAGCCTATAATACTTTGAAAAACAGAATATTTATGACTACATTTTACTAATGACCACCATTAGAAAACACTATCTATAAAAAGCTAATTTACAATATTTTACTAAACCGATCACGGAAAAAATCATTCTCAAATGACCGATTTGGGTTTAAAGAGGGTATGCCCTGAATTGGATGCTAACTGGAGGTCGAGAAAGTGGATGTATCTTTCTTTTCTAATAACTATATTCCTCGGCCGCAAAAGGAAGTAAAGGTTACCTGATAGGGCAAAATATGAAATCAAACAGATTTATATTACCATGAACGTGGCTTGTTGATAGGTAAGAGTACGTTATAGTGGTAGTTTACTATAAATCGTTTACATGGAAGGAGTGACCATGTTACTTGACCAATCATTTTTATCAAACAATATGGAAGATAGAGTTAAGATTATCGACTTGCCCAAAATCTTGGACAAGCGAGGCAACCTGTCTATTATTGAGGAATTGAGACATATTCCTTTCAAAATAGCACGGACGTATTGGATCTATGACGTTCCCGGTGGTGAGCGAAGGGGCGGTCATGCCTATAAGGAGAACGAAGAGTTCATCGTAGCCCTTTCGGGTAGTTTTGATGTGGTGATAGACAATGGTAAGGTGCGTACCACTTATGCCTTGAATCGCTCTTATTATGGTTTGTATGTCCCCAAGGGGCTTTGGCGTGAGATGAATAATTTCTCTACCAATTCCTTGGCTTTGGTATTGGCATCCACGCCCTATGATGCGGAGGACTACATTTATGATTATCAAGAATTCCTAAGGATAATGAATCCATGATATCCTTGCTGCAATCTCTTCGTTTCATATTTGCTATCATGATTTTCCTTCATCATTATCCCGTGGATGGAACTGGATGGTTTAAGGCTGGTGGTTCTTGTGGAGTCTCGTTCTTCATGGCAATTGGAGATGGTTGTTTGTTTCTTGCTCATCCTTTTCTCCAATTATGTGGTGTATCATTATTATGAGATTCCTGTTTCGAAATCTTTAAAACGAAAAATAGTATGTGTAAAGTAACGGTTTATGATTGCTCGATCGTGGAGCTTCCTAAGATTGAGAACCGGGCGGGGAATATCATACTGATCCATGGGAATGTGAATGTGCCGTTTGATATCAAGCGAGTATTCTATTCGTATGATATACTGGGAGGTGAGGCACGAGGTGGTCATGCTCATAAGGTATGTCTTGAGTTTCTGATTGCTGCAAGTGGCAGCTTTGAGGTGATGTTGGATGATGGGGTAAACAAGCGTAGCGTTTTGTTGAATCGTCCTTTTTATGGCTTGCATATTCCTCCCGGCATTTGGGCTGCGGAACAGGGTTTCTCTTCTGGCTCCATTTGTTTGGTCTTGGCCTCAGATCTTTATGAAAAGGAGGACTACATTCGTGATTCTGATGATTTTCTTCAATATGTTAAAACGTTAAATAATATAAAACAGGGAGGGATAAAATGCATTAATTTATATTGCCTTCCTGTCAGAAAGGAGGCGGCCTGATGAGAGAGAGCAAAGTTTATGATTGTACTGTCATAGAGTTGGACAAGCATCATAGCGACCGCAAGGGAAACATTACGGTAGTGGAGAATAAGGAGGACATTCCATTTGAAGTGCGTCGTACTTATTATCTGTATGATGTGCCTGGAGGCGAGAGCCGTGGGGGACATGCACACAGGGAGCTGAGCCAATTAATTATTGCGGCAAGCGGTAGTTTTACAGTGACGCTGGATGATGGCAAGGTTAAACGTACCTTCGTCTTGAATCGACCTTATCAAGGTTTGTATATCGTGCCTGGAATTTGGCGCACGCTCGATGATTTCTCAACAGGAGCTGTCTGCCTTGTACTGGCTTCTCATGGTTATGATGAAGCGGATTACATACGTGATTATGATGAATTTATAAAATATAAGAAATGAATATTTGCGTTGCGGGAAAAAATAATATCGCAGTTGAGATATGCCAATATCTAACACAGTATTACCCGATGTATCCTATAAAAATCATCCCTAATCGGAATGATAAGGGTATTGACGGTTTTCAAAGATCATTCTTGAAATATGCACAGGAGAATGGAATAGAGATAACGACTCTAGAAAAAGTCTATATTGATAGTGATTTATTGTTCTTGTCTTTGGAGTTTGATCGGATTATTAACCCTTCTTTGTTTGTCAGCAGAAGGTTGTTTAATATACATTTTTCTATGTTACCCGCATACAAAGGTATGTATACTAGTGCATTTCCAATCCTTAATGGAGAGAAACAGACTGGAGTTACGTTGCACTATATCGACTCGGGTATTGATACGGGCGATATTATCGCTCAATCAGTCATTGAGATAAATCCGACAGATACAGCGAAAGATCTTTACCTTAAATATATTGAGCAAGGTACACTGTTAGTAAAGAACCATCTTCAGTATTTAATTGAGAATAGTGTTAAGGCGTATAGACAGCCTAAAGAGGAGTCCACTTATTATTCTAAATCAAGTATAGACTATTCAAATTTGTGCCTTAACTTTCATTCAACAGCCTATCAATTGTCTTTGCAAGTTAGGGCATTTCATTTTAGGGATTATCAACTGCCTAAGATGCTAGGTATACCAATTATAAAAGCCGTAATTTTAGATACAAAGAGCGAGGCTAAACCTGGTACTGTTCTTTTTGAGAACCGAGATAAAATAACGGTTGCTACCATTGACTATGACATAGATCTTTATAAAGATTGCATGGGGTTGGTATTGGATTGTTGCGAACAGAATCGTTTAGATGAACTGAAAGAAATTCCCTTTATTACTTATTATGTTTGTGAGAAGGAACTTGTACATGGATGGACACCACTAATGGTTGCAGCTTATAATAATTCGATTGATGTATTCTGCTATCTGATGGAGAATGGGGCACAGATTAATGTCCAAAACAATAATGGAACAACTGTCTTTATGTATGCGAAAGACGCTGCTCTAAGGAATAAGGATTATTCAATCATAGATTTGTGTCTTCATTTTAAAGCGGATCCTTATATTCGGGATTATTCATCAAAAGATCTATTTGACTATTTACAGGACCAATCCGTGGATTTAGCTGATTATATCAAAAAAAATATATCATGATCAAGTTTTTAGAGTTAAAGAAAATAACCGACAGATACTCGTCTGAGATTCATGAGGCTGTGAGTCGAGTGATTGATTCAGGTTGGTATCTTCAGGGAAAGGAGAATGAGAAGTTCGAGGCGGATTATTCTACTTATATCGGGACAAGGTACACGGTAGGTTGCGCAAATGGTTTGGATGCCTTGATCTGGATATTCCGTGCTTATGTGGAGATGGGGATGATGAAGCCGGGTGACGAGGTGATCGTGCCGGCTAATACCTACATCGCTTCTATTCTTGCCATCTCAGAAAATGGTTTGATACCAGTGTTAGTGGAACCTAGCCTTGAAACCTATCAGATTGATGACAGCCGCATCGAGGCTGCCATTACGGAAAAGACCAAGGCGATCTTGATTGTGCATCTTTATGGACAATGTGCCTATACGGATAAGATCGGAAAGTTGTGTGAGAAGTATAGTCTCAAGTTGGTGGAGGACAATGCGCAGGCACATGGTTGCATGTTTAAGGGACGGAAGACCGGCTCATTGGGAGACGCTGCAGGTCATAGCTTTTACCCGGGTAAGAACCTGGGAGCCTTGGGTGACGGAGGTGCGGTGACCACGGATGACGAGGAGCTTGCTAAGATCGTGCGTGCTGTGGCCAACTATGGATCACAGCGTAAGTATGTATTTAAATACAGGGGGCGTAATAGCCGATTGGATGAGATACAGGCCGCTATCTTGGATGTGAAGCTGAGACATTTGGATGAGGATGGCGCTATCCGAAAACAGATTGCCAAGTATTACATCGAGCATATCAAGAATCCACGGATCGTTACACCTATTGTGAAGGATTGGGATGCGCATGTATTCCATATCTTTACCATCCGTTCGGAGCGCAGGGATGAGCTACAGAAATACTTTTTGGAAAATGGTGTTCAGACTATCATTCACTATCCGATTCCACCTCATAAGCAGGAGTGCTATAAGGAATGGAATGATCTTTCTTTTCCCATCACGGAGCAGATCCATAGGGAGGAGTTGAGTTTGCCGATGAGTCCTGCGCTGACGGATGAAGAGGCGGAGAAGGTTGTTGAGTTGCTGAACGCATGGGAGTGTTGATTCAAAGGTTACTCTTTCTCTGTAGGCGTTTCACCTCGGCGGATATTGTGAAGGTTTTCTCCTTTACGGCCATGTCCACTTTAGTGAAGATGCTAACCGGGTTGATCAGTGTTAAGGTAGTCGCCTCCATCATTGGCCCCGCTGGGGTGGCACTGGTTGGACAACTTAATAATTTCGCCTCAATCGTGATGTCCCTTTCCAGTGGAGGTATCAACAGTGGCATCACTAAATATATATCTGAATACAAGGAGGATGAGGATAAGGTAAGAGACTGTTTATCTACCGCATTGCGGATTACGGTGGTCTGTTCATTATCGGTAGGGCTACTGATGATCTTCTTTCACTCTTATCTGAGTGAGTATGTCATGCTCTCACCGGAGTATGGATCTGTGTTTGTCATATTTGGGTTCACGGTGTTGCTCTATGCCTTGAACATGATGCTCACTTCCATTATCAACGGCTTTAAGGAGTTCAAGCGTTATGTAAGGATCAATATCGCTAACAGCCTTGTTGGATTGGTGTTTACACTAGGCTTTGTCTGTACGTTGGGTTTACCTGGAGCATTGATCAGTGCTGTCACTTACCAAAGCGTGATGCTCTTTATCACCCTTTGGATGGTACGGAAATTACCTTGGGTGAATTTTAATTATTTCAAGAACAAGCTGGATGGTGTCCTTGCCCGGAAATATTTCCGTTATACATTGATGACCTTGACTACCGCAGCTACGGTTCCCGTATCTCAGATGTTGCTTCGTGGCTACGTGATTTCGGAGATTTCTCCAGTGGAGGCTGGTTGGTGGGAAGGGATGAATCGTATTTCCGGTATGTATTTGATGGTGATCACCTCTTCTTTCTCTGTCTATTATCTTCCTCGCCTCTCTGAGCTGACCGATAGGTTGGAGTTGCGTCGTGAGATATTCAAGGCCTATAAGGTGATCGTTCCAATGTTGTTGGCTGGTTTTACACTGGTCTACTTGCTGCGCTACGTGGTTATCCGTATCCTGTTCACCCCGGAATTTCTTCCTATGGAGAATCTCTTTGCTTGGCAAATGGCGGGTGATTTCTTTAAGATCTGTAGCTGGCTTTTGGCCTTTTTGATGGTCGCAAAATCAATGACCAAGACATTTATCAGTACGGAGATCCTTTTTTCTATGGGATTTGTTCTTCTAGGTTTTTTGTTTATGCGATGGAATGGAGTTGTTGGACTTACGCAAGCTTATTTTGTGAATTATATATTGTATATGGGGAGTATGGTCATTTTGTTTAGAAAATTGATATATGGAAAATAAACCGTTAGTTTCGATAGTAGTAATTACCTATAACTCTTCGGAGTATGTGTTAGAAACCTTGGAGAGCGCCAAAGCACAAACTTATACAAACATTGAGTTGATAGTTAGTGATGATTGTTCCACGGATGAAACGGTCTCGATTTGTAAAAAATGGTTTGAAGCAAACAAGGATCGATTTGTTAATACTATAATGGTAGAAGCCGAAATTAATAGTGGTGTTCCTGCTAATGCGAACAGAGGCTTAGCGGAGTGTAAAGGTGAATGGATCAAATTTATCGCCGGAGATGATATTCTTGTTTCTACAGGAATAGAGGAATTTGTTAAGAAGTACGAAGATGGGGGAGATTTGGTGGTTTGTGATTTACAGAGGTTTCATGTGGATAAAGAAACGGGGGGGAAAATATATGGAGGCATCTATCCTAATGAAAAGCGGCGGAAAATGTTACACTTTGATTTGGTTACTCAGCAAAAAAACATTCTCACTTCTTTCTTTATAGTTACCCCTGCGTTATTGATTCGTCATCGTTTGTTCGATGAGATAGGTGGATACGATGAGGAATATCGCTATATGGAGGATTATCCCTTTGCCTATAAGTGCCTTTATAATAACCATAAGTTTGATTATTTACCAATAAAAATGGTTTATTACCGAGTAGGACATGGTAGTATAACTTCAAATGTAGGAGTGTTTTACAACGAAAGATTCTATCAGTGCAGGAAGGCTTTTTTGCAAAAGGAGATTTATGGACAAATTCCTTTTTGGAATATTCTATATTGGGAAAATGAATGGGTGGATAGAGTGCGTCATTATATCTTGTATAGTATTTGCCGAAATAAAAAAAATAAATATACTTCTATGATAAGCAAAATAATTACGACGTTATCAATAAAAGCATGGTACGATAGAGAGGATTGAATTTATTGTTTAACTATCTCGTTTTAGTGATTAAGCAGGATCGTATATGATAAAAAAATCTATATTATATGTGCTGATGTTCTTGTATGTATACCAACTTCAGTTGGTATTTCTCCCGATAACTGTGAATAAACTGTTCGGTATTTTTGGTATGTTTTTGTATGCATATCATAGTGTTCGAGGAAGACCTAAGTTTGCGGTGTTAAGTAATGTTTCTAGATTAATGAAGCCCTATTTGTGGGTGTTATTTTTCTCTATTGTCTCCATTTTTCTGAATGGATCCTATGAAATGCCTTATATACGGTTAGGTTTTAGCTTTTTTTTAGCTATATTTGGAACTTATCCTATCGCTTTGCTATTTTCCCGTATTTATGGGAGAATGTGTTTTTTTACTGTAGTTAAGTATTTCGTAGCAGTTGCAGTTGTTCAGATGTTAATTTCCTTTGCTATGTTTGCTAATTCTAGTTTTCATGATTTGTTTACATCTTTAATACGATATGACGAAATTGCTGAATTTGGAATAGAACAAAGTGAAGGATTTAGGTTGATAGGCTTCGGTACAGGATTTTTTAGTTCTGGAATAATTCATGGATTTATTCTGATTATAATGTCTTTTTATTATCGTTATAGAATAAAATCAATAGGAGAAAATATACTGTTTTTTATTACGTTCTTTTGTATTTTACTGGGAGGTACTTTTATGGCTAGAACTACACTAGTAGGTGCTTGCATAGCTTTTTTCTTTATCTTTTCAGCAGGAATTCACTCTGTACATCGTTTTTTCAAGCTGGTGCTATCTGTTTTTGCTTCTTGTTTAATATGTCTGTCAGTTCTTGTTTTTGTTTCTAATTATAACTCTGTAGATTTGGAGGTCCTTTCCTCTTTTGGTTTTGAGATGTTTAAAAATTATAGCGAATCAGGTAGTTTTGAGTCAAGTTCTACTAATGTGCTTATTGATATGTATAGTACTATTCCTAATAATATAAAAACTTGGATAATTGGAGATGCTAAATGGATGGATTCAAGTGGAATATTTTATTATATGCAAACTGATATTGGTTATTTTAGAAATATATTTTATTTTGGTGTGTTAGGTCTTGTGTCTTTCATTTGCTTTCAATATTTGTTTTTAAAAATAGTATTTTATAGACGTAATTTTGTGAATTGTAGAAAGTATTCGGTTGTATTATTTTTGTTTTTTGTTGTGTTAAATTTAAAAGGAAATGCTGATCTTGGCTTGTTATCAACTATTTTTATGTATTCTGAAATATATCCTAAATTAAACTTTGAAGAAGTATGAAACTTTTTCTGTAATTATACCAGTTTATAATACATAGGGATATATCAATTTCTGCTTATCCTCTGTCTTTAATTGAATTTTGGATGATTCATTTTTTTGAGTCATTATTGTAAATGATGGATTCATCGATGGTTTCATGCATATTTGTTGAAGTCCTTGATTTATATCTATATATTTAATTATATGCTTGATTTCTTCCATTATCTATACGCGGAAGTTATAGGTATAGATAATCCTCTTTTGTTTGGGATTCGTTATAAATCGATCTTTCGTGAACTCTTACGGGTTAGTGCGAATTTTCTAGTCCCTGCATACTATAGATTTTCGCCTACGCCTTCTTTGCCAAAACAGAAGAGAGAACAGCAAGTGATTCTTTCATTGACTTCTTTTCCCGGTCGAATAAATAGGGTCTGGATCGTAATTGAGTCATTGCTCCGTCAACAGATTAAAGCGGATCGTATTGTTCTTTGGCTTTCTAAAGATCAATTTGAAGGTATTGATTTACCAAAGAGTTTGATAAAACTTCAAAAGAAAGGATTGGAGATTCGATTTGTTGAAGGTGATATTCGCTCCCATAAAAAATATTATTATACGTTACTTGAGTATCCCAATGACCTTTTAGTGACGGTTGATGATGATTTGTATTATTCTTCTTCATTTCTGAGGAATCTTATGGAGGCTCATGTTAAACAGCCAAATGCGGTTATTAGTGTTTATAGCTTTCTTATTCGTTATGATGAAAGGGGAAATGTGATGCCATATGAGCAATGGATTCAACCAATAAAAGAGGGTTGTTATCCTTCAGGGGTAATTTTTTTGGGTTCGGGAGGGGGAACATTATTTCCCCCACAAGCACTTTATCCAGATGTGTTGAATATTGATTTGGCAAGGGAGCTTTGTCCATTGGCTGATGATGTGTGGTTGAATGCTATGTGTCAGATGAGCCAAGTGAATATAGTGAAGGTTAGAGGAAACAACATTCTTTTATCCATCTATAACCATAGTTTTAATAAAACGGAGACATTGAGTTCTATTAATAATGGAAAAAAACTAAATGATATTCAGATTAAGAACGTAATGGAGCATTATCCTGTCTTTCGGAAATTATTTTAAAGTTTATCAATGATCTTAAGTATATGTTTTAATTTAATTATTTTTAATTTGGTTTCTATAAACAGAGGTATGAAATATCGTATTGTCTTTATTCTAAATTCGATACAGCATCAACGTTGTGTTAAAAGAATACAGGAGTTTATTTGCAGAGGGTATGAGGTTGAAATATATGGCTTTAGCCGGGGTAATGAAGATTTTAATAAATCTTTGTCGGAAATGAGGCCTATAGTGTTGGCTCAATTTGATAATTCTACTAGTTTTAGAAAGAGTTTTTCCCTTATGTATCATTCTCTGAGTACAAGGGTGATAAGACGAAGCTCGGCGTGGTCGGGATGTCACACATATATTGGAATCATTGAGATCGAGGGCGGAGGAGCTGCTTTCCCGCCGCCGTATGCGTTATAGCGAGACCCTTCGTAAGGCGATTGTCTATATGCTCAATGGTTGGGATCATTTAGTTCGTTATCGAGAGGACGGCGAGTATGTGATAGACAACAACCTAGCCTAGCGTTCTATCCGTCCTTTGACGAATAACCGAAAGAACAGCCTGTTCTACGGTAGCGAGCGTGGAGTGGAGATGGCCGTTTGGTTCCACTCATTGGTGGAGACCGGCAAGGCTCGCTGCTTGAACTTAAAGAACTGGATGGTCAGTCTCATTTGTGAGCTGATGAGAGGCAATAAAGACTACGAAGGCCTCCTTCAAGGTGCCTATAATTAGGCTATAAGAAGAAAAATCAATTTTAAGTGAGAGGTTTCAATCTGCTATATTGTTGAAAACAAGAGAATTGGAAGTGATTGAGTACTTACATACGCTTTTGCTGGGATATCGTAGTCTGCCTTCTGTGGATAAAAAAAAGACCCGTGTTTTGTTGTCTCGGAATAAGCAACTCTTTTGGAGGATGATGCGTTCAATGAATCTAAAGTATAAACTAGAAGGAGTTGTCTTTATCGTAAATATACGCTTAGGTTTCCTTTTACATCAATTAGTAAGATGAAAATATCTGTAAGTACTCAATTAGAGCACTTTTCCATTGTCCTAATTTGAGTACTTACTTGTTTGTTGAATGATTGATTGAATTTATAAGTAAAAGTATATGAATCGAATTGTTTTTGTGATAAATTCTATATCAGATCCACATTGTATTAAACGTGTGAATGAGTTTGTTTCTAATGGTTTTGAAGTTTCTGTTTTTGCATTTAGTCGCTGCCTAAATGTGCGAAATATTCCTAATTTTAAATATGATATTTTGGGAGAGTATGATAATGACTTGCCATATCATAAACGACTTTCTATTTTATATGGTGGAATAAAGCGTATTCTTGGAATACATAAATGTGATAATGTTTTGTTTTATTTGTTTGGTTTGGATGTTGCTTTTATCTTTAAATTACTATCAACTAATGATTATATATATGAAGAAGCTGATATGCAACAATTCTATATCAAGAATATTTTTATTAGGAGTCTTTTTGATAAAGTAGATAAGTATATTATTAGAAATTCTAAATTGACTATTTTTACATCGGAAGGATTTGCAAAACATCATTATGGAGATAAATGGCCAAATAATATAAGGTTTATAATGAATAAGTTAGATCGTGATGTACTGAAATATCCTATTTGTGAAAAAAGATCGGTCTGCTTGTGTAATTTGAAAATAGGATTTGTAGGTGGAGTTAGGTATGACTCTATTTTGTGTTTTGCTGATGTGTTTTGTCGAAAATATATTAAGTGTGAGTTTCATGTTTTTGGAATAGTTGCATCCAAAATGCAACAAGAACTAGATAGACTTTCTAAGTATTCTAACTTTTATTATCATGGTCCTTTCCGTACTCCTGGTGATTTGCCTAAAATATATAGCTCAATAGATTTAGTTTTAAGTACATATGATTTGAGTAGTATAAATGTAAAATATGCTGAACCTAATAAATTGTATGAAGCTATTTATTTTGAAACACCGATCATAGTTACAAAAGGAACATATTTGTCTGATAAAGTCTCACGTTTGAATATAGGGTATTCTTTAGATCCATTGGATAGCTATTCTATAGAACAATTTATAGATTCATTGTCTATTGATGATATTAATGACAAAGTTAATAAAATGTCCTCTATACCAAAAGAGGATGTTATTGATGATAATCAGTGTTTATTCAAATATATAGAGGCGATTTGATAAACTATAACGATAAAGCATTAAAGTATGGGGTGGATTTCGTGTGGGAAAGCGGGCGAAGGTGACGTTTCTGAAAGATTTCCCGAATGAGATGGAGGCTTGGCATAATGGCTTTGGCTCATTGGGTAGGCATTATCGAAGATTTGTGATTGATAAGGATCGTTTTGAAATAGAGGATTCAGTCTCGACAACCGAGAAAGCCGTAAGTTTGATCCATCTGGCTCTGGATGTAAAAGTCATATCTTGTTCACAAACCGAAATAGTAACGACTGTCGCAATAATAAGAGTAGCTGGCGCATCTACTATTGAGGTTGTAGATGACCAAGTGTCATCTGCGTATAACCGTTTTCATCCTTCCAAGACAATCCGTATTCATTTCGTGGAGAAACTTTCTTATGTAGTTATGATAGAGGACGTATCGGATAGTAATTACAAATGAAAATAGGGGAAAATATTTGCAACCTAACTAAAAGTAAGTATATTTGTAGTGGTCGCTATGATATAAGCGGTAGCAGTAAATCATATAATTATGGGACAAAAAGAAATTTCTAATAGGATTGAGTATTTGGTGAGTTGTGTAGGTGAGTTTGCTTTACGCCATTCATTGACAAACAGTCAGGCTTATGCTTATTTGAAACGGTTTCTAGGTATAGATTTTCTGATGCGTTATTATGAGGCTGAGCATCTGTTATCAATAGATGATGCCGTGGAGGATCTGACTATGATTTGTCATAGAAATGGAGGGATGATCGTATGATATTGTATCATGGCTCAAATATGTTTATTGATGTTGTTGATCTTAAGAAATCAAAGCGAGCAAAAGATTTTGGCCAAGGCTTTTATTTAAGTAAGGAAAGTGAACAAGCTAAAAAGATGGCGGAACTTACCACTTTTCGTCAAAGTACAGGTTTCCCTACGATAACTGCTTTTAGCATAGAAGACTCATTCCTTTCGGACTGTAACGTCAATATAAAAATATTTGAGGGTTATTCCGAAGAATGGGCAGAATTTGTTTTAATGAATAGACGGAACTCAACTTCCGTGCCAGTACACCCTTATGATATTGTAGTTGGTCCTATTGCTGATGATAAGGTTGGTGTACAGATACGACGTTTTATGATGGGATATATCTCTTGTCAACAATTAGTGGAAGAACTTTCTTATATTAACGGTCCGACAATCCAATATTTCTTTGGAACGGAGAGGGCTATTAAACTTTTAAAGAGAATATGAGGAATAAGGATTTTCAATTCCAAATAGAGTGTCTGACAATTGAGTTGGCGCATTTGTTAATAGATGAGTACGGTTGGGATATGAATCGTGCTTTGGATGAATTATATAATTCTGCAACCTATCGGAAATTAGAAGATGAACGTTCGGGGCTTTATTATCAAAGTGCTCTGTACGTGTTTCAATACCTTAAAAATGAAATGGAAACGGGTATAATGGCTTAGTTTTCTAGCCTTGTTGTATATCTACCAAAACCATACTCCTGTCAATTCTTGTCGGTCTGAATCCTAAAATGGCCGAATCGAAAAATAACACATTATCTTTTTAACACATATTTCTTATGAAAGCATGTTTCATGGGTTTGGGCTATATTGGCCTGCCCACGGCTATTATTGCCGCAAAGCACGGGGTGGAGATCGCCGGCGTGGATATTAACGCTCAGGTGGTGGAGGTTACCAACCAGGGGAAATTGCATATCATCGAGCCGGGTATGGAGGAGATGTTGCGGGAGGTACTGGCCTCCGGACATTTCAAGGCGTACACCGAGCCTCGGGTGAGCGACGCTTATTTCATGGTGGTACCCACTCCTTTCAAGGGGGATCATGAGCCGGACGTATCGTTCGTTGAGTCGGCTACCCGTATGGTGCTTCCTTTGTTGAAGGAGGGGGATTTGTACGTGATCGAGTCTACCTCGCCGGTGGGGACGACCGAACGGATGGCTAGTTTGATTTTCTCGGAACGGCCGGAGCTGGAGGGCAGGATCTATATCGCTTATTGCCCGGAGCGGGTGCTTCCGGGTAACGTGATCCATGAGTTGGTGCATAACGACCGGGTCATCGGCGGCATGGACGAGGCCTCTACCCGCAAGGCGATGGAGTTCTACGGCCAGTTCGTGAAGGGTACGCTTCACCCAACGAATAGCAAGACGGCCGAGATGTGTAAATTGACCGAGAACTCAAGCCGGGACGTACAGATCGCTTTCGCCAATGAGCTGTCGTTTATCTGCGATAAAGCGGGAATCAATGTGTGGGAGCTGATCGATTTGGCGAACAGGCATCCCCGTGTGAATATCTTACGGCCGGGTTGTGGTGTTGGCGGTCATTGCATAGCGGTGGATCCTTACTTCATCACGGCGGAGTTTCCGATGGAGAGCCGCATGATCTCGACGGCCCGTGAGACGAATAATTACAAGGCTTTCTGGTGCGCGGAGAAAGTGAGGGACGCCATGCTACGGTTTGAGTTGAAGCATGGGCGCAAGCCGGCGGTGGCAATGATGGGCTTGGCTTTCAAGCCTGATATCGATGACTTGCGCGAGTCTCCGGCCAAGGGAATAACGACGAAGGTGCTGCAATCGTGTAACAACGCTGACATCATGGTGGTGGAGCCGAACGTGTCGGAGCATAAGCTGTTTAAGCTGACCCCTTATAAGGAGGCATACGAGAAGGCGGATATAGTGGTTTTCTTGGTGAATCATAGGGAGTTTGCGGGGTTGAATTATCGGGATGACGTGGAGGTGCTGGACTTTTGCGGGACATTCAAGAAATAATCGTTCGCTAAATAGAAGAATACGCAGTAATGAGAAAAATAATGTTAGTATTCGGGACCCGTCCCGAGGCGATCAAGATGGCTCCGCTGGTGAAGGAGTTCCAAAAACATCCGGAGTCGTTCGAGACCATCGTGTGCGTTACCGGACAGCATCGGGAAATGCTGGATCAAGTGTTAAAATTGTTCGAGATCACGCCGGATTATGATTTGAATATCATGAGGCAGGGTCAGGACTTATATGACGTGACCGCCCGTGTCCTTGTGGGTATGCGTGACGTGTTGCGTGAGGCGACACCCGATGTCGTGCTGGTGCATGGGGATACCACCACGAGCACGGCGGCCGCCTTGGCCGCTTTCTACCAACAGATACCTGTAGGTCATATAGAGGCCGGCCTTCGTACCCACAATATCTATAGCCCGTGGCCGGAGGAGATGAACCGGCAGATTACGGGGCGTATCGCCACGTATAATTTCGCACCCACGCGGTTGAGTAAGCAAAACTTGATGCGAGAGGACGTGAATCCGGACTCAATCTTGGTTACCGGCAATACGGTGATAGACGCCTTACGGCAAGTGGTGACTAAGATAAAGACGGACGCTGAGCTGGACAAGGAGCTGGAAGGCGTGCTTTTACGCTCCGGGTATGATGTGAACCGTCTGGTTGAGGGTAAGAGACTGGTGTTGATCACGGGCCATCGCCGGGAGAACTTCGGTGATGGATTCATCCATATGTGTACCGCTATCAAGGACTTGACGAAGATGTATCCGATGGTGGATTTTGTCTATCCTATGCACTTGAATCCCAATGTGCGCAAGCCGATTCACGAGGTATTCGGCGGGGATTTATCTGATCTGGGTAATATGTTCTTCATTGAGCCATTGGAATATCTGTCGTTTGTCTATCTGATGGAGAAATCAACGATAGTGCTGACCGATAGCGGCGGTATCCAAGAGGAGGCTCCCGGCTTGGGCAAGCCCGTGTTGGTGATGCGTGATACGACCGAGCGTCCGGAGGCTCTCGCGGCAGGTACGGTGAAACTGGTCGGAACGGACTATGACAAGATCGTGAGCGAGGTCTCGGCGTTGCTTGATGATACTGTTTATTACGATGCGATGAGCAAGGCGGTCAATCCCTATGGCGATGGATTGGCTTGCGGAAGGATCGTGGAATTTTTGAACCGGAAGGAATGAGGGTCTTGATCGTTTCTCCCTCTTATCTTCCAGAGATCGGTGCGGCACCCTCACGCATTACGAACATGGCGGAGGGACTGTCTGGCTTAGGGATAAAGGTGGATGTGTTGACTTGCTTACCCAATTATCCCAAGGGACGTATCTTTGATGGATATAGGGGGGCTTTTTCCAAGACAGAGGATGTAAACGGGATAACGGTCTTCAGGTACTGGACGTATGCCTCGATCTCGAGGAGACCGTTGGTCCGTCTTGCCAGTATGTGCGCTTTCGCCACGACCCTTTGGTGTTTCGCTCTCAAGCGTAAGCGTATAAAATCTTATGATAAGGTGATCATCCAGACCCCTCCTGTTTTGGCGGCGGCCTCGGCCATGTTGCTTTTTCGTTGCTGCTACCGGAAAAAGGTGGTACTGAACGTCTCAGACCTTTGGCCATTGTCGGCCGTGGAGCTGGGGGCCATGAAAGAGGGGGGCGTTTATCATGGGGTGATGGGGCGTATCGAGCGTTTCCTTTATCGTAAGGCCACGGCCTGTCAAGGGCAGAGTAAGGAGATCGTGGATTATATAAAACGGTATGAGCCGGGCAAGGCCTCGTTCTTGTATCGGAATTTGCAGCATCGTTTTGTTTTACCGAATCAACCCCCTTCTTCTCGAAAGCCTTTCAGGATCGTCTATGCCGGTTTGCTGGGCGTGGCGCAGAATATATTGGAGTTGATAGAGCGTATCGATTTTAAAGGGATGGGAGCGGAGCTTCATTTATTTGGAGGGGGCAATCAAGCCTTGGAGATAGAGGATTATGTGAGGACACATGATAAAGGGGTCTTTTATCATGGCTCTTTGCCCAAGGAACGGATGCGTGAGGAGCTTACACGTTACCATGCCTCCATTATCCCCTTGACGGTTCGTATAAGGGGGGCGGTACCTTCTAAATTATTTGATTTGCTGCCGTTAGGCGTTCCTATCTTGTTTTGTGGAGGCGGCGAGGGCGAGGAGATTGTAAAGGAGAATCAGTTGGGCCTTGTCTCGGCCCCCGGAGATTATGAGGGACTTTCTAAAAATATACGGGCCATGAGCCACTTGCCGGATGAGGAGTATCGACAGCTAAAAGCGAACTGCTTAAGATTATCCCAGACAACTTTCTGTTTTGAAAGGCAACTGGAGGCGTACAAACGTTTTTTATCGGCTTTCTAATTTCAAGATGAAATCCCTTAAACATTTTGCGGGGATGCCCTGTTATAGATATAGTAGTGTGTTTTTCATGGTATTAGATTTTTAGATTAGTAATTAGGTTGTTCATTCAGTTCGGGAGAATAGGATGTTGGTTTCTAAATATGAGAGCCGGAAAGGTGAGAATGATTTCTCTCGTTTCCGGCTATTCTTTTTTATTTAAAACTCGTCATTGGCGTAAAGACTCAATAGGTTTTTCAGCTCATAATCGAATATCTCGTCATCCTTGAAGAAGCGTTTCAATTCGATCTCGGCTGTCTCCGGTGAGTCTGATGCGTGTACGATATTCTCTTGTACGCTCATACTATAATCTCCCCGTATCGTACCGGGAGCGGCGTTTCTACCATTGGTAGCGCCGGCCAAGGTTCTTACTACATGTATGGCATCTACCCCTTCCCAGCAACATACAATTACCGGGCATACACTCATCGCGTCCTTGATCCGTTGGAAGAAAGGCTTTTCTTTTAGGTGGGCGTAATGCTCACTCAAGATCTCGTCAGTCAGCCAAACCATCTTCATGCCGGCCAGACGGAGTCCCTTCTTTTCGAAACGGGTTACGATTTCACCGATCAGCCCTCGCTGAACGGTACAAGGCTTTAAAATAACCAATGTTTTTTCCATAAGATTTATATTAAAAGATTAAACAAATGTTTGATGTCTTGAATACATGTTAACCTTGCGGCGTTTTATGAATGATAGAGGAATAAAGGATGAAATGTTTTTTAGGATATTTCAAGTATATTTCTATCTTATTCCTCCGCAAGTTAATGGGAATAAACAAATAAACGAGCGATAAGTCTGCTAAACTAAACTAATTTAACATACGTTAATTGTTGCTTGAGTTGTTAATCCTTCTGTATTCTTTTCCATTTTCGTGGAATTTCCGGATGAGTCTTGAGAAATTCCCTCAAGGTTTGCCGGTTTACTCCCAGTTTCTTGCTGATATATACTTTAGTCTTATGTTCTTTAATATACTGCAAGATCATCTCTTCCTTACCTTTTAGCTTACAGGTTTCCGGTCGCTCTCCTTTCGGACGGCCCAGTTTGGCACCTTGCACTTTTTTCCGAGCCAACGCTTCTTTCGTTCGTTGCGAAATCAGGTTGCGTTCAATTTCGGCGCTTAGGCTAAATGCGAATGCCAAGATTTTACTGTTAATGTTATTTCCGAGTTCGTAACCTTCCTTTACCGTAAATACAATGATGTCTCTTTCCATACATTGATGAAGGAAGCTCATAACTTGCATAAGATTACGTCCGAGACGTGACAGTTCCGTCGTGATCAGGATGTCGCCTTTACGTATTTGCTTTAATAATTTACCAAGTTGGCGATCGGCGATTACTTTTGTCCCGCTGATCGTCTCATCTACCCACCTGTCGATTCTCATGTTCCTCGATTTTGTGAATTTCTCAATCTCGAATCGCTGGTTTTCAGTAGTTTGTTTGTCTGTACTGACTCTTACATAACCGTATACCATATGTCCTATATTTAATTAAACAACAACCAAGATACTGGAAACGGATTGATTGATAGTGCGTTTTAGTAAAAACAAACTTTTTTATGGGTGTGTTAAAGAAGTTGAGTGGGCTTGAACTCCATACAAATTGTAATAAAAAGGGTTAATGGATATCCGTATAGAAAATTTAAGTTACTTTTGCTTTCGAAAAATAAGATGGAGTCTTAGAATGATCATGGGTATGAAAAAGTTATTGTCTTTACCTCCAAATTTGGTAGATTGTTTCCATGCGGTAGAGCATGTAAGTACAGAGGAATGGTTTTGCACCTCGGATCCGGTAGGCGCCCGCTTAGGGTCCGGGGGAGGAACGACTTGGTTGTTGGAGGCCTCCCGGCAAAAAGAGGCTCCGGATGTACCGACGGAAGAGTGGTTGGGACAGGAGAAGCGTATCTTGTTGCATGCCGGAGGGCAAAGCCGCCGTTTGCCCGGATATGCGCCATCCGGGAAAATATTGACTCCGATCCCTGTGTTTCGCTGGGCAAGAGGGCAGAGGTTATCCCAGAACTTATTGTCCTTGCAATTACCTCTTTATGAACGGATCATGAAAAAGGCACCGGAATCGCTTCATACCTTGATCGCTAGCGGTGACGTATATATCCGTGCTAACCAGCCTTTGCAGGAGATTCCTGAGGTAGATGTGGTTTGTTACGGTTTATGGGTCGAGCCTTCGTTGGCCAAGAATCACGGGGTTTTTGTATCGAGCCGTAAGTCTCCGGACACTCTGGACTTCATGCTACAGAAGCCTTCGTTGGAAACTTTGGGGGAATTGGCGGGTAGTCATTTATTCTTGATGGATATCGGTATCTGGCTGCTAAGCGACAAGGCGGTGCGGTTATTAATGAAACATTCCTATACCGAGGATGGCAAGGCGATGAAGGCGTATGATTTATATGCTGAGTTCGGGTTGGCCTTGGGGAAGAATCCACGTATCACGGACTCGGAGTTGAATCAGCTTTCAGTAGCGATTCTGCCGCTTCCGGGTGGAGAGTTCTATCATTATGGAACTAGCCGTGAGTTGATTTCCTCTACATTGGCGGTACAGAACTTAGTTAGGGATCAACGTGCGATCATGCAGCGTAAGGTGAAACCACATCCCGCCATGTTTGTGCAGAATGCGGTGTTACACCAGAAATTGACCGCTGAGAATTCGGAATTATGGATAGAGAATAGTTATATCGGTGAGAATTGGACGTTACGTGGCCAGCAAATTATAACGGGTGTTCCGGAGAATAATTGGAACTTATCTCTTCCGGAAGGTGTCTGTGTAGATGTTGTCCCGGTAGGGGAAGCTAATTGGGCGGCAAGGCCCTATGGTTTTAATGACTTGTTTAAAGGGGCCTTGTCTGATGTGTCTACCTTGTTTATGGGGAAACCTATCTTGACTTGGGCGATGGAGCGAGGGATCACCTTGAGAGGGAATGAGGATATACAAAACGCACCTTTGTTTCCTGTTTGCCAAACCGTGGATGAGCTGGGAAAAGTGCTGCGCTGGATGATTACGGAGCCGGATAGGGAAGAGGGAAAGTTTATTTGGCTTTCCGCCCGAAAATTATCGGCGAATGATTTGTCCGATCAAGCGAATTTACGCCGTTTAGTAGCTCAGCGAGAAGTTTTCCGTAAAAAAGACTGGTCATTATTGGCCGCTAATCATGAGAAAAGTGTATTTTATCAATTGGATCTTTCGGATGCGGCGGAAAGCTTCGTCAAAGACAAGATTGTCTTACCGAAAGCTCTTTCCGAGGATAATCCGTTGATGAAAAGGATACATAATCATATGTTCCGCTCTCAGGTGATGAAGATCTTGGGGGAAACGTATAAGGAGGAGGAGCAAAAGGCTTTCGCTTTGTTGCGGGAGGGGCTGGTCGGTTCCGTCCTCGGAAGTAAGCAGCAGCCGTGTTTGAATGTCTATCGGGACCAGATCGTATGGGGACGTAGTCCGGTACGTATCGATTTGGCAGGTGGGTGGACAGATACGCCGCCCTATTGCTTATATGCGGGTGGAAACGTGGTGAACGTGGCGATCGAGTTAAACGGGCAACCACCGCTACAAGTCTATATCAAGCCTTCCGATACCCATAAGATTATCCTTCGCTCGATCGATCTGGGAGCGATGGAGGTTATCTCCTCATGGGACGAGCTTCGTGATTATAATAAGGTAGGATCGCCGTTTTCCATCCCGAAAGCGGCTTTGGCCTTGGCGGGATTTGTCCCGGAATTCTCGGCGGAGGCTTATGCTTCTTTGGATGTCCAGTTGGAAGCTTTTGGTAGCGGGCTGGAGATTACCTTGTTGGCGGCGATACCGGCGGGTTCCGGTTTAGGCACTAGCTCGATCCTCGCGGCTACCGTGCTGGGCGCTATCTCTGACTTTTGTGGCTTGGCTTGGGATAAGAATGAGATCGGAAACCGCACCTTGATTTTAGAACAATTGCTGACTACCGGCGGGGGATGGCAAGATCAATACGGTGGCGTATTGCACGGTTTGAAACTCTTGCAAACGAACGAGGGTTTTAATCAGAATCCTTTGGTACGTTGGCTGCCGGAATACTTGTTTACTGATCCGGAATACCGGCCTTGTCATCTTCTTTATTATACGGGAATTACTCGTACGGCAAAAGATATTTTATCGGAAATCGTACGAGGTATGTTCTTGAATAGCGAGGCGCATTTAGGTATTTTGTCTGAGATGAAAGCTCATGCGCTTGATATGTACGAGGCGATCCAATGCGGAGACTTCGTGACTTATGGTAAATTGGTCGGAAAGACTTGGGAGCAAAATAAGGCACTCGATTCCGGAACGAATCCGGCGGCGGTGGAAGCTATTATCTCCAAGATACAGGCTTATGCCTTGGGATATAAACTTCCGGGAGCAGGCGGTGGTGGTTACTTATATATCGTAGCGAAAGACCCGGGTGCGGCCCTGCAAATCCGAAAGATATTGACTCTTTCTCCACCCAATTCGAACGCCCGGTTCGTGGAGATGAGCTTGTCGAATAAGGGGCTTCAGATTAGTCGTTCGTAGGTTCGTGCCACGCCGGTATAGGCGAGGGCACACGCCAGTATAGGTGTTGGCTTACGCTGGTATAGATACAGGCCTATGCCTATACTGCTGAGGGGCGTTGCGTATATACGTGTGTATTTTTGCCTGTTTTGTTGCTAATTGGAATATATTGCATGTGTTTTGGAACATTTATATAAATGATCCTGTTGTACTTTTGCGGAGTTTAATGAGGTGTCAGATCTGATGGGGAAGAGAATTGTTTTTATATGGCTTTTATTGGCGTTCGCTTGGGTAGCGAAGAGCCAGAACTACATGATAAAAGGAATCGTGACTGATTCTATTACGGGAGAACCTTTGCCTTATGTGGCTGTGATTTTGAAGGGAACTACGATAGGTGCTACGACAGATCTGGATGGGGCTTTTACGCTCTCCTCTTCATCTAAGGTACGTACTTTACAGGTCTCTTATCTGGGTTATACGGAGAAAGAATTGAAATTCGTTCCGGGTAAAGCGGAACATTTGAAGATTCAGTTAGCTCCGACAAGTATTAATTTGTCGGAGGTGATTATCAAGCCGGGAAAGGAAAGATATCGGAAGAAGGATAATCCTGCGGTTACCTTTATCAAAAACGCTATCGCACGTCGGGAGAGCAACGATCCTCGTAATCATGATTATTTTCGGTATGATCAATACGAGAAGATGGTCTTCGCTATGAACGATTACCAACCGAAACCGAAAAAGGATGGAAAGGCGGGAAAGTTTGACTTCTTGACTGAGTTTATCGATACGTTGGAGGTGGGAAAGACGATCTTGCCGGTATCCGAACGTGAGAAAATCCAGACCGTTTATTACCGTAAAGACCCGAAGACGGAAAAGAGGGTCGTTCTGGCTACGAAAGCGGCTGGTGTGGATGAGGTCTTCTCACGAGACGGTATGCAACAGTTCTTGAATGAGGTATTCCGGGAAGTGAATATCTTCCAGAATGATATTCCTTTGTTCTTGAACCGTTTCGTTAGTCCTATGTCTACGATGGGGCCTAACTTCTATAAATATTATTTGCTAGACACGGTGGAGGTCGCCGGACAGAAGTGCGTGGATTTGGGTTTCGCTCCGTTTACTCCGGAGACGTTCGGTTTTACGGGACATCTTTTTATCACGTTGGATTCTACTTATTTCGTGCAGAAGGTTAAGTTGAATGTCCCGAAGAAGATCAACTTGAATTTTGTCGGTGGAATGACGATCGAGCAGACTTTCGACCGTGCCCCGGATGGGACTCGTATCATTACGAAAGATGATATCAACGTGGACTTCAAATTGACGGAGAAATCGAAAGGAATGTATGCCCGCCGTTTGAATATCTATTCGAATCAAGCGTTTGAGGGCCCCGATGATCCTAAAGTATTCGAGGAGAGCGCACCTATTATTATACCGATGGAAGCTTATCGCCGTTCGGCGGATTTCTGGGAGGAGAATCGTCCTACTGAGGCGGGAACTCGCAAGCAGAATAACGTGGAGTTGCTAATGGCGAAGCTTCGTTCCGTTCCTATTTTCTATGTGACGGAGAAGGTTGTTTCGATCCTTACCTCCGGTTATATCGCGACGAATAAGATTCCGGAGAAGAGCAAGTTCGAGTTTGGTCCGATGAACACCTATATCAGTGGTAACGCGATTGAGGGGGCCCGCTTCCGTGTCGGTGGAACCACGACAACGGCGTTCAGTAAACGTCTTTTCTTGGATGGTTATTTGGCTTATGGATCGAAAGACCGCAAGTTGAAATATGATGGTATCGTAGAATATTCTTTTATCGATAAGAAGGATTATCGGAAAGAATTTCCCGTGCATTCTATTCGCTTCGAGTACCTATATGATATCAACCAGTTAGGTCAGCAGTATATGTATACCAACAAGGATAATATGTTTTTGGCCTTGAAGCGGCAGAAAGATACACGTGCCACCTATTTAAGGAATATGGAACTGACCTATTACCGTGAGCATTATAACGGCTGGGCTTATGGGGCGGTACTTCGGAATTTTAAGGAATACTCAACCGGTTACGCTGCGTTCGACCGTATCGGTCCGGATGGCCAGATCACGGCTACCGATTCCTACCGGATGTCGGAAGTGGAGTTTAAGTTCCGTTTCGCCCCGAATGAGAAATTCTACCAGACTCGTAATTACCGTTATCCGATTACGCTTGACGCACCGGTATTCACCTTGAACCATACGATGGCTTTCCAAGATGTATTAGGTAGTTCGTATGATTATCAGAAGACGGAGCTCGGTATTCAGAAACGTTTCTGGTTCTCTGCTTTCGGTTATGTGGATATTCTCGCTAAAGCAGGTAAAGTTTGGACAAAGGCCCCTTATCCTTTGTTGATCTTGCCGAACGCAAACTTGTCGTATTTGGTGCAACCGGAATCTTATACGAATATGAATGCGATGGAGTTCATCAACGATGAGTACGCTTCGTGGGATATTACTTATTTTATGAACGGAGCCTTATTGAACCGTATTCCGCTTATCAAGAAGTTAAAATGGAGGGAGGTCTTTTCCTTCCGGGGTATGTTCGGCCACTTGACGGATAAGAATAATCCGTATATCGGTGAGCAGAATGAGGGCTTGTTCTTATTCCCGCAGGGCTCTTACCTGATGGACCCGTCTACTCCTTATATGGAGGCGGGTGTCGGTATCGAGAATATCTTTAAGTTCTTGCGTTTGGATTATGTATGGCGTCTGACCTATAAGGATCATCCGGGCATCCAGACAAAGGGTATACGTTTTATGATGAAGCTATCCTTCTAGGGCAAGTGTTATTTCCAGTCGCTGAACTCAAAACTTAATTGTTCCCAACGGTCTTTCGTATGAGGCTCCTCTTTTACGGGATTGGATACGGATAGGCCGATCAGTCGGATGGGATGCTCGGTATATTCCACTTCTTTCAGTAATTCCTTGGCCAAGGGAAGGATCTTATCTAAGGTTGTTAACTCTTCCGGACGGCTGAGGCTTCTCGTGATTTGGTTGAAATCGTGGAACTTGACCTTTAAGGTCAGTGTGTTTCCCTTGAATCCGGAACGTTCCAGCCTGCCGATAAGTTCGGTCGCTACGTGATAAAGCTCGATGATAACAGAGGATTTGCGGGAGATATCTTTTTCTAGCGTATGCTCGCAACCTACCGACTTCCGGATTCGTACCGCTTCTACGGGACGGTTGTCTATACCTCTGGCAAACTCATAATAAAGCATTCCCGCCTTTCCGAACTGGCGGGTAAGCATCTCCCCCGAACATTCCCGTAATTGCAGCCCGTTGTGGATACCGAGTGTATGCATTTTCCGGGCTGTTACGGGGCCTACTCCCCAAAAGGACTCAATGGGAAGACGTGCTATGAAATCGAGGGCTTGGCTTGGATGGATGGTGCATAATCCATTGGGCTTCCGATAATCCGAGGCTATTTTCGCTAGAAATTTGTTGTAGGAGACTCCCGCTGACGCTATCAGGTTCAAATTATCCCAGATCCGTTTCTTGATCTCCTTGGCGATATCTACAGCGAGAGAGATGCCTCGTTTATTATCAGTGACATCCAAAAAGGCTTCATCCAAGGAAAGCGGTTCTATGATATCCGTATAATCATGGAAGATCTCGTGGATCTGGCGTGAGACGGATTTATATACGTCCATCCTTCCATGTACGAATATCAGGTCCGGGCATAAACGTTTGGCTTTTTGAGACGCCATGGCGGAACGTACCCCATATTTCCGGGCTTCGTAGCTAGCGGCAGCTACTACGCCTCGCTGCTCCGCATGCCCGACCGCTAGGGGTTTTCCTCGCAACTCCGGATTGTCTCGTTGTTCCACCGAGGCATAAAAGGCATCCATATCGATATGTATGATCTTTCTCAAGATAGCTCTTTTATTACTGGTATTTACGATAACCCTTCGTCTGTTTATGAAGCCGATAATCGCATTATAAGATCTCTACGGAGTTAATGACGATATTCTCGGTCGGACGATCTTGCTTGTTGGTCTTGGAGGACTGTATGGCGTCTACGACATCCATGCCTTCTACCACTTCGCCGTAAACCGTGTATTGATTGTCGAGGAACGGTACGCCACCTTCGTTCTTGTAAGCCTCACGGAGTTCCGGGTTTAACTTTACCTCGTCTTTCCGCTTCTCGGCCTCCAGCTCGGTCTTGCCAATCAAGGTATCACGAAGGATCGCCAGTTCTTCCTTGTTACCACTGCGATAGAATTCCATGATCTTAGGCTTGTTCTCGTTTTGCAGGCGGGCGAATATCTCTTGTTTCAGACGGCCTTCCAGTTGCTTTTCCATCTGGTTCAACTCTTGTTCCGAATACTTTTTCCCCGTTACGATATAGAATTGGGAGGCGGAAGAGGCCTTTTCCGGGTTCACCTCGTCTCCGGTACGTGCGGCGCAAAGGGCTCCTTTCTTGTGGAAATATTTCGGGTAACGGAATTCGGCGGGAACGGTATAGCCCAGATCGCCCGCTCCCAGTTGCTTGTTCATCGGGGCATCCTTGGAAGTCACGTCACCTCCTTGTATCATGAAATCCTTGATCACACGGTGGAACAGCAAGCCGTTATATTGCCCTTCTTTTACCAACTTGATAAAGTTATCACGATGTAATGGCGTGTCGTTATATAATTTCAGCTTTATATCTCCTTTGTTGGTGTGCATAAGCACCCTTGTCTCAGTTGCTTGATTTTCCATTTTATACTTGTTTTTCTATGAGTTTCATTGACTTGATCTTTATGTTCTTCGTGGGTCTGTCATCGGCGTTCGTCTCGACGAACTGTATCTTATCCACGACTTTCATACCCTGTATAACCTCTCCGAACACCGTATAATTCCCGTCCAGATGAGGCGTTCCGCCTTCCAGCATATAGGCTTCTTTTTGCTCCGGAGTAAACTCGATGCCTTTCTCCTTGGTCATCTTATCTAGCTCCATCTCCGTAAAGAACTTTCCGGTCACGATATAGAATTGAGTCGCAGATGAGGCCTTCTCAGGATTTTCCTCATCCGGGGTACGTGCGGCACAGAGCATTCCCCGCTTATGAAAATATTTCGGATACACGAACTCTGCGGGGATGGTGTAATCTAGATCTCCGTCGCCCAGATGCGCGTCCAAGGGAGCGTCTTTCGAGTTGATATCGCCTCCTTGTATCATGAATTGCTTGATAACCCGATGGAACAATAATCCATCGTAACGGTGTTCTTTTACGTTCTTGATAAAATTATCCCTGTGCAACGGCGTGTCGTTGAACAGTTTCACCTTGATCTTACCCATATCCGTATCAATCAGCACCAATGTCTCAGTCTCTTGCGCATGCAGCGGGCATAGCGAAAGCATAAATACCGAAACAAACAACATCGTAAGAATCCGTCTCATATTTATTTCTATTAGTTTTAGATGGACAAAAATAAGAATAAATATCGATATCTATGATCAAAGGAATAGGTCTAAACATGATTTCTTTGGTAGGAAACCGTAATAGCGTTACAAACATCTGTAATATATGCACATCGTTTTATGTTGAATCTAGGTAATTTTGTCATAGAAATTTAAAACTCTAAATTCAATATACTATGAGAGCAAGTATCTTAGCTATTTTAATTTTAGGGGGGATTGTCTTAAACATAAAGGCTCAGTTTTCTTATAATGAAAAGGGGCAAGCCATCCCTCCTGCATCACAACCTTTCGGCAAAGAGGCTTTTGAGCCAACCGGGCATACGGTTATACGCTGGTTGGGGAACGCTGGCTTTCTGATTAATAGCCGTGGTACGTGTTTGATGGTCGATCCTATGTTGAGGGGATTTGATATGCCTTTGTTAATAAATATGCCGATCGCCCCTAAAGATGTTCCCCATTTGGATGCGGTATTGATTACTCATTGCGACAATGATCATTACAGTGTTCCTACTTGTACGGAAATGTCTTCTGTATGCCGGGAATATCATTCTACATTCTACGTGGATTCTTTGATGGAAACACAGGGTTTGAACTCTTTCGGACATCGTATCGGGGAGACTTTTAATGTCGGTCCGATTTCTATCAAGTTAACCCCGGCTTACCATACGTGGCAAAATGAGTATCCGGGATATACGCGTGAATTTAAGGTTGAAGATTATTGTGGTTTCCTCATGAAAACACCGGATGGCTTAATTTGGGCACCGGGAGATTCCCGCTTTCTTCCTGAGTTCTTGGAATTACCTGCCCCGGACGTGATTTTCTTTGATTTCTCGGATGATTCATGGCATATAGGATTGGAGGGAGCCATAAAGATCGCAAATGCTTATCCTAAAGCGCAGCTTCTCCTGTCTCATTGGGGAACGGTGGATGCTCCCAATATGAAACCATTTAATGCTGACCCTAAAATGCTAGAAGGGCGTATCCGTAATCCGGAACGTGTTCATGTCTTAGCCCCGGGAGAAGCTTTTGACCTTGTAGCTCTCAGCTCTAGCGAGGGTGAACAATGTGCCGAAACCTTGATTTTCCCTGCCGACGCAAAGGCTTCGTCGGAGTATAATACGGGGGATGTCTATGTCTCCTTGTTGAAGGAGTCTGGTAATACGATGATCGCACATTTTATATTCAAACCTTACAGTCGTAATTTCTGGCATTACCATCCGGATGCCGAGCAAACCTTGTTAGTACTTGATGGAGAAGGATATTATCAAGAGGAAGGAGGAGAGAAACGTGTGATCCGGAAGGGTGATGTGATCGTGACACCTCCTAATGTATGCCATTGGAATGGGGCGACACCGGGTAGCTCTATCGTATGTATGACCGTTACGGAACATGCGATCGAGAATCATGCCGTACAACTTCGGGCTGTGACGGATAAGGAGTATGCTAATTAGAATACTTGTCCGGGGCTTTTAGGTGAAAGATACGTCTAAAATATCGCTAGGATAAGGAGGTATTGATCTTTTCACCTCTGTGAAAAGATCGTATCACCCCCGTGAAAAGATCGTTTCACCTCTGTGAAAAGATCGCTTCACAAGGGTGATACGATAAAAGTCTTAGGCCACGGCTGTTACTTCCTGCTGAGGAATCAGCCATAAGAACCTTATAATCAGAATAATTTGCTTGGATACTCGCCTGCGTCTACCAAGGCTTGGATCTTATCCACAACGCCTTGACGATCCGCCGCATAAGTTACGCCGAACCATTTGGAGGTTGTATCCAATACTTTCACACGGGCTGTTCCTTCCGTGATCAATTTATTTACCATCAACGGGATGAAATATTCACTCTTTAAATTACCCATATTGGCTTTTAGGAACTCCTTGAAATATTCCTCGGAATACTCGAAGTAATCGGGAGTGAAGCCCCACATATTCATGGATACCGGCGTATTTTCTTCCAATACGACCTTCTTTCCGTTCTCGTCTACAAACTGGATATCTCCGTCGATACGTTCGATAGCGGTACGCTCCACGACGCCTGTCAGATAACCTTCCTCGTTCGTGGCGCAAACACCACGTGCTACGGAACCGCTCTCGCTCAACGTATTACCTACACGGTAGCCTACCATGCAATAATCATTCTTCTTGCCATCCATCTCAGACAATTGCTTGCCTAATACGGCGAAGCTGTCACGTCCGTAGAAATCATCGGCGTTGATTACGGCGAAAGGCTCATTGATAACCTTCTTGCCCATCAATACGGCATGGTTGGTTCCCCACGGTTTCTCACGTCCCTCCGGGCAGGTGAAGCCCTCCGGAAGATCGTTCAAATCTTGGAATACGACTTCAACCGGGATATGGTTCTCATATTTGGAGATGATTTTCTCACGGAAGTCTTTCTCGAAAGATTTGCGGATAACGAATACAAGTTTACCGAACCCGCCACGAATAGCATCGAAAATAGAATAGTCCATGATGGTCTCGCCATTGGGACCTAGGCCGTCCAATTGTTTTAATCCTCCATAACGACTACCCATTCCGGCTGCCAATACAAATAATGTAGGTTTCATAATGCGTTTCTTTAATGTGTTTTTTAATTCTTCGGGCAAAGTTAATAATTATAGAAACATTGCCATGTTATTGTCCGTCTTTTTATAAAACTTCTAATACGACGATCGACATGGGAGGCAGGCTGACGCTTAACTTTCCCTTTTCCACCTTGGCTCCCTTGAAAACTTCCGGCTTGACCTTCTCCGGCGAATCGAATGTGTTATAGTCGTTTATGGAGGACGCTGTCAGGATACGCCCGTTCACGCTCTTTATCGTTACGTTTTGCTGGTCGATATGGATGTTCTCGCTTTGCCGGGGATCTACGTTCGCCAACGAGATATGGATTTTACCCTGCGAGTCCCGGGATGCGGAGGCGCTTACGACCGGCACTTCCCGGTTGTCTCTTACTTTCTCCTTGTCGCAGATTAAGTCCATCGGCAAAAAGGTAGCGTCTTGATGAACCTTGTACATCTCGAACACATGGTAAGTAGGCGTAAGCACCATGTCCTTGCCTTTCGTGAGGATCATGGATTGCAATACATTGACAATCTGTGCGATATTGGCCATTTTTACCCGATCCGTATATTTGTGGAAGACATGTAGGGTAAGAGCGGCTACGAAAGCGTCGCGCATCGTGTTTTGCTGGAACAGATGGCCGGGGATCGTACCGGGTTCCACATCCCACCAAGTACCCCATTCGTCTACCATGAGGGCTATATTTTTCTTCGGGTCGTATTTATCCATGATAGCGATATGCTTTTTAACGACATCCTCTATCTCAAGGCATTTTCCTAAGGTCCAGTAATAATCCTCCGTGTTGAAATCGGTAGCGGAGCCTTTATTGTTCCAATCTCCTACTGTATAATAATGTAAAGAGATACCATCCATGCGTCCGCCGATTTGTTTCATCAGCGTCTCGGTCCAGTTGTAATCATAATCGCTGGCACCGCTGGCGATCTTGAACAAGACATTGCTATCATAGTTACGGCAATACGTAGAGTAACGACGGTAAAGGTCGGAATAATATTCCGGTCGCATACTGCCCCCGCATCCCCAACTCTCGTTCCCAACGCCGAAAAACTTGACTTTCCATGCCTTATCCCGGCCATTTTTCCGGCGTAGGTTGGCCATTGGGCTGTCTCCTTCCGAGGTCATGTATTCCACCCATTTAGCCATTTCCTCAACCGTACCGCTTCCCACGTTTCCGCTGATGTAAGGCTCACAACCTAATAACTCACATAGATTCAAGAACTCATGGGTTCCAAAACTATTATCCTCAATCGTCCCTCCCCAGTTATTATTCACCATTTTCGGGCGATTTTCCTTGGGGCCGATTCCATCCATCCAATGATATTCGTCGGCGAAGCAACCGCCCGGCCAACGTAAGTTCGGGATCTGTAGTTTCTTCAACGCGTTTAAGACATCCGTACGGTATCCTTGGGTATTAGGGATGTCGGACTCTGGTCCCACCCATAAGCCACCGTAGATACAACTCCCTAGATGTTCGGCGAATTGCCCGTAAATATGTTTACTGATCTGTTGGTTACCTTGCTCCGGATAAATACGGATATTTGCGTCTCGCTGAGCGAATAAGGGAAGGGCGATAAATGCCCAAACGCTGATTATTAGTTTCTTCATGATATAAATGATTTGTTGGCAAAGATACACTTATTCTTGAATACATGAATCCTTTTATCGTCCGAAAAACACGTACGTGTTTTCGTAAAAAGTCGTACATGTTTTAAAAGAAACACGTACATGTTTTTCTTTTGCGTATTTATCGTATCTTTGTAAGGTTTTAAGGCAAAAGACTAAACAAAATGAGAAAGAGAAAAATGTTTCCGTTTTTAGCGGCTGGGATAGTCGCTTTAGCGAGTTGTAACACTCCTCAGAAAGAGGTAGTGAAGATCGCTGCTATTAATCCTGCGAATATGGATACCACGGTTGCCGCAGGCACGGATTTTTATGAATACGCTTGTGGTGGATGGATAAAGAATAATCCATTGAAACCGGAATACGCTCGTTTCGGAACTTTCGACCAATTACTAGAGAATAACCAAGAGCAGCTCCGGGTATTGATCGAGGAACTTAGCGCTACGCCCCATGAGGCGGGCAGTGTCGCCGGGAAGATCGGTGCTTTGTATGCGATGGGATTGGATAGCACGAAGTTGAATGCCGATGGAGTGGCTCCTATCAAAGAGGAACTGGCCGCTATCAATGCGCTGGCGACGAAATCGGATGTCTCTAAGATGGTGGCTACGCTTCATAAGGAAGGCATGGCTCCGTTCTTCGCTTTGTTCGTGGACGCTGACGAGAAGAATAGTGCCATGAATATCGTCCAGCTGTATCAGGCTGGTATCGGAATGGGCGATCGGGATTATTATTTGTTGGAAGATGAAGGCTCCGCCAAGATGCGTGATGCTTACAGGGCTTATATAAATAAATTATTTACATTGGCCGGCTCAAGCCCGGAACAGGCGGATGCGGCGGTGGATGCCGTGATGAAAATAGAGAAAGCTATCGCTGAGATCTCTTATGGCCGTGAGGATTTGCGTGACTCCCAGAAAAACTATAATAAATTGGCTTACGAGGATTTCAAGAAAATAGAGTCTCCGTTGGATTGGGATGTATATTTTGAATCCATGGGATTAGCCGGGCTGAAAGAGTTGGACGCGAAGCAAATCAACTTCTATAAGGATATGAGTGAGGCTTTGCGGAATACGACGGTCGATGAGCAAAAATATTATTTGGCGTTTAATTTATTGAGCGCGGCGGCTCCGTACCTAAGTGATGATTTTGTAGATGCTGATTTTGAGTTCTATGGAAAGGTAATGTCCGGAAAGCAGGAACAACAACCTCGTTGGAAGCGTTCGTTGAATACGGTAAACGGTGCGTTGGGCGAGGCTGTCGGCGAGATGTATGTAGAGAAATACTTCCCGGCTTCTTCTAAGGAAAAGATGTTGACGCTGGTGGGGAATTTGCAGACTGCTTTGAGCGAGCGGATCAACGGCTTGGAATGGATGAGCGATACGACTAAGGCGAAAGCGCAAGAGAAATTGGCCGCTTTTACGGTGAAAATTGGTTATCCGGACAAATGGCGTGATTATAGTGGTTTGGAGATCAAGGACGATTCTTATTGGGCGAATGTTCGCCGTTCTAACATCTTCGATATGGCCTATCAATTGGCGGACGTGGATAAGCCGGTCGATAAGTCTCGTTGGCATATGAATCCGCAGACCGTGAACGCTTATTACAATCCGACTACGAATGAGATCTGTTTCCCGGCCGCGATCCTTCAGCCTCCATTCTTTAATCCGGATGCCGACGACGCGGTGAACTATGGCGCTATCGGCGTGGTAATCGGCCATGAGATGACGCATGGATTCGATGATCAGGGACGTAACTACGATAAGGATGGTAATTTGATCGATTGGTGGACTGCCGAGGATGCTGTTCGTTTCAAGGAGCGTGCTGATAAATTGGTTGATCAATATGACCAGATTATCGTAATAGATACGCTTCATGCCAACGGACGTTTTACGTTGGGGGAGAATATCGCCGACCACGGAGGTTTGTTGGTCGCTCACCAAGCTTATTTGAATAGCTTGAAGGGCAAAGAGACTCCGGCCCCGATCGATGGCTTCACGAATGAGCAACGTTTCTTCTTGGGGTATGCGACGTTGTGGGGACAAAATATCCGTCCCGAGGAGATCCGTCGTCGTACCAAGATCGACCCGCATTCATTGGGAAAATGGCGTGTGAACGCTGCCTTGCGTAATATCGCCCCGTTCTATGCCGCTTTTGACATTAAAGAGGGTGATCCGATGTTTATGGCTCCGGCTGATCGGGTGGTTATCTGGTAATCCAAATACAGAGTTTATATAAGTGAGGGAAGTATGTCACGTCAAAAAGGCATACTTCCCTTTTTTCGTTTATCCCGATTTGGCGGTCTGATGCACTTTTCTTATTTTTGTTTGATTAAGAACGTTATACATGAAAATTTTATACCATGCGAAACTATATATCAATCGCCTTACTTCTCTTGGCATCTTCTGTTCTTGCGTATGATCCTCCCACGATGGGATGGAGCTCATGGAATACCTATCGAGTGAATATCAGCGACAAACTGATAATGAAACAAGCTGATGCGATGTCGCGGAATGGCTTGAAAGAGGTTGGATATAAATATATCAATATTGATGACGGGTATTTTGGGGGACGGGATGCGAGCGGGGAGTTAATCACTCATCCGGTCCGTTTTCCGAATGGCTTGAAGCAGACGGTAGATCATATCCATGCGTTAGGGTTTAAGGCGGGTATTTATTCCGATGCGGGCCGGAATACTTGCGGCTCCTTTTGGGATAAGGATTCTTTAGGGATCAATGTCGGCTTTTATGGGCACGATCGTCAGGATGCGGACTACTTCTTTAAGGAAATAGGATTCGATTTTATTAAGATCGACTTTTGTGGCGGCGATGCCAAACAAAATTTCGATCAATTAGGTCTGGATGAGCAAGAGCGATACACGGCGATCCATAATGCGATACTAGCTACCGGCCGTAAAGATGTGCGTATGAATGTATGTCGTTGGGATTTTCCCGGTACGTGGGTGCATGACGTTGCCTTCTCATGGCGTATCTCGCAAGATATAAATCCTAGCTGGGAGTCCGTGAAGAATATTATCCGGCAGAATCTATATTTGTCCGCTTATGCGAGCGAAGGAAAATATAATGATATGGATATGCTTGAGATCGGCCGTGGAATGAGTGAGGAAGAAGATAAAACTCATTTTGGAATGTGGTGTATCATGAGCTCCCCTTTATTGATCGGCTGTGATCTGACTACCATCTCTGAGAAAGCTTTGCGGCTACTGAAAAACGAGGAACTGATAGCGTTAAATCAAGACGTACTAGGCTTGCAAGCTTATGTCGTTAAGCAAATGGATGGAGTGTATATCTTGACAAAGGATCTGGAAGAAGTGAATGGGAATACATGCGCTGTTGCCGTCTATAACTCTACGGATGAGGAACGGACTATTCATCTGGATTTTGCCGATTTCTATTTGCGGGGCGACGTGAGTGTACGGGACTTATTTGAAAGGAGAGATCTTGGAAAGTACAAGGATCGGGATTTTTCCGTAACCATACCTGCGCATGGGACACGTATTTTCCGTCTGGATGGACTGGAAAGGGGAGAACGGACGGTTTATGAGGCGGAATGTGCTTGGCTGCAAGACTATCAAGAAATAAAAAATCACAAAGCGTTTGGAACGGCGATTTATGAGGATGACGGGAATTGCTCTGGAGGTGCGAAGGTTACGGGATTAGGTAATCGTGATAGCAATTATCTGGAATGGCATAATGTATACAGTCGTGAGGGAGGTTTATACTTGATGTCCGTGGATTATCAGTGTGCGGAGAATCGAGAATTAATTTGTCAAGTTAATGGAGTTGTCGTAAAAAATGTAGAGGCTCATCCTGCGCATGAGGTCGCTAGCGAGCAAATAGAGATCCGTCTGAAACCCGGTATGAATCGCATACGCTTATCGAATGGAAACTCATGGATGCCCGATATCGATCGTATGGTTTTACAAAAGAAGTGATTGCCGGCTACGTGCTTGAGGGAATTTTCATTCTTCTATATTCTTGAGGTGTCATTCCCGTATGCTGCCTGAAATATTTGTTGAAAAAAGACAGGTTGTTAAAGCCTAAAGAGAAAGCGATCTCTTTTACGGTTAAGTCTGTTGATCTTAATTGTGCCTTGGCATCCATCGTGATAATGGAGGAAATGATTTCCAAGGGAGTAAGTCCGATCGCTTTCTTAATAGTCGTGCAGAAATGAGGTAACGACAAATTTAATTGAGCGGCGTAAAAAGAAACGCTGTGCTCGGTGGTATAATGCTCTACGACAAGTTGGATAAACTTACGGTAAATCTCATTGGTGCGCGTACGGATTCCATTTGTCCAATGGCTATGATTTTTATATAACTCAGCCGTTCCTTGCATGAATATCGTGAGATAAGCGATGACTAGGTTTTTATTTACCATAGAATAAGACGGGGATAAGGATTGCGCACGTATCAATAAACGGTATCCGTCAATATATAATTGAGCTACAGATTCTTCCAGCGGCATGATCGGATGTTCCGTGATAACGGGAAGAAAGCTCATGGTTGATTTAATAAAATTGATGTTTGTCATAAACTCCGAAGAGAATCCGGCGAAATAGAAACGTGCGTCGTCCGATATTTCATGGAACTGGATAAAATTGCTGGGCACTAAGGTCACGAAATCATATTTGTTAATCGTATACTTCGCTAGATTGATAGAAGCCTGCACGGAACCTTCTACACAAAGGAGAAACAAACCTGCCTTTATCTTATGAGGCAGCTTGCTGTATTTGTTTAGCGTCTCTTTTGTGATACGATCTCCGACGATAAAATCGTTCGTGATATCGAATGTGAGCATTTCCTTTTCCATATCTAATCGGTAATTCGTCTCAAATATAGGAATTAATAAATACTTATTATTCAAGATAATAAAAATAGAACATAGAAACGAAAGAATGGATATTGATTCCCTAAAATTTAAGGGCGAACTTTACAAATGACTACTAATCGTAGGAAAGAGGAAACAAAAAGAATATAGTTCGTTTACTAGAAAAGTATTTTGATTATGGAAAAAGGAAGAATTGGACTAAACGCAGGAAAAGTGTGGCATGCGCTAAACGAGGTAAATGAAATATCTACGCAAGAGTTAAGCCGTAAATTGTCTTTAAGTATTGAGGACCTAGCCTTGGCTATTGGCTGGTTGGCTAGAGAAAACAATATTTATATCACGAGAAAGAATGGTTTGTTGTATGTCAGCAATGGCATCAAATCCAATATGTACTATTAGAAGGAAACAAAAAAAGGCTATCCATCACGGACAGCCAATCTTCATTGTTAACCTTAAATCTAATACCATGAAAAACACAGTGCAAATATAGAGGTTTTATGTTATGTAGCATAACGAATAGTTTGGAAATCTCATTTGCTTAACGTGATTTAACGAAATCATGTTCTAAAACATATCTTTTGAGACATAATTCATAAACACAAGCGTTACTTTTATCTATTACCACCTTTACTTGGCTTTTAAATCAAGTAAAGGATGGTAATTTAAGTAATGCCTTATTCGGCTAGTAGAATGATATGTTTCGTTAAGTCATTAAACTTGATAAAATAGGTACCGGCGGAAACCTTTACATTATCACCTCCGTCAAATTTGGCGAATTGTCCTTGTTTATCGTTCCATAAACTATTGCTGCCACCGAAGCTTACGGCCCAGTCATGATCCGCACGTAATTTTAAACCGCCATCGGACGGAATCTCTATTTTCTCGCCGATCCAGATGTGCTTGTCGTAACTAGCCTGTTGTAAATCTAGATCACCACCCCAATCATTGAAGTCTCCAATCAGGGAGATTTGTTTGTATTCGGTTGTCGCTCCGGTATAAGGTTCGATGCTGTATTTGTTACCAGCCAAGTCTAACGTGATCGTATAATAGCCATCCTGCGTGAAGCCTTCGATATTACCGCTACCGCCGTCATTGCTTAATGCTCCGTCGCTGTCGTAACCCCATTGAATGCCCCAATCACCCGGGGTTTGAATGATCTTGAATGCGCTACCGGCTTTTACGAAGCCCGTGTAAGTGAATAACATATTATTAACATCGTCGTCGGCGAATATACGCATCGATGGGTCGTTATTGTTCCATCCGTTGTCGAATATGTCACCCACGAAATAAACTTGGGTACGGGCGCCACTATATGGAGTGATCGCCATGTTTACCGTGTTCGAATAAAGTTCGGGAACACTGTCGTTAATAAATGCTTTAAGACGGAAGTCCACATTATAAGCTACGGTAGGATTAACCATTCCCAAATTGTTCATGGCATCATTCAGCTCGAATGTCTTGATCAAGACTTTTTCGCCGGAACCGGTAGTCGGCAGCGACTCGAATTTCTCGAATTCAGTTCCTCCTTCACAGACTTGTACGGTATACGTTACACCTGCCGCAAAACCGTAATCCGGTTGTTCACAGGTAAAAATATCGATGATACTACTGGCATTTTCCGGCATTAAAGTATATGAGCTATTATTCGGAGCATTGAGGGTAAAAGATATATTATTACCTTCTGAGTCCTTTAGGTCATTGATAATCGGATCTTTATCGTCCGTGCAGGCAGAAAAAGCACAGATGCCCGCAAACACGATGGATAATATATTGACTTTATTCATAATTGTTACTTAATTAATAGGTTTTACGATTAATAACCCGGATTTTGTTTCAAGTTACTGTTTGCCACGAGTTGGGTCGAAGGAATCGGTAACAATGAGAAGTGACTGGAGATTGAAGTACCTCCCGCTGTCTCGCCTTTCCAATCCCAAGTATAATTGGAGGTGAACTTATTGTAGCGGATCAAATCCGTACGGCGTTGCGCCTCAAAATAGAACTCACGGGCCTTCTCATCAAGCACAAAATCCAAAGTAAGATCGGTTGCCGTAATTTCCGTGGCTTTCGCTCTTTTCCGTAGTTGGTTAATAGCGCTTAAAGCGGCTTGTTTATCGCCTCCTGCCCGTAATGTGGCTTCGGCGAAGGTCAGATTAGCCTCGGCTAAACGGAACAATGGGAAATCCATATCCGGGAACTGCTGATTCGGATCGTGACCGATTTGTCCGGATTTCGTGATATTCTTGAATTTAGTTACAGAATAACCTTCTGTAAACTCGGTCGGCTTATTGATCTCGAATGTACGGTCTGTAGTCCAGAAAGAGGCACGTGTATCAGCTGTTTTCGATAAGTCTCCATCAGAAGCGAACTTTTTCACCAATGCCATGCGGGCACGGTTACCACCCCATGCTTCTTTAGTCCCAAAATCATCCAGTGCGTTCATGTCACCACTGATAAAGCTGGCGATAAAGAACAATCCGGACCAAGAGCGAGTCTGTACGCCATCATAACAAATCGGCAGGATCATCTCGGGAGAGGTGTTGTTATCTGCAAGGAAATTATCTCCATAATTAGGAGCCAGAGAGAAACCGGCGTCCATGACTTTCTTTGCGTATTCAGCGGCGGTAGACCATTGAGGGATACCTGTATATACTTCTGCGTTCAGATATAAGCGGGAAAGTAGCATCCATACGGCGGCTTGATCGGCACGTCCATATACATTTGCACGGGGAGCCTTCATTTGTGGCTCGATTTCTTTCAACTCTTTCTCTATATAGGTATAGAGATTCGCCCGGGTAATCCGTTCGGGGACATAGGTACCGATACCCGTGTTCTCATCAACGAACGGGACATTGCCATATAAATCAATCAAATAATAATAATCCAAGGCACGGATAAAACGAACTTCAGCACGCTGTGTAAGACTTTCCTCGTCATCCTTGCCCTCTGTCTGTATTAAGAAGTTATTACACTGAGCGATTTGGATGTACAGACGGTTGAACATATTCAATACCACACCGTTCGAGGCGGTAAACTTAGCAAAGTTCAAGGGATATACATCCACGTCGCCAGACCAAGCGCAAATCGCCTCGTCCGTAGGAAGCTCATTTAGGTTGAATAGCATACGCATCAAACCCGACGCTCCCTCATCCGTGTCGGCGATATCTCCTTGTCCGTCGGGACCTTTATTTCCTGTGATGGCTAATCCCGCATAGATCTTGGCGAAATTGGCGTTCTGATCGAACTCTACGTTTAGGTTCGGATCGATAGGCGTAACATCGAGATCACCTAGGCAAGAGGTGAAGTTTACGCTGAAAACCAGCGATAAAGCCGGTATTATATATTTAAAGAATTTCGTATTCATATAGATATCCTGATTTAAAATTAGAAGTTAAGACTTACACCGAGTATACCTACCAATGGGCGAGGATATACGTTCTTATCGATACCGAAGGTCTTATCAGCTGCGTTCGCTACCTCCGGATCCAATCCTTTATATTTCGTGATAACAAAAGGATTCTGTACGGTTCCGTAGATACGTCCGCCCAATACGCCGAATAATTTGTTGAAAGAGTAACCCAACGTGATATTATCGCAGCGTAAGAAGGATGCGTTTTGTACATAATAATCGGACAATACGTTCATGTTCTGGAAATTCGTATCGAAAGCGGATAGCGGACGGTTGGATAGATAGCCTTTATTGTTAATACTACCTTCACTTAATGCCGCATTGGATGAGGCTACATTATTATATACATAGTTCCCGAGGTTGGAACGAAGTGAGAAACTGAAATCCCATGCTTTCCATACCAATTTAGAAGTAAAGCCCATCGTTACATCGGCCGCCGGTTTATGGCAGAAATAACGGTCCTCGTCATTGATCACGCCATCTCCGTTGCGGTCCACGTATAATCCTTCGATCGGATTTCCCTGTTGATCATATACCTGCTCGTATACATAGAATGAGTTCGCCGGGTGATTCACGCCTTGTGCCTGTATCATGGTCCCGGTACCACCTTCTACGGTTCCTGTCAATACGATGGATGAGGCGTCATCCTGTGCGGTTAGCTTGGTAATCTCGTTGTTGTTCCAAGCGACATTAAAGCCTAGATCCCATTTCCAATCAGGGGTTGAGATCGCTTTAGCGTTGATGGAGAACTCAACACCTTGATTTCTCAAAGAACCGATATTGCTGACGATACGGTTCTTGAAGTTTGTTCCGGCAGGTACGTCGATCACATTGATCAAGTCCTTAGTTTCCCTGTAATAATAATCCAAGGATGAAGTGATACGGTTATCTAAGAATCCGAAGTCGAATCCGGCGTTCCAAGTAGTAGTCTCCTCCCATTTCAAGTTCGGGTTGTAACCGTCGGGACGGGCGATAGGAACAAATTGGTCGCCAAATTGATAGTAGGCTCCGTCTTGTCCTGCGAAATAAGTCGCCATATACGGGTAGTCTCCTTGCGAGATATCCTGTTGACCAGTAATACCATAACCCAAGCGTAGTTTTAAATCCGATACAGCGTCCACGTCTTTCATAAAGCCCTCTTCCTTGATCTTCCATCCTAAAGCCACGGAAGGGAACAATCCCCAACGGTTGTCTTTAGAGAAGCGGGAAGTGCCATCGTTACGTAAGGTAGCGGTGATAAGATAGCGATTCATGAATGAATAATTGACACGTCCGAAGAAAGAGATCAAATAACTTTCTGTCTTGAAAATATAAGAAGTCGGGTTATCTCCGTTTAAGTTATTGTATGCGTTCTCTGTGGAACGATGGAAATGTTGCCAAGAGTAACCAGCCATGATATCAAAATGATGCTTTTCATTGAAATCCTTAGCGTATTGCAAATAAAAATCCAATAGGTGATTGTATTTGTCGATCGTCTCATAACCTGTTTTGCCGTTATCCACGTAACCTAATGGAGATTCTTTCGGATAGTAAATATCTTGTGTACCGGTAGCCATATCCATACCTAAATTCAAGTTCGCACGTAATTCGGGAAGGAAATGGAATTTATAATCAACTTGGATATTACCGACCAAGTTTTTAGAATTAGCCTCTTCTTTTTTCTGTTGAAGCATCGCTACCGGGTTTTTTGTAGCGATTGAGATAAATTCACCGGCATTTTCCCAAGCGAAATAACCTCCGTATTTACTGTTGCCGTTCATGACTGGTTGAGTCGGGTCGAATGCGATTGCCGCTCCGATAGCTCCCGTATCGGCGAAACGATTATTTGAGATCATTCCCTTGGCGTTGAAGTTAATATTTAAATGATCTTCGAAGAAACTGGGAGCTAGGTTTACAGATCCAGTATAACGTTCGAACTTAGAGGTTTTCAATATACCATTTTGGTTTGTATATCCGACGGATACACGATAAGGCATATTATTCAAGCCTCCGGATACCGTGATATTATGATCGGTTCCCACTGCTGTACGGAAGATCTCTTTCTGCCAATCCGTATTTTCTTTTCCTAATAACTTAACGGCGCTTGATTCCGCCCCAAAACGATCCGTTACGAAATTACGATATTCGTCAGCTCCCATAACATCGATTGATTTGGTCTTCGTGCTGATAGAAACGTTTCCATCGTACGTAACCCGTGGGCGGGAGCCTTTTTCACCTTTCTTAGTGGTGATAAGAATCACACCGTTAGAGGCACGCGAACCATAGATCGCTGTGGCGGATGCGTCTTTTAATACGGTGAATGTTGCGATATCGTTCGGGTTGATCGTACTCAACGGGTTGGATACCCCTTTGATACCGTCATTGTCGATCGGAAGTCCATCGATAACGATCAGCGGGTTGTTGCTGGCCGATAAGGAAGAACCACCACGGATGCGGATACTGGCTCCCGAACCCGGAGCTCCACCGTCAGTCGTGATATTTACACCGGCGATTTTACCGTTGATCATATCGGTTGCGGTGGTGGTCAAACCCCGGTTCATCTTATCTGGCTTAATGGCCGTCACGGAACCGGTAGCGTCATCTTTCTTCACCGTACCATAACCGATTACGACAATCTCGTCCAATACTTCCGTATCTTCTTGTAATACGACAATTAAATTACTTTGTCCTTGGTTGATAATGTCTTGTGATTTGTAGCCTATGTAAGAAATACCGATCGTACTTCCTTTAGGCGCCGAGAGCATAAAGTTACCGTCGAAATCGGTAACAGTTCCATTCGTAGTTCCTTTTTCAAGGATACTAGCCCCGATGATGGGTTCACCTTTCGCATCTTTCACGTTGCCTTTGATCGTGACGTCTTGTGCGAAAACATTGCAGGAGAGAAACAATCCTATCAAGATAGATAAGATTACTCTTGCGTCGCAAGAATACATTTTTTGTTTCATGCATTAGACAGTTTAAGATTAATACTCTATTATATTTATTGAATTTTAGCCATAGTATATGAATGCAAATGTATGTTTATCAAACCTCTCATGTTGTTAAAATGTTTGTCGATACCCCTATAAATTTACGCAAACGTTCTCGCAAACGTTTGCATTATATGACCTAAATACATATCTTTGATTTTATAAAAAAGAGAACCATGAAAAAGCGTCAAATCACGATAAAGGATATAGCGAAAGCCTTGCATATTTCCCCGTCAACAGTCTCTCGGTCCTTGGCTGATCATCCGGATATCAGCCAAGAAACCAAGAATATAGTGAATGCTTACGCTCGTGAACATAAATATAAGCCCAATGCCTTAGCCTTGAGTTTACGGACAAATAATACGAAAACAATCGGTGTTATTTTACCGCAGATCGTACATTATTTCTTTTCTTCTGTTTTATCCGGTATAGAAGATGAGGCGGAAAAGGGAGGGTATCGTGTTATTATTTGTCAAAGTAATGAGAATTATGAGAAAGAAGTAAAAGGTGCGCAAGCTTTATTGGAAGCACGTGTTTGCGGTGTCTTGGCTTCTGTCGCTAAAACGACGACGATCTACAATCATTTTCAAGAACTAATCGATAGCGATATACCCATGGTGTTTTTCGATCGTATATGCACGGGGATCTTGACAGACCGGGTGGTCGTTGATGATTATGCCGGGGTTTGCTCCGCTGTTGAATACTTGATTCGTAGCGGTTGCCGGCGAATCGCCTTTTTCGGATCTCCTTCTCATTTAGCGATCTCTAATAATCGTAGGATGGGATATGAGGATGCTTTGCGTAAAAATGGATTACCGGTAGATAAAGAGTTAATCAAGATTTGTGATAATTATACCGAGGCGCTTCGGTTGACCCCGGAATTATTGTCGTTACCCAATCGTCCGGATGCGTTCTTCGCCGTAAATGATGAGACTGCTATAGGGGTGCTGAATGTTGTCAAGGCCAAGGGGTTGAGGATACCCGATGAGGTTTCGATTTGTGGGTTTACGAATAATAGCTTAGCGGAAGTTAGCGATCCCCTGCTGACCTCCGTGGATCAACATGGTTATGAGTTGGGAGCTATCGCTATGCGTTTGCTGATAGAACGTTTGAATGGCGTGCGTGACGGGGATCGTATCGTGAGCAAGATTATCAAGACAAATCTGGTGGTGAGACAGTCTACCCGTTAAAAAAGTGGCTTCCGAAAACGTTTGCTCTACTTCTTTGCATGAATTTGAATAGGGATGACGTCCTGTTTCGGAATAATTCCGTATGTTTGTCACCAAACAAATAAATACCTTAAAAAACATAATTCTCATGAAAACAAAACCATTTTTGAGTTTTTGGCAAATTTGGAATCTAACTTTCGGTTTCTTGGGCATTCAATTCGGTTTCGCCCTTCAGAACGCAAATTCAAGTAGAATACTTCAAACCTATGGAGCGGATGTAGAGCAACTATCCTTATTTTGGTTAGCGGCTCCGCTGACAGGTATGATCATACAACCTATCATTGGTCATTATTCCGATCAAACATGGTGCCGTTTAGGACGTCGGCGTCCGTTTTTTCTGGTAGGAGCTATCTTTACGACGATTGCCTTGATATTGATGCCGAATGCGGGATTGTTCTTGTCACCCGGTACAGAGACGGCTATTTTATCTCCCGTATTGATTGGTGCGGGTATGTTGATGATCATGGATGCTTCCATCAATGTAACGATGGAGCCTTTCCGTGCCTTGGTAGGGGATATGCTACCCGATGAGCAGCATACGACTGGCTTCTCGATCCAGACTTTCTTGATCGGCATCGGTGCTGTCGTTGGTTCCTTGTTGCCGAGTATTATGAATAAGGTGTTTGGTTTATCTAATACGGCGGTTGCTGGTGAGGTTGCCGATAATGTTAAATTCGCCTTTTATGCCGGTGCGGCGATTTTATTAGCGAGCGTATTATGGACAATTTTTAAGACAAAGGAATATTCCCCGGAAGAGATGGCTGAGTTTCGGCTTTCCGGTGGTGAGGTCATTGAAAAAAGGCGGGATAGCAATGGTTTTATGGAGATCATGCATGATATTTTTCATATGCCTAAAATAATGTTACAGTTAGGTTTATGCCAGTTTTTCGCTTGGTTTGCCTTGTATTCCATGTGGGTTTATTCTACGCCTGCTATCGCTGAACATGTATATGGGGCAACAGATCCTGCTTCCGCCGAATATGCGATGGCTGGCGATAAGGTAGGTGAGTTATTCAGTATCTATAATTTTGTGGCGATGTTATTCGCTTTATTATTGATCCCGATTGCCCGTCATTTAGGTCGGAAAATGACTCATGCCCTCTGTTTATGCCTAGGAGGGGCAGGGCTGGTTTCTCTCTATTTGTTGAATAGCACAGGAATGATGGTCTTTTCCATGATTGGCATCGGTATAGCGTGGGCAAGTATATTGGCGATGCCTTATGCTATTCTTTCCGATAGTCTTCCCGCTGATAAGATGGGTACTTATATGGGTATATTTAATTTCTTTATAACGATACCTCAGATCACGAATGGAATCATTCATGGATGGATTGTACGTAATGTTTATCATGGGCATGCCGTGTTCGCTTTGTTAACGGGAGGTGTTTTCTTGTTTTTCGCCGCTGCCGCAGTTAGTCTTGTCAAAGAGAAAAAGTTCAGTCGAAAAGTGTAAGGTATATAAGTCCGGTTTCCTGTTGTCAAGCGTAAAAACGCTATACCCAAGTCAAACAGCAAGTTATTATAATGTAGGTAGAAAAACGTATCTCAGATAATCCCGGGTCACCCCGGGACAACAACAGGAAACCAATGGACTAACTACTAAAAGGCTTCTTCCTCTTCCTTTTGGCGTGATCCTATGACGCGAAGAACTAACATCGCTACCGTAATCACACCGAGGGATCCCATGGTTACATCTTTAGCAACCTCATTGTCAAATGTCGTGGTTCCTACTAATACCAATACGATAAATGAAACCATCATGACCGCATCTACCAAGTCTTTATTTATTTTCATGATCTTCTTGATTTTTTAGGGTTCGATAATTGTTGTATTTATTATTCTTTTTCCAAGACTTCTTCTTCCGATGACGTCCCGGTACTACTCAGTCCTTTCATTATGCCATATAGACCAACACATAAAGTGCCCATAACTACTACTAATTTAATATAGTCGTTAGGGATGATGGAGCTGCATGCGAATACACAACCTGCGATTGTTAGAAGAACATAAAGATATATACGTATTTTACCTGATTTATTAGTTGCCATAATTGTAATTTTTAATTGTTTATAATAATGTAAATAGGGTATAATTCCCCGGGAATATTGATTTAATAAACACAATATTCCTACAGACAAGACATACTAAAGACTTGTCGAAAGATACAAATATGAAACAATTAAAAACTAAATAATGAGTTTCCGCAGGGTAAAGATATGCTCTCCCATACGGCACAGAAGTGTGGATAGATTTACGATCTGATAAGTGGATATATGTTGAGATACTCTATGAAGTTGATTTACTCCTCTCAAACGCATGTCTTGAAGGGATTTCTCCATATTTTTCCATATCCGTATTTCGATAGTGTTGTTTGTCGTTTGTGAAATCCTGCGGGGAGTTAAGCAGTTGCTGCTTTTCAGCTCGTTACTTAATACTTCGAAACGACGTTGGGCATCTGCCGTGTTTTTTTCTTTCATAACGGCCTCTTTAGTCGCAGACATAACCTCATCCATACTCTTTGTCCCTTCTTCGGGAACAAATAGCATGAAGCTAATCAACAGACCTAATATGAATAGAAAATTCTTCATGGCGCAAATATACAAGTATTTCTTTAGATAATAACAACAGTATATGTTATTTGTTTTTTATTTTTGTAGTTATTTTAAGAATAAAACAATAGAATGGAGAATAACAGATCGAGAATTCAAGCTTGGTTAGAGGCGGCACGTCCGAAAACGTTGCCGGCATCATTTAGTCCGGTATTAGTTGGGTGTGCGCTGGCTTACAGGGATGGAGTATTTAAATTGGCTCCGGCGATCCTTTGTGTTTTGGTGGCTTTACTCGCCCAGATAGCCAGTAATTTTGCCAATGATTATTTTGATTTTAAGAAGGGGGCGGATAAGGAGGACCGGTTAGGCCCGGAGCGAGCGGTGGCTTCCGGTTGGATAACTCCTAAGGCAATGCTATGGGGGACTTTTATCACGTTGGGGCTTTCTTGTCTATGTGGCTGTTTCTTGTTGTTCTTTGCCGGCTGGGAGCTCATCGGTGTAGGAATTGCTATCGCGATTTGTGTCTTGGCTTATTCAGCTGGGCCGTTTCCTTTGGCTTATAACGGGCTGGGGGATGTGTGTGTCGTATTGTTTTATGGGATTATTCCGGTTTGTTTTACGTATTATGTACAAGCATTATCGTTTTCCTTATTGTCATTCTTGCTTTCGTTGTCATTGGGGTTGTTGTCCGCTAATATTTTGATCGTGAATAATTACCGGGATTATGAGCAAGATAAGGCGGCTCGTAAACGGACTACGATTGTGCTATTCGGGCGTACGTTCGGGTTGGTAACTTATTTGCTGAACGGTATATTGGCTGTCTTGATAACTCTTCCTTTATTGATGGATGCCTCACCTTGGCTTGTTTGTTTATTCGCGGCTTTTAGCGTGCTATTTGCCGCCACATGGCTGGAGATGAAACAGTATCAAGGCCGTGAGCTTAATAGAACTTTAGGGCATACGGCACGGAATGTATTTATCTATGCCGTATTGCTTTCAGTTGTATTGTTATTTGGTTCTTAAGATGTGCCGTGCTTTGAACAATCGCTTGGCCTCATGGAGATTTTTCTGTATGTATTTGGACAGGATAATCAATGTAACCGCTACGATAATCAGTAAGATTCCTAAAGCGAGGTGAGGGGTGAAAGGCTCTCCAAAGACTAAAACACCTACGCAGACGGCTGTCACGGGTTCTGTTGCTCCCAGTACGGAAGTTAGGGTGGAACCGATATGGTGTACGGCTTGTACCAATGTAATGTTAGATACTACGGTTGGCAAGAAGGCTAATAAGACGAGGTTAATAAAAGAGGGCAGGTCTGGAATGGGTTGGATTCCTGTTCCTGCCTGTGCTTTTATGAAAAATAAAGAGGTACTGACGATAAATACATAGAACGTAAGTTTTCGTCCCGGCATATCATGTACCCTTGATTTATTGACGGTTACGATATAGAGGGCATAAGCGACCGCGGAAAGTAATACGATGATCACGCCTAACCCGTTTAATTGCATCTCGCCTCCATCGATTGATAGGCGGGCTACTCCACAAATAGCGAGTCCGATCGCTAAAAGCGTGATCCATGATGTTTTTTCTTTAAATACAAAAAGCATGAAAAGGGTTACAAATATTGGATATGTAAAATGTAGAGTTGTCGCGATTCCTGCCGCCATAAAATTATATCCCCAAAACAGGAACATAGCCGAACCTGTATAGAAAGCGCCTAATAAAATCAATATCGGTAGGTTTCGCATCTCTGTTCTAAAAGATTCCTTTTTCGCTAGAAGCATACCCGATAAGGCGATGGCTGCGAATAAGAAACGATAGAACAATATCGAATCAAACCGCATACCCTTCTCCATAAGAGGCAATGTAAACAAAGGGATTAAACCGAATGTAACAGAAGTCGCTATTCCATAAGCGAAACCTTTTAGATTATTATTCATATTATACTTTTTGATAAAATGACCGCAAACATACAAAAAAGTCTTGAAATCTTGAAAACAACCTTCTCCTGTCGCTTGTTTTTATCAAAAATGATGTTTATGAGACATTTCTTTATTTTATTTGCGATTGCCGGCTTGCTTATTAATCCTTCCGCTGCAGAGGCTTGCACTGGTATTACCTTAAAAAGCAAGGACAGTACGACTATTGTAGCACGTACGATAGAATGGGGTGGAAGTAATTTGAACAGCCAGTATGTCGTGGTTCCAAGAGGATACACCGAACGATCGTATACCCCGGATGGGGTTGATGGAATGACTTTCACGGCACGTTATGGATATGTGGGCTTGGCAGTGGAGCAAAAGGAATTTATCGCCGAAGGACTCAATGAGGTTGGGTTATCGGCTGGATTGTTTTATTTTCCAAAGTACGGTGAATATGAGAAATATAATGCCGCAGTTCGGGATAAAAGTATCTCTGATCTGCAATTAGTGTCTTGGCTGTTGGGGGAATGTTCAAATGTAGAGGAGGTGAAAGAGGCTGTTAAGAAAGTGCATGTTATCAATATAGATCCCCGTGCGTCTACCGTTCATTGGCGGTTTGCCGAGCCGTCGGGGCGTCAACTGGTTCTTGAGATTATTAAGGGTGAGCTACACTTCTATGAGAATACGTTAGGAGTTCTGACTAATTCTCCCAGTTTCGAGTGGCATCTGACGAACCTGAATAATTATGTTAATCTTTTCCCGGGTACGGCCCCCAATCAACAATTAGGAAATATCGAGTTGTCTTCATTTGGTGCGGGAAGCGGTTTCCTTGGGATTCCGGGCGACGTAACTCCACCGTCACGTTTCGTTCGTGCGGCTTTTTACCAAGCTTCGGCCCCACAACAAGAAACCGCATTGGAAACGGTCTTCCAGTGTTTCCAGATATTGAATAATTTTGATATTCCCGTAGGGATCGAATTCCCATTAGGGCAAGTACCTTGCGATATACCAAGCGCTACTCAATGGACTTCGGCTATGGATATGCGAAACCATGTGATTTATTACCGTACGATGTACAATAGCGTTATTCGGAATATAGATTTACGTTCCATTGATTTCTCCACGGTTCGTTATCGTGCGGTATCCATGGATGGGACGAAGCGACAAGCGGTTGAAACGATCAAAATAGAATAGGGCAGGGAGCTCTTTGGGGGATATCTCGTAAGTCAATAGGATAGGTGATAAAACTCAATGGAATAGGAAACATAACTCAATGGATTACGTTCCCTATTCTATTGGGTTTCGACTGATGATCTAAATTTTATAATAGTAATCCGGCCGCAACTTCCTCCGTAACTGCGTCACCTTTTAGTACAGATACTAAAGCTAGGCCAAAATTGAATACCAAGCCCGGTCCTCTACCGGTTACTACATTTCCATCTACCTCGACAGCCTCGCCTGTTACGGTGGCACCAATCAATTTCGGTTCGAACCCGGGGTAGCAAGTCGCTTTACGGCCTTTTAATAAGCCAAGGCCGCCCAATACCATTGGAGCGGCGCAGATAGCGGCTACGATACCTCCTTGGCGATATTGTTGCAATAAGGCCTCCTTTACCGCCTCAGACTCGTTTAGATTGGATGCTCCGGGCATACCTCCCGGTAAGATCAAGGCGTCTATACCTGAAAAATCAGTTTCGGAAAGTAGGGCATCTGCCATATATTCCATATGATGGGCACCCACCACTTTACGGTCGTCTGTGATGGAGACTGTTTTCGTGTCTATACCTCCGCGACGCAAAATGTCTACGGTTCCCGTGGCTTCCATTTCCTCGAAGCCATTCGCTAAGAATACGATCGCTTTCTTCATAAGATTCAATTATTTAAATTTGTACACGTAAGTAATAGTACCACTCTGGTTATTAGCACCGCTGATACTGTTGAACTTCGCCTTTCGAGCCGCGTCCAAAGCGCTTTTACGCATGGAGGCATTGTCGATATTAGTTCCCCGGCCTACCTCGGCAAATATAACATTGCCTTTCGGATCTACGGTTATATTGATAACAATACGACCTTCTTCTTGGATCGTGTAAGCGGGACGAGGGAGACCTCCGGCACCAATGGAACGGCCGTTCAAATTAAATGATCCGTAACCGCCTACGCCTTCATTCGCCCCATGATCAGAGTTACCGAACGGACTTCCTTGGTTACCGGTTCCGCTTTCAGCGTCACCTTGGCTGTTACCCTCGGCGTTTCCCATACCAAAAGCTCCGGCCACCTTGTTGCTAATGGCTTGTTCCTTCTTGCGGCGTTCCTCGGCCAGACGTTTCTTCTCGGCTTCTTCCCGGCGGATACGTTCTTTCTCCTCCTCTTCTTTCCGTTTCTTCTCAGCCTCTTGTTTCTTGCGTTTCTCTTCCTCTTTCTTCTTTTTAGCGTCCTCAAGGGCTACGCTTTCCTCGATATCTTGAGTGATGAGTTCCTGCTTGGGCGTTTCCACTTGCGGCTCCGGTACGGGAGGAGGGGGAGTGGTCGTTTCCTGAGGCGGTTCTTGCCCGGTATACTTAGGCTCGAACATTCCGGCGGCGGCATCTACATTCCCGAAATTAACGAGTACACCCCCGTCTTCATCCGGTACCTCGGTTTTCAATACGGTAAACCAAAGTATCAGTAGAATGACACCGTGAAAAGCAACGGTACCGATCAAACTGTATATGTCATCCTTATTCAGTCTCATATCTGTTATTTCTGCGGACGGGTGGCAAGCACCATCTTGAATTTATTCTCGTTCGCTATATTCAGTATCTTTACAATCTCTTTGTAAGGCACGGTCTCGTCGGCATATAAGGCGACGAACATCTCCGGTTCCTTCGCGTAACTATCTTGCAAGAAAGGAGTGATCTCATCAAATGAGACCTGTACCTCTTTTTGTTTTCCAAATGCCACGTAGTAATTCAAGTTTGCGTCTATCGTTACCCTCGTAAGAGGTTTCGCCGCTGTTTGCTTTTGCGCTTGCGGCAAGGTAACCTTGATGGCGTTCGGGATTACTACGGTAGAGGTAACCATGAAGAAGATCAGCAAGAGGAATATGACGTCGGTCATAGAGGCCATGCTGAACGCTTCGTTTACCTTTGTTCTTCTTTTTAGAGCCATAATTTTTTATAATTGAAAATTGAAAATGGAGAATTGAAAATTAAATAGAGGAGAGTTGGCTCATTTTTAATTTTCAATTCTCCATTTTCAATTAATTAGCCGGTTCATTTAATAAATCCATGAATTCCATCGTACGAGCCTCCATCTTGTTCACGACGTTATCTACTTGAGATACCAGATAGTTGTACGCGAACAATGTAATAATACCAACAACCAGACCACCAACAGTTGTTACCAAGGCCTCATAGATACCACCGGATAATAAGGAGACATCAACATTGGTGCCTGCGTTTGCCATATCGAAGAAAGCACGTACCATACCGGTTACTGTCCCAAGGAAACCAAGCATGGGAGCGCCGGCGGCGGTCGTCGCGATCAAGGGGAAACCTTTTTCCAGTTTAGCGATCTCCAAATTTCCGACATTCTCGATCGCTACGAGCACATCGTTCATCGGACGGCCCAAACGGGTAATGCCTTTCTCGATCATACGGGCGGAAGGTGTGTTGGTGCTCCGGCATAAATTGAGAGCCGAGTCCACTTTTCCTTCATGGATATAGTCCTTAATACGATTCATGAACGTCTCGTCTTCTTTTCCCGCACGGCGAATGATGATCAGACGTTGAACAAAAATATAAATAGCCATCAGAGAGAGCAGTAACAATACCACCATAATCCAACCTCCCTTAAAGGCAAGGTCTATCACATTGATTTCCGCTTCCGTAGGAAGGGTTACAGCCGTTAAATCCGGCATTTGATCTGCCGCCTGAGAGCCTACGGCCTGTAGTGAAAGTAAAATACTCATCGTTTTGAATTATAGGTTATAATTTTCAATATTCAATTCTTCTCCATTCTCAATTATTCAAGCATGCCTTGTATAAAGCGATCGTCTCTTGCAAACCATGATAGAGCGCATCACAAATCAAGGCATGGCCGATAGAAACCTCCTCCAGCCAAGGGATATTCTTGTTGAAGAAAGCCAGATTTTCTAAGCTCAAGTCGTGTCCGGCATTTACGCCTAATCCTAAGTTTTTAGCTAATTGAGCGGCCTCTACAAAAGGAGCGATCGCTTTGTCACGATCTTCCGGATAAAAGGTCGCATAAGGTTCCGTATATAGCTCAATACGGTCCGTACCTGTTTTCGCCGCTAGTTCGATATTCGCCAAGTCTGTTCCGACGAAGATGGATGTACGGATTCCTTGTGAGGTAAAGGTGTCTACCAATTCGCTTAAGTAATCGAAATTGTCCTTTACGTTCCAACCTGAGTTCGACGTGATGGCATCCGGAGCGTCCGGAACCAGTGTGACTTGGGTCGGTTTTACCTTCAATACCAAGTCGATGAATTTATCACAAGGATAACCTTCTATGTTAAATTCTGTCCGGATAAGAGGTTTTAGTCCATAAACATCGCTATAGCGTATGTGTCGTTCATCCGGACGGGGATGAACCGTAATTCCTTGTGCCCCGAATAATTCACAGTCTTGCGCTACTTTCAGCACGTTTGGCATATTGCCACCTCTCGCGTTACGAATAGTAGCAACCTTGTTAATGTTTACACTTAAATTTGTCATTGTATATCGTATATCTTTTTTCTTTCATTACATTTGCACAAAAGTATCGGCAAATTTAGCAGGATTTAGGGAATTAACAGAATAATGTTGGTGAAAGATTTCATAACAAAGGAAATTCCGGTGTTAAAAAGTTTTGACACAGCGGAATATGCGTTGGCGTTAATGGAGGATTTTAAACTCAAGCATCTTCCGTTATTGAGTGATAACGCATACCAGTGTTTAGTGTCGGAAAAAGACTTATTGGCGATGCCGGATCCTTCGGCTACGATCGGTGAGCCGGTTTTATTCGCTCCGGCGATTTCGGAAAATGGACATTTACATGAAGCGTTGGCAATGATAACCCGATATGGATTGAGCCTGTTGCCTGTGGTTTCCGTGGACGGAACTTATTTGGGGGCGATTACCCGGGATCGTTTGGTAGATGCTTTATCCGAGCTATGTAATGCGGAGGCGGCTGGAAGCGTGATCGTATTGGAGATGATGCCACAGGATTATTCATTAACGGATATCGCCCGTTTGGTAGAGGCGAATAATGCCCATGTCCTTAATTTGCTATCCCATCAAGATAAAGATACGGGCCGTCTGCTTATAACCCTTAAGATTGATTTGGAAGATGCCTCTCCCGTGATCCGTAGTTTCGAGCGTTTCAATTATACGGTGCTTTATCATTTTATGGAGAAGGGGATGGTGGATGATATGTTGCAGCAGAGGATGAATGAGTTATTACATTATATGAATATGTAAAGTAAGGAGCGTAGAATGAAAGTTGGAATATTTGGAAGTGAATATCAGATCGAGAGACAGAATCTGATTAAACGCTTGTTTGAGAAGCTTCGTGAACAAGAGGCTGATATTTATGTGGACAGCCCTTTTTATACATTCCTTACCGATGCTTTTGGTTTTGAGCCAGTGGTGAGCGGGCTATTAGTGGGTGATGAGTTTGATCTGGATATAGCGCTTAGCGTGGGAGGAGATGGCACGTTCCTTCGTACGGCGGCCCGGGTAAATAAACAAGATATTCCTATTTTAGGTATTAATACCGGACGGCTAGGCTTCCTTGCGGATGTCAGCAGTAATGAGGTTGAGGATACGCTGGACGAGATTTTTAAGAATTACTATAAGGTAGAGGAACGAACCCTCTTGCGTTTATATACGGAAGACCGTGCGTTTCGCGGATATAATTACGCCTTGAACGAGATCGCCGTGCTGAAGCGTGATAGTTCCTCGATGATTACGATTCATACATTCTTGAATGGGGAATATCTGACTTCTTATCAGGCGGATGGTTTGGTAGTGGCTACACCTACCGGTTCCACAGCCTATTCGATGAGCGTAAATGGGCCGATTATAGTCCCGCAAAGTAATAGCATTGTCTTGAGTCCGGTCGCTCCGCATTCCTTGAACGTGCGTCCGTTGGTGATTCCGGATTCAGATATAATAACGCTTCGGGTAGAGAGCCGGAATAAATATTTTCTGATCTCTTTGGATGGACGTTCGGAAATATTCCCGGCAGGTATCGAATTAAAGATGAGCAAGGCCGATTATACGACGAAAGTCATCAAACGCTATAACCATACTTTTTATCAGACGCTTCGGGAAAAATTAATGTGGGGGGCAGATGTGCGAATGAAATAATATTGTGTGCGTCCAGTCTTTGTCCAAATAGTAGCGGATAGTATTGTATTTTGTAAGCTGTTGATAAATAGACTTTTCCGTATGGATAAACTGAGCGTATCTTATGGATTTTGTCCAGTTTTTCTATTATGGGGTAAAAAATAGGGGGTATTCGATGTCCAGCTATGTCCTCTATTTGTCCAGTGCCCTTTTTTGACACACGCTTTTTAACTCTTTACTTTTGTCGGCAGATTAAATCTAGCTTAATGGAAGTATTTTCAATTATTATTCCTGTCTACAATCGTCCGGAGGAGATAGACGATTTATTAAAAAGCCTTACCCGGCAGACATATGTGCATTTTGAGGTTATCGTAGTGGACGACGGTTCTTCTATACCTTGTGAGCCCATAGTCAATGCCTATAATAACCGCTTGAGGATTCGCTATTTCTATATAGAGAATTCAGGTCCAGGCTTGGCTCGCAATCAAGGGGTACGTTATGCGGAAGGAGAGATCGTGATTGTCTTGGATTCGGATTGTATCGTTCCGGCCAGCTATCTGGAACAAGTACACGAGTCCTTGATGCGTTATAAGGTGGATGCCTTTGGTGGTGCCGACAGGGCGCATTCTTCTTTTTCCGCTATACAGAAAGCGGTCAATTACTCGATGACTTCTTTCTTTACGACAGGAGGGATCCGAGGAAGCCGGAGGCATTTAGATGCATTCTATCCCCGGAGTTTTAATATGGGAATGCGGAAAGAGGTGTATGAAGCCTTGGGTGGTTTCTCTGATATGCGTTATGGAGAGGATATAGATTTTAGTATCCGGATTTTTGCGGCAGGCTATAAATGCCGTTATTTTCCGGGCGCTTGGGTCTATCATAAGCGAAGAACAAATTTCGTCCAGTTTTTCCGGCAAGTATGGCATTCGGGGTACGCTAGGATTATCTTGTACCAGAAGTACCCGGAATCATTGAAATGGGTACATTGCCTGCCGGCCTTATTTGTGGTAGGTCTGCTTGGGGTATGTATTTCCGCTTTTTTCGTTCCAAAGGTATGGGGGCTATTGTTATTTTATATTTCGCTGATCTTTTTTGACGCTTTAGTGAGAAATAAGAACGGAATCGTTGCGTTGTTATCTATCATAGCGGCTTTTGTCCAATTGATCGGATATGGGACAGGTTTTTTGGAAGCGATTTGGAGAGAGGGAATTCTAAGAAAGAAGTATTAAGATAATAAATACTATTTATATGAAGTTTGCGCTGCACACATCTACTGCCATAAGCTCGGTTCTAAAGGAGCCGGAGCATTTCTATGTAGATATTTATTATCTGATCATTTTAATCATCGTCGCTTTTACCCTGCTTCTGTTATCTTTTTTGCGTTATCACCTTTATAAGACAAAAAAGGAGAAAGAACTGAGAGAAATAGCGAGTCTTGTGGATAAAAATGAAATCTTGATACAACGTTATAGTCGTGAGATGTCGCACATCAAGGAGCAATTGGAAGCGAAGGAGAAATGTTTGAAGGAATACCAGCATGCGGCTCAGTGGAAAGCGCATCGTGACGTGGAATCCTTGATCAAGGAAAAGGAGCGTTTGGCGAAGTGTTTGCTGGAACAGTTGGATACGTTCAAGAAGCTGAAGATACTTTCTAAATCGGAAACGATATTGCCGGATTCGGATTGGAGAAACTTGATCGAGATCGTAAATACTCTTTATGATGATTTTATAAGTCGTTTACGTGTCGCTTATCCGGATTTGACGGAGGATGCCATTCGTTTTTGTTGCTTGATCAAATTGCGGCTAACTTCGGCGGAGCTGATGTCAGTCTTGAATGTGACGAAGGATGCTATCTATAAACGCAAATTTCGTTTGAAAAAAGAATTGATGCCAGATGATGATACTCGTTCCCTCGACGATTTCTTGGGAAGCTATTAGATCTGAACGAATAGTTTTCTTGTTAATAACTATGTTTTAGGGCATGATTTCGTTAAATCGAGTTAAGTGAAAGAATTTTGCAAATAATTCAGTATGCTACATAACATAAAACCGCCTATATTTGCACTGTGTTTTTCATGGTATTAGATTTAAGGTTAACAATTGAGATTGGCTGTCCGTGACGGATAGCCTTTTTTTGTATAGAGGCATGAATGCACGAATTTTTGAGAACACTGCTTAAGCGCCCCTTTCCGAGGGTAACATCCATACTTTCAAAGTAAGCTAATTTCATCGGTAAAGTAAGTTAACTTGCTTTGGTATTTCAGTTAACTTACTTTGTCAATGAAGCTAACTGTATTTTTGTGATCTTTTTCGGTTATTCTTTGTCTGTTTCGATTTTGTATACAATTGATGTGTTTTTGTACGCTTTTAGTTTAGTTATGCATTTAATAGTCAATTTTTTATTATATAATTTTGTCTTGTGTTTTTTTATGATTTCCTTGGTTAGCTGTTAGCACCCATTGATATATAAGGTTTGATGGCTAATAGAAGAGGGGGTAAGGAAAGAAAAATATCAAACGAATATACTTGGGACCTTAACGGACAGAACAAAATATAATATTATTCTGTTGATTGTTGTTGAAGGTAAGATTTCGTATTCCCTTAATTTATAAGAGTGTATGCAAGAGAATAGGTATAATACATGTGATCGTTTTTTAGGCGGATTAGAAAAAGACTTTATTATTACGGAACAGATTGAAGATAGTCCATTGACTTCAGAACCTTCTTTTTTGGATTACGGGATAATAGCAGTATGTAATAGAGGTAGTGCGATCATTCATTTGCTTGATAATAAGCATGTATGGAATAAGAATGAATTGATTTTCTTATTTCCGAGACAGTTATGCTCAATGCGGAACGTGAGTGAGGACTTCTCGGCGAAGTTTATCATCATACCACATGTACTACATGGGGATGTATTAAGTTCCTTACGTCATTTTGATCCGGGATTTCATTTTTTCGTGAAGGATCATTTTTACTATAATATAGAGGATAATAATGGTATTGAGCGTTTTCAATCATTTTGCAAATTGATAGAGAATGAGCTTGAGCGGTATCGGGGTAATGGGCTTCTGAGGGAGCGGATTATATGTTACTTGGGGATTTTTTACATGGATGTTTACGACTATTATGTGAAAGTGCGTAAGAAAATCCCTTTCAGGACTAGTTTGAGAAAAGAGCAATTGATCTATGATTTCTGTAGTCTCGTGGCAGAGAATTTCAAGAATCACAAGAATGTCGGATTTTATGCGGATAAATTGAATATAACGACAACTTATTTAAGTGCGATCATGAATGAAAGGTGTGGCATTTCAGCCAAGGAGTTTTTATCTATCTATATAGTGTTAGAGGTAAAGTCGTTGCTACGTGACTCTCGATTAAATATACAGGAGATCGCTATATTGACTAATTTTCCGTCTCAATCGACATTGAATCGCTTTTTTCGTCAACGGACGGGAATGACTCTTTCTCAATATCGAAAACATATATTTTCAACATAATTATGTTTGATTTTCATATTATTTCTATGACTTTAAACTTCTGCTGCAATCGTTATTATCGTTCATTTGTTGTATAAATAATAGAGGAGATTGCTTGATTGATTTAAAGTTGGGAATTAGTGGTTATAATTTAATATGACGATGGGACAATGTAATAAAATGCTAGAGGAAATGAGCTTTAATGCCCTATTCCAGAAATTACCTGTTGGAATTGAAGTTTATGACGAGAGGGGGCAGCTAGTGGATCTCAATAGGACGGACGAGAATTTGTTCGCTATAAGCCGGAAGGATATTATGGGAATAAATCTTTTCGAGAATCCTAATTTTCCAGAGGACAAGATCGCTCGTCTGAAACAGGGAGAAATGGTTGTGTTCGATTGTAATTATGAATTTGATAATATACAAACGAATGAGTACTATAACATAGACCCAAAAAAGGAAGGTACAAATTTACGTCTGTCTATTAAATGTGTGCCGTTGAAAGGAGAGGCTGAAGAGATCTGTGGATATGTACTAATGTTTACGGATGAGACGGAAGAATATCAAAAGTCGGAGAAAGTAGAGGAACTGTTCACGAAGTTGAAAACGGTTATGCGTTGCAGTGATTCCTTGCTGTGGGAATATGATGTTAAAACCGATAAGATGCATATCGATCTGGATTTACGTGTTTTAGGTAATAAATCCAGATTGAGAGCAAGTAACTTGACAACGAAAAAAGATTTTTGTGAGATCGTACATCCGGAAGATCGGGAAAGGGTACTTGTACAAGGCTTTAAAAGGATTGTTACGGGTGAGATCGGTGAATATAGTATTCAATACCGACAGCTTTTTGAGGGGCAATATGTTTGGGTGAGAGCGTATGCGTACCCTTATAAATATGATGAGGCGGGAAGACCAGCGAAAATCCTTTATTACTTGATGGACATAACGGATGAGACCGCCATGCAAGATAAATTGCGCTGGGTGGAACGAGAGCGTCAACGGAAAGAATATGAGTTAGCTAAGGCTAAAGAGGCGAATCGGCTTAAGTCTATGTTCTTGGCGAATATGAGTCATGAGATCCGTACGCCTTTAAATGCTATTGTTGGTTTCGCGAATATACTGGCAGAGACCAAGGAGATAGAGGAGGAGGAACGAGAGTTTTATGTGGATATCATTGACAAGAATAGTGAATTGCTTCTGCAATTGATTGAGGATATCCTTGATTTCTCAAAGATTGAGGCGGGAACCTTTGACATTACGAAGAGAAATTTTGATTTTAAGGAGATCTGTGAGGAAACTTATGCGGTACATGCCTTGAAGATTCCGAAAAACGTTCGATTTGTTTTCGATCGGGGCTCACAACCCGTGACCGTTTTCTCAGATCCGAAACGAGTCGTACAGGTTATTTCTAATTTCTTGACAAATGCGATTAAGTTTACTTCGGAAGGTGAGATCAAATTAGCCTATAAGGTATCGAATGATGAAATACGAGTTTCGGTCTCGGATACGGGAATGGGAATCTCGGATGACGATTGTAGAACTATATTCGATCGCTTTGTTAAGTTGAACGCTTGCAAACAAGGTACCGGATTAGGATTGGCGATTTGCAAAAATATTATCGAGAAACTAGGGGGACGAATCGGGGTAGAATCTACATTGGGAGTAGGTTCCACTTTTTGGTTTACCTTGCCTTTGAAGGAGATTAAAGAGAATGAACCTAAGTTCTAAGGGGATATATATTATTTACGGATATGTTTTAAAGCATGGTTTTGTTAAATCTGGTTAAGGAAATGAGATTTGCAAATAAAACATTATGCTACATAACATAAAACCTCTATATTTGCACTGTGTTTTTCATGGTATTAG
>ERZ826016.283-NODE-283-length-64546-cov-16.958956_pt1 | contig 64546 bp, 49 predicted proteins | sample MGYA00519872_ERZ826016 | MGnify/ENA primary metagenome ERZ826016 (study PRJEB31778, sample SAMEA3449218) | human gut metagenome | biome: human gut; feature: human-associated habitat; material: faeces | place: United Kingdom | collected 2010/2012 ... | reverse complement strand
AACAAGAGTCGCTAAGCCAATTATATGCTTTTTTTTCATAATAACACTATTTTACTTGAAGAACAACAAGGTATTTAATGTGAAGTTTGAACCAATGGCACAATATTTTATTCCGTTCTGAAATTATATCGAACTCAGGTTAAAGTAGGGAAATAGATCTTTTGTTTTGCTATTTTCTCTTAAACACCAATGGCATATCATTGTCAACAATAGTCAACTCACCTTTTGCAGAATCCATTTTAACCAAAGTTGTGTTACTACCGGAAACACATATCATTGTATCTCCATTGGCAAGATTCCATTTCCCGGTTTCGGACTCACCGCCTATTGTTACCAGTTTATAAGTATAATCAGGAGAAATCGTCAATGTCTGATCCGCATTTTTATATTCTCCGATAAGCAATTTAGAAGCAGGAATCTTCCCATCCTTACTCATGCTTATTACATCGGTTATCACTAACTGCTGTTCCGGTCCTTCTTCATCCTTACCTTTCTGTGCAAGGAAGCCTTTTAAACGAGCATAGACCGGAGCACCTTTTACATCCAATGCAAGATATTCTTTCTCTGCTTTTGGAAACGCTTCTCTCATGGCAACAGGAATGTTAGTTCCGGTAGCGGCATCTTTCAAAACGGCAGCATCTGCCATATAAGAAAAATCACCTTCAAAATAATATTCGGCTGCAATAGTTATCTGCGTGGCAGGGATGGTATCATATTCTATCGTTGCCTTATCAGATTTTTTCTGTCCGTTACATGCCGACAACATGGCAATCAATGTAACAGGGAACAGCAGGAACAATAACTTCTTCATACTCATTAATATTAAATCTTATTTCGACAAAACTACATAAAATATTAGAATTGGAAATAAATAAATGGCTGAATTTCTGTGCTTTTCATCTGCACAACAACATAAATCAGTGCAACAAGTAAAACAGCTTTACCCAACAGAGGCAATTTGGTTACTCCGCGTGAACAAGCATCTTGCCACTTATCCGGTGAAAAATGAAGTAAGAAACCTATTCCCATCAAAATAAACACTTTCCAATAACCTTCCACCAACTGCGGGAACAATTGTGGCGTGAAGTTACGGAATACCTGATTTATCATAGTCATGGAAGCCTCGAATGTACTATTACGGAAAAATATCCAAGCAAAACAAACGAAATGGAAAGTAATGATAACACCAATCAGTTTACGGAATCCATGCGGCTCCCAATCACGAGCTTTACCGGTAACAGTCCGATAAAATTTATTCACTGCCAAGGCTACTCCATGAAGTCCCCCCCACACAATGAAATTCCATGAAGCCCCATGCCACAAACCACCCAATAACATGGTTATAATGAGATTTAAATAAGTACGGAAACGCCCTTTACGGTTACCTCCCAATGAAATGTAAAGGTAATCGCGCAACCAAGTGGATAACGAGATATGCCAACGATGCCAGAAGTCTGTTACTGAGAATGATTTATAAGGAGAATTAAAGTTTATCGGAAAATGGAATCCTAACAACAGAGCAATACCTATTGCCATGTCACTGTAACCGGAAAAGTCACAATAAATTTGCAAGGCGTATCCATAAATTCCCAATAAATTCTCAATGCCCGAATACAACCCCGGATTATCAAATATACGCTCCACAAAATTCACACTGATATAATCCGAAATAACAGCTTTCTTAAATAATCCACTGATGATAAAGAATACTCCTTGTCCGAACATTGCCTGTGAAACAAACAACGGTTGACGGATTTGTGGAATAAAGTCTTTTGCACGTACAATAGGCCCCGCTACAAGCTGAGGGAAAAAAGAAACATAGAAAGCATAATCCAACGGATTCTTCAATGCATGTATATTGCGACGGTAAACATCTATTGTGTAGCTCAAACTCTGGAAAGTAAAGAACGAAATACCTACGGGCAGGAATATATCATAAATAGTATTGAAAAAGAAATTCGTATATTTAAAATAGACCAGCAACCCCAAGTTCGCCACCACACTAACTGTTACCAACAGTTTCCGTTTTATCTTTCCTTCGGAACGTTCCATGGCAAAAGCAAGAATGTAATCGACTACGGTCACTATCCCCAAAAGGAAAAAATAGAATCCGCTGCTCTTGTAATAGAAATAGTAGGAAAAAGCAATCACAAAGAGCATACGCGCCGTGTCACGCTTCTGCAACAACATGTAAATGAAAGTAAATCCCAAAAATAAAAAGATGAACAACCCGCTACTGAAAATAAGGGGTGCATCCTGATGATATGTCAAGACGTCTTTCAGACGTTCCAAATCAATTTGCCACATAGTCGTTATATGCTTTTATAAGTGCCTCGTAAAGTAAATTACCTTGAATGCGGTAACCATCTACCGTATAATGAATGCGATCGCGCTGCATCAGGTTATTGCCAGTCCAGTTAAGGCAAGCGCTTTTACGTCCGCCCACAATATTATACATATCCCAATAAGCCATATTGTTCCGAGCTGCATAACTTGTTATCGTTTTAACAGCCTGCTCCGTCCGGGGATTAATGCTCCGTTTTCTCCGATAACGAACATACGAACCGGGAGGAGTGGTAAACAAAAAAACTGCATTGGGACAATATTCTTTTAATAAAGAAATAAGACTATCCATCTGACGATCGTGCTCACTGACACTGTAACCACGTCCGTGACTTTCATTTGTTCCAAATGAAACGATTATCAAATCAGGTTTTAAATTAGCAATCTCCTGAGCCTGCATAGGGTTGGTAAAATTCACACAAGTAGCCCCATTAATACCTATCGAATGATAAACAACTCCCGGTAATCCGGTTTCCTTAGCCAATCCGCTAGACCAGTAAGTTACGGTATCGGGTAAAGTAGCCTCATGTCCAAAATCCCGTTCAAAATCAGTTCTTACTTGTCCGCTAAGCACATGTCCACGTATATGTGAATCACCAATATGCACAATGCGCACGGGTTCTCTCATTCTTTTCAGTTTTCCAAAAAAAGGAACCAGACTGTGGGTTGTATCCACAATAACATTTTCTGTTGTATTTTTGAAAGAAGCAGGCATGGAATTACGAACTCCGATAAGCCGTGCAGGACGATGATATTCTTCTACCTGTTTAGGATATGACAAAGGTGTATCTGCCATTGATTGCTCCGGAACGCGATCTTGTGCCCAAACCGGAATAACCGACAAAAACATAAGCAAGGTAAAACATTGAAAGTTATTCTGTTTCATACTGTTGCCTCCTGTCATATTGTTGTTTTCCATACATCAGCGTTTCATAAAGCAACTTTGCCAAATGCTCACCTCCACGGAAGTTTATATGCGTATAATCGTAATTAGCCATGCTTGGCTTGGCATGAACCATTTTCGCCATGCTTCCCTCTCCTCCCATCGCTTCATACATATTCCAAAAAGCAACCGAAGACTCGGCAGCAATAGCTTGTTGGTAACGAATAAGATTCTTCACACCGGGCATCGTACGCAGCTCGCCCGTCTCGGTTTTATACTCACGGTCACCCACACCCATTATGAGTATCCCTGCATCCGGAAAACAGTTTTTCAAATGTTCGACTACTGTCAGCATTCCGGCTTTATACCTGTCGTAGTTCTTTCCTCTCGGAGTTGCTACATTCAGTCCGTATTCAAGAACAATCAAATCATAAGTGCGCTGAGCATTGAACTCACGCAACATAGGTTCGGGAATTCCCCTTAACGAAAGGCCACTGCTTCCACGCAATGAAAAATTATCCACACAAATTCCATTTTCAGCATCCATTGCCACACCATAGAACAAAGCAGAATCGGCTTGATTTATCATCCAACGCACAGAACCAATATGACCTTTTACAGATACTTCTTGCAATCTTCCTAAAGCATCGGGTTCATATTGTTCTTCAATCTTATTATTAATACGGGAAGTAATTTGCAGATTTCCTTTATTCACAAAATATAAAGTAGCAACTTCGCAAGTATCCAAATGGTTGCCATACTTCGTCTGCCCTTTTGCTTCAATATAAGCTCCCGAACGGGGAATAAAATAATGTCCTGAAATACCTTGTTTACTGTGATTAAAAATAGAATCGGTTACACAGTGTGAACTCCAACCGCCAAAAGAGTGACGCACCGTAGGACGGTAGCCGCTAGTCATTGAAGTGACCGGAATAAAGCCTACACCGGAACCTCCAAATTGAGTTTGCAACAAAGAACGGAGATCGGCAGTAAAAATATCCGCTTCGATAAATGAATCTCCAAACACAGCAATGCGCACAGGGCGGTTCATTTTCTTCACTTTACCCAATGCCTCGTAAAACTTAGCCATTCCTCTGAGGGTTGAATCAGAGTAATCTTCAATACAAGTCATCCCCGTTTTGCAGGTATCTACAAAAACAGGTTTCACAGGAGGGGGAAGCAATGTTGAATCCATTTCCTCCTCATCAGGTTCAGGTGTCCGTATATCTGCAAAAATATCTACTTTACGCAACGTGTATCCATCCACCGACAGCGAAGGCAGGAAATATAGACCTACAAGTGCCGCAAATATAATCAGTGTGAGAAGAAACGTACGCGATACATAATTCTTCATCTTTTTACCTTAAAAATAAACGAGCACAAAGGTAGCCATTTTGTATATACAACCAAACAAATGCCGCCTTGTTTCATTAAAACAAGGCGGCAATTTAAAAAGATTATATACTATGGATTAAATTGTCTTTTCTATGTTCCAAACAAATGCACGAAGCCCCAACATTTCTGTTGCTTTATCCAAATTATGTAATATTTCGAGCAACGGATCAACTTTTTCATCGGGAACAATCGTTATAATAGCCGAACACATAGAAGGCCATGCATGACTTCCATAATGTGGATCACCGGTTTTCGAGCCACGTCCCTGCACTTGCTGGAAATAAGTAAATCCACGGCATCCCTGACGGTCGAGTACCGCCAATATGCGTTCGTAATAAGCCTGATCGAATGTTATAAATACAGATTTCATATTATATACTTATTTACTGTTTTCCAATGAATTAATTGTTTTCTCAAGTTGTTTCATCTTGCGACGTTGGCGTTTTACTCCCGTTCCTGCAAACATACAGTAAAGTACAGGAACCAGCACCAAAGTCAACAGTGTAGAAACTGTCAGACCACCGATTACAGAAATACCCATCGGTTGCCATGTTTCCGAACCTTGTCCGCCACCGATAGCCATTGGCACCATACCGAGAATTGTAGTCAACGTAGTCATCAACACCGGACGAAGACGGCTCTTACCACCCGATACCACAGAATTGATAATAGCCAAACCACGCTCACGGTTCAAGTTAATATAGTCCACCAACACAATACCGTTCTTCACAACAATACCAACCAACATAATCATACCGATCATGGAAATTACATTCATGGTAGTTCCCGTCATAAACAATGCCATGAACACTCCCGAGAACGAGAACGGCAATGCAAACATGATGATAAACGGATAGGTCAGAGACTCAAACTGTGCTGCCATTACAATAAATACCAGCAGAATAATAAGAACCATCAAGGTGGTCAAATCACCAAACGATTCCTGCTGATCTTCATAAGAACCGGCAAGCTTGATATTTATTCCTTGCGGAATATCCATTTGCGCTATCTGCTCACGTGCTCCGGCAACCACCTTATCCATAGACTCACCGGAAATAACTGCCTGAACGGTATTGATACGCTCACGGTCTTTACGTTCGATGGTAGGAGGAGCAAAACGTTCAACAACCGTACCCAAATCCTTAATACGGATTCCTTTTCCCTGACTGTTATAAACAAGAATATTCTCAATAGCAGTTACACTCTGGCGATACTCCGGAGCATATACCACACGTATATCATATTCCTCACCGTCTTCACGATATTTGGAAGTAATAGCACCATTGATTCGGTTTCTCACATAAGTAGCAGCTGTTGAAAGGTTCAGACCGTTCATTGCCAACTTCTCACGGTCGAAATCTATTTGATACTCCGGCTGATAGTCTCCACGGCTGATAATGATGTCCGCCGTACCTTTTACGTTCTTCAAACGTTCCTTTAACTGACTGGCAACAGTATCCGTCAATGCGAAGTCATATCCATAGACTTCCACATCAAGAGTAGACTGTCCACCCATGCTCTGCCCACGGCTACCGCCTACATTTACCTGGAATTTCTTAATTTCCGGATAAGCAGCAAAATCCTGACGCATCATCTCACAGATTTCCACAATACCGCGCTTACGTTTTCCCGGATCACTCAACCGAATATTGAATTCCACCAAATGGGTACCATTATCACTCATAGCAGCCCAAGTATTATCCGTATCCGCTTGTCCCACAGTAAAGTTTATAACTTCTATCTCAGGATATTTTTTCATCCATTCTTCTTGCACCTTTAAAGCCATTTCGCGTGAAATCTCCGTACGTGTTCCGATAGGCATTTCAAAAGTAACACCCACACGACCATCATCATTGGTGGGGAAAAACTCTGTTCCTACATATTTCACCAACACCATACTCAATGCAAAGAAAGACAAGGCACTGATAACTACCGTTTTGCGATGGCGTACTGCCCAATTCAACATTTTAGCATAAGCTACATCCAAAGCATCAAGTGCTTTTAAAATAGGTCCGTACCACATATCGAAGAACTTGCTGTGCTTCGGATTCAGCCTCAATAACTGAGAACAAAGCATCGGAGTCAATGACAGTGCAGATGCGGTAGAAATAATCATAATGATGGTTACCATCCATCCTAACTCATGGAACAACACACCCATCATACCCGGAACCATTGTCAACGGGAAGAACACCGCAAGCAATGTCAGAGTAGAAGCGATAACGGATATTGCCACCTCATTGGTTCCATGCACCGCAGCCTGTTTAGGATCACTACCACGTTCAATATGTGTCGTTACGTTTTCCAAGACCACAATGGCATCATCCACCACCATACCGATTGCAATGGAGAGTGAAGACAATGAAATGATATTCAGCGTACTATCCGAGATTGCCAGATAAATGAATGAAGCAATCAAAGACAATGGGATAGTGATAAGGATAATTACCGTAGACCTCCATCTTCCCAAGAAAACAAATACCACCAAACCTACGAATATCAACGCATCACGCACCGTAGAAGCCAATGAAGAGATTGTATTACGGATATTGTCGGAAGTATCTACGATAATTCCCAGCTTAACATCCGAAGGCAATGCTTTCTGTAATTCGGGCAAAGCTTCCATTACCTTATCCGATATTTGCACGGAGTTGGCACCTGTTTGCTTCTGGATAACGATCTGCGCTCCCCGAACACCGTTATTATATGTTTCCTGTGTACGTTCTTCCACAGAGTCAACAATACGTGCCACATCTTTCAGATAGATATTTTTTCCTTCATAGCTTCCTACGACAATTTCCTCCATCTGCTTGGCATCCTTAAACTCACCTTCAACACGCACCGCATAAGTCTCGGAACCAATATCAATGTTACCGCCCGGAATATTTTTATTCTCGGCAGCTACCAATTGGGATATTGTTTCAATACTTAAATTGTAGGCTTCCAAACGGATAGGATCTACATATACTTGTACCTCACGTTGTGGAGCTCCGGATATGGATACAGTACCTACCCCGCCAATACGGGCAAGAGGATTGGCCACTCCGTCATCCAATATCTTATAGAGTGCAGGCAAACTCTGGTCTGCCTGAACAGATAAAATAACAATCGGAATCATATCGGTACTGAACTTGAAGATGATCGGGTTCTCCGCATCATCAGGAAGCTGTGACTTTACTAACTCCAGTTTGTCACGTACATCATTAGTCAGCACGTCAATATCCTCACCAAATTCGAATTCCATTGTTATGACGGAAATATTCTCTCTTGATTTGGATGTGATATGTTTCAGGTTACTTACTGTATTCAATACATTCTCAAGCGGACGTGAAACGTTATTTTCCACGTCGGCCGCACTTGCTCCGGGATAAGTCGTCATTACCATTAAGGTATTCGTCTCAATATCCGGGTACAAGTCAATAGGTAATTTCTGCAACGAGAAAAGACCGAATATCATCACCGCTATGAAAACCAGTGATGTCATAATAGGTCGTTTGACCGATCCTTCGTATAAACTCATAATTTACTTTTTGTGTATGCGTTATTCTTCTACTTGAACTTCTGCCCCATTGGTTAATCGGGATTGCCCGGCAATTACTACCTGTGCACCGCTCTCTACTCCCGATTTCAGTTCATATTCACTTCCCATACGGCGGCCAAGTTCTACCTTATTGTAAGAAACTTTACCATCCTTATATACATAGACGAAACGTTCGCCGGAACCTACTTGTTTCACAATAGCCTGATCGGGAACAACTACGTGGTCCAATACACCAAAACTAAGAGTAACACGGGCAAACATTCCCGGACGTACCCGTTCATCTTTATTCTGAAGAACAACCTCAACAGGGAAAGTGCGGGTAGATGAATCGATAGTCGGATAGATAAGGTTCACTTTTCCTATAAACTCTTCGTCACCATACACATCGAGCTTAATAGTAGCCGGCATGCCTTTCTTTACCTGAGAGAAATAACCTTCGGAAACATTAATCATCAACTTTACGGGAACAATTTGTTCTACCGTAAGTACAGGATTACTTCCGCTATACATATCACCATTATCATAATTGCGTGCTGTAATCACACCATTAATCGGGCTAACCAATTTTGTATTCTCCGATAAATTATTATAAGCTGTTTGGGCTACATCCATACTTGTTTTCTTTGCATCCCATTCAGATTTAGACGCTCCACCCACTTTATATAATTCATCTATACGGTTGAACTCTATTTTCAGGTTATTTAATTGTGTCTCAGACTGAATGAGGCCGGCAGCATCCATTTGTACCAATGTCTGGCCTTTGCGGACATGATCTCCTACCTCAACAAAAATCTTGTCAATGCGTACCGGAGACGAAGGAGCAATGTTGTTTTTCACATCGGCTTCTACCGTAGCTGTGAAATCTTCCGTCTGATCCACCGGTTCGGTTTTTACCAAAGCCAGTTTCACTTTTGCTATTTCTTCCTTATTTGCTACAGCATCATCTTTCTTCTCTCCGCTTCCACAAGAGGTGAATAAAGCTACTGCTATCAGAGTCATTAACTGAATCTTTCCAAATCGTTTCATATCATTCTTTGTTTTTAAATCTTTTAATGTTTTCGTGAGTTATTATCTGGCCTGCATCATTACTTGGTCTTTACCTAACACTTTGTCAAGGTCGGCCTTAGCGGTAAGATAATCGTAAATAGACTGGTTGTAAGTAAGCTGTGCTTGTGTTAATGCAACTTCCGAGTCATTCAGTTCCAAGATAGTACCTGCGCCTACTTCATAACGCTTCACAGCAATGACACGGCCTTTTTCCGCTTGTCGCACACCTTCTTTATTCGAACTGATTTGTTCCACGGACTTCTGTATGTTATCCATATAATTTCTGACCTGCAAAGTTATATTGCGATGCAAATTCACGAAATTATATTTTATCTTTTCAATATCGAACTTCGACTGCTTCACTTTAAATATATCACTGACATGGATTAAAGGAACAGAAAGAGTTAATCCTATCGTAGCATAAGGACGCCACTCATAGTCTTTGAATTTCAGGTTTTCCGCCATACTCATCCACGACCATTGTGAAGTGAAAGACAAAGTAGGCATAAAAGCCGTTTTATTCAATTTCAATGTCTTCTGCAACATCTGCCTTTGCACATCCATTTGTTTCAACTCCGTGTTATTCACCAAAGATGTATCCACTTTGAGCACGTCGGCATACATTTCCTTTTCGTAATCCGATAAATTTCCTTCCACTGCAACAGGCTGGCTCACATCCAAACCCATCAACACCTGCAACTGCATACGGGTAAGGTTTATTGCATTCTCTGCTGAAATTACATTCGGTTTCAAGTTATAAACCTGTACTTCTGCGCGAATTTTATCGTATTCCGACACTACCCCCTGATTGTACTTATTGGTAGTTACTTCCAAAGTAGCCTGAGCTTGTTGATAGCTTTTCAGCAGCACATCATAAGAATCTTGTGCAAGTAAAAGTTGATAATAAGCTTTAGTCACTTGGTTTACCAAGTCGAGACGTGAAGAACGTGCCGATTCAAGGGCCAATTCTACGTCCATACTGTTCAACTGGATGGACTTGTACAAAGCAGGAGCAAATACCGGCAATGCAAGATTAAAGCCACCCTGCCAGCTATTCTTGGAACCCGCTTCAAATACTTTCCCTTCCATGGCAAATGACATCTTCTTTACCGAATGAGACAAGCTGCCGGTTGCATCCAAAGTAGGGAACAACTGTGCCACAGTTTCCTTTTTTGCATACTTCTTCTTCTGAATCTCCTTGTCGGCTACCTTTAAGGTAGGACTTTCATTCATTGCTATTTCCAATGCCTGGTTTAGGTTAATCCTTAACGTGTCCTGTGCCTTGGCAACAGAAGTTGTTAAAAGCACCGCAATTACAAGTAGCATTCCTTTTCTTGTAAAACGCTTCATTTTGTTCATTTCAATTAATTAATAAAATTTGTTTGCTTGGTTTATTTTTGTTGTCTGTATTCCTGTATAAAATCCTCTAATATCTGTTGTCCCTTCAACGTAGAGATTCCACGCATAAAAGTGAACATGATTGATTCATACACTTCCACGAACGAATATTTGTTGCATAAGTTTGTTTGCAACAGCAAGTCCACTTGTTCGCGCACCAACATATAGATAATTTCAAAATTCACGTCCTTTCGGAAAATCCCCTGATCAACTCCTTTTTTAAAAAACTCTATCGTATTCTCGGAATTCTCATCACGGTTTTCGCGCATCAAGGCACATACCCGGGGATACTTGTTCACTTCATCAAAGAAACGTTTGTTAGTTTTGTGATAATATTCAATGCTCAACTGATAAAATTTCAAAATAACTTCGAGCACATTATCCGCCTTTTCCAACAGTTCTTCGCCATATCTTTTCATTTCATCCTGACGAAATTTCACACACTCCGCAAGCAATTCTTCCTTATCTTCAAATGTTTCATAAAGAGTTCTTTTGGATATTGATAATGAATTTGCAATATCATCCATTGTTATCCCCTTTATGCCGTTCTTGGTAAAAGCATCCATTGCTGTTACAATGATTCTTTCCCGCAGCTCGTTTTTTGCGCTTGCATGATCTTTTATACTATCCTTCATCACCTTATGTATTTAATCAGTTTTCTAATTTTGCCGGTCACATTACAGTAAAATTGGAACAAAGATATATAGAAAACCAAGAAAACTTGAAAAGTTTCCTATTCTTTCCGTTGAAATTGATATTTATTATTAATTAATGCTTCAAATGCAAACGAAGGTTAATTCAAGTCTGTCCATGCACCCACATAAGACATACTTGAAAAGAACATGGCACATCCTTTGATTATTAATTAATAAAGAGCAAGATAACAACTCGCAATATTCCCGTTAAACCGCTATAAAAGGCAATCGGCTGAAAGCAGGATATGCATAAAAGGAATAATTGCAATTTCATTCTGATAAACCACCTTTTCAAAATGGAAAGGTGAAAACTTTGAAACAACAACACTTAAAAACAGTAAATATATGAAAGTCTTAAAATTTGGAGGTACATCAGTCGGGACTCCCGAAAGAATAAAAAGAGTAGCACAACTGATCTGTAACAGCGAAGCTAAAATCGTAGTTTTATCGGCTACCGCAGGAACGACCAATACCTTGGAAGAAATTTCCGCCTGTCTTTATAACAATGAAGTGGAACGAGCCAAAGACATGATTAATGTCTTAGAATTTAAGTTTATCAATTTCATTAACGAACTCTATCATGACTCTGTTACCAAACAGAGAGCCGTAGACTATATCCTAAGTAAATTCGGTACTTTATGGAAATATACAAAAGGAACATTCAACGGAACGGAGAACAAAGAAATACTTTCTCTCGGAGAACTTATCAGCACCACGCTCATGAGCCTTTATCTGGACGAAAACAAAGTTAAGAACATTCTGTTACCGGCACTCGACTTCATGCGTACCGATCTAAACGGAGAACCCGACCTGGAATATATCGAAGAAAAGTTGCAGAATTCACTCGACCTATATGAAGGCAACAATTTATTCATCACGCAAGGGTTCATTTGCCGGAATGCTTATGGAGAAACAGACAACCTGCAACGCGGAGGAAGCGATTATACCGCTTCACTTATAGGGGCAGCCATCCGTGCCGACGAGATTCAAATATGGACAGACATAGATGGAATGCACAACAACGATCCGAGAGTAGTGAAACAAACACGCCCCGTTCGTGAGTTGAATTTCGATGAAGCCGAGAAACTTGCCTATTTCGGTGCGAAGATTCTTCACCCCTATTGCATATATCCGGCCAAAGCAAGAAACATCCCTGTCCGCTTGCTCAACTCCATGCAACCAGATGCTCCAGGCACTTTAATCTCCAACAAGAGTGACGACGGCAAGATAAAAGCCGTTGCAGCCAAAGACGACGTCACCTACATCAAGATAAAACCTGTCCACGATATGCGTTCACATGTATTCTTAAGCAAGGTGTTCGACACATTTGCCCTGCATAAAACACAAGTGGATATGGTAACGACCTCGGATGTAGGCATATCCGTTACTGTGAACAATAAAGAACATTTGCCTCAGATTATAAAGGAATTGAAGAAATATGCCACTGTCAATATGGAGGATAATATGGTTATCATCTGTGTAGTAGGTGATTTACGTTGGCAAAACGTAGGATATGAAGCCACGATTATCAGTGCCCTGAAAGACATTCCCGTCCGCATGATTTCCTATGGAGGCAGTAACAGCAACGTATCACTCGTAATGAAAGCAGACGATAAAAAGAGAGCTTTGCAATCATTGAACTCCAATTTATTCATGTGCAATTAAGAGATCTCGGAAATATTCGATACTTTTGCAACCATAGCTCACTAACTAAAGTTGCAAAATGGCGAAAGAAAAGACAGTATATGTATGCACCAACTGCGGACAAGACTCTCCCAAATGGATAGGCAAATGCCCTAATTGTGGAGAATGGAACACGTATGTGGAAGAAATTGTACGAAAGGAAACAGTAAATAAGCGCCCTGTTTCGGGCATAGAAATCCCGAAACCGAAGCCCACTGCCCTGAGCGACATCACCACCCATGAAGAACCACGCATAGACTTGAAAGATGAAGAGTTGAACCGTGTATTGGGAGGCGGACTCGTTCCCGGTTCCCTTGTACTGATAGGTGGAGAACCCGGCATAGGAAAATCCACGTTAGTGCTGCAAACCGTGTTGCACCTTACCGACAAAAGGATTCTATATGTGTCGGGAGAAGAAAGCGCACGCCAGTTAAAACTGCGTGCCGACCGCATCCGGCACACCTCATCCGACTGTCTCATTGTCTGCGAAACCTCTTTGGAACAAATATACGTTCACATCAAGAATACGCAGCCCGATCTGGTTATCATCGACTCTATCCAAACCATATCCACCGAAACAATCGAATCCTCTCCCGGAAGCATTACGCAAGTAAGGGAATGTTCTGCTTCTATCCTTAAATTTGCCAAAGAAACCAATACGCCTGTACTGATGATTGGTCACATCAACAAGGAAGGAAGCATTGCCGGGCCAAAGGTTTTGGAACATATTGTCGATACCGTTCTTCAGTTCGAAGGCGACCAGCACTATATGTATCGCATCCTGAGAAGCATTAAGAACCGTTTCGGAAGTACGGCAGAGTTGGGTATTTATGAAATGCGCCAAGACGGGCTACGCCAAGTAAGCAACCCGTCCGAGCTTTTGCTTTCGCAAGACCATGAGGGTATGAGCGGTGTAGCCATAGCCTCAGCTATCGAAGGCGTTCGTCCGTTCCTGATAGAAACACAGGCACTTGTAAGCACGGCTGCTTACGGAACTCCGCAACGTTCCGCCACAGGTTTCGACCTCCGCCGAATGAACATGCTGCTCGCCGTATTGGAAAAGCGGGTAGGCTTTAAACTCGCGCAAAAAGATGTCTTTCTCAACATCGCAGGTGGCTTGAAGGTCAACGATCCTGCCATAGACCTTTCCGTCATCAGTGCCATTCTCTCCAGCAACATGGATACCGGCATCGAGAGAGAAGTCTGCATGGCAGGAGAAGTAGGTCTGAGCGGAGAAATCCGTCCTGTAAACCGCATTGAGCAACGCATAGGCGAAGCCGAGAAATTAGGTTTCAAGCAAATCATCCTCCCAAAGCATAATCTTCAAGGAATCGACACGAAGAAAATCAAAATAGAACTGGTTCCCGTGAGGAAAGTGGAAGAAGCTTTTCGCGCATTGTTCGGGTAATTCTCCCCACTTTACAGGGAAGTTAAACCCAAACATACCATATATTAAGGCGATATAACCATAGACCTAAGGTAATTCGTCCTTTCGTTTTCTTTAAAAGGTCTACTGCTTAAAATAATAAAGTGTAGGCTTTAATCATATAAGGTCTAGGCTGTTTCATAAAAATGTGCCGTCAAATAACCTTAGGTGTATGGAGGAAATGGAGTAATATTCCGGTCGTTTTCCATTAACTGCACATCCATCTCTATAAAAACCTTATATTTTAGTCTGAAATTTTCCATATTATAAAAATAAAATGACTAATTTAAGGGCGTAATTTATATAACATCGACACGTCATGAAACAGGTAAGAATATTTTTAGCTTCATCGGCAGAACTTGATGAAGATAAAAGAGAATTTGATAACTATTTTGCTGAAAAAAACAAAATATACCGGGAAAGATACATAGACTTCGACCAACGCACATGGAAGGACTTTGTCAGTTCTGTTTCTACTCAAAGGCTGCAAGACAGATACAACGAATACATACAAACATGTGACATCGCCATTTTCCTGTTCCATACCAAGATAGGACAATACACAAAAGAAGAATTCCAAGTTGCACACGAAACATTCCTCAAAAGCAAAAAGGGCAAGCCACGCATTTATATCTTCCTCAAAGAAGAAAATAATGTTACCGATCCCGAACTGCTTCACTTCAAACAATTCAACGAGAAAGAACTCGGACACTTTTGTGACACCTATACAGATTATAAAGACCTGCTGATGAAGTTCGACAAGCAATTGCAGTTGCTTGAAAACGAGAAGTTCATCCAGCCCAACCCTATCGACACACGTAAGATTATTAAATATGCAGTGTTTTACTTTCTGCTGCCGTTGCTTGTGTTGGGAGCCGTGCTGACTGCCGTAAACTACTATTCCGCCACCGACATGACCGTAAGGATAGTAGAAGACAAGGCTTACCAAATACCCGGGCTTCCGTTTGGAGAAGGTGAAATGCAAATAAGCTATGCCGACGTAAGTCCCCAGACATTTGCCATAAACAGCACATACAAAGAAGCAAGCGTCAAAGAAATTCACTCGAAATATAAAGGAGAACCCGCCCGGATTATCTTCACTGCAAACGGATATGAGAAGATTGACACCACCGTAAATATAGGCAAAATCATTGAACTGCCCATTCGCCGCAACAATAGTTTAGGCATCATCTTCGGTTCTGTTATCGACGAAAAGGGTGCTCCGGTAGAAGATGTTGCCATAACCGTCCAAGACTTGCATGCAAAAACCGATGAAACGGGTAATTTTAAGTTAACCATTCCTTTCTCCAAGCAACAGGAAGAACAACGACTGTCTGCATTCAAAAAAGGCTATCAGCGATGGGACTTCACCGCACCCGTATCGGCAGATGTTCCGTGGCACATTGTTTTAAAGAAATAAAAATCTATGAAAAAGACACTTATTTTGCTGACAGTTTTAATATGGACTGCCATTTCTTTCGCCCAAGTGAAGCAAGAGGGAATCACCGTTCTCCAAAACTCCGGTAAGAAGCCCGTTGGCGGTGTTCAAATCACTGCTGCCGGTTCCGCTCCTGCGGGAAGTGACAATGCGGGAAAGTTTTCATTGCATTTTCCCAAATCACACGCCGGAGAAATGTTGTTTATCAATGAGATTTATAAAAACGGTTATGCAACCGTTAATGAAGAAGAACTGAAACGCTGGATATTATCAGGCGAAAACGTTTTGCCTGTCGTGTTATGCAAAAAAGAAATATTGGCAGCCACCCAACAAAAATATTATGAAATAGGCAAAACGAACTACCGGGACAGATACAACCGCGCCATAGAAGAATTGGAAAAAACAAACCGTAACCGAGCTCTCTCGGAAGAGGAATACGATAAACGCTTGGAAGCCATCGCCAAAGAATATAGTCAGGCAATGACACAATTGGAAAGTTACTCCTATATAATAGCAGGTCTGAACAAAGACTATCTCACTCAGATAGAAAAAGAAGCCATCGAGTACATTGACAAGGGAGAAGTGAGCAAAGGCATTGAAGTAATAGAAAGCGCAAAGTTGTTAGACAAATTCAAACAACTCGCCCGTCTTGAACATCAAACACAAGAGGATATGGATAAAATGGTTCCCTCATTAAGGCATTATGCCGATTTGTGTATGTTCGATGCCGGAGAAAAGAATCTGCAAAAGGCTAAAGATATTTATTATAACATTGCGATAAGTGACACAACCAATTATGTGTATGCCAGAGATTATGCAGAGTTCTTGGTTAATTATCTATATGATTTTACCAACTCCAAAGAGTGGTTGGAACGTGCTTTGCGCCATGCAGGAAACGATTATCAACAAGCAGAAGCACTCATGGGATTAGCTGTTGCAGATACATATCTTTTAGATTATACAAAAGCCGAGTTACGCTATAAAAAGGCTTATGAGTTATTAAACAAAATCCAAGTAGAAGAGAAAGACATTGATTTAAACGAAGCATTCACATCATTGGAGATAGGATACGCCAGACTGCAAAATACACTTCATAACTATGAACAAGCACTTCAAGCAGGCTTATCAGCCATCAAGCATGCCCGGACTTTATACAAGAAAAACCCTGAAAAATATGCATACCACTATGCCTTTGCATATCATGAAACAGCAAGTATCTTGAATGAATCACGATCGGATATTACTAAAGCCATTTCATATTATGACAAAGCATGTAATATTTTTCAGAAGGCATCGGCTAAAGATAAAATAAAAGCCCAGCAAATGATTGCCGGAGGTTACATCAATATCGCCGCTGCCTATAGCCATATGGGAAAATTTGATAAAGTAAAGCAATATGGTGACAGTACATTGGCTCTAACCAATAAATACATGAATGCAAATCCAAGCTTATTTGCCCCTCTTAAAGCGAGCGCTCTTATCAATATAGGACTTGGATATTGCGCAATTAAACAAGAAGCAAAAGGTATCGAACTATTCAAACAATCACTTGCCATCCGCGATTCTTTATACAGCACTCCCGACTATTTTGCCATAGCACAAACTCTTTATCACTTGTGTAATTATGTTTCATTATTCAAAGATAAAAGAGAAGTAGAACAATATACGGTGAGAGCCATTGATTTATATAACAAACTTCACTACAATTCAACTTATTATGAACGGTTAGCCACTTGTTATGCTGTTCTCATAGCTATAAGATACGAATTAAAAAAGCATGTCCAAATGGAAGAGAGCGTGCTTGCCTTGCTGCAATACATGGACCTTACAGATCCCGGCTCGACTAAATTCAATTTAGACTATATGGAGATAATATATAATTTTATGTCATACCTATATAAAGTAACAGAATGCTCAAACAGTCCAAACAAAGCAACCGTATTTAATTTGTATAAAAACATATTAAAACGCTATCCGTCTTCACCCGAAAAGAAACAGTTAAACAAGCAGTTTAAACAATTATGCGAATAAAAATATCACTCGTTTACATATTCCTATTAATGATTTATCCGCTTCAAGCCCAAGTTATACAAAAGGGAAAGGTGGTGGAACAGAACTCGGGTTTGAAAGGGATTCCCCAAGTAACCATTATGGTTATAGGGGCAGTCCCCGCAAACTCTGACAATAGCGGAGCTTTCTCTATTACTCTGCCCAAAGGGAAAGAAGGCGGACGGGTATTGGTGGCAGATATTGGCAAGGCGGGTTACGAAATAGTAAACCGGACAGAAATAAACGAATGGAACCTTTCTTCATCACATCCCTTCAACATTGTGATGTGCAAACAGGGAACTTTGGAAGAGGCACGACGGAAATATTACAAAATAGGAGTTGACGTTTACCGCGCCCGCTACCAAAAGAAGCTGGAAGAATTGCAACAAAGCCTGCAACAAGCCAAGTTTAATAAAGAAATATATGAAGAAAAGTTGTCCATAGCGAATGAAGAACTTCAACAGGCAATGGACAAGTTGGAAGTGTTTGCAGATAAATTTGCCCGCATTAACCGAGATGAACTTAATGAATTGGACAAAAAAGCTTTCGCACTGTTGGACAAAGGAGATATAGAAGGAGCAATCAAAGTTTACGAAGAAGCGCAAATATTGGAACATTTCAAAGAGAAAATGGCTACCAGAGATTCTGTACGAAATTACAAAGAAGCTATTCGTCCTTTACTCGAAAAAGAAAAAGATTGGCTAATCAATGAAGGAGGAGAAACCAACCTGCATAAAGCAGACAGTATAAACAACGTTCTAAAAGAAACAAAATAATATTTTCATGAAAGAAAAGAAACTATATATCCCTGCTCCTATTTCCACCGATGAGATTCATTTATCTGGTGAAATAGTAGAACTGTCCGAGGCTATAGCAAAGAATGTACACGAAGTTTGGGCGGCATCACGTATGTCCGAAGGTTGGAAACACGGTGATGAACGCAATGACACACTGAAAACACATCCGTGTTTGATACCTTATGAAGAATTACCCGAAGAAGAAAAGGACTATGACCGCAACACTGCATTAGAAACTTTGAAACTTGTTCAGAAACTGGGTTTTGAAATAAAAAAGAAAGAAAAATGAAACTATTCTCATATTTAAAGAGGACATTCAGCCAAGAGAATATAGACCGGACTATTTCCGGAGGCATATGGCCGCAAGTTAAACTATTGCTTATCGCCATACTGTTGGTTTTAGCATCTTTCTCCGTCTTCGTCATTTTTTCTTCCATCCGGTTAGGAGAGGCACAAGAATGGGATCAAGTACTATGGATGGTTTACAACAACTTCGTAGATGCGGGAAACCAAATAACGGAAGTCAGTTGGAGCAATCGCATTTTAGTGGGCATCATCAGCCTTTTCGGTTCCGTGTTGATGGGAGGTGTGCTTATATCAACTGTTTCAAACATTATTGAGCGCCGAGTGGAAGCAGTTCGCCAAGGGAGGGTTACTTACAGGAAAATTAAAGGACATTACGTAATAATCGGATACGGAGAAATAACAATCAGCCTCATTAAGGAATTATTCTCTTATACCAACTCCACAGAACTTCCTGCAATCATCCTGATGACAAAGCAAGAAGCTGAAAATGTCAGGAGAAGCCTACAGTCCCAACTTAATAAGAACGAAGAAGAAAACGTCAAAATATATTTTGGCAACATCGAATCAATAGAAGAATTGGAACGCCTGAATATCCCACAGGTGAAGGAAGTTTATATATTAGGAGAACAAGAAGAATATGGACGAGATTCCAAAAACATAGAATGTGTGCGATACATTAGTGAACTGAGGGGAAGCAAACAAAAAGAATTATTGCATGTCTTTGTACAATTTGATAGGATTCCTTCGTATTCCAATATCCAAAAGTTGACTTTACCGACAGAATATTTTATGCAAGAAGGAAAACAAAATATTCTATTCCGACCTTTTAATTTTCATGAGAACTGGGCACGTAAATTATGGAGCTTCTATGCAGACAATAGTTGTTATGAACCTCTTGATTATCGTCCCATTCAAGTTATAAAAGAAAAGGGACACTATATTGCCGGCAGTGAAGACTTTGTGCATCTGGTTATTGTCGGTTTCAACCGTATGGGGCGTGCTCTTCTTCTCGAAGCGTTACGCATATGCCATTTTGCAAATTATGATGATTCTATTCCTTCCGAGAAACGGATACGTACTCACATTACCATTGTTGATAAAGAATTGGACTCACAAAAAGATTATTTTCAGGCACAATTTCCTTATATAGACAAACAAATAGAAGATGTTATCATAGAATATCGTAATCAAGATATTTGCCATCCCAAACTACGTAAGGAAATGGAAGATTGGTCTAATGATTCTCATCGAATGCTGACAATTGCAGTTTGTTTGAAAGATCCGGATATGAGTCTGTCTATCGGTTTAAATCTACCCACTGATATTTATAAAAATGAAATACCTGTTTTAATTCGTCAAGAGCTACAAAACGGATTGGGCAAACTGATAAACCAAGATAAAGACGGACGATATAAAAAAGTAAAAGTATTCGGCATGTTGAACCAAGGAATTCAGAAAAGTTTGCTTGACGATACCCTTTCCATGTATATTCACCAATATTACCGATGCCAATACTGTAATTGTAAGAGTTATGACGAATGTTCTTACTACATGAAACAATTCTGCAAACAGAATAAAACTTGTGCCATAAACTATGTACAAAACATCTACAAATTCCGCAACAGCCCGACAGAATCGGAAGAACTGAAAAGTATGGCGGAAACATCATGGAACGGATTACAGGAAATATATAAATGGGCTAACCGCTACCAGATAGATGCCTACGAAATATATTGCCGTACTCTCGGATTAAAAATCAAAAAAGATAATAATAAGATAAGCGAAACAATTCTTTCCACAGACAGTGAACAGCTTTATTTCTTAATGAGAATGGAAAAATATCGCTGGAACGCAGAACGAAGTATAGCCGGATGGCAATACAAAGAAGGAGAAAAAGATAATAAACATTTTACCCATCCCTTGCTAATGCCTTTCCATGAACTAGAAAAGAGAGATGCTTCCCAAATTTTCAAAGATAAAGATGTTATTGATAATCTTCCTTATCTATTGGCTATAGAAGAACAAACAAAATAATTTCCCTACCTTTGCACAAAAGAAGCATTCATGATACAAGAAATACAACTAAGAGTTCTTCCCGAAATCGCTGCCAACGAGCAACGGGTAAAGGAATTCGTCTCACGCGAAAAAGGTATTAACCAGAAAGACATTAATGCCGTGAGAATACTGAAACGCAGTATTGATGCCCGTCAACGCACTATCTTCGTAAACCTGAAAGTACGTGTTTACATCAATGAGATACCACAGGATGACGAATATACCCGCACTACCTATCGTAATGTGGAAGGGGCAAAGCCTGTTATCGTAGTGGGAGCCGGACCGGGGGGACTGTTTGCTGCATTGCGGTTGATAGAACTGGGATTGAAACCTATCGTAGTGGAACGCGGAAAGGATGTGCGTGAACGAAAAAAAGACATTGCACTCATATCGAGGGAGCATACAGTAAATCCCGAATCCAATTATAGTTTTGGCGAAGGCGGTGCAGGAGCTTATTCGGACGGAAAGTTATATACCCGCAGCAAGAAACGGGGAAATGTGGATAAAATCTTGAATGTATTTTGCCAGCACGGAGCAAGTACTTCCATTCTTGTGGATGCACACCCGCACATCGGGACGGATAAGCTGCCGCGCGTGATTGAAAACATGCGCAACACGATATTGGAATGTGGCGGAGAAGTTCATTTCGAAACCCGGATGGATGCACTGATTATTGAAGAAAATGAAATAAAAGGCATCGAAACCAACACGGGGAAAACCTTTTTAGGTCCGGTAATCCTTGCTACAGGACACTCGGCACGTGATGTATATCGCTGGTTGCATGCAAACGGGGTGACTATCGAAGCAAAGGGAATTGCTGTGGGCGTCAGACTGGAACATCCTTCCATGCTGATCGACCAAATCCAATATCACAATAAAAACGGGCGGGGCAAGTATCTTCCTGCTGCGGAATACAGTTTTGTGACTCAGGTGGACGGACGCGGAGTGTATAGTTTCTGCATGTGTCCGGGCGGTTTTGTTGTTCCGGCGGCCAGCGGAACCGAACAGGTTGTAGTAAACGGCATGTCACCTTCCAACCGTGGTTCCCGTTGGAGCAACTCTGGAATGGTGGTAGAAATTCATCCGGAAGATTTTCCGGAATATGCACAGTTCGGAGAACTGGCTATGTTGCATTTTCAAGAAGAATTGGAGCGCCAATGCTGGTTACAGGGAGGAATGAAGCAAACTGCCCCTGCCCAGCGTATGGTTGACTTCACCCGTAAGAAATTGAGTTATGACTTGCCGGATAGTTCATACAGTGCGGGATTGGTATCATCTCCTTTACATTTCTGGATGCCTTCTTTCATTACTGACAGGCTGAGCAAAGGTTTCCAGCAATTCGGTAAGATGTCTCATGGTTTTCTTACCAATGATGCCGTAATGATTGGAGTAGAAACAAGAACTTCCTCACCGGTGCGCATTACTCGCGACAATGAAACCTTGCAACATGTCACCATAAAAGGTCTGTTCCCCTGCGGCGAAGGTGCCGGATATGCCGGAGGAATCGTATCGGCAGGCATTGACGGCGAACGCTGTGCCGAAGGAGTTGCAGGATATTTGGATATAAAAATAGGGGTTAATTAACTTAACCCCTAACATAAACTCTAAATAACGATCCCTAAATTAAAACTCTCTTTTGAGCTGTTTACACCATTCTTCAATACGCTTATCGGTCAACTCCGGTTGATTCTCCAAATCGAGCGCCAAACCACACAATTTACCGTTACGCAAAGCGCGGGATTGACTATAATTATATCCTTCAGGCGATGTAAATCCAACCAGCTTTGCCCCGGCTCTTTCAAAAGCCTCTCCAAGTATACCCATACCGTCCACAAAGTTATCGGGATAATTAACTTGATCGCCCAACCCGAAGATTGCCACCTTCTTACCTTTCAAATCCAATGACTCCACTGCCGGAATCAACTCATCCCAGTAAACAGGCAGTTCGCCGTCAAACCACGTTGAAGCACCAATAATAAGGTTATCATAAATTTCCAAGTCACTCTCCCACGGCTTGTCGAGGGGAACCAGTTCAACGTCTTTCATGCCATAGGCTTCTCTGATCTTCTTTGCCATACGAGAAGTCTTCTCTGCCTTCTCCGAAAACAGTAATCCTATCTTTTTCATATTCTTTCCTTTCATCAGTATTCTAATAACTTCTTAGCCGCTTCATATATTTTCTCGGCATTAGGCAACACTACACGTTCCAGCGCCGGATGGAAGCCTACCGGTGTGAAGATAGAACCTACACGCTGAACAGGAGCATCGAGATAACGGAACATCTCACCGCCTATGCTCGAAGCAATCTCCGCCCCGAAGCCGGCAAACACTTTATCTTCGTGCACAACCAATGCCTTGCTGGTCTTTTTCACGGATTCGAATATTGTTTCCTTATCCAATGGTATGAGGGAACGAATGTCGATTACTTCCACGCTCCAACCGCCTTCTTTCGCCAAACGCTCGGCTACATCCAAACAGAAATGGGTGGTATTTCCATAAGTAATAATACTGAGGTCGGTACCTTCACGGCGGATACGCGCCTTACCAAAAGGAACTTCAAAATCATCGGGTACGGTTGTTGCCGCTTCTACCGAATTATAGAGTGCTTTCGGTTCAAGGAACAAGGTAAACCCACGGGAACGCATACTGGTTCGAAGCAGCCCGGCAGCATCGTCGGCAAAAGACGGGCAGACAATTCTCGCACCGGGTAGCGTAGCCAATGCCCCTTCTATGTTCTGGGAATGGTATAAACCACCGCCAATGTAACCACCCGAAGCCAAACGTAAAGTAACGTTCGGAGCAAACTGTCCGTTACTGCGCCAATAGTCATGAGTACATTCAATGTATTGATCTACGGCAGGCCAAAAATAGTCGGCAAACTCCGCACCCTCAATCACTACACGTATTTTAGGATCGAAACGGCTCATGCCGTTGGCTGTGCCCACAATGTAGTCTTCGGCAATCGGCGCACTGAATACACGCTTTTCACCAAACTCCTGCTGCATACCTTTTGTTACATTAAATACTCCGCCTTTGTCTTTATTGGCAACATCCTGTCCCCAGATAAATGTATTCGGGTTATGACGGAACTCGGCTTTCAATGTCTCATTGATGGCATTAACCATGAACTTCTTATCCCCTTCCGTTTCATTATTCACCCCGTCCTTATACTTTTCGGGCTTGTAGGGTTCGGGAACAACAAAATCGAAAATAGTCTTTGGATCGGGATCGGGTGCTGCAAGTGCTTTGCGGTTTGCCGCACTTAACTCTTTCTTCGCCTTCTCCTCCAACTGCAACAACTCTTCTTCGGTCACACGCTTATAGCGTAACAACATCCTCCGGAACTTCATTAATGGATCGGCTTCCTTCACATAAGCCAACTCGTTTTCATCCCGGTACAAAGTATGCTTGTCCGAATTGGAATGCGAACCGATACGCACACAGTTTGCCTGAACAATAACCGGCAGGCTGTTAGCAATGGCAAACTCACGGGCTTCGGTCATTGCATTCATGGAGTCGAATACATCCTTACCGTTACAGTGTATTATCTTCAGGTTCTTGAAACCGGCGAAGTTATCCGCTACCTTACGGGCAGCAGTCTGATCCTTCTTCGGTACGGAGATACCATAGCCGTTATCCTGCCACACGAAGATAACAGGCAGACGTTCAAGGCTCGCACCATTTACAGCTTCATAAACAAACCCTTCGGAAACGGCAGACTCGCCATGAGACGTAATTGCTACTCCCTTATGCTTGTAGTAAACCATTGCACGGGCTACGCCTACCGCATGCAAGTCATGTGTGCCTGTTGCCGAAGAAATATTTTCAATGTGCCATTCGGGCTTGGCAAAGTGATTGGACATGTGGCGGCCGCCGCTACTTGGATCGGTAGCTTTGGAAATACCGTTTAAGATAATTTCCTCAGCAGTCATTCCGGCCGACAAGACCGTAAGCATATCCCGGTAATAAGGGAACAAGAAATCTTCTCCGCGGGTAAACACTTGCCCCATGGCAAGCTGAATGCCATCATGCCCCGCATAGGGTGCATGATAAGACCAACCGAGAGATTGCAACAGGTAGGACGGGGCTTTTTCATCAATCGCCCGTCCCAAAGCCATCAGATAGTACCACTTTTTCAGGGTTTCCGTATCCGTTGTTTTTATATCGTACTTTTTCATATATAATCCGTCTATTAATTATTCTTTCCAGTTTTCCAGATAATCCTTAATGAAGTAGAGGAAGTTTCCTCCCAAAGAGCCGTCAACCACGCGGTGGTCATAAGACAAGGATAAATACATCTTATGACGGATGGCAATAACATCTCCCTCAGGCGTTTCGATAACAGCAGGTTTCTTTTCGATATATCCTACTCCCAGAATTGCCACCTGCGGTTGATTAATGATAGGAGTGCCAAACAATGTTTTGAATGTCCCGAAGTTTGTGATTGTAAACGTTCCTCCGTCAATATCATCGGCTCCCAATTTATTATCACGAGCTTTCAAGGCTAGTGAATCAACTGCCAAAGCCAATCCGCTTAAGTTCAAACGGTCGGCATCATGTATCACGGGAACAATGAGGTTACCATCATTCAAAGAAACTGCAATACCTACATTGATATGCTTCTTAAACAGAATATTATAACCGTCTACCGATACATTAACCTGCGGGAAAGCAACAAGCGCTTTAGCCACAGCTTCCGTAATAGCAGGCATATAGGTTAGTTTTATTCCTTCACGGCGGAAGAAAGCATCCTTATTTTTATCGCGCCATTTTACAAGCTTCGTCACATCCACTTCTACTACGTTGGTTACATGAGGCGAGGTATGTTTCGACATTACCATGTGGTCTGCAATAATCTTGCGCACACGATCCATTTCCTTCACTTCCACTCCCGATGGTACACTTGCTGGAGCAGCAGCCTTTGCCGAAGGAGCCACAGCAGCAGGTTGAACTGCTGTAATAGGAGCAGGCTTGGAAACTTCGGCGGCAACAGGCGCAGCCTTATATGTTTCTTTTGTGCCCTTCTGTTTCTGTGCGATATAGTTCTTAATATCTTTCTTACTCAGCCGTCCTTCATAACCTGTACCCGGAATACCGTCCAACTCTTCTTTTGATACTCCCGCACTATTTGCCAATTGGAGCACAACCGGTGAATACCAACGTTCATTCTCAGCTTTAACAGCTTCAGCCTTAGGAACTGCCACCGATACGGGAGCCGACGGCTTTTCAGCTTCTTTTACTTCGGTATCGCTTTCCGCTTCATCTTCCCCATCCATATCAATAAGGGCAACCACCGTACCAACCGGAACAGTTTCACCTTCCTTATATAATATCTCAACTACTTTACCGGCAACGGGGGCAGGTATTTCCGCACTCACCTTAGCAGTATTCACTTCAAACAATACGTCGTCTTCATTGACCGTATCTCCCACTTTTACCGACCACGAAACAATGGTTCCTTCGGTTATACTTTCGCCCAGTTTGGGCATTTTTATTTCGAACTTTGCCATATATGTAAATTTATTATTATCAACTTTTATAAATAGAACAAGCTGTTGAAACATAAAGTTTTAACTTAACTTATTTTTAATGCCGACTTATTGAATATCCATTCCTCACTGGCATATTTTTCCCACTTTAAACGTTCTATCGCCATCTCGTCTTCACGGGTAAAACGGTAGATACGGTTATCATCATTATCATCCAGAAAATTATGAAACAAAAGATATATAAAACGTCTCATGTTCATAGATGCATACAAATGTGCATTGATGTTGGTCACTTCACTCCGCACGGAAGGAATAGCACGTACATTGGAAGAACCCGGAACAAAAGCTTCAAGCCCTTCAATCCCGCAAAGTGCAGCATTCAATGTTTCAAGGTTCGTTTCGAAGAGCAATGTGCAGTGATACATTACCCGGTTCTTATGAATACATTGCGCACTGCCCGAAACCTTGCGTTTATCTATATAGATGCCCAACCGTTCGTCAGAATGTGCCGTAATCCCCATTGTATCAAGGAAGTCTATTACCAGTTCGGGATAATTTGTAAAATCGGGACGGTTTGTTGTTTCAATGAAAGTCAGATTGATATTTCCTTTATCATGAAACACAGCTCCCCCACCCGAGAAACGGCGGGCAATGTTTATCTTATGTTTTCTCACATAATCCAAGTCTACCTCCGCCTCAATACTTTGGTGTTTACCGATAACCACCGATGGTTCTGCCTGCCAAAGCATAAAATAATTCCCTTTCTTCCGCTTCAACAAATATTCTTCTGCTGCCAGATTATAATAGACATCCGTGCAGCGGTTATCTACACAGAACATTATACAAACAGAGTTTCGTGATAAATCTCTCCCACTGTCGGATGTGGGAAAACACTCTTTTGGAACTCCTCAACCGTGAAGCCTTTTTGTATGGCAATACCTGCAATTACAACAAGCTCGGAAGAAGGATTGCCTATCAGGTGACAGCCGATAATATGTTCGTCATCATCCAATATCAGTTTACAAAGCCCGTTACCCGACTCATTCTCGGCTACGAAACGCCCCGAATAAACCATGGGAAGTTTTTGCACCCGGTAGCTGATGTTTTCCGCATTCAGTTCTTCTTCCGTTTTCCCAACTCCGGCAAGTTCGGGATTAGTGTAAACCACTCCCGGAATACAGTTATAATCTATCCTGTCTTCAACACCTATTATGTGGTTAATGGCAACTTCACTTTCACGAATAGCCGTATGGGCCAACATGGAATACCCGGTAATATCACCGCAAGCATATACACGGGGATGGGAAGTTTGCATATGTTCATCCACTTTTACCCCATTACGCAGAAGTTCTACATTCAGTTTATCCAAACCTACTTGTGTCAGATTAGCTTTCCTTCCTACGCTTACCAATACTTTATCGGCCTCTATGAATGAAGTGTTTCCGTCTTTCTCCACAGTAACTCCGCTACTACTTACTTCCGTCACTTTGGTATTCAGAAAGAAATTCACTCCGCGCTTAGTGTATTCTGCCCGAAGCATGGCACTTGTTTCCTTATCCATCGCCCCCAATATTTCGGGCATCATTTCAATGACACGTACCTTTACTCCCATACTGTTAAAGAAAGAAGCAAATTCCATTCCGATAACTCCACCGCCTATAATGGCAATCGTTTTGGGTAACACCGTACTTTCCAATGCTTCCTTTGATGTCCAATAGTCCACATCCGATAATCCTTTAATGGGTGGTATAACCGTATCGGAGCCTGTACACACCAATAAGTATTTCACTTCATAGGTTTCACCATCAGCAGTTATTAGTATAGATCCGTTCTCCTCCCCTACAATGACAGCCTCATGTTCCACAAGCGTGGCACCATAAGAACTAACAGTCATCTTCACACCTCCGGTCAGCATTTTCACTACTTTATCCTTACGGCTTATAATCTTTTCCATATCAAAAGCCGGAACACCGGAAACAGAAATGCCATACTTTGATGCACTCTTTATATTATCCAATGTCTTAGCGGAATACAAAAGTGTTTTAGTGGGAATGCATCCTTCATTCAAACACACCCCACCAATATGTTTCTTCTCAAACAAAACTGTTTTCAGTCCGTTGGCAGCCGCACGTTCGGCGGCTGTATAGCCGGCAGGACCTCCTCCGATAATCGCTATATCATATTTCATAATCCTATTATTTAATTAAGTATGATATACTAACAAATAAAGGATAGAATTAGTTGCAAGCGAAGCACTTGAATAAATAACTATCCTATTTATCATACATTATCGGGAATAATCCGTATTTTTGCACAAAAAGCAATATGCACAATCCTGAGATAGCAATAGTAGAGCCGAATACACTGACCTGCTTGGGGCTTCAAACCATTCTGGAAGAGATTATCCCAATGGCGACCATCCGTGTATTCTCTTCTTTTGAGGGATTGACAGACGACACCCCGGACATGTATGCACACTACTTCATTTCGGCACAAATCTATTTTGAGCATACTGCATTCTTCCTACCCCGGAAGCCTAAAACCATTGTTCTGGCAAACGGGGATAACCAACCGCAATTATCGGGAGTGCCTACATTAAACATTTATCAGGACGAGAAATCTTTGGTAAAGAACATTATGCAACTTCACCGGCACGGACACCACGGAGGACACCCTTCGCAAAAGCCTATGCAAACGGACAGAGCAGAGCATGAATTATCTACCCGCGAAATAGAGGTTCTTGTTCTTGTTACAAAGGGACTTATCAACAAGGAGATAGCGGACAAGCTGAATATCAGTCTTACTACGGTTATCACCCACCGCAAAAACATTACCGAGAAGCTGGGAATCAAGTCTGTTTCGGGACTGACTATCTATGCAGTGATGAACGGATATATAGAAGCCGACCGGATATAGAATCAGAAATAGAATTCAAGCTTTCCCCTCTTCGGGGCGATGCTTACAATAAATAAGTTGATATGAGAATTTGTACAACATGGCGTTCCGGCAATCGCCGGCAGAAAAAGAATAGCAGAAAAAGCCGGTGGTTTTTCCTGTCAGTTTTGCTCGTATTGTTGTCGGGTTGCAAATCCGACGAAGAATTGCCTTTCCTCGAAGTGTCGGTCTCCGAAATCAAGTTTACCAAAGAAGCCGGCGAACAAACGGTAAATATAAGCTCCAACGTAGCTTGGCAGTCCGGCATAACGCCGGCTTCGGCCGCTTCGTGGCTTACGGTAAGCCCGGGAAAAGGGACCGGAAACGGCACGGTTGCCGTATTGGTAAAGGCGAACGACGGGTACGACAATCGTACCGCCTCTGTCACTTTTCAGTCGGACGGCGTAGTGCAGACATTGCAGGTTACCCAGTGGCAATCGGATGCCATCCGGATGACCGGCGAAAATGAGTATACCGTTTGTCAACGAGGGGCCACCCTTCCTCCGATAACCATCGAAAAAAACGTAGAATACACGGTTGAATTCTCGACCGGTGCGCAAGCGTGGATTCATCAGACAGCAACCAGAGCGCTTGTTTCGGAGCAACTCACATTCAATATCGACGAAAATACGACCGAGACACAGCGGTATGGCGAAATTTACCTGAAAGGAAAAGCATCCGGCTCCGGTTCGGTTACGCCCGAACTGACCGTTACGGTTAAAGTGCTCCAGCAAGAACTGGCGCTCGACATCGACAACGAAGCGCTCCGGTTCGGCCCCTATGCGCAAAAGAAACAACTTACCGTTACCTCCACCCACCGGTACCAACCGAATGCAGCCGACGATTCGTTCACCGTATCCGATTACACCTGTACCTTGTCCGACGGGGCGGCTGCCTGGTGCACAGTAGAGAAATACAGCGAGAACGAAAATTACCTGTCGGTATCGGTCGGGGAAAATTCCACCGGCGAGCCCCGTTCGGCCGAGATTACCATTACTTCTTCCGCACTTTCGCGTACGGTACGGGTAGACCAGGAAGCCCTCGATCCGGGAACCGAGTATTATGCCGACAAAGATATGCTCTGGTTGATGAAAAAGTCACAGGGAACCGGCATAAACCTGGTTATCATGGGCGACGGTTTTACCAAAGCCGACCTGAAGAAAGGCGGTGTATACGAAAAAACGATGCGGGAAGCCGCCGGACACTTTTTCTCGATAGAGCCTTTCAAGTCGTACCGGAACTATTTCAATGTATATATGATAGCCGTCGAATCGGAAGAGGAAGGCGTAAACGACAGCGCCACACCGAATGTCCCTCGAATCAATAACAGGCTGAACTCTACTATCGGCAAAGGTACTTCCATCACCTGGGACGCAAATTTGTGCGCACAATATATATACGAGGCTCTTCATACGCCCCTCGGCATCGATATGGTAGGGTCTCCCGACGGGTCGGTATACATCAACTCGGAACTGCTGACTATCCTGGTACTCAATACGCCCCGTTACGCCGGTACCACATTGATGTACAGCAACGGGTATTGCGTAGCGGCATGCCCGATGTCGACGCAGGAAGCACCGTACGACTTCGAAGGGCTGATACACCACGAAGCCGGCGGACACGGTTTCGGCCTGTTCGAAGACGAGTACGTGTACTCCGAAACCACGATTCCCGACGAAAATATAAAGCAGATAAAGCAGTGGCAGCAATTGCAGCCCGGTTTTTACCAGAACGTTGATTTCAACAGTAATATCGCGCAAACCCGCTGGAGAGAGTTTGCCGGGATAGGAAAATATTCGTATGTCGGCACCTACCCGGGTGCCTGTACCTATCGGTACGGGGTATGGAGGCCGGAAGAACTATCGTGCATGGATTCCAATATTCCGTATTACAGTGCGCCGTGCCGGTACGCCATTACCAAACGGATTAAGAGACTGGCCCGAGAGTCACAGCCTACGATTACCGAATTTGCCGCCAACGACCACGTAACGCCGCCGTCGGGAACCAAGAGCGGCGTGCCTTACCGCACGATGCCGCCGTTAGGAAGGCCGCGGATGATTGAGGTAAACTGATTCAGGATAGCTCATCGGACGGTATCCACAACTGCCCGAACGCTCCCGGCGAGGCGTATTCGGGGCGATGGAATACCGTTAAGCCCAACAGGCAAAAGGTGTATTATAGCTGTGATGAACGGATGAAGCCGACCGGATTTAGAACCTTTTTCAAACGACTTGATGTTTTTTACAAACAACAGGTCATTTGCGACAAACGTCAAGTCATTTGTAAAAAACATCAAGTCGTTTGAAATAAAAGAATCCTAATAAATGAGGATTGTATGAATTAACAAATTGCAGTTTCTTTGCAACTGAAATTAACAATAATAGCAAAGAGATGAAAAGAACTTATGCCGCTTTATTTTTATTACTATCTACATTTCCCGTATGGGCAGACAATTCTGCACCTAAAGACACGACTAAAGTAGTCGATATAGAAGAAATCGTTGTGATTGCTTCCCCAAAAGAGAATACTAAACTTCGCCAGCTCCCTACATCCGTGTCATTAATTTCAAAACACGACATGCAGGCACAGCAAATCACTTCCTTGAAAAGCATCAGCAATGTAGTGCCTAATATCTTTATTCCGGATTATGGTTCAAAGCTGACTTCGGCTGTTTATATCCGCGGTATCGGTGCACGTATCAATACTCCCGCTGTGGGGCTTTATGTAGACAATGTTCCATACATAGACAAATCGGCTTTTGATTTCAACTACTATGACATCGAACGTATTGATATTCTACGTGGTCCGCAAGGCACACTTTACGGACGCAACACTATGGGAGGACTCATAAAAGTACATACCCGTTCCCCCTTCACCTATCAGGGAACAGACATAAAACTCGGTGCAGGTACTTATAACAACTATAATGCAAGTGTAACCAAGTATCACCGTGTAAACGAGAAGTTCGCTTTCTCCGCAGGAGGTTTCTACCAACATGAAGGGGGATACTTCACCAATCAGGCAGACGGAAAGAAAATAGATCCGCTGGATGCGGGAGGCGGACGTGTCCGGGCAATCTGGTTACCTAAGCCTAATTTGAAATTCGATTTAAACATAGGTTACGAATACAGTGACCAAGGCGGGTATGCTTATGGAGCTTATGATAAGGCTACCGGAAATATCGCACCTGTCAACTACAACGACAAAAGCGGATATTGGAGAAGTTTACTCAACACAAGCCTCAACGTTGAATATCAAGGCAATGGATATACATTGAGTGCAGTGACAGGTTATCAGCATTTAAAAGACAGAATGACTCTCGACCAAGACTTTACACCGAAAAGTGTCTATACCATGTCTCAAGCACAGAAGCTTAATGCCATAACGGAAGAAATTACTTTCAAAGGGACTTCCTCCGGGAATTGGCAATGGGTAGCCGGAGCTTTCGGATTCTATCAGGCACTTAACACCGATGGACCTGTAACTTTCAAAGCAGATGGGATGAAGATGATGGAAGATATGATTAACAAATCAATGGAAGTTCCGCGTGCACCCGAAATGAAACTCACATTTAACGATGATCATATGCTAACAACAGGTAAGTTTAAAACTCCCGTTGCAAGCGCTGCACTTTATCATCAATCTACTTTCAATAATCTTTTTACCAAAGGACTGTCTCTGACCGTTGGTTTACGCTTGGATTATGAAAAGAATTACTTTGACTATGATTCGGAAACAAACATCGGATATGGCTTTTCAATGTCTAAAATGGGAGTCAATGTACCAAACCTCCAAAGCAATATCAAATTCAAAGGAAAAACAGACAATGATTACTGGCAGTTACTCCCTAAGTTTGCTCTCAAATATGAATTCAGCAATCAAAACAATATCTATGCATCTGTAGCAAGAGGATACCGTTCAGGCGGTTACAATGTACAGATGTTCTCAGACCTGACCACTGCTTCTTTACAAAACAGCATGATGAGTGAAACTGTGGATGCCGTTGTTCCCATTATGGCTAACATGATGAATATAACAGAAGAAGCCGCAAGAAAAATGTTAAGTACGATGATGCCTGCACAAAAAAATGTTTTAAGTGTAGAAGAAAGCACCGTCTATAAACCCGAATACAGTTGGAACTACGAAATAGGTTCTCATCTTACCTTATTTGACAAAAAGCTGTGGCTGGACTTATCGGCTTTCTACATGGACACACGCGACCAGCAAGTAGCACGCTTTGCCAACACCGGATTAGGCCGAATGACAGTCAATGCAGGAAAGAGCCGAAGTATCGGTGCCGAGGTAGCATTACGCGCAAGCATTACCGATGCTTTCAGTATCAATGCGGCTTATGGCTACACAAATGCCAAATTCAAAGACTACCAAACAAACAGCAAGAATTCGGAAGAAAATGATATTGATTATTCCGGCAATTACGTTCCCCTTGTTCCACAAAACACATTGAATGTGGGTGGAGAATATGTATTCCGTCTTAACCGCTCAGCCATAAAAGACATTACATTAAATGCCAACTATTGTGGTGCAGGAAAAATATACTATACCGAAAGCAATGACGTTTCACAAGACTTTTATGGAACATTGAATGCCAGTGTGGGTGTTAACTTCCAGAATCTGAATATAAGTGTATGGGGACAGAATCTCCTAAACAAAAGTTATTCTACTTTCTACTTCGAGACTATTGACGCGGATAGAACAATGGCAGATAAAGCCGGATTCATGCAGAAAGGAAAACCTGTCCACTTTGGAGTAGACGTCAGATATAGGTTCTAAAAAACAAGCAATAAAGGTAGTTTCCGAACTACCACGTAGTAACAGGGCTTCTACTCCGTAGTAGTCCTGTTTTTATTCAGTAGTAGTTGAGCATTTACCTGTAGGTAAAAAATTGCTGTTTCTCAATGGTTTATAGCTCCACAGTAAGGGCACTCTCCTTTTTCACGAAGCTTCGCACCACATTTGCCGCAACGGTATTTATAAGAAGTCCCCCGCTTCAATCTCTTGCAACAGATAAAAATGAACAAGGCAAAGAATAAATAACCCACATATAAATAGACTGTGAAGGTAAAGAAAAGGTAGATGAATATACAAACCGAACTCAATCCCAACAAGTAAAAGAATGCAGTAGCCACATTAACCTGACGGAACAAATCTTCGAGCATGGCAAGAGCCACTACTATAATCAGCCAAAGACCGGCAACAAATACTCCGAGAATAAAAGGAAGCTTGAAAGGGCTGAGATGGGGATTGAAATAATAATGTTCCCAAGTATCGGGCACAAATATTTGCATACTTTCATAAAGCGTGGCAGAAAAAGCCATTAACATACACAGTAACAAAGGGAATATACTGTCAATATCATTGAAATATACCAATTGCAACTTCTTCTTCCTTATTGCCCGGAATAAGTAGAACAAGGCAAAGACGATGAATATCAACAAGAAATAAACAGCATGTGTGTCGCTGAATAAGTAAATGAACTGGGAAATGGAATCGGTGGGAACAACTTGCTGCAATAACTCTGATTCTCTGATCCACCCTTGTGTGTCTTGATCGCGCGCCACCTTTACCCATAAAGAATCAATGCTATCTCCGGGCTGTGTCATAAATTCCGCCACCACCAAACGGTCGCCATGAAACACACTCTTATAAGTATCTTTCACAGGGAGCTGTTCCAAGGCAATGGAATCGGAACGAACCAAAAAGTTTGCATTGAGCGTGTAATGGTGTTCGGCAAGATAGTTAAGCGAATCCTTTGTTTTTTGTGGAATATCCCATGATGACATATCGGGACGAGGGTAATGGCAGGAAGCCAATACCATAACCAATAAAAACAATATGCTCCATTTACCCTTCATTTATCACTTGCATTTCACACTTTCTGCAATCGAATTTCAAGCGGAAACGTTTATTATCGCTGGTCACCAGATAATAAGGTTCTTTATAAGGAGACTTTCCTTTCTGGAAAGTGGGACACCACCCCATGCTGTAACGCAGGCAGTGCTTGCAGAACATGAGAACAGCTTCTTCCACAGGAGACTTTTCGTAGGCAGGAGCTATTTGCTGAACTCCGTGTTCCCTGTAAAAACTAGCAGCAGGAGCATTCATCACATTACCCAGATAAGTGAGTTGCGGCTGAGGGAAAACATGAGAAGTTTTCTTTAACTTAATCAGCTTACGACGATAATTTATCTTTCTTGCCTGTAATAACTTATCCACAGCCGTGCGGCGGAAATCTGCCAACACAGAAGCGGGAATAAACCAATTATCGGTAAATTCAATAACTATTTCTTCAGCTTCAAAGGGAGTATTCCCTAACTTGGCAAGTTGATTCTTCAGGTTATCTGTTTGCGGAGTACGTGCCTGTTCTTTCTCTCTTGGCAACGTTACGCTCACATTGTTATCATCTTCATCGGTTAACGAAAGAGTGAAACCGAAGTTATTCTCTGTCAATAAAATACTGACAGCAATCTTTCGTTCCGCCGACTTGCGGGACATTAGTTTATCGAATTCCTGATCGAAATTGCGATAAAGAACCGTACGAGGTTTTACTTTCGGCATCTCCAGTGGAAACAGTTTATTGTTCTCCACCCTGTTTATACGGAAGCCCTTCAATTTGCCCGTTTCATCAATAAAGCAAGCACCGTCTCCATTATTAAAAGACTTCAATCCGGCTACGGTAAGATAATTACCACGAATCTCTTTCACCGTCCCCATTTCCTCGCCTAGCGACTTAGGAGTATCGAACGAGAATATATCCTTAGAACGGTCGAAAAGGAAATAGCTTGTTGAACCACGACTGAAACTTTTATCCAACTGTGGAGTAAACTCATACCGGCAAGTTCCTGAAGAAGCACGTGCGTATTCGGGACGGCGGGCAAAGATAGTGTCCAGTTTCTTGCGATAGTATGCAGTAACATTCTTCACATAAGACACATCTTTCAATCTTCCTTCTATCTTCAACGAACTTGCACCGGCATCCAGCAGTTGTTCGAGCACTTCACTTTGATTCAAGTCTTTCAAGGAAAGCAAATGTTTATCTTTTGCTATGACTTTGCCTTCAGCGTCCACCATAGTGAACGGCAAACGGCAGAACTGGGCACACTCTCCCCTATTGGCACTGCGCCCGAAGTTTGCCTGACTTACATAACATTGTCCGCTATAACTTACACAAAGAGCCCCGTGCACAAAGACTTCCAAAGGCACATCGCATTCCTCATGTATCTTTTTAATCTGGCGTAAAGAAAGCTCACGGGCAAGAACCACTTGGTCAAAACCTGCATCTGCAAGGAACTTTACTTTTTCGGGTGTACGGTTATCGGTCTGCGTACTGGCATGAAGCGGAATGGGCGGAAGATTCATTTCCAACAAAGCCATATCCTGCACAATCAACGCATCTACACCTGCACGGTAAAGCTCCCACACCATTTCTTCCGTTTCTTTCAATTCCTCATCTTTCAAAATGGTATTGACAGTTACATAAATCCTTGCATTATAGAGATGAGCATATTCCACCAAGGCGGCAATATCTTCAAGAGAGTTTCCCGCAGCAGCACGTGCTCCAAACTTCGGCGCACCGATATACACGGCATCTGCTCCGTGGTTGATGGCTTCTATCCCACATTCAAGATTCTTGGCAGGAGCCAGTAATTCTATCTTTCGTTTCGTTATCAAATTCTTATTCCCCGCTTATACAATGTCATTAATATTATATGGAGTCTCCTGATATACATAGTAGTTCAACCAGTTAGTGAACAACAGGTTGCCATGCCCCCTCCAACGTACCAACGGTCCTTTGTCCGGATCATTATCTCTATAATAGTTGCGAGGCAGCTCAATGGGAAGCCCTTTATCACGATCACGACGATACTCTCCATCGAGCGTATAAGGTGAATATTCGGAATGCCCGGTTACAAACAACTCACGTCCTCCCCGAGCCATAGCCAGATAAACACCTGCCTCATCACTCTCGGCAAGAACTTTCAACTCGGGTACTTTCAACATATCTTCCTTATGCACTTCGGTGTGACGGCTATGGGGAGCGAAGAAAACATCATCGAACCCACGGAAAATAAGTTGAAGAGGATCGAGCACTTTATGTTCAAAGATTCCAAACATTTTCTTATCCAACGGATATTTAGGTACGCCATAGAAATGATACAATCCCGCTTGTGCAGCCCAACAGATATACAAAGTGGAAGTGACATGTGTCCTTGCCCAATCGAATATCTCTGTTATCTCATCCCAATAAGTAACCTCTTCAAAATCCATCTGTTCCACAGGTGCACCGGTTACAATCATACCGTCATACTTCTCATGTTTCATCTTGTCAAAGTCCTCATAGAACGCTTTCATGTGTTCCACCGGAGTATTCTTCGAAGTGTGGCTCTTTATTTTCATAAAAGAGATTTCCAACTGCAAAGGGGTGTTTGACAGCAGACGGATAAGATCTGTCTCGGTTGTTATCTTTAACGGCATCAGGTTCAGAATCACTATCTTCAGCGGACGAATATCCTGCTGCGTAGCGCGCGAATTATCTATTACGAAGATGTTTTCTTCTTTCAACAGTTCAATCGCAGGTAGTTTATCAGGTAAATTTAACGGCATACTATTCTCCTTTAATAAGGTGCAAAATTAATAAAACAATGAGAGACGGCGAAGAATTTTAAACTTTTCCTGTCATTTTATTATTTTATAAGTAAGAAGTAATTATATTTGCCAACGATTTTACATACCTAACTCAATAGGCGGTAAAACGAAATCAGAGGACACTGTTTTTATTACACGTTCAACGAAACTCGACACTTCAATTATGATACGCCGGTAATAAATAAACAGATGCTTCACTTTGAGGGTGTATATATCTTTTTCGATATATATGAAGCAAAGTGTGAGACTGTTATTTATGCTATGTATCAAGTTGGTCGAGAACTCGTTGGAAGTATAAATGGACAGTGCTCACACTTCTTTTTATATGAAATTACAAAGATATGACCGATTCATTCAGGCAATTTTGGAATGTTATAAAAGGACGGAACAATAAAGAAGAAGTTATTCTGCCTATTAATGCCGAACTGGAAATAGATCTTTGCTCCTGCCTATTCACAGGAACGAGAGAATTCAGTACGACAGTGATGCGCCCCACTAACATTGACTCATCGCATATAACAAAAATCCTCGCGCAATGTTTTCAAGTGACAAACAGAAATACAGCTATCCAACAACTGGAAAACCTGCATAATTACGGAAACAGATGGCTTTATGAGATATTACTTCCCATGTATCTTGCCACCAAAGACCACAAATCCATGCGAACATTGATAAACAAGAAACTAATAGCCACGGAGAAGATGCAAACATGCGCCGATAATCTTATCAACAGCCTGCCACGATTCAAGGAAAAAAGTATTCTTATGTTTGAGGAATCCGATATGAAAAACGGCATCTTATGTTGGGACATGGGAAAAATGATTACCGTCGGACGCTTTGCTTTCGAAGCCGGATATTTATCGGAAATCGAAGCTAAAGAATACCTGACACTTGCGTGTTACTACACCCATCTCACTTTCGAGAATGGCAAGAAAGCAGCTATCAGCTACTTACTGGGAAAAGCCATGATACAAGGAGATTCACTCTCTTTCGGACATGCTTTCGACTATCTCTGCAAAGTATTGGAACAAGAAGAAAAGCTCTGGAAATAAGTCTATTTCACAGAGGCTTTATAATCGGCTGCCAAACCTTCACAAACCCAGTTTGCCAATGCTTGTCTGTTATCACTCAATACCAACCGCTGTTGGTCACGCTTGTTTTGTATATTACCCAATTCAAGGAATACAGACACAGGCGCAGCATTGCGGAGCACATACAGCCCACGTTCGCTCACTGTTCCGTTAAATCCTCTGTTTGGCTGGTGCTTATCATACTTTCTATCAAATGTTTTATGCACCGTGTTGGCCAGGCGTTCCCCTAACTTACTGCCGGGACAGTGATAAAAGAATACATCCGTTTGCTGTCCTTTTCCCCTGCTATCCACGTGGATAAACACAGCACGCTTATAAGATTCCTTATCTTTTGTATACAGGGAATTTATTTTATCACAACGTTGTTTAAGCCTTTCCACCTGATTTAGTGGTATGGGTGCTCCCATGCAAGTTTCCCTGCTGCTGTTTGCCAAACATTTGTCATCACGAATCCCGTCTTTGGCATCTTGAATAATAATGTGCACCTTTGCTCCTTTCGACAACAGGTTACGCGCCAAACGCAGGATTATATCATAAGCATACTCATCCTCATGCAATTGTTTTCCATGATATACCCCTACTGCTCCGGGATCGGGACCACCATGCCCGCCAACCAGATAAAAGCAAGCTCCGCTCAACTCATTGGAAGTAACCGTGTAACGGGCAAGTTTTTTGCCAAACAATGGTTCGAAGTTTTCTTCCGTCAAAGGTGGAAGTATATATTTCACTCCCAGCTTCAAACCGTTATTTTTAGTCAGTTTCCCTTTATTAAGCTCTATAAACTGCTGTGTATGCTGTTTCTTTGTACGTCCGAAACGCTGCAAGAAAGTAGAAACTCCTTCGCCCGAACGGGGTGTCGCCGTTTCCTGAGCAAACAAAGGACAAACCATAAACAAGGATATAATGAAGATAAAAAGAAAGTTTTTCATAACCCGGGAACTTATTTGTCGAGCAAAGATAAGAAAATCATCGGATTCAAAGAAAACAGGTTTAAAAAATAAGTTTCGTATTTGTGATAAACAACTTGTTGTTTACCACAAACAACAAGTCATTTGTAACAAACGACCTGTACTTTGAAACAAAGCACAGGTCGTTTTAAAAAACGTCCCTACGTTTTGGAAGAAACGTAAGGACGCTTTAAGTGAAACGTATGGACGTTATTTTTTCTTATTCCATCATCTTATTCAGATTTTCCCGAGCTTTCTCCGGTTCTACGGACAACGCTTTGGTAAACCATTCTTTCGCAGCTTCCGTATCACCGGATAACCATGCCAATACACCCAAATTATTCCAAGCGCTCGGGATGTCTTTTACTCTTTCCAGATACTGGGCTGCACGGTCAAAATCACCATAAACAATATTAGCCGAAGCAGCATTGATATTTGCCACTACATCCGACGGATAATTAGTAGCCGCTATTTCATAGACTTCCCTATATTCTTTGGTTCCCGGTTGGTACATTTTTGCCACACCAAACATTTCCTGCAAATTCAGCATCTTAGGATTTGTATAGATTAACTTGGCAGCTTCTGCGTTACGAACTTCTCTTACTTCATAATCCACCGAGATAGACAAACGGCGCAAACGGGCATAATAGTCATTTACCATTGTGCGGTAAGAAGCAGCACCCAAGCCCGACTTCAATCTGGCTTCGCGCACATCAAGATTCGTATACTTGCCGATAATTTCCAACGCTTTGTCGGCATAAGCCGGTTTTTCTTCTTTCAGCATCTTGATAAGACCTTCCCAGTCTTCACCTGCCGATGTTACTTTCAGAATACTATCAGGGAAATGATAACTTCCTCTCAGGTAAAGAGCAAAAGAGTCGGCACGTTTGGTAGACACACGCTCATTCGTTTTAACCGAACCATCAGGTGAAGCATAACCACATACATTGATAGCTTTGAATGTTACCAAATCACCTTCGGTCAACGGGTTCAATGTTTCTTTCAATTTCTGTAATTCGGCAGCATTGTTCTTATAATCTGCCTTAAACTCTGTTCCACCTACTACATATTCAATATATAGGGTATTTTGTTCGGAACGTACTTTTAAAGGTTCTTCCGTTGGGGTAAGATAAGAAACCATGCTCATGCAAGGTTCACAGATAACTCCCTTCTGTGGCAATGCAGGCTTTTCTTCTACAACCACAGGTTCTATAACCGTAATCTTCGGTAAGTCGATGAGGCAATCTTTCTTTTTTTCTTGTAATATCCACATATCAGCCTGTGACATCCATTCTTCATAAGGGATGGAAATCTTATAATCTACCAAATCCTGACGGTTGGCAGATCTGCCTTTTACTATAACATACGGTTCTTTATAATTACCTCTCTTGGCAATGCGACGGTCTTTGTGGCGCATTTTGAACTTCTTCTTACCTGTAACAACCACAGGAGGAAGGGATTGATGATTCTTTCCTGCAAACAATACCGGAGTAAATGCATAAGACTGCGTGCTGTTGACTTCTACTTCTTCCACATTAAAGTTAAAATCCAATGTAAGAGTATCATTTTCCAGAGTCAATACCGGTTTGGTTACTTTTAATTCACCTGCAAATGTTGTCAATGGCAGTAAAGCAAATATCAGACAATATATCTTTTTCATATTCTTCTTCTAATTTTTAGTTGATGGAATTACAACAAGTAGTTTCTACCGTTTTATATCTGCGTTTGTGCTTTGGTCCGAAAGTGAAGTTTATACCCAAGTTCACATTTACGGCAGCACGGCTGATAGGTGCATAGTAAGCAGGTTCGTACTTGCACATAGGTACATCGGCTGCAACGAAGAAGTTGAAACCACGCGGGTGGAAGTTCAACATCAGACCGGCATTGGAACCAAAATTAGACAAAGCATAGTTCAAAGACATTTCAAACCATGAAATAGGTGCAATATTGGCAGATACACGAGCTTCCGACCAAGAATGCTTTCCTTGAAAACGGGTTGAAGAAAGCAAACCGAAACTTAAACGGTCATAAGTGGGCAGCGTGTACTGGGCAGCCAGATTCAAAGTAGCAGCCAACGCAGTAGTACGTTTCAAACCTTCACCCACTTTATCAAATTTAGCCAAGTCGGCAAGATCATCCACAAGTTGATCTAACTGATTATCCAATTTCTTATCACCATTGTTTTCATCCTCTTTTACGGCAATTTCAGTAAAACCGTCAAAGTTAAATTCTTTAGCCATAGTTCCCTTGGTAGTATTTTTCCAAGAAATGAATCCGAGATCAAGAAGAGCAGCTGAGAATGTCCATTCACTATTCAGTTTGTAGGTTGCTCCCAAGTCGAAAGCCATACCAAAACCAGTAGGGCCAAGGTCATTATCATCGAAATCAATGTCGTCATAGGATATTTGGTCATTTGTGCCATCTTTCAGCACACCAGTTCTGTTTCCGTCATTATCCAATAAATAGTCATTATCCTGATAGTTACCGGTTTCACCTTTGGTTGGTATGATCAAACCTTTGCCCGACATATAGAGTTCTGCATTTTTCGGTGTAACAACCCATTTATCTTGCGACATTTTGACATTCAGTTCATCAATACGCATAGTTGCTTTAGCCAGACCTACAAGAAATTTCATCTTAGCACCAATCGTTAAATGGTCATTTACTTCATGTGCATGTCCAAAAGCTATCTCTGCATAGTTGGTAGAAACAATATTCGTACCCTTTACATTGTATTCGCTTCCGGCTTCATCGGCTACTCCGTTTTTCATGAACTTGAAAAGCTCATCGGGCATAAAAACATTTGTATTTGATTTAACAGAGATACCGAATGTATTGAAACCTCCCCAAGCATAGAAACCTAAAGAAAGGATTGTTTCGTCAAGATTGGCACCTACTTTCAACCTTTTGGGAAGTCCGTCCAAGAACTCTTTGCTGCTCACTTCCTCATTCATAAAGGTAGTTAAGTCACCGTTTTTCTTTTTAAAGATAAAGTCACCCACACCGCCCGTAGACTGTGCACCAATTGTAAGATTACCCAATCCGGGGAAACTGACATAACCACGTTCACCCATAAAAGCAGGATTGAGTTCGTGGCGATAAGTACTTCCTTCAAGGAAGTATGTTGAACGGCTGTTGTATGTCTGTGCCATTACATCACTGATAGCAAATAATGCAATCGCTCCAGATAATATAGTAGCTATAATATGTGTTCTCATTTGTTTCATTTATATTATACAATTTTGAGTATTACCTTTTAATTCAAATCAACTTTTACTCCGCCCGGAACTTTGATACGGATATTGTCAAGTTTCAGGGTTTGAGTCTTTTCATTCAAATTAACTCCTGTAACTCCTCCCGTTGTTGCGGTTACTTCAAGAATAAGACCATCGAGTCTCTTCATAGCTCCATCTACTGTGGTAGTAAGCACTATTTCCAAATCCTTTGTTTCAACAACATTTGTACCATTGCTTGCAGTAATTTCCTTATCATTGGTTACCACAGCAGTAATTTCATTCATCGGATCCTGATTTACATCAATAGCTGTGGCTTTCAGATGCATTGCCAATGGAATGCCGTTTTTAGCATCAATCTTCACTATTGCCTTTTTAATTTCAAAATCTTGAATATCTTCATTCCATTCATCCAATGTATCTTTATAGATGATATTCAAATTCTCACCAAATGCAAGCGGAGCATCAAATACATATTTAGTAGTTACATTATAAGTTTCTCCCAAAATAATATCTTTTTCTTTCTGAATAGCTTTTGCCGTGATATTATTGAAAGCTATTTCATCAGGGATTGTTTCAATCAGATTGTTGAGATCAGGAAGAATCACAGTTTTATCGACAACTGATGGTACTTCTTCCGGAATATCGGAACCTATGACTTCTTTACGTGCTAAGCGAATAACATAATTCGTAGCATTTCCCGGAACTATGACTTCTGCCTTGCCATTGTCTTTACCAAATGTTACAGGAGCCAATGTTTTATCTTTCTTCAATGGTTGTAATTCACCACTGATTGTTACATCTATCGGAGAAGTATTTGTTACAGTTAATAAGATTCTTGGATTATCAATATCCATCTTAACAGCATCATCTTGCAAGAAATCCGGAAGATTGTCAATGGTTACATTATCAATTGTTATATCATCTATTTTAGGATCTACGATACCGGTGATTTCTGTGATTTGCATGTCCGGCATATCCACTTTAGTTATTAAATCCAAAGTAACTTGCGGATTATCTCCAAAATCCTTTTCATCAATAGATGCTTTACCACTAATCAATATCTCATCATTGATTCTCAATTTACCAATTTCATATAAACCTTGCTTTTCATCTAAAGATAAATTCTCATTATTTGCTTGTAATTCATTAAAATCTATATTAGTAATAATCAATGGAATAGACAATGGCAAAGCATGAGTTATAGTTTTTGTTCCCTTAAACTTCAAAATGTGATTATCAGTTAGCTCATACCCGTCAAGAGAACCGTCTTTAAATTCTACATTTAAATACTTCGGCAAAGTAATCGTAAAGCCATTCTCTATATACAGCATAGTTACTGTTGTATTTTGAGTAAAATTTAAGTTGATTGTCAAATTCGAATTTGTCTTTGCATTCGAAATACTAACTACATCTTCTGTAACGTCATTTTTATCAATATCCAGTGAAGACTTATCATTGACACTCTCACTAACAGTACCTACATAACCCCCAATTGTAGGTTTAGAAAAGGTTATTTCTGTAGAAGTTTCTTTGATATCAATTTCACTTCCACTAATAACGACCTCATCCACAGTCACATTAGTTTCCTCGCCGTCACCTTCTTTTTTCAAAGAGTAATCACCGGTAACTGCATCTGCTTTAATATCGCTATCATCGTCTAAATCGAAGATTTTCTTTAGAGTAATCTCTTCAGTGTTACTTGTCGGAAATCCCAGATGATCGCCACCAATTGTAATAGTTAAATCAATGTCCTTATTCAAATCATAATCGTTGTCTATACAAGACGTGGTAGATACCAATGATAGAATAAGCAAACCCGCAAGGGCTCGTTTTGTCTGTTTTTCTCGCATAATTCTTATATAAATAATTAGTAGTGTATATTTCGTTGTTTAACAGAGTGTCTTATTATTTAGATATTTTTTGCAAAAGTAGAGATATAGATTCAACTCAACAAGCTTTTAAACAACTTTTTATCATATTTCCCAAACATTTCTTTCATAGCCCGAGGCTTTTATGTAACTTTGCAAATCATTTGTAACATACGACAGAAAACATAATTAACTATACATATAAGTGATATGATTCTTTTTTTCAGAACTCCTTCCCAAAACGTGATTGCAGTAGAAGCAAATCATGATTTTTCTTCTGACGATATCAAAAAACTGAACTGGCTTTTCGGTGAGGCAAGTGTGGGAAACGAGGACAAACTACAAGGATGGTTTGTGGGACCACGTAAGGAAATGATTACTCCATGGAGTACTAATGCGGTAGAAATCACTCAGAACATGGGGATTGAAGGCATAACCCGTATTGAAGAGTATTTTCCGGTGAAAGATGAGAATGCAGAACACGATCCTATGCTGCAACGCATGTATCAGGGATTGAACCAGAATATATTCACAACCAACCGTCAACCGGAACCGATTGTGTACATTGAAAATCTGGCTGAATATAACGAACAGGAAGGTCTGGCTCTTTCTAAAGAAGAAATGGACTACCTGATAAATATGGAAAAAGAATTGGGACGCAAGCTGACCGACTCCGAAGTTTTCGGCTTTGCTCAAATCAATTCCGAACACTGCCGTCACAAAATCTTCGGTGGAACATTTATTATCGATGGAGTTGAAAAAGAATCTTCTCTTTTCCAGTTAATCAAAAAAACAACTGCAGAAAACCCAAACAAAATTATTTCTGCATATAAAGATAATGTAGCTTTCGCAGAAGGTCCAGTCATTGAACAGTTCGCTCCGGCAGATCACTCCAAGCCGGATTTCTTCCAGATTAAGGATGTGAAAAGTGTTATTTCACTGAAAGCGGAGACACATAACTTCCCTACTACTGTAGAACCGTTTAACGGTGCATCTACCGGAACAGGTGGTGAGATTCGCGACCGTATGGGAGGTGGTAAAGGTTCTATGCCAATTGCAGGAACTGCCGTTTACATGACTTCTTATCCACGTACTGAAAAAGAAGGACGCGAATGGGAAGAACTTCTCCCTGTTCGTCAATGGCTGTATCAGACTCCGGAACAAATACTTATCAAAGCATCTAACGGTGCTTCCGATTTCGGTAACAAGTTTGGGCAACCACTGATCTGTGGTTCTGTATTGACCTTCGAGCATCAGGAAAACGACGTATTCTATGGTTATGATAAAGTAATCATGCTTGCCGGAGGTGTTGGTTTCGGTACACAACGCGATTGTTTAAAAGGTGCACCCGAAACAGGAAACAAAGTTGTAGTTATGGGTGGTGACAATTACCGCATCGGTCTTGGCGGTGGTTCAGTTTCATCCGTAGATACAGGTCGTTATAGCAGCGGCATTGAGTTGAATGCTATTCAACGTGCCAATGCAGAAATGCAGAAACGTGCCTATAACGTAGTTCGCGCACTTTGCGAAGAAGAAGAAAATCCAATTGTTTCTATCCATGACCACGGCTCGGCAGGACATGTTAACTGTTTATCCGAATTGGTGGAAGAAAACGGAGGATTGATCCACATGGATAAGCTTCCTATTGGTGACAAAACATTATCTGCCAAAGAAATAATCGCTAACGAGTCTCAGGAACGTATGGGATTATTAATAAAGGAAGAAGCTATTGAACACGTACGCAAGATTGCAGAACGTGAACGTGCTCCGATGTATGTAGTAGGTGAAACCACAGGCGATCATCGTTTTGCTTTCGAACAAGCTGACGGAATACGTCCTTTCGACCTGGCAGTAAGCCAAATGTTCGGAAGTTCTCCTAAGACTTACATGATTGATAAAACAGTAGAATCTCACTTTGAGAATCCGAAATATGATATTTCCAAGCTTCACGAATATTTAACCCGTGTACTTCAGCTCGAAGCTGTAGCCTGCAAAGACTGGTTGACAAACAAAGTAGACCGTTCTGTAACGGGACGCATAGCACGTCAGCAATGCCAAGGAGAAATTCAGTTACCATTGAGTGACTGTGGTGTGGTTGCTTTGGATTACAGAGGAGAGAAAGGTATTGCAACATCTATCGGTCATGCACCGCAAGCAGCTTTAGCAGATCCGGCAGCCGGTTCGGTACTTGCCGTATCAGAAGCATTGACAAACTTGGTTTGGGCTCCGCTTGCCGAAGGAATGGATACCATTTCACTTTCAGCCAACTGGATGTGGCCTTGTCGTTCTATGGAAGGTGAAGATGCCCGTCTTTATACAGCCGTTCAAGCATTATCTGATTTCTGCTGTGCATTGCAAATCAATGTACCGACAGGAAAAGACTCTCTTTCAATGACTCAGAAATACCCTGATGGAAACAAAGTCATTTCTCCGGGAACGGTAATTGTTTCGGCAGGTGCAGAAGTTTCTGATGTGAAGAAAGTTGTTTCTCCGGTAATGGTTAATGATCCTAAATCATATATCTATCATATAGACTTTAGTTTCGACCATCTGAAACTCGGTGGTTCTGCTTTTGCACAATCATTAAATAAGGTAGGTGAAGATGTGCCTAACGTTCAGAATCCTGAATACTTCCGTGATGCATTCCTTGCGGTTCAAGAGCTTATCAATAAAGGATTGATTATGGCAGGACATGATATATCAGCCGGTGGTTTAATCACAACCTTACTCGAAATGTGTTTTGCAAACGTAGAAGGCGGCATGGAAGTGAACTTGGATAAGATTAAAGAAAAAGATTTAGTCAAAATCCTATTTGCAGAAAATCCGGGTATCATCATTCAGGTAAAACACAAAGCTGAAGTAGAAAAGATTCTTGATGAAGCAGGAATAGGTTTTGTTCAGATTGCCAAACCGACAGATGAACGTCATATCCTTGTTTCAAAAGACGGTGCTACTTATCAGTTCGGCATCGACTATATGCGTGACGTGTGGTATTCATCTTCATACTTGCTTGATCGCAAGCAATCTATGAACGGACGTGCCAAAGCACGTTTCGAGAACTACAAGATGCAGCCGCTCGAATTCGTTTACAATAAAGACTTTACAGGCAAACTCTCTCAATACGGAATATCTCCTGATCGCAAAACTCCTTCAGGAATTAAGGCAGCTATCATCCGTGAAAAAGGAACAAACGGTGAACGTGAAATGGCTTATTCACTTTATCTCGCCGGTTTTGATGTGAAAGATGTTACCATGACCGATCTTATCAGTGGACGTGAAACTCTTGAAGATGTGAACATGATCGTTTACTGCGGTGGTTTTGCCCACTCCGATGTTCTCGGCTCAGCTAAAGGATGGGCAGGAGGATTCTTGTTCAATGAAAAAGCAAAAGCAGCACTTGATAACTTCTATGCCCGTAAAGACACCTTATCATTAGGTGTTTGCAACGGTTGCCAATTGATGATGGAATTGGGACTAATCAATCCGGAACATGAGAAAAAGGGAAAGATGCTACACAACGAATCTCATAAATTCGAATCTACATTCATAGGTCTTACTATCCCAACCAACCGAAGCGTAATGTTTGGTTCCTTGAGCGGTAGTAAACTCGGTATTTGGGTAGCTCACGGAGAAGGAAAATTCTCTTTACCTTATGATGAAGATAAATATAATGTCGTAGCTAAATATACTTATGATGAATATCCGGGTAACCCGAACGGTTCAGACCATTCAATAGCAGCTTTAGCCAGCACAGACGGACGCCATCTGGCAATGATGCCTCACTTGGAACGCTCAGTTTTCCCCTGGCAAAATGCCTGTTACCCGGCAGATCGTAAGAACAACGATCAGGTGACTCCTTGGATAGAAGCATTTGTCAATGCACGAAAATGGGTAGAAGAACATAAATAATCTCCCAAATGATATAATCACAATCTAAAGAATCACCGATGTACCAACATTCGGTGATTCTTTGTTTCTGATCTGTCCAAATGTGAAAAATGAGAGCCTGTATGAAAATAGATGATATTTCAATCATCATTTTTCACCAAGAATCGTTATATATTGATAATTCAAGAAACGACTTGTGTATGAACTTTGATAACTTCAAATTACAAGATGAAAGCAAAACGAGGAAAATACTTAACAATATTATCCATAACTTTCATATAACGTTCATCAAAGATATTTTTTTACGAGGTTTCTTTGACATGTCATTTATTTTCACGAATTTTGTAAAACGACATCACACTAAATGTAAACCTGATATGAGAAATATATTATTTTGTTTCTTTTTGATTATAACCTGTTCCTCTGTGGCACAGAACTATAGATACATTGGTGTAGAAGACGGGTTGAGCAACAGAAGAGTGTATTCCATACAAAAAGACCAAAAGGGTTACATGTGGTTTCTTACCCAAGAAGGAATAGACCGCTTCAACGGCAAGCAATTCAAGCACTACAAACTTGTATCAAACGGAAAGGACGTAAACTCTTTTGAGAACCTGAACAAGTTATATACCGACACAACCGGCACCATGTGGGAAATAGGTAAAAACGGACAAATATTCCGATATAATATTCTGCATGACAATTTTCAACTAATCTGTGATTTAAAATCAGACGAAAACTACAGAGACTTTCCTATCAATTATTCATATATAGATGCTAATAATAATATATGGCTCTGCACTACAAATAATGGACAGTACATATATAACATTGGCTCCAATAAGTTAATAAAGATACAAAATGAAGACTGGCAGGGCATAAACAATATGGTCCAGATAGAAAAGAACACTTATTGTTTCGGCACTGATACCGGGTTCTACATTGGCCTATTAAAAAATAATAAGATTAAGATAATATCTTCGGACTCTTTAAGCAATATGTCCATCAAGGTCAATGAACTATATTATCATAAACCAAGCAACAGGTTATTCATAGGTTGTTTTTTCAGAGGAGTGTTTGTCTATGATTTGCATAGCAAACAACTTATCCAACCTCAAACCGAGCTTACAGATATTAATATAAACTGCATCAAATCACTGAATCAAAATGAAATCCTGATCGCAACCGACGGAGCAGGCGTTTATAAAATGAATGTACACTCCTGTCAATCTGGGCCTTATATAACAGCCGATTATAACAACAACAATAAAATGAACGGCAACACCATCAATGACATTTATATTGATGATGAAAAACGTATATGGATGGCAAACTATCCCATAGGCATAACCGTACTCAATAACCGCTTTCCGAAATATGAATGGATAAAACACGCTATCGGCAATAAAAACTCTTTGATAAACGATCAGGTTAACGCAGTTATCGAAGACTCCGATGGTGATCTTTGGTTTGCTACCAATAATGGTATCAGCCTTCTAAATACCAAGACACAGATATGGACCAACTATTCATCATCATTCCATTATTCACCCAAATCCAAAACTCACATTTACATAACCCTTTGTGAAGTCAGTCCGGGAATTATCTGGGCAGGCGGATATGCTTCGGGAATATACGAAATCAATAAGAAGACACATCAAACAGACTTTTTCACTCCTGCAAAATTCGGATGGACGAATATGCGCCCTGATAAATATATCCGTTCCATATTTAAAGATTCCCATGAACAGATCTGGGTGGGAGGATATTATCACCTGAAATGTTTTAATTTAAGTAACAATTCAATCAAAGTTTATCCTAATATACATTCTATCAACACCATTATTGAAAAAGACTCCCTCCATATGTGGATCGGGACGGCTAACGGATTATATATGCTTAACAAGAAAAACGGTAAATCTACATTGTTGCGTTTACCGGGTGAAGCTGCTTACATTCACTCCTTATATCAAGAAAAAAATGGGCCGCTCTATATCGGCACAGCCAATTACGGACTATTTATATACGATGACAAGAAACAAACGTTTACTAACTTCCAGAAAAATAATTGCGCATTAATTTCAAACAACATATATACAATTTTACCATCACCTCCCAATACACTGATTTTAGCTACTGAAAACAGCATGGTGCGTTTCGACACCAAACACGAAACATTCCATAACTGGACAAAGGAACAAGGATTGATGTCCGACCACTTTAACTCCACTTCAGGAACTTATTGCAGTGACGGAAAATTCTACATGGGAACTTCCGACGGAGTAATTGCATTCCCTAAAAACACTCATCTTCCCATGAATTACAAAACGCAACTGGTATTCAGTGATTTCCGTTTATTCTATCAAACCGTTTATTCGGGAGATGAGAACTCACCGTTGAAAGAAGATATAGACAGGGTTAAGAAATTGGAACTGGAATCAGACCAAAATATTTTCTCCATACGCCTTTCTTCCATCAATTATGACTACCCGTCCAATATCCTTTATTCATGGAAATTGGCAGGCTTCTATGATAAATGGAACAAGCCGAGTGAAGAAGATTTGATACGTTTCACCAACCTTGATCCGGGCAAATACACTCTGCATGTACGCGCCATTTCACGTGAAGACCAACGTATCATTGAAGAAAAAAGTATCGACATTGTCATTGCTCCACCTTTCTATCTGACAGTGTGGGCACTTATCGTCTATTTTATTTTAGGAGTTGTACTTTTCTGGGGAATCTTGCGTTACAAGCTCATGAAAAAAGAACGGAAAACTTCTGCCGATAAAATAAACTTTTTCGTCAATACAGCCCATGATATACGCACACCGTTATCACTTATCAAAGCGCCCTTGGACGAATTATTAGAAGATAAAAGTTTATCACCGGAAGCCAGAAACAATATAGTAATGGCATTAAGGAGCACAAACGTATTATTCAGGCTGATTACCAACCTTATCAATTTCGAAAAAGCGGATGTGTATTCTCCCAAGATGCATGTAGCCGAATATGAATTATATTCTTTCCTCGAAGAAACAATCCGGCTCTTCAGGTCTTATGCGGAAAGTAAAAATGTGAAGCTGACATATGAAACCAATTTCCGCTTCCTAAACGTATGGTTTGACCGGAACAAAATGGATTCCATTTTGAAGAATCTGATGTCAAATGCCATTAAATACACTCCGGAAAACGGTCAGGTAACTTTATCCGCATATAGCAATGAGAATACATGGACCATTGAAATCCGTGATACAGGTATCGGTATTCCGGAGAACGAACAAAAGAAACTTTTCAAATTATTCTTTAGAGGAAGCAATGCCATTAATTCAAAAATAAGCGGCAGTGGCATTGGTCTGCTTCTCATCTGGAAACTCGTAAAAGCCCATAAAGGGGAAATTACATACAAAAGTGCCGAAAACCAGGGTTCTTGTTTCAAAGTAACCTTCCGTCACGGGCACAATCATTTCAAGAAAGCACAGATAGGATTACCGGAAGAAGGTGTGGAGAGCAATTTCAGCAACACGCTTGCCAAGTATTCTCCAACAGAGACAACCTCTTATACTCCTGTCCCTGCAACAACTAACCCACAGGCACAACGCATATTGATTGTTGAAGATAATGATGAGTTACGTGCTTACCTGAAACGTTCTTTGTCCGAAACTTATGTAGTTTTTCTTGCCGCTGATGGTGAGGAAGCTCTCGAGTTTATCAAAAATAACAATGTGAACCTGATCATATCGGATATAATGATGCCGACTTTGAGAGGTGATCAATTGGCAGCCATTATCAAAAACAATATTGAAACATCCCACATACCAATCATTTTGCTCACCGCACTGAGTGAGACGGAAGATGTTATCAAAGGTTTGAATACCAAGGCAGACAAGTATATTACCAAGCCGTTCGACATTGGTATCTTAAAAGCCGAAATTGCCAATTTGCTTGCCAACAGGGCCATTTGGCGACAGAAATTCACACAAATGGAGAACATGGACATAGAATGTCCCAATTGTGAAAACGATCTCGATATGCAATTTATGGTAAAGACACAGGAAATCATTATGGAGCATATCGATGATCAGGATTTCACGGTAGACATCCTCTGCACGGAAATAGGCATGAGTCGCACCAGCCTCTACAATAAAATAAAGGCGCTGACCGAACAATCTCCATCCGATCTGATTCGTTCAACACGCATGAACCACGCCGCCCATTTGTTAAAAACCACATCCCATACAATCGGCGAAATTGCCGATATGGTAGGATTCAACGATCCGAAATATTTCACGGCGGTGTTTAAGAAACAATTCACATTAAGCCCAAGTAAATACGCACAAAAAGGAAAGTAATGAACATATATTTATCGTTTTTTTGGATATTCTGTAAAATAGGCGCTTTTACCATCGGAGGAGGGTATGCCATGGTGCCGCTCATCGAAAATGAAATTATAGACAAACGAAAGTGGATCGGCAAAGACGATTTTATCGACCTGCTCGCCATCGCACAATCCACTCCGGGAATCTTTGCCGTTAATATCGCTATTTTTATCGGTTATAAACTCAGAGGTGTCAGAGGAAGCATAGTCACTACTTTAGGAACTATTCTGCCCTCATTCGTTATCATGTTGGCAATTGCACTGTTTTTCCACAGTTTCCAGGATAATCCGATAGTAGAGCGCATATTTAAAGGAATACGTCCGGCAGTAGTCGCCCTCATCGCTGCCCCCTGTTTCAATATGGCAAAAGCGGCAAGAATCAACCGGTACACTATTTATATTCCTATCGTCTCCACCTTGTTGATATGGCTGTTGGGAGTTTCCCCTATCTATATCATTATATTTGCCGGAGTAGGCGGTTACATTTACGGACGACTTAAAAGAAAGGCTCAATCATGATATTCTTACAACTATTCTATACATTCTTCAAAATCGGATTATTTGGTTTCGGCGGTGGTTATGCCATGATTTCATTGATACAAGGCGAAGTAGTAACCCGCTACCAGTGGCTCAACACACAAGAATTTACAGACATTGTTGCCATCAGCCAGATGACACCGGGTCCTATCGGCATCAACTCGGCAACTTACGTAGGCTACACAGCTATCTGCAATGCCGGGTATTCACAGTGGATGGGCATACTCGGCTCATGCACCGCCACCTTTGCCGTAGTATTCCCTTCTTTCATCCTGATGTTACTCATCAGCAAATTCTTCTTGAAATACCAGAAACATCCTTCGGTAGAAGCTGTTTTCAGCGGACTGCGCCCTGCGGTAGTAGGTTTGCTTGCATCAGCTTCCTTGCTACTTATGAATGCCGAAAACTTCGGTAGTTTCAATACAGACCGATACACATTCATCATAAGTTGCATTATCTTCATCGTAGCATTCGTCGGGACGTATAAATATAAAATCAATCCCATCCTTATGATTCTTGTCATGGGAGCAGTCGGATTTTTACTTTATTAAATTGTTTGCAAATAATAAAATAATTTCCTATCTTTATATCACAATATTAAAAGTAGCAATAATATGCCTGAAATCTGTAGATTCTTTGGAATTATAATAAGTCTTTATTGGAGAGATCATAATCCGCCTCATATTCATTTTACTTATGGTAACTATGAATGTTCCATTAGTGTATTAGATAGAATTGTAGATGGGCAAGCTCCCGCAAAGGTTATTGCAAAAGTCAATCAATGGATTGATTTACATGAATCGGAAATACTCACTTTATGGGAAAAAGCTCAAAGAGGTGAAAAAATAGATAAAATAGAACCTTTAAAATAAACACCTATGTTACGAGTTGTGGATGTTGACTATATTAAAGATTATGAGCTTCTTGTAACTTTCAGTGATGGGAGTAAGAAGAAAGTTGATCTAAAGCCTTATCTTACAGGTGAGGTTTTCGGAGAATTGTTGGATAAAGAAAAGTTTATTCAATATGGATTAACCCATGTTACGATTGAATGGGTAAATGGTGCAGATTTAGCTCCTGAATTTTTATATGAAATAGGTACTGCTGCATAAGGATTGGCGGAACACGTTTATAATAACAATAATATAGAAATATTGTTTTTTTGCTTGTACAATGGTTAGGGCAAGTTAAGTTATTTTGCGCGCTAAAAACAGCAAAATAACAAATTTATGGACAATGATTACATTCACACCATCGAAAAAGAACTTGCCGACAAGGTTCTCTGCATTATAGAAGAAAAAGCAGAAGAAATACTCTCCCCGTTGCTACGGGGCATATTAGAAAAATATATGGCGGAAATAACGGCACAACCTCCGCTTCCCCCTCTGCCAAGCAGGGCACAACCCGAAAAGAACTCATTTACACGCTACGCCCAAAGCCAAGTGAGTTACATGAAAAAGCAAAAACGGCAACGAACTGCATGCAATTACCAAACCGCTCTAAACTCTCTCACACGCTTTTTCAAAAACAAAAAAATAGCTTTCAAAGATATAACGGAGCATAGGATGATTACCTATCAGGAATGGCTCATCCTGGAAGATGTCAGTATGAATACCATCTCATGCTACATGCGGGCATTGCGTTCCATTTATAACAAAGCCGTAAAAAACAAACTTACCCCTCAATGCCACCCCTTCAAACAAGTTTATACCAAAATAGGAGAAACCACCAAACGGGCCATTTCCGCATCTTGCATGCAAAAACTTCAATCGCTTCCCCTTCCTGATAAAAGTCTTGATGCCTTCGTTCGTGACCTGTTTCTTTTTTGTTTCTACACCCGGGGAATGTCTTTTGTAGACATGGCGTATCTTAAAAAGAAACAAATTCAAGACGGGTACATCATCTATAAAAGACACAAAACCCACCAGGAAATACGTATCAAACTAGAACCTTGCATGCAAAGAATCATTAGGCGCTATACTTCACCCGACAGTAACTACATTTTTCCTATCCTCACCTCTCCCGATGATACCATAGCTGACACCCAATATCGCTCAAAAGGCTGTTACTACAACCGTCTGCTCAAGGAATTAGGAAAGCGTTCGGGTATTGATATTCCCCTTTCCTTCTATGTAGCACGTCATACTTGGGCGAGCCTTGCTTTCCGTAAAAAAATAGATCTGGGAGTAATCTCAAAAGCCCTCGGACACACTTCTATTAAAACGACACTTATTTACATTAAAAGCATCGAAAATGAAACAGCAGTAAATGAAGCAAATTCCGGATTAATCAAAATGATTTTTAATTGACATGTAATTGTTTACTCTACATAAGAGTGAGAACTCATAGAGGAGTATACACAGTACTAAAACGATGCAAAGATAGCTCAAACAATAGTATTCCCCAACTTTTTAACCTTTATTTTTCAGAACTTCAAATTCGGTTTATCTAAGATACTCATCTTCAATTGTCATTGCCGGCTTAATCGGTAATCTAAACATATTGCTCATTCAGCCTGTGTCAACAGATTGCCGATCAGGTCGACTATGACAAAAAAAAGAATAGTTTCCTTTAATGTTTTTCTCACTCTTATGTAGAGGTATTACAAAAAGGCTAAATCCTTATGGGTTCTTCTAATTGACTCACAGGCAGATAACGCATGTGGGAGTCTAGAAGAACTATCCTTTAACCAACAGAATAGAAAACAAAAACTTAAACAAAAGATTGAATATGAGTCAGAATGAATGAACCAATAAATAACAAGCAAAACAATGAAAGAGTGTGGTATGCCATACAAACTCTCCACTGCAAAGAAGAACGCCTCGGACAATATCTGGCCACCAAAGGGCTGAATTACTTTATCCCGATGCAATATGTGGAGCAAATCACTCTTGATGGCAAAAGACACAGAGTACTTACTCCCGCTATTCATAACTTGTTATTTGTTGAAAAGACATTCGATGAAAAAGAAATCCGTTCGATAGTTACCGACAGTCCTGTCCCCCTCATTCTCGTGCGTCACCGTGACACAAAGAAGTATTACGAAATACCCGACCGTGAGATGTTGGAATTCCGGGCTATCTGTGATCCGAACTATACAGGAACCCTTTATGTGGAAGCAGCAATAGCCGAAGCACGCCCCGGTTCGCGTGTCCGTGTCATACATGGCGCATTTAAAGGGCTCGAGGGTAAACTTACACGCTATAAAAACAGATATTACGTAGTTATCACCGTTGCCTCTATCGGTGTAATGATACACATACCCAAGTGGTATTGCATGAAATTAGAATAAACAAATCACCCGTTTTTATGAAGTCTGTAGAACAACAAATAGAACAACTGAAACACACCGCCCATACTTTGATACACCTAGGCGATGAAACCGGATTTGTTTATGCCGATGACACCAGCCGGCTAAACCGTGAGATTTACGAACAAATAGCAACACTCTATCCGCAAAGTGGAAAAGACACGGAACAGGAAGCTGCCATTTGTTCTGCCCTGCTACTGGGTTATAGCACCATTATGTATAGGAACGAAGAAGATGAACAGCAAAAACAAGAAATACTGAACCGTTCTCTGAAAGTGCTCGGCAAGTTACCCCCTTCCCTGCTAAAGTGCCAACTTCTCACCTATTGCTACGGCGAGGTCTATGAAGAAGAATTGGCACAAGAAGCTCACGATATTATTTCCGATTGGAAAAATCGTGAGCTATCAGAAGAAGAGCAGGAGATTATAAAAGTATTGGAAATAATAGAAAGCTAAAAAACAGGATCTCTCATACTATAAAATTGATAAAGTCAATTTGGAATATGCAGAAAAGAACATAATACAATATTGTTAAAATTGAACAGAATGAATATGAATAAGACTATCTATGTTGGCATGACTGCGGACATCATGCATCCGGGATTAATACATATAATAAACGAGGCTGCCAAATATGGCGAAGTAATCATCGGCTTATTGACAGACAAGGCGGTTGCCGGACACAAAAGGCTTCCTTACCTGACTTATGAGCAGCGTAAAGAGGTCGTTGAGAACATAAAAGGGGTTTCAAAGGTTGTTCCACAAGAAAACTGGAGCTATGTTGAGAACCTTAAGTTCCTGAAACCGGATTACATCATCCACGGAGACGACTGGAAAAGCGGTCCCCTGCGCGAAATCCGCGAAGAGGTATTCGAGGTGATGAACGAATTGGGGGGCAAAGTGATTGAGATACCCTATACCAAGGGAATCAATTCCTCTTCTCTGGATAAAGAGATAAAAGCTATCGGCACGACTCCCGATGTCCGTTTAAAATCCCTCCGCAGACTGATAAACGCCAAGCCCGTTGTGCGTATTCTTGAGGCACATGACGGTCTTTGCGGACTGATTATCGAGAATCTCGAAGTACAGAAAGGAGATAAAAGGGAAGTATTTGACGGTATGTGGTCGAGCAGCCTGACCGATTCCACCAGCAAGGGAAAACCCGATATTGAAGCAGTAGACTTAACCACCCGTTTGCAGGACCTGAACAATATATTGGAATGCACCACCAAGCCTATCATCTTCGATGGAGATACCGGAGGCAAAATCGAGCATTTCGTCTTTACCGTAAGGACACTGGAACGGCATGGTGTCTCCGCAATCATTATCGAAGACAAGGTGGGGCTAAAAAAGAACTCCCTGTTTGGCACGGATGCAATCCAGACACAGGACACGATAGAGGGATTTTGTGACAAGATCAAGGCAGGAAAAGCAGCGCAAGTGACAAAAGACTTTATGATCATCGCCCGTATCGAGAGCCTGATAGCAGGGAAACCCATGAGTGATGCGCTGGAAAGGGCTTATGCTTATGTAAATGCCGGTGCGGATGGCATCATGATACACAGTAAAAACAAATCGGGAGAAGACATTAAAGAGTTCTGTCTTGCCTTCCGCAAGGTTTATGCACATATTCCGATTGTAGTCGTGCCCACCACATACGACCACATATATGAATCGGAACTCCATGAATGGGGGGTAAACGTGGTGATCTATGCCAATCATATGCTGCGTGCCGCTTATCCGGCGATGACAAATGTTGCCAAAACAATATTGGAGAACGAACGGGCACAGGAAGTCAGGGAATACTGCATGCCTATCAAAGAGATACTTGAATTGATTCCCGGAACAAAATAACAGATGTCATGGTAAACGTAGATAAGATATACTCGGCATTCGTTGGTAGCGGAGTGGATTTCTTTACAGGAGTTCCCGACTCCCTATTGAAGAACATATGTGCTTATGTCACAGATAAGGCTCCCAAAGAAAAACATATCATCGCAGCCAATGAAGGAGCTGCCGTAGGGATAGCGGCCGGATACTATATGGCATCGGGAAAGCTTCCTTTGGTCTATATGCAGAATTCCGGACTGGGCAATACGGTGAATCCCCTGCTTTCATTGGCAGACGGGAAAGTGTACAGCATCCCCATGATACTGATGATAGGCTGGCGTGGCGAACCGAGTGTTAAAGACGAACCTCAGCACAAGAAACAGGGTGAGGTGACCTTGGCTTTGTTAGAGGCTATGCAAATTCCTTATGTAATCCTTGATAAGGATGAGAATACCGCATTATCTCAGGTATATGATATTATAATATCGGCAAAAAAGAAAAGCATCCCTCATGCAATTGTCATCAGGAAAGATACATTCGGAAAGTATAAGTTGGAAAATGAACCGAAGAATGATTATCCTGTTTCCCGCGAAGAAGCATTGAAACTGGTCGTGGACCGGTTGACAGAAACAGATGTGGTAGTATCTACTACGGGAAAGCTGTCACGGGAGCTTTTCGAGTATCGTCAAGCCAAAGGGCAGGGACATGAAAAAGATTTCCTGACTGTAGGATCCATGGGGCACAGTTCTTCCATAGCTTTGGGAATAGCCATTGTCGGGAAAGAAAGAAATGTATTTTGTCTGGATGGTGACGGCGCATTTATCATGCACATGGGTGCGCTTACCAACGTCGGCAATTTGGCACTCCGGAATTACAAGCATATCGTTTTCAATAATGGTGCCCATGAATCGGTTGGAGGGCAGCCTACTTTAGGCTTTGAACTGGATATACCTTCCATTGTGAAAGCCTGCGGATACAAAGAAGCCATGGTTGCAACCAATGAAAAAGAAATCATCGCCGGGATGGAAAGCATGCAGAAAACAGACGGACCGGTGTTGCTTGAAATAAAGGTAAGGATTGATTCGAGGGACGATTTGGGACGTCCTACCACCACACCGGTGGAAAACAAAGAGAGTTTTATGAATAATCTACTTGGAAAGAATGTGTAAACTTGTTGTCCTTTCAGATATACATGCGAATCTTAATGCGTTTACGTCTGTCATTAAGCATATAAGGCAGTCCTATCAGCCTGATTATATGATATTGCTCGGTGATATCATAAATTATGGCATGAGGCCCAATGAAGTGATAAGTGAAATAAAAAAGATGGAAATTCCCATTGTTTGCAACTTAGCAGGGAATCACGAGAAAGCATTATTGGATGGAGATTTGAATCGGTTTTCAACAGAACGGGGCAAGCAGATCTTGAAATACACCTCCAAGATACTCTCTCCGGTGTCATTAAGTTATATTAAAGATGAATTGAATATTGGCGCAATGCAGAGTTTGAACTTGGGAGGTAAACGGCTTTTATGTCTTCATGGTGATATTGATAATCCTTATTGGGGGAAACTTACCGTAGACAAGATGAAAGATGAGAGATATGCTGCCTATGATTATGTGCTTTTCGGTCATACGCATATACCTAATTATACAGAATCTTTCTTTAAATCAGAAAATATACAGCTTCGAAATAGAAAGAAAACAGTTTTTCTAAATCCGGGTTCAGTAGGGCAACCGAGGAATCAGAATTCTTCCGCCCAATATTTATATATGGATTTGGAATCGGGGATAATTCACCATAATGCAATATCTTATAATATTTTGGAAGAACAGTCCTTTTTTCCGCAAGATTTGGATCAATTTTATAAAGAACGTTTAATGTCAGGTATATAATTATGGAAAGTATGAAAAAGAATTTATATGTAATCAGTGGTGTTACCGGCATGACGGGAAATGAATTGGCTCGCCGGTTGTTGAAAGAAAATCATGTAATTATTGGGTTTGATAATTTTTTTGCCAGTTCGGTTGATTCTGTAAAAGATATTATTGACCATCCTAATTTTAATTTTTATGAGTACGATCTGAATGATGAGGTCCAAATGAGATGCATTGAACAACTTGTTTTGACTCTGCGGAAAGAATGCAGTGAGGTTATTTATATTAATTGTGCTGCAGTGGTACATACTGAACATTTTTATGAGGTAGAACATACGTTCGCAACAAATGTTACATCAATGCATGCTTTTCTCAATCAGGCGATAGCTGTCAATGCAGATATTTTTATAAACTGTTCTACTTCGGAAGTATATTCTATGCAATCATGGAATGAAAACGGAGGGGTGAAAGAAGATGATTTTCTATTATTGGCAACTGCTGAGCATAGCCAACGTACAAGCTATGCAGTCGGTAAATTATTGACGGAATTCTTTATGAAAGATGCTGTTGATAAAAAGCTGATAAAAGGTTGTTCCATCCGTTTCGCCAACGTATACAGTAATCATGAACGATTCGCAAAACATATAATTCCTCATATTATAAATAATTTGTTGGAAAAGGGAGAGGTTACACTATTGGAGAACTCTAAAAAGAACCAGCGCTCTTTTCTTCATAATATCGATAGCTGCCGGGCGGTACTTGAACTGATTAATTCCAAAGAAGCCTTGGATGGAACAGTCTACAATGTTGCCACCGATGAGGAAATCTCAATTGTAGACCTTGTTAATCTGATAGGGATTAAACTTGGGATTAGTAATCCTAAAATTATATTTGAAGGTTATAGGGCTTCCGATCCTGAAAGAAGGATATTGAATACGGATAAAATTAGAGAGAGAACAAATTGGAAGCCGGTTGTTTCTTTATCTGAAGGATTAGAAATGTGTGTGGCAAGTATAAACAAATGATATGAGAGAATTAATCATTACTGTGGCGGGTACAGCCACGCGGTTCAACCGGGATACGGATAAAGATACTTTAAAATGCCTTTATCATATAGGCTCGCATGTAAATTCCCTTTTATACCAGATATTGAAAAAGGCGGAAGGCGTTGACAGGTTTATTATTGTAGGGGGATACTTATATAGTGAGCTTGAGACATTTGTGGAGATGAATTTATCCGAATTCCGGAATAAGATTGAATTGGTATACAATCCTTATTATAAAGAGTATGGTTCCGGCTATAGTCTGATAAAAGGAATAGAATCTGTTTCTGAGAATACCGATGAAGTGTTGTTTGTTGAGGGAGATTTATATTTTGATTCTCCAAGCTTTCTCAAGGTTATAAATTCAAGTAAGAATGTCATTACAATGAACCGTGAGTTTATATTATCCAATAAAGCTGTTGCACTATATGTCAGTAGTGCGGATAGAGTGCGTTATGTTTACGATACAAATCATAATTCATTACTCATCGACGAACCTTTTAAGGCTATCTATAATTCTGCGCAGATTTGGAAATTTACTTCTTATACAAAGTTAAAGTCAGTTGTTGATGCATTAACGGAACAGCAGGTGAAAGGAACGAATCTGGAAATTATTCAGGGATATTTTGGAGATATGGGTTTGGATGAACTGGAGTTTATTCCGTTTGAAATATGGTATAACTGCAATACGGTATCTGACTATAAAAAAGTATATTCAATAATTAGGGCATGAAGGAACTTAATGAAAAGCTGTCATTGTTAGAGGCTAAAATGGAAAGCGGACAGCCTGTAACTATAATGATTTTCGGTTTGGGCAGTGTGGGCTTGTATTTGTTAGAGTATTTAGTGAATCTGGCTGATTCCAAACTGCATTTGGTGGTTGCAGGTAGGAATATTGACAAGATAACGAAAGATGTTAATATTGTAAGGACTGCAGCAACGATAAGAGGTTGTTTGCAAAGTAAAATAGATATTGAGGGCAATTGTGACTTGGAGAATGTCTCGACAATTAGGGCGGCAATTGAAAAATACACCCCTGATTTTATAGTTAATAGCAGTCGCGTATATTCGGGATTGAAGTATGGCAGCATCTCTTGGCATAATTTGAGGGCTTATGGTATTTGGACTCCTTTATCTATAAGGTATGCCGCCAATATAATGGATGCTTATACGTTGGCGGGAAGCAATGCCATAGCTATAAATACATCCTATTCCGATGCAGTTATTCCTTGGCTGAAATCAGCTGGAAAAGCTTATTTTGATTTTGGCAGTGGCAACTTGAATCATTTGATACCCAGAATTAAGTTTTATGTAGCTGGAAAATTTGATATAAATAACCTCAATGACATTGATGTAACGATGGCTGTCAGCCATTTCCATGATGTTGTAATAAGTAAAGAGGGACATTCTGAAAATCAGCATATTTTATTGGATGTAAGATATGAAGATAAAACTTGTAATGTGGAACAGGAAGAGGTTTTTAAATCGTGCATGATACCAATGCCCGTCGATCAAAAACGTAACATGATGAATGCATCCAGTAATTTTTACATTATTTATTCTATTCTGACAGCCATTAGGCAAAGAAAGAAAATTAAAGTGCATTCGCCCGGAGTTAATGGTGAGATAGGTGGATATCCTTACATTATTGATGCTATGGGAGAGAAAGTCACGTCTTATTTTGACACCTCTGTTTTTCCTATGTCTGCCATGAGAGAAGCCAACCGCAAATCTATTTATTTGGATGGTATAGACAGAATTGAAAATGGCAGTTTGTATTATACAGAGGAACTTATAAAAAAAGTCTCTGAAGCTTTTAATGTAGACTTACCACGGAAAGTGGATTTCAATACATTAGAAGAGGTAGGACAATTTATTATTGATAATATTATAACACCCAATAAATAATGGCATCGTCATTGCCGATCAAGTCGGCAATGACAAATGTATGTTTGTCAATAATTAAAATATAAAATATTGCAGGTTTTACAATTCCCTCCTAATCTCTTCACACTGCCTCACCTGCCACGGCGACAGCACCCGGCAAAGTTGTTTGAGCTTCCACCCTTTCATGAAACGGATTTCATCCTTTTCGCGTTCGGTAGCAATACTCACACGAAAAGCGACAGAGGGAGAAACAGGAACTTTGAACAGAGCGATTCTCCACAGCAGCACACTCATTTGCCAAGGAGTAAGAGCCTGATTATAGACCAAAGCAGTAAGCATCTCCGGATAATGGCGGTAGAATCCTTTGTCCACCACCATTAAATATTCAATGATTTGTTTCATAACACAGCATATTCTTTCTGGGCATCAAAGCAAGGACAAGCCTTATGAATATCAGCACTAAGCTGATAATGTCCCAAGACTTTTACTTCGGGAAATGTCTTGCAAAGTG
>ERZ826016.282-NODE-282-length-64722-cov-9.280019_pt1 | contig 64722 bp, 57 predicted proteins | sample MGYA00519872_ERZ826016 | MGnify/ENA primary metagenome ERZ826016 (study PRJEB31778, sample SAMEA3449218) | human gut metagenome | biome: human gut; feature: human-associated habitat; material: faeces | place: United Kingdom | collected 2010/2012 ... | reverse complement strand
CCTGTGCAAGAACTGTAGCTGTTGTTGTACCATCACCTGCAACATCGTTAGTCTTGGTTGCAACTTCCTTTACAAGCTGTGCGCCCATGTTCTCGAAAGCATCCTCAAGCTCAATTTCCTTAGCGATTGTAACACCATCATTGGTGATGAGTGGTGCACCATAGGACTTATCAAGAACTACGTTACGTCCCTTTGGTCCAAGTGTAACTCTTACTGTATCTGCTAACTTATTAACACCGGCACCCAATGCTGCTCTTGCTTCTGCGCCATACTTAATTTCCTTTGCCATAATTATGCCTCCATAAAAATATAATCTTTATTCAACAATAGCGAGAATATCGCCCTGTCTTACAATAACGTACTCTGTATCCTCAAGCTTAACCTCATTGCCCGAATACTTAGAATATATAACCTTATCGCCAACCTTAACCTGCATTGTAACTTCCTTGCCGTCAACTACTCCGCCCGGACCGACTGCAATAACCTCAGCCTGCTGTGGCTTCTCCTTAGCCTGGCCAGGTAAAACAATACCTGACTTGGTTGTCTCCTCTGCTTCTAACTGCTTTAAAACTACTCTGTCTCCTAATGGTACTAACTTCATGATATCCTCCATTCCACCGCTCAGCGGTAAAAGCTATATGATGATTCCGAAATTGCACCCGCTGTACAATCACGGACACCGGTCGAATTTATTGATTCGCCTTACATCTGTTCTACTCCATGTAGAATTATCACTCACATCATCACAGTGCTAATTATAGCAGATGAATTTGAGAATGCAACCCATTTTATATATTTTTTATATTTTTTATTTCTTTCCTATTTTCATCTCTTTTCCATAATAAAACAGATACTGCTGGGCATAACCGCCATATTCACCGAAAAGCCTTTTGGCAAGCCCCGCAATCACCTTCTTATCCTCCTCATGCCCGATATACATTTCTTCCATAATGCGCTTAATCCACACATCAACCGGAAAAGCATTTCTCTTGCCGAGTCCGAAAAGCGCAATACAACTGGCAACCTTCTCACCGATACCCTTAACTTTCATAAGGCTTTCCATAACCTCATCACAGCTCTGCTCTCTGAGTGTATTCTCATCAAGCTCACCACATATATAATTATTGCAGGCATCCATTATATAAGGTGCACGAAATCCCGTCTTACAGTCACGAACGCCATCCTCTCCTGCCGCAATAATCTCTCCGGCAGTCGGAAATGTATAAAAAACTCCCTTATTTTTTATACCCCCGCAAACGGCATCCGCATCCTTCACATAATACTTCTCCGCGCCGTCTGCTTTTTTCCCGTATCTCAATGACATATCCGACACTATCTTTTTAATATGCGGAATCTGCTTATTCTGGGAAATTATGAATGAAATCATAGTCTCAAAAAAATCCTGATTCAGTATTCTTATTCCCCACATTGTGTCTATTGCCGGCTTAAGCTTGTCATCAAGCTCACATATTTTTTCCTTAATTCTGCCATAATCGGTTCCAAAATCAAAGTAATCAAACCAGATTTTATCAAATGTCTCTCTGTCAGTATCATAAAAAACAACCGAGTAATCCTCGTTCTGGGCTATATGAAGGAATCTTCCCTTTGCCGACACATAATATTCATTATCACCTGTTTTCTCAAAATGAAAGCACTGACCACATTCTAAGGTCTGGCCAAGGTGAAAGTCTCTTATTCCCTCCACACAAAGATTACCGTCTTTTTCCCATACCTTCATGGACTTTTTATCTTCGTTACTCATAATAATCTCCATTCCGTATTCTGCCACTACATATCATATTTCCACTTATCCCTCTCCGGCATCGGACAATACATCTGCCTCTTTCGTGCCCTGGCAAGCACAAAACAGCCGCAATGACTGCATGTAAGACCTCCTGCAAGATCCGCACAGATGCTGCATATATTAAGGCGCCTTTCATACTCCGCATCGTCGACAACATTCTCCTTAGGCAGCGAAGCAACATAAGCCGCTATGCTCTCAGTCATCATATCCTCCTGAAGATTAGCCGGAATTTTACAGTTACATATTTTTTCCACTATGAAAACGCCTCCCAAAGAAGCTTCGTACCTCTTACAATCTCATCCTCGCAAAGCCTTGCATACCCTAAAATTATCGTGCTCTCTTTCCCGGTCAGCTTTCTCATTGTTTCCGCTGCATTCAAAGCATTATCGCGCTCATTACCGGTTTCCAGAAAGTGTGCCGAAAGAGGATATACCCTCACTCCCTTAGCGGCAGCTTTTTTCACAAGCTCACCTTCCGTGATTGTATCTGTCGACAACAAAATATGAAGCCCTGCGCTCTCTCCGGATACCTCATACTCATCCCCGAATTTCTTTAATTCCCCCAGTAGCACATCGTGCTTAGACTTGTATATCCCTCTCATCTTATTCAGATGTCTCTCGTAATATCCCTCTTTTATGAACCTGTTGACAATATTCTGGTCAATTCTTGACACTGTATTGGAATATCGCATCCCAACCTTGGCATAGCTCTCCATAAGCCTGTCCGGAAGAACCATATAGCTCATTCTCAGCCCCGGCGCAATCGATTTTGAAAAGGTTCCGATATAGACAACCTTTCCGTCCTTATCAAGTCCCTGAAGTGCCGGAATAGGCTTTCCTCGATATCTGAATTCCGAATCATAATCATCCTCTATAATATACCTGTCGTCCTTTTCCTTTGCCCACGAGAGCATCTCCATCCGTCGCCCTATACTCATTACAATTCCCATCGGATATTGATGTGAAGGCGTGACATAAGCTACATTAACATCACTTTCCCTAAGCAGTCTGCAGTCCATTCCATACCCATCGAGCATAATCGGATGAACCTCCCGTCCTATTCCGTTTAAGACAAAATATGCCTTGCGGTATGCAGGATTCTCCATCGCATAGCTTAAAACCTTATTATGCGAATTAGTAAGAAGCTGGTCAAGCAGCATAAGCAGATACTCATCCCCTGCCCCGACTATAATATTGCCGGGGCTGCAGTTGACACCTCTTGACTCGTGCAGATATCCCGAAATAGTCTCTCTAAGCTCAAAATCCCCCTGCGGCTCTCCCATATTAAAAAGCCCTGTGTCCCCGCTCATAACCGCCTTGCTCACCTTGCGCCATGAATTATAAGGAAAACTGTCAAGCTCTATTCCGCTTGGTGAAAAGTCAATCTCATACTTCTCATCCTCTTTTTCTATATGCTTTATCACCCTGCGCTCCACCGCTGCAAGGTCATACAGCCCGTCAAGCTTCAGCACATAATATCCCTTGCAGGGTCTCGACTCTATGTAGCCTTCACTCAGAAGCTGGTCATACGCAAGCTGTACCGTGCTTCTGCTCACATTAAGATGTGCCGACAATGCTCTCGTTGACGGAAGCTTCGTCTCTGCCCTAAGCTTTTTATCCCTTATTTCTTTTTTTATATAATCATAAATCTGCTCATATATAGGCTTTTTCCCGCCGGCAGCAATCGGTACCGAGAGTTCCTTCATTACGCACCTCCGCAATACTACGAGTAAAGTGTCAAAATATGCTGATTTACAAGTGTATGACACGTCATACCCCATTAATCTTACTGCGCATATTTTGACCCCAACATCATCTATTATAAAACTGCTCCATCAAATAAACAAGCTCAGCCACATATTTATTGTGGCACTATATCATCTTTTATTATATAATTAATTAGGTAATTGCGAAACTAAAATACAAAACTAAACAGTTGTGAAGCGGACATTCGCAATCACCCTAAAATATGCCCTGCGAAAGGAGCCCCATTATGAAAGAAAAAATATACACCATTCCCGTCAACGATGCCTTCACAAGCACCTGTGAATGTCCTATCTGTGTCATGTACAAGACTCTTGAGGACAACAGCGTAGAATACACAATGGGACCAAGCTACATGGAGGATGATGTAAGAAGCGAGACCGACCGCCTCGGCTTCTGTGAAAAACACATAAAGCAGGTCTACCACATGGACAACCGTCTCGGAATGGCATGGGTAATGAAGACTCATTTTGATAAAATTATAGATGATGTAGAAAAGCTTCAAAAAAAATCCGGTTCAAAATCCGGCTCATTTTTTAAGAAAAATACGGATGACAGCCCTCTTTTATCCTATCTGCACACACTCAACAATTCCTGCTTTATATGTGAGCGAATAGAAAAAGTCTTTATGCGGTATATTGACACAATATTTATGCTGTGGGAGGATGATACGGACTTCAAGGAGAAATATAAAGCCTGCAGCGGTTTCTGTAACAGGCATTATGAGATTTTGACCGCTGAATCAAAAAAGAAGCTGCACGGCAGCTCCCTTGAAGAATTCACCACCGTCACAGACAAGCTCTATCTTGACAATATGAAGCGTGTCCGTGACGACATAGCATGGTTTATCAATAAATTTGACTACAAATACAAGGATGAACCTTGGAAGAACGCCCGCGATTCAGTAATACGCTCAGTCACAAAAAGCAACAGCATTATTGATGTCAGTGAAAAATAAACAGGCTCGTGCTTGAAAGCTTAATTCCGTCTTTTCCCTTCTGGACAACCGCGATGGAATCGCCTTCTTTCAAGGTGATTCCATCCACTAAAAGGACTCCGTCACTTGAAAAAATCGTATCCACATACTCGTTGTTTACCATCACATAACTGAATTCCGTAAAATTCTCACCTATCACAATAAAATGATTATCCGCATTGCTGACACTTTTTATTGATATAGGCTTGTGTCCCATCTGAAGATTGGTCTGCGAATACGGCAGTTCTCCGCCATATACATCCTTGTCTCCATAAAGAATATCATACTCTAAGACACGGAGTCCCTCAAGGTATTCATCGTAATCCTCAGAGTGCCGCAAAGTACTGTGATACTTTGAGATAGCACCGCCATTAATTCCGATCATATCAAGAACATGGCTTGTCAGCTGGAATGCCTCTATATCTTCATTCTCTCTGGCCAGTCCTATATTATTCCATATAACATACTGTGTTGTATATGTGTTTCCACCGCTCAACTCTTCATCAGTGATGTCAAATGCCGGAAGATGGTCCCCATACATCACAAGAACCGTAGGTTCTCCATTTTTCTTAAGAGCACCGATAAGTTCCTTTACAAACGCATCCATCTGATGAGCCTGATTAATATAATAGGTAAACGGCTGCACATAAGTCTCGATTGTCTCACCCGATGCCTTGATATCGGTATCTTTTATCTTGTAATCCACCGGGTAATCGCCATGTCCCTGAACCGATATGGTGTATATGAAATCCCTGTCCTCAGAAGAATTAAGCACCTCAATAATCTGTGAAGTGAGTATACTGTCATCAGCCCATCCGATTTCATTATACTCTATATCGTTCATATACTCTATCGATGTAAAGGTATCAAAACCCAGCTGTGAGAACACTGTATGTCTGTCATAAAAAGTTCCGTCATTGTCATGTATTGCATTAGTTGTATATCCATAGTTCTTAAGATCATAGCATATTGAATCGCATGCATTGTGTGCAAGAACAGTCTTATATGGATACTCGCCCGGTCCGAAATCGTCAAGATTCATCCCTGATATAACCTCGAATTCCGTGTTGGCTGTACCTGCTCCCACGGACGGAACCGACAAAAAGCCCGACGGATAATACGCATACAGCCATTCAAGCGTAGGCAGCACCACTCCATTATATTTGACATCTTTTAAAAGCTGAGGGTCAAATAATGACTCAAGCTGCAGAAAAATGATATTAGGATACTCTTTTGCCGGCTTGTTGCCCTGTACCACATCCGGCTGTTCGTCCGCAGTTTCTTTTTCTACATATTCCGTCGTTGTCTCCTCTGCATTCTCGCTCTCAAGCTGCTCAATCTTCTGCAAAATCTCTTTTATTGTGTCCTCGTTGTAATCCTTCGGTTTATCTATACCGCTGTTTAGCAGACTATTTGAAAAACAATAGGCAAAACCATATTCGTCATAGGCATTACCTATATTTCCGAAGTTGCGTGCAAGCACACCAACAGATAATCCGATTCCGGTAACACCCCACACGACAAACCAGCATGAGAGCACAACAACAAGTGCTTTAAAATAATTGATTTTTTCTTTATATTTTGGTGCCTTAAACCACCATACAATCATCACTGCAATAAACAGTACTGCCGCAATAACAATAATAACAATCTGTGCGTTGGTCAGATAGACCGGAGCAACCTTAAACGCATATTTAAGCAGTCTGAAATCCTGTGCGGTAAAAGGAGTATGTCTGAATCCCCTAACTACAAAATTAACCACGCCCCCGACAATCCACAGACCGCATACAAGCGTTATCGTAAACACCTTTCTGTGTACAAGAACAGCAAATGACATTGTAAACAGCACAAGCAGCACGCCATAAAGGAAACACAGAGGGTTAACCGCAACGAATTTCAGTCCCTCAACAACCGAACGTCTGCTGAACATTTCCACAACCAGATTGACGACAATTGCCAGCAAGATAAATCTTACCGGCAAATTGAATTTGGAATTATTAAGTTTTTCTTTAAATATCTTTATCTTCTCTTTCATAGCACATACTTACAACCTTAATTACTTACCCTTAATTGCTTCCTTAAGATCTCTTGCCTTATCCTTAATCTTAGGATTGGCTGTATTAGATACAAGAATTTTAGATAAAATTCTCAGTGCCTCATCATTCTTTCCTACCTGACGCGCAAGGTTAGCCATAAGATAATCGAGAGTCGTCTCATCCATTCCGCATATAGGAAAAAGCTCTCTTGACACACTCATCACGAAGCCTTCGTATGCATTCAAAAGCATTTCTTTCTCATTCTTTGCACACTCTTCTTTCTGCTTGCTATAATCAGGCTCCTCAGGCTTAAGGTTCTCAGCCTTACCTCTGTAAAGCCATGCAAGCTTAAGACATGTGTATGCTCTCTCGCTGACCTTCGCCTTCTTTATTACCGTATTAAGAAGTGCAAGCTTATATCTTGCAATAGCTTCGTCATAGGTATAAGTATCACCCGTCTGTGCAAGTCCCTTAAAATTAACGGATATATTATCATGTATGAGCTTAGCCTGATGTGTAGTCATATAACTGAAGAATCGGCTGAGTGCACCATATCCGCAGTGCGGACACACGATAACATCGTATTTTACGGAATCAATTCCCTGATACTTAGGTCTTAAGTCAGGGTCAGAGCCTATAAGATGAGGCTTGCCTGTCTTTACGGTCTTAGTCTTGAACTCATTGTCACATACAGGACACTGTACCTTCTTGTCAAACAGAAAATCTGCTTCATTATACTGAGGTCCTGCTTTCGCACCTTCCTGCTTGGCATTCTTCTTTTTTTCTTCATCGTCATCAAATATCTTTACATTTTTAAGCCCTGTAAAGCCCATTGAAGAAAGATCGGAAAATATTTCAGACATTATACTGCCTTCCTTTCTCTTTTTTACATTATAATCACTTAGTTAAGCTTGAACGAGCTCTTAAGAGACACTATTCTGTTAAACACAAGTCTGTTTTCATCTACAGGCTTTCCGTCATGGCTGTCCACGCAGAAGAAACCGTTGCGGACGAACTGGAAACTATCAAGAGGCTTGGCATCCTTAACGCCTTCCTCAATATAACAGTTGTCAACCACAGTAAGTGAATTAGGATTGATATTCATTGTGCCATCCTCATTGTATACACCCTTCTCTTCATCCACAAGATTCTCATAAAGCTTAACCGTGGCATTCACACAGTGATGGACAGGAACCCAGTGTATTGTTCCCTTAACCTTTCTTCCTTCGAAGCCTGAACCGCTCTTAGTCTCGGGATCATAAGTACAATGAACCTCGACAACCTTACCGTTCTCATCCTTAACAAAGCTCTCGCACTTTACAAAATACGCATTCATAAGGCGTACCTCATTGCCCGGAAAAAGACGGTAATACTTCTTAGGCGGCTCCTCCATAAAATCCTCACGCTCAATGTAGAGTTCTCTCTCAAAAGCAATCTTTCTGCTTCCAAGCTCAGGATTCTCAAGATTATTAGGTGCATCCAGATATTCAACCTGTCCTTCCGGATAGTTGTCAATCACAAGCTTAATCGGGTCAAGCACTGCCATTATTCTACTCTTCTTAAGTCTTAAGTCGTCTCTGATGCAGTACTCAAGCATGGCATAATCGACCGAGCTGTTAGCCTTTGCAACACCTACCAGCTCAACAAACTTCTTGATTGATTCAGGTGTGTAGCCTCTTCTTCTGAGCGCACTTAATGATACAAGACGCGGGTCATCCCAGCCGTCAACGATGCCTTCCTCAACAAGCTTCTTGATATATCTCTTACCTGTAATAACATTGGTGAGATAGAGCTTTGCAAACTCAATCTGCTTAGGCGATTCATCCGGTGAATTCTTATATCCGCACTCTATTACAACCCAGTCGTAGAGCGGCCTGTGATCCTCGAACTCGAGTGTACATATTGAATGAGTTATTCCCTCAATGGCATCCTCAATAGGGTGCGCAAAATCATACATAGGATAAATACACCACCTGTCACCTGTTCTGTGATGTGTCATATGTGCCACGCGATAGATTACAGGATCTCTCATGTTAATGTTAGGCGATGCCATATCAATCTTGGCACGAAGCACCTTCTCGCCGTCGGCGTACTTACCTTCCTTCATCTCCTCGAAGAGACGAAGATTCTCCTCTACGGAACGGTTTCTGTAAGGGCTGTCCTTTCCCGGCTCCGTGAGCGTACCTCTGTAAGCTCTTATCTCATCTGCCGTAAGGTCACACACATACGCCTTACCCTTCTTGATAAGCTTAACGGCATTCTCATACATCTGTGGGAAATAATCCGATGCAAAGAACAGTCTGTCCTCCCAGTCTGCCCCAAGCCATGCAATATCCTTCTTTATTGACTCTACGAACTCTTCCTTCTCCTTGGTAGGGTTCGTGTCATCAAATCTCATATTGAACTTTCCGCCATACTTAACGGCAAGACCGTAATTAAGTAAAATTGACTTAGCATGTCCTATATGAAGATATCCGTTAGGCTCAGGCGGAAAACGTGTCTTTACGACCTGACAATGTCCTTCGGCAAGATCCTTCTCTATAATCTGTTCAATAAAATTCTTTGAAACAACTTCCTCGTTATTATTGTTATCCATCGAAAATATATCTCCTTTGAATCTTTTCTCCATTTCGTTATTGTAACACAATAACATCAGCTAAGTAAATACCTTTTTCATGTATAATATGTGCACCTAGCAAAGTGCTCCATACACTGAATTTAATAATTTTCTTATGAGCTTATCATCTGTACCGTTGCACTTTTGGATAACATACATCACCACCATATTTTCAATAGGGTCAACAATAAAATAGTTGCCCGTCCAGCCATCCCATCCGAATGCCCCGAGCTGCACGCTGCATCCCGCACTGTGAGGTGTATCCATCACACGGCAGAGATTCCCATAACCATATCCTCTAAGCGTCTCCCAGGTAAGATCAGCTCTGCATTTGTCCGAAAGCTGGCTGCTTCCCATGAATTCAACGGTGTACGGCGAGAGAATCCTGACACCGTCGAGTGTTCCGCCGTTTGCAAGCATCATTGCAAAGCGTCCGTAATCGCTTACGGTCGATACAAGTCCCGCACCGCCCGACTCAAATGCCGGCTTCTCATCATAGCCCTCCATTCCAAGATGCTTTTCCCCATCTACTGCTATAACCCCGGGTTCAATCACATTGTATATCTGTGCAAAACGTGCTTTCTTCTCATCAGGTACATAAAAATCCGTATCCTTCATGCCGAGCGGTTCGAATATCTCTTTTTTGAGAAAATCACCAAATCTCATTCCCGATGCCGACTCAATCACCGCACCTAACACGTCAGCCTCCGTACCGTATCTCCAATGCTCTCCCGGCTCAAAGGCAAGAGGCTGCAATGCTATTCTTCTGATGAAATCCATTGTGCCCGTCTTTACCCCCATATCCTGCTCACCGCTTATTGTGTCATACAAAAGCGCCATTCTTCTTCCTGCCTCATCTCCAAGGTCAGGGTACACTGTTCCCGCAGTCATATTCATCAAATCCCTGACTGTCATTTCATGCTCGGCAGGAATAACACCATCACCTGATATAACCTTCATATTTTCCTTTGCAAATTCAGGTAGATATGCCGAAACCGGACTGTACAGGTCAAGAATTCCTCTCTCCATCAATATAAGTGCCGCAACTGAGGTAATCGGCTTTGTCATCGAAAAGCACCTGAAAATCGTGTCATGTGACATCTTATAATTCCTCTCAATATCAGCATACCCCGTCTCATAGTAGAATCTTTCCTTGCAATCCTTGAACACAGCCACACTTGCTCCTGCCGCATGACCGTTTTTTACATATTCCTCAAAAAGCGTCTTAACATTCTCAAGTCTTTTATTATCCATGATTGTCCTCTTTCCACGATTCTGTTATCGTTATTTTTCTAAATCAAAGTCCACATAAAACTATATCTATTGTAACACCATAATAATATTTGTTAAAGAATAAATTTGTGCTATACTTAATGTAATAAATATGTAAAGGAGGTTCCCCATGAAGAAGAAAACAAAAACAGCCATAGCCATAGCTGTCTCCGTCATAACAACAACTGCATTATCCACAGTTGTAGGCTCTCTGCTTACATCCTTCTGTCTTAAGAAATCCGGATTTTTAGCAGACCGGTATTGGAAACCGCAGAAAACAGATATAAATACTCTCACCCCCGGAACTCCGAAATATATCATAGAGAAGAATTATCTTTCGGCAATGGAGCGCATGCAGGAATGGCACAAAAACGCAGTTCGCGAGGACATAACAATAACCTCCCGCGACGGTCTTAAGCTTGCGGGACATATATTTCCCGCTGCCACTCCAACACATGACTGGGTTATGCTTGTTCACGGCTACCGTGACGTTCCTGTCAATATTCTCACATACGCTCTTCCGTATATTGAGCGCGGTTATAATATATTCTACCTTGAGCAGCGTGCTCACGGTGACAGCGAGGGCAGATATATCGGCATGGGCTATCCCGAACACTATGACCTTCTTGACTGGATTGATGTAATCACGGCACGCGATGCCCAAGCCCGAATTGTCCTTCACGGACATTCCATGGGCTCATCAACCGTACTGATGGCAACAGGCGAGCCGTCACTTCCCGCCAATGTGATTTGCGCCATAGCTGACTGCGGTTTTTCGTCCATCTGCGACGAATTTACATTTAACCTCAAGCAGTTGTTTCATCTCCCGGCATTTCCTGCTTTGTATACAGCCAATATGGTTTCTAAGCTGAGGACCGGGCTTGATTTTAGAAACGGTGATGTCATAAGCTATGTGAAAAAAAGCCACACACCGACCTTTTTCATCCATGGAGACTGTGACGTGTTCGTTCCTACATCAATGGTGTACAAGCTTTATGATGCCGCATCATGCGAAAAGCTGCTCTATGTTGCCAAAGGAGCTGCTCATGTTGATTCGCAATATATTGACCCTGAGTTATACTACTCTAAGGTATTCTCTTTTATTGATAAATATCGTACTTCTTCCCATCCTTAAAAAATACCGGTATAACGTCAAGAGGAGCCGGAACCGTGACACGCTGTCCTCCGTCATATACCTTACCTGTATATGCATCAGTCCATGATGCACCTGCAGGAAGGTATACACTTCTCTCGACAACCTTCTCCACCATTACCGGTGCAACGAGAAGGTCAGGTCCGAACATGTACTCATCCTCCGTATTCCATGCTGTCTTATCATCGTTAAAATCAAAAAACAGCGGACGCATCACAGGTGCTCCCGTGAGACTTGCATGGCGCATGCACTCTCGGATATATGGGCGAAGTCTCTCTCGGATAAAGAGATATTTTTTGAGTATTTCGTAATTATCCTCACCAAAGCTCCACACCTCGTTATCCTGTCCCGATGTAAGCTGACGAACATTGTTGATAAACTCCTCCTCTCTCTCGTACCAAGGCGAACGCTCACCATGCATACGGAACACAGGGCAGAAGCATCCCCACGCAAACCATCTGACCAAAAGTTCTTTAAAATAAGGATCCTTTATATTTCCGCCTACGAAACCACCTATATCGGATGTCCACCACGGAATGCCCGCAACGCACATATTAAGCCCCGCCTGAAGCTGCTCCCTCATAGCTCTGAATGATGAATGTATGTCTCCCGACCAGGTTAAAACACCGTACTTCTGACTTCCCGCCCATGCACAGCGGACAAGGCTCATGACATCCTTCTCACCTTCAGCCTTTAGTCCGTCATAGAACCCCTTTGCATATCCGACCGGATATGTGTTTGTACACTGAAGTGCCGGTCCCTCATAGTATCTGTAATTATCAAAATCATAAGGTCCGTACTCCGGCTCCGCCTCATCAAGCCAGAAACAGCGAATACCTTTCCTGTAATAATTTTCCCTGCACTTTTCCCATACGAACTTCTGAGCGCCCGGGTTAGTTGCATCAAAAAATACCGTATTCCCCATCCATGACATGTGGTAAGCCATTCCTCTGTCAGGTGTGACAAGATATCCCTTATCGCTCATCTCCCCAAAATTCTCACTTCTCTCATCAATTGTCGGCCATACGGAGACTACAGGCTCAATTCCCATTTCCTTTAATTCCTTTACCATTCCTTCCGGATCCGGCCAGTCTCTTGGCTCGAACTTGAACTCTCCCTGCATCGTCCAATGAAAGAAATCAACAACAATCGCATCCATCGGAAGTCCCCTTCTCTTGTGTTCCCTCGCAACCGCAAGAAGCTCCTTCTGATTGCGGTATCTGAGCTTGCACTGCCAGTAACCAAGCCCGTACTCCGGCATCATAGGAGTTCTTCCTGCTGCTGCCGAATACTGTTCCTCAATCTCAAACGGAGTGTCGCCTGCCGTTATGAAATAATCAAGCTTCTTCGTACTCTTTGCGTACCATTCCGTCTTATTGGTTCCGAATGATGCTGTTCCTACGGCAGGATTGTTCCAGAAAAATCCGTATCCTCTGCTGGAAATCATGAAAGGAACGCTCGCCTGTGAATTTCTGTGCGCAAGCTCAAGAACTGCCCCCTTTTTGTCAAGATGCTTCTCCTGATACTGCCCCATTCCGAATATCTTCTCATCATCATAGGCCTCAAAACGTGCCGTAAGCTCATAATCCGTTGTTCCGGGAATCGGCTTAAGCTCTCTTGCATCCACACGAATCGGAACACAGTAACGATTGATGCGGTTTCTGTTTCTCCAATATTCCTCCGTCAGAAGCTCACCTCTCTGATTGTAGAAGCTAAGCCATCCTTCGGTAGAAATCTGTGCCGTTATCTTACCGTTCTTCATCCTGTATATTTTGCCGGTCTGATGATATTTTTTGTATTCATCCCCCTTATACCACGGGTCTGTAGTATCAACCTCCTCACAGGTTATCTCAGGCACACACTCCTCAACTTTTTCACAAAGAGCCCAGTCATGGGCATCCATAACCGACTCCCCCGTCATGCGCACTCGAAGTGAATTCACACCCCAAGTCTCAAGCCGGAGCGTGTATCTTCCATCTCCGATTACAAGACTGTTTCCTTCCTGCCATACTCTCATATATTTTCTCCTTCCACACAGGCTTCACCGTATATGACACCTCTTGAGCCCGTCGCAATAAAGAATCTTCCAAACACTCTCTTATCTCCGTCAATACTGTTGATGTCTCCGAACATCTGCCTGTCCGTATTGATTCTCTCATAGGTATTACAGTCATCAAAGCTCCTGTAAAATCCATACTGTCCGTCTATAACGCCGCACAGATAAACTGCCTTTTTTTCTTTAAGGTAATCGCCTCTCGGACGTCCAAGCCCCAGACCTATTCTGAACACGGAGTCCCCGTCCGCCGACAGTCTCATAAGCGTCACACCGCCATTTTCTAAATTGTATATAAGCTTATATAAGCCGGCATCACCCGTTGCAATGTATATTACTCCGGTCTGTCCGCCTTCAACACGGATCTCAGTCTTATCTGCTGTGTCTATACTGCCAAAATCAATCCGTGGGAGTCCTGCTGCAGCGATATTAAAGCTCTCGCCCGCATCCGTACTCACATAAAACTGTCCGCTCTCTCCAAAGCCATAGAACACACTGTTGTTAACTCTGTCCGCAAACACCTTTATCTTCCCGTTGTTATCATCGGCTCCGTCTATTTTTACCTTAAAGTAAGTCTGCCCTCCGTCATGGCTTCCGACAACCAGCTTAGAAGGAAGCTCTATACAATCCGCAATGGACCATACAATATTATGTGTGTCAGGTGACATTGCCACCCACCCTGCATTGACATTAGGTTCCTCTATTTCATGCAGCTTTGCATCAATCGCATCACTTAATCCATACGGCATCGGAAGTCGCGTAAACGTCTTAAATCCATCGTCCGTTCTTACAAGTCCGCCTTTTGTCTTTCTCTTCCAGTTACCTCGCGCCGTCACAATGGCTGTATCATAATTCTCGTCCGACAAGTCAGCATTGATACAGGTTATGTATCTGTTACCCTCCGCATCGTCAAACGAATTGCGGCACGGCTCGTCAAGCTTATCAAAGGCAAACGCACCAAGATCCCCCACAATATCCAGCAGCTTTACATCTCCTCCGAGCGGGGCATACACATTAAGATGCACCGTCTCCTCTATCCCCGTACATTTGTCATGATATTGTGCGTTATCTGATGTGAACTTATCACTGCCGAACACTCCGGTGCCGGAATTAAACCACACCTCATCCTTATTAAACGGATTAATCTTAATGTCACTCATCCAATGCAGTATTGAAACTCCGCCGTTATACTGTGGCTTCATATACGATGTGTTAAAATAAATGCCGCCCTTTTCAAGCCCCTCAAGGCTGACCCTCCAGCTGTTACCGTAGTCATGAGATATATACACAGCCTCAACACTCTTTAACTCTCTGCACAGAGTGGAACATGCCAAAAGCCCGGGTTCAACGGCGCATGAGCTTATCCCTCCAAAGCCGTAATCGAGATATCCCGAAGCACCCATAGGTGTAATATCATCATATCCCGCTATCCTGCCATCCCTGAAGAAATATCTCAGCACTCTTCCCCCTATGACATCGCCCGTATCACAGCTGTATCCCATGTCGACTATATAATTGAAGCGCCCTGTGCTGTTCATGGTAACATACAGATATTTCCCATCATAATCGTATCTCGATGCAACCATACCGTTCATCTTACAATCAGCAATCTCATAGCACTCCGGTTCAGCCAGCTTATCAAAAGTCTCCCCCGCATCATACGACACATACATGCTGTGTCCGCGATGCCTTTCATCACGCCGTGTGGTAAGTCCGGCAGTTCCCGCCACTATTGTCATGCCATCAGCACTGACCCACACGAAAGTGGTATAATTCTCCGGCAGCGGCAGTTTCTCCCAGCTTACTCCCACATCACGGCTTCTTAAAAGTCCTCCGGTCTGACTTGCAAAATACAATGTATCCGAATCGCTCTCATCAACCACGAGCCTCATTCCTGTGCCACGTCCACTCAGATTTCCATGAACCATCGTCGGAATCGGTGTATATGTAAAGCTCTCTCCGTAATCATCGGATATACATAGTTTTCCATTTGGCTCACCGTTAACTCCGCATGCAATGTACAATCGCTCAGGCTTATCATTGTCAAGTGCAATCGCAATCGGAAAAGACTCCGCAATGTCCATCATCGTTACATGGTCGATAAGACTTTTCCATCGCTTCTCAGCATACAGATACCTATACACACCGCCTATGTCCGTCCTTGCATAAAGTATGTCAGGCACCTTCCCGTGAAAAGCAAATCCGGTCACATAGCCTCCGCCCGGTATAGGCGCATTCCTGTAGTTATACGGTATCTCAGCCTTGATTTTGTCCGTAATACAAAACATCACAATCCTCCCATACATATTTACGATTTGACGTTAAAATATATTATGGTTAGATTGTGACATTAATTTATATACTTTTCTACCCTATTTTTTTTACCTGTTTACTGTTGCTTTATAACCTTAAGTGTCATACCGGTTCCGGCATGTGTCACCGTTACAATAATATCATCCCTTACATAATAGCTTGTAAGACCATCCGGCGTTGAGCTTGAGAATAAAAATCCGCTGCTTTCAAGATACTCACAGTATGAATTAAATGCCTCGTCCGATATTCCGTCAAATGTCATTATTCCACCATTGTCAACTGCCTCATATCCGGTAAAGCTGCCCTCTGTCATGTAAGGAACATTTGAAAATACAAGATCCTTATTGTCAAAATAGCTGTATCTTGAATCCGTGCTCTCAGAAGGCTTAGTCGGTTCCTCCGTCTGCTGCTCGGCAAGCGTAAGAATATCCCAATAGCTCTCTCCTGCCTCAATGTACATCGTGCCGTCCTTATAAATTAATGTAACACACATTTTTCCCGTCGATGCCGCAAGATAGGCTCTTGTTCCATCCTGACTGTTGAGAGTATATTTGCCTGCATTGAGCACACTCTGCAGATAGCTTGTATAGTTCTTCTCTGTCACACCGCTGAAACGAAGCCCTTCCACATAGCTCTTATCAAAATGCTCCTCAAATACTCCCGCATCAAACATCGGCAATGTATTAAATACACTGTCCTTACCTCCAAAATACACCGCAGCACCCGTCAGCGTCTCCTCTGTAGTTGTCTCCTTCTCGGTGGTCTTGGTTGTCGTCTCCTTAGTCGACTCCTTTGTGTTCTTTTCGGTCTCTGTCGTCTTTTCACTTACTTCCTCAGCGCTACTCGGTTTCGTGGTCAATGTCTCCGATTCGCTGTACTCGAACGATCTGCTGATCTCAGAAATACCGTCCTTCTTTCTGCATGCAGAAAGTACCGCAGCCGTCAGAATAACCGATGACAATATAACTGCAAATCTTCCTATTTTTCTTCTCATATCCTTATTCCCCTTTTATATCAATTTATATAATATGAATACAGTTACACATATTCACATACACATTATACCTTATAAACCATGAAAAGTCCATCACTCATATTTTACCCGTCTCAACAGCAGCCTTCCGACAAAAGTTACTGCAATGTTGCTCACTGCCATTGCATACCACACTCCCGCTCTGCCGAACGATGTCCATCTGTTAAAGCTAAGCAGGAGCGGGATTCTGAAAAGCCATATCCATGCAAACGTCATATACAATGACAGCTTCGTATTCCCCGAACCGTTAAAAAACCCCATATAATTCTGATAAAATGCAAGTCCCGGCAGAGTCAGAAGCACCACGACCACATACTCCATTGCCGCCCGCACCGTTTCCTTATCCGTTGACATGACCCCGACAATTTCTCTTCTCACAGGAAATAATAAAACAAGCCCTGCCACCGTCAGTATGAGTGACATATTCCTGCTTGATTTATATGCCTCCTCTGCCCTTGCCACATTTTTTGCGCCCGTATTCTGCCCGACAAATGCCGACATGGATGTTCCAAGTGCCATAACAACAGCCAGCAGAATGTTGGATATTTTATTTCCGATTGAAAATGCCGCTGACACCTCCTGCCCTGCCTGTAAAATTATCGCCTGCAGGATTATAAAGCCGAAAGAGCCGACCACCTGGCTTGCAACGGATGGTGCCGCAATCTTAAAGAGAAGTGCCAAGCTCTTTTTGTCTATATGAAGCCCACCTCTGACTGCAAGCTTATCTGCGCCGCCCTTTATCAGTCTTTTACCGTAAAACGGCAGTATGCTAAGCTGTCCCGCCACTGAGGCGATTGCAGCCCCTCGCGCTCTAAGACCAAAGCCCACCACAAGCAGCGCGATAAGCGTGATATTCACAACCGCCGCAATGAGCGAAAATATAACAGGAAGCACCATATCCCCCATCGCCTGTCTCATTGCGCAGAAAGCCGAAAACAAAAATAGCGGAAGCATCTCAAACGAGCTTATTTTAAGGTAGACGACCGCCTCCGTGAGCACATCCCCGTCCGCCCCCATAAAACGCATAAGCACCGGTGCCGCAGCAAAAAGCATAATATTTATGGTCAGTCCCATTGCACAGGCAGTCATCAGAAGAAGTCCTCCGTAATGTGCAGCTTTCTTTTCATTTCCTTCACCGAACATTCGGCTGATAACCGCTATTCCCGCCGCGGAAAGACCATTGTTGAAGGCAAGCATTATGTTTATGACGGGCCATGCAATTCCGATTCCCGCCTGTGCGGCGGATGCATTATTCATCTGCCCCACAAAGAAGGTATCCGCTATGTCGAGAAGCGCAATTATGAAGTTCGAGAGCATGAGCGGTAATGCCGTGACCGCAAGCGCCATGTACATATTTTTTTCATGAAGGATGAGTTCTGTCTTGTCCCCCTTAAACCTAAGCTTACCCTTGGTCCGTTTTTTCATCTGAGCCGCGTTATCCTTTACATCATCATTTTTCCAATATTATTCCCTCAAATTTATATATTATCGGTTCTTTTTCAGTGTTCACTGACTATAATATGGTAAAGATATTCAGGAGTACCACCAATATGTCCAATTTCTTTGTACAGCGCATAACATCGCGGCGCATTTTTAAAAGGCTTGTCTGCCTGCTCCTCCTTTTTGTCTGCTTCACGATGAATATTACATACAGCCTACTCTGTGCCGAGCCCGACGTGAGTGCCCCGTCCGCAATCCTCATGGAAGCCTCGACGGGAAGAGTAATCTACGAAAAGGATGCCGACACAAAATTAAGACCTGCAAGCATAACCAAGATAATGACTCTGATACTGATTTTTGACGCCCTCGCAGACGGAAAAATCACGCTCGACGAGACCGTCACCGTGTCCGAGCACGCGGCGAGCATGGGCGGAAGCCAGGTATTTCTCGAGCCCGGCGAGACGCAGACCGTCGAGACGATGATTAAATGTATCGCAATCGCAAGTGCAAACGACGCGTGTGTCGCCATGGCGGAGCACATCTGTGGCTCGGAGGGTGCATTTGTCGACAAGATGAACGAGCGTGCCACGGGTCTTGGCATGCGCAACACCCACTTTGTCAACTGCTGCGGGCTTGATGCCGATGGGCATGAGACCACCGCACGCGATGTCGCATATATGTCGAGAGAGCTTATAAACAAATACCCCCAGATTCATGACTATTCCACTATTTGGATGGACACAATCATCCACTCGACAAGACGCGGCGACTCGGATTTCGGTCTGACCAATACCAACAAGCTCATACGGCAGTATGAGTGGGCAACAGGACTAAAAACAGGCTCGACAAGCCTTGCAGGTTTCTGTCTGTCCGCGACGGCGAACAAAAACGATATCGACCTGATTGCGGTCGTCATGCACTCCCCGACGGGCAAACAGCGCGTTGCCGACTGCATCTCACTCCTAAATTACGGCTACGGAATCGTGAGCCGCTATGAAGACACAATGCCTCCCGAGCTCCCACAGATTAAGGTCAAGGGCGGAGTAAAGTCCAATGTGAGCTGCTCCTACAGCGGTAATTTTTCTTACATTTTCATGAACAACTACGATGCCGAAAAAATTAACTGTCACTTCGAGCTGCTCGCCGACACGGAGGCTCCTGTCTGCGAGGGCGACACGCTGGGAATGCTCGTGTACGAGTACGACGGCACGCCGATAGGCAGTATCGATATAGTCGCATGCGAGAGCATAAAAAAAGCCGGATATATCGACTATATCCGGCAGTTGATGCGCATGTTTTTCTAGTTTGACTCACCGTAGCTGTTATATTTATGTGACAGGAACTTGTCGTAGTCCTTCCTGAATTCCTTTGATAAATCATTGGAATATCCGACGATTGTGCGTGGCAGGCGTTGGCTGTAGCACTCCATAGCCTGCTGCATACATTCTTCCGCCTGCTTTCCTGCAAGGCTTATATAGCTGGCCTTCTTATCATAATGAATTGCCGTCAGCCTGTAGCTGTTAACGCTGTACCTTGAGTTGATTCTGGTATAGTATACCCACACAAGGTCGTTATTTTTAAACACTTTCCACTTAGTTCCTTCCATGGAAAAGGTAAACTTATTTCCGACAAGTATTAAACTTGCAGTCGCCCATGTTGATACTTTTCCCACATTTGACGCCGTGGCAAAATCTCTCTCCAACTCAGACATGTCAAGGTTGTTCTTCTTAGCGAACTTTTTAATCTTCTTTACCGAGCTGCCTGTAGCGTATGAGATAAACACAATCAGCAGTATGATTGCGAACATCACAATCATGACTATAGGAAATATAAGTGACTCGCTCATAAAAAAGAAGTTGACATCGCTGTCTATCGTGTACATGAGCGTGCAATCGCGGTAATCGGCGTCGAACAGGTCGCTCGCCCACTCACCCGCTGTCTTTTTGAAGTTGTTAAGCTCAGAGCCCGTCATTTTGCGGAATTTTCCCGTAATCGTCACGTTCTTTGGCTTTTTGTCCGTACTATCGGTGAGATAATTATATGTAGCATCCGCCTGCTTCGACCATATCTTTCTTCCGTCAGCGGCGTCGGAGTAGATACCGAGCATATATCCGCTCTCCTCATCGTATATGAGGTATCCGTATCCCACAACATTTGTCGAGGATGTCGAGCTCGTCTTTTTGTAGTACTGGTCAAGCACATATCTCACATCAACCGTTACTATCTTTCCATTAAACTTATCGTACTCCTCGGCGTCAAGTATCTCGTCCAAGTCAACATCGTCCCTGAGTGAGTCAAGCTCAATCGGCTTTATATGGCTGTACACTATATACGGAACGCAGAAGCCAAGGCATATCACTATCGCGACACCCAGCATGATGAAAAGCTTCTTATAGTTTTTCCGAACCGCCTTTTTCATTTGTTCAAGCATCTGTCTTTTTCACAACCTCCAATTCTATACCTGAAAGCATAGCCGCTATGCGCGAATATGTCGAGTAAAAGCTTCCTATAATCTTATTTGCATGCGAAAGGCATATAAGCTCGGCAAAGGCATCCGCTATTCCTTTGTCGCTGTCGCGCTCGAAGTTCTTCTCCGCCATATAGTAAATGCGGTCGCCGAAGCGTCTTTTGAGCTCCAAAATGGTGTCCAAATCATCGGACGCGATATAGAAGGTCACCCTGTCGTCCTTCTCAATCTCTTTTTCCATCGCCTCTATAAATACTTCAAGCGGACTGTTATTTATACACACCTGATTATCGGTACGTCTTATATGTACACCGATATTCGAGCTGTTGTCAATTCCGCTTATAACAGAATCCGCCTTTTCCCTCACATAGTCCGTCGGCTTAATAAATTCAAGCGGTCTGTCTATTCCCGAAAAATCATGAAACTGTGAAAATGCCCTTATGAACTTTAGGTCATTATTTTTCATAACCTCCTCATAATAGGCATTCCCCTTCTCGACAAACAAGTCGTTCGTCATATCGACATCCGAGAAGTAGTCCGCTTTCTTTCTCAGCTTCTTCTCAAGCATCTGATATCTGAAATGGGAAAAGGGCTTATCCTTATACCCAAAATCCTTGGCATGGATAACCCTTATTCCATCCGGCAGAGAGAACACAGCCTCATTTCTCGCTCCCATAACACGTTCGGTTTTCCACAGCACGGTAAGCTCATCACCGGTCTGCTGCGCCCAGTGATAAGCTGATGCCATGCCAAGAAAACGATTGCCAAGTCCTGCACAAGGTTCAACTATGATCATACTCTGCTCCTTTATTCATATTGTTATTCTTACTTAAACAAACCTTTTCTCTTCTTGGTAGTTCCGCCCTCAGTTGTATCCGTCGGATTGTTACCGCGCATAAGTGCGTCGTAAGCACGAAGTGCATCCTTCTGCTCAGCAGTCATCTTCTCAGGCACCTTAACAGTGAGTGTCACATAATGGTCACCCCTTAACTTGCTGTCACGAAGAGTAGGAATTCCCTTGCCCTTTAAACGAACTCTGGTTCCGCTCTGCGTTCCCGCTTTAACCTCGTAAAGCACTTCACCGTCAATAGTCTTAATTCTGATTTCATTTCCGAGTGCCGCATCTGCAAAGCTTATAGGGACATTTGAGAATACATCGTAATCCTCCCTTGCAAAAACAGGGCTCGGAGATACGATAACCTCTACAAGAAGGTCTCCCCTTGGTCCGCCGTTGGTTCCAGGCTCACCCTTTCCACGGATTCTTATACTCTGTCCGTTGTCAATTCCGGCAGGTATTGTGACCTGAATCTTCTTGCGGTTCGCTATATAGCCTGTACCACGGCAATCAGGACACTTATCCTTAACGATGGTTCCCTTACCGCCGCACTCAGGACATGTTGTCACATTTCTGACCATTCCGAATAAGGACTGCTGTGTATACACAACCTGACCCTTACCGCCGCACTTAGGACACTGTACAGGCGATGTTCCCGCCTTAGCTCCCGTTCCGTGACATGATGTACATTCATCCTTAAGCGTTATGTCAAGCTCCTTCTCACATCCGAAAGCAGCTTCCTCAAATGTAACCCTCACGGACGCTCTTACATTAGCACCCTGCATAGGTCCGTTGCTTCTTGCTCTGCTTCTTCCGCCGCCGAATAAATCTCCGAAAATATCTCCCATGCTTCCGAAGATATCATCCATATTAAAATCGTATGCCTGACCACCTGCACTGCCGTCAAATGCCGCATGACCGAACTGGTCATACTTAGAACGCTTCTCCGGATCACTGAGCACCGCATAAGCCTCGGATGCCTCCTTGAACTTAGCCTCAGCTTCCTTATCTCCCGGATTTGCATCCGGATGATACTTCTTAGCTAATACTCTGTATGCTTTTTTAAGCTCTGCATCAGTGGCAGTCTTAGGTACCCCAAGCACCTCATAATAATCTCTCTTATCTGCCATTGTTGTTCCTCCTGTTATTATACACTCAAATGGAGTGAATAACTCCATCTGAGCCATCCACTCCACTTACTTTATGATTTCTTGGAATTGCTCAGCAGCTTCGCTGCACTCACAATTCTACATATTATACCTCTTTGTAGTCGCCGTCAACAACATCATCACCATAATTGTTTGAAGATGCACTCTGCTGACCACCCATGTTGCTCATGTCAGGACCTGCGCCTGCTGCACCTGCTGCGCCCTGAGCCTGCTCGTACATCTTAGCGAATACAGGCTGTGCCGTATTCATGAGCTTCTCCTTAGCAGCCTTAATCTCATCGATGTCGCTGTCGGACATGTTCTCTGCATTTGTTCTGTCAAGGATTGCTCTGAGAGCCTTAATCTCGTTCTCAATGCTCTCCTTCTCAGCTGCGCTGATCTTGTCGCCTACCTCATCAAGAGCCTTCTGTGTCTGGAATGCCATTGAATCAGCCTCATTGCGGGCATCAATGCCTTCCTTACGCTTCTTATCCTGTGCCTCGAACTCAGCAGCTTCCTTTACAGCCTTATCGATATCGGCATCGGACATGTTAGATCCGGATGTGATTGTGATGTGCTGCTCCTTGCCTGTACCAAGATCCTTAGCTGATACATTAACAATACCGTTGGCATCAATATCGAATGTAACTTCAATCTTAGGTATTCCTCTTGGAGCAGGAGCAATTCCGTCAAGTCTGAACTCGCCGAGAAGCTTGTTATCTCTTGCGAACTGTCTCTCACCCTGTACAACCCTGATATCTACTGCACTCTGGTTATCTGCTGCTGTTGAGAATACCTCGCTCTTCTTAGCAGGAATAGTTGTATTTCTCTCAATAAGTCTTGTAGCCACACCACCCATTGTCTCAATAGAGAGTGAAAGAGGTGTAACATCAAGGAGAAGAATATCACCGGCAGCCGCATCTCCTGCAAGCTTACCACCCTGAATGGAAGCACCGATAGCTACGCACTCATCCGGGTTAAGTGACTTACTTGGCTCCTTGCCTGTAAGCTGACGAACCTTATCCTGTACTGCAGGGATACGTGTAGAACCACCTACAAGTAATACCTTTGTAAGCTCTGAAGCAGAGATACCTGCATCTCTTAATGCGTTCTGAACAGGGATTGCCGTTCTCTCAACAAGATCATGTGTAAGCTCATCGAACTTAGCTCTTGTGAGGTTCATATCAAAATGCTTAGGGCCATCTGCCGTAGCTGTGATGAACGGAAGGTTGATGTTGGTTGTTGTAGCTGTTGAGAGCTCCTTCTTAGCCTTCTCTGCTGCTTCCTTGAATCTCTGAAGTGCCATCTTATCGTTAGAAAGGTCTACACCCTCATTCTTCTTGAACTCAGAGAGCATATAATCTGTAATTCTCTGGTCGAAATCGTCTCCACCTAACTGCTTATCACCGTTGGTAGCCAAAACCTCAATGACACCATCACCGATATCAATGATAGATACATCGAATGTACCACCACCGAGGTCATATACCATAATCTTCTGCTCCTGCTCATTGTCAAGACCATAAGCAAGTGCGGCTGCTGTAGGCTCATTGATAATTCTCTTTACATCAAGACCTGCAATCTTACCTGCATCCTTGGTTGCCTGACGCTCTGCATCATTGAAGTATGCAGGAACAGTGATGACTGCCTCTGTTACCTTCTCACCAAGATAGCTCTCGGCATCTGCCTTAAGCTTCTGGAGAATCATGGCTGAAATCTCCTGTGGTGTATACTTCTTATCATCAATTGTTACCTTGTAGTCCGTACCCATATGTCTCTTAATGGAAGAAATAGTCTTCTCAGCATTGGTAACTGCCTGACGCTTAGCAGGCTCACCTACAAGTCTCTCTCCTGTCTTTGTGAATGCAACGACTGACGGTGTTGTACGAACACCCTCTGTATTGGCGATAACCTCAGGCTTACCACCTTCCATAACAGCTACACATGAATTAGTTGTTCCTAAATCAATACCAATAATCTTACTCATAATTTTTTCCTCCTGAAATTATATGAAATGTATAGTTTCCTAAATCTTAGTTAGCTACCTTTACCATGCTGTGTCGAACCACACTGTCACGGTAAGTATAGCCCTTCTGGAATACCTCGACGATTATGTTCTCTCCGACATTCTCATCATCCACATGCATAACCGCATTGTGAAGATTAGGATCGAACTCTTTATCAAGCGCCTCGATTTCCTTAACTCCTGCATCTTCAAGCTGCTTAACAAGCTGCTTATATATCTTATCCATACCCTCGACAAAAGGCTCTGCCTTCTGTTCCTCAGATACGGTTGCAAGACCTCTCTCAAAGCTGTCTATAACCGGCAGAAGCTTCTCAATTATGTTCTTCGCTCCCACCTCAAACATCGCTGTTTTTTCTTTCTCAGTTCTCTTGCGGTAATTATCAAACTCTGCAAGAGTTCTTCGATACTGGTCAGTCAGCTCATCAATCTTCTGATCTTTTTTATCCTTCTTCTCCTTTTTGTCTTTTCCGAAGAAGCCTTTTTTCTTACTGCCATCTTCTGCCGATTCCTGTCCCTCGGATTCCTCTGAAGTTTCCTGTGCTTCACTTTCCTGTGTATCTTCTACAGTTTCCTCTGCAACAGTTTCCTCAACAGTCTGTTCTTTATTCTCATTGGAACACTCATTATCCTGTGTGTTCTCATTTGAAATATTTTCTACATTCTCTTCATACTGCTCTGCCATCTGTTCTCCACCTTTCTAACTATCCTTAAACTTCGAATCAAGCTGAACCTTGATACTCTTAAGTGCTTCCACCACCTTCTCATAGTCCATTCGCTTAGGTCCGACAATTCCGATGGTTCCCTTGACACCTTCATCAAGCTCATACGTTGCTGTTACCACACTGCAATCCTTCATGGTCTGAACCGGTGTCTCATTGCCGATATATATCTGAATTCCCGTGTTATCATCCTTATTGAGTGTGTCATTGACGAGCTGTGAAAGTTCTTTCTTCTCCTCAAAAGTGGAGATAAGCTCACTTGCCTTAGACTGTGTTGACAACTCAGGATATTTGAAAATATTCGTCGCACCGCTGGTGTATATCTGAAGATCATCCGGTGAACCTGCCACCTCAGCTACTGCATCTAATATATCACGTATAAGCTTGGAATATTCTCCTGCCTGCCCCGTGAGCTTAGATATCAGTGTCAGATTAATCTCCTCAACCGTAAGTCCGTTAAGACTGCTGTTAAGAAGAAGATTGAGCTTAAGAAGTGTCTCATTATCAAGCTCTGAATCTACCTCAATAATCTTGTTCTTGATAAGATTACCATCTGTCACTATAACCATAAGTATCTGTCCCGGTTCAACCTGTGAAAGCTGTATGAACTTAAGTCTGTTACCGGTATACTTAGGTGCAGTGACAAGTGTTGCATAATTGGTGTTATCGGCGAGTGTCTTAGCAACATTCTGTAAGAGCGTCTCAACCTTATCCACCTTATCAAGAAGCATATCCTGCATCTTAAGAAGCTCATGCTCCTTATCATCAAGTTCCTGCTTCTTCTCTGCCATCATTCTGTCCACATACAATCTGTAGCCTGCGTCGGAAGGAATTCTTCCCGCTGAAGTATGAGGCTGAATAATGTATCCAAGCTCCTCTAAGTCAGCCATCTCATTTCTTATGGTGGCTGAGCTGAGATTCAAGTCCGTATATTTTGAAATGGTCCTTGAACCTACCGGTTCGCCTGTCTCAAGATAGTTGCGGATGATTGCCTCTAATATCTTAACTTTTCTATCGTCAAGTTCCATCTGCCTCCTACCTTTCTTTATTAGCACTCCTTTTATTTGAGTGCTAACATTTTTGATATACTAAAAATAGCACTCCTTTATATATTTGTCAACATTAATTTTTAAATTTATTCTTATTTTATATTTTGTTCATTTTTTAACCCAAAAACAGCTGTGAGCTAGCTCTCACAGCTGTTTTTGGGGTTAAGGGATATTTTTACCGCTAATTATCCGTTTTCATCTCATATATGTTAGTACCGTCATACAATACTATATTATCATCTTTGCAGTACAGCTTAGTTCCGGCATTAACGCAGCTTGCTTCCATATTACGATTCGGTATTTCGTTACTTGAAACAGTAATTTCGCCAACACATTCATAATCAGGAAACCAAAGGTCAAACACGGCGGCTGTTGCACTGTTTTTAGTACTTGATGAATCATGAACATATAATATATCATTATAATAAAGATATATCTTCGCCACCTCATTCTGCTTTCTTCCCGTCACGCTCTCCTGCTGTGCGGTATCCGTAATCTGTATATCAGAATCCTTTTGGTCTTTACCTTGGCAGGCACACAGCAAAACAGCCATGCTTAACACAATAAAAAACGCAAATACTCTTTTTTTCATTTTATGTCTACCCCCTATACAGTTTTTATTAGTTAGAATTTATTTAAAAATATTAACAGTAATAATACAGTCATTATATACCGATGACCAAAGTTTATACACTATTGATGGGCTATGACCATCCGCAAGTGCCAATAGATAAGTATTACTATTCTGCATTATATATCCGCAACCCATTGTCATATGACCCACACTCTCACTATATGAACCCGGTGCTGCTGCAAAACCTACCATACAAGGATATCCCCTGTCTATTTCGTAAGTATAGTCAGATATGCTTGGTTGCCAAATAACATTCGACACAACACTCCATGAACTGCAACAACTTTTAACATAGCCTTCCGCAACCGATGGAACTGAATTATTTGCATATGAATTATTAAACAAAGAACTAATTGCTTGCTTTATTGCCTCAAATGATGACATATAATTTAACGCAGTATATCCATTATTAGACCAATAATACATTACGTTTGCAAGCGCTGCCACTATACAATTATCATTTTGTTGAAGCTGTGGAGTTACATTTGGAAGTACTGAAAATGGCACTGTTTCTGTTGGATTTACAATATTATATACATTTCCAAATTCGTCCAAGTATGAAATTATCCCATCATAAATCACATAATATATTCCAGAATCATAGTAACATTCTGCATTAGTAATATCTTTTGTTTGCATAAATATGATATACGATGGATAATTTAATGAAATTTCACATATAACATTATTCACTTTATCCCAAATAATATATCCAATATATTCAGTATCATTATAGAACATCTGTAATTCATATGCATTTCCATTTGAATATGTTAATAAGCTTTCAATATTACAAATATTAAAAGTTGTAAAGCCTTTTAATTCGCTATCCTGTTTTACTAATTTACCAATGATATCCAACTCAGTCGAAGAAATTACTTGACAATTTTTTTCTTTTGCGTAAACATTGAAACTACTAATTCCTAAAAGAATGCAAAATGTAATATAAACAATAAGCTTTCAAGCACAAATAAGTGGCTATAAAACAGTACAGTAAGAATTGTTTTAACTTCCCCGCTAAATATGTGATGGAAAATCCAATGGCTTCTTAGCTTCATAAAACAACAATAGTTCCAATGGTTGCCAACAGCCGCTTGTTAAAGCGTGTCATTTATTGGCTGCACTCTACCTTCTTTCGCAATACACCTCCTCTTATAAATCACGTTTGTTCTCACATCATGTCTCTACAAAAATAATTATAACATATGCTAATGATATCGTCAATTCCCATCTGCAGTTCATCCTTCTCATACAGCGTCGTTTTCTCTCCACCCTGATGGTATCATAAAAAAGCTGCATGCAAGGCTTATTATGCTTTGCATACAGCTAAATATTACATATGATGTTGGGGTCAAAAGGTATTTTGCCCCCAATGATACCGGATTGCTTCAGATTTCTGACCTTTTGACCCTGATATCTTACATATTATTTTATAAGCTTACTTTCTTGTCGAGAAGCTGCGCTGTTCCCACAACAGCTCCTGCTATTATAATAAGAAAGAAAACCATACACGGCAGGGCTGTTATTACCACCTGCTGCATGTTCTCAGGTGACTCATACAATACAGGAAGCAGACCTCCGATTTTATTGACTGCATAGAACAAGAATATGTACAGAATAACACTTATTAATCCCTTAATCTTTCGGTTCTGTAGTACCGTCGCGGTTAATGTAATGCACAGATAAGCCAGTGTGACAGCCATGAAGAAATTGATAAGGAAATTAATGACAAATAAAGAAATTCCGTAGGCAATATCGGTAACATTAATTCCGAAATTCTTCACAAGGTCAAATACCATCTCGATTACGCTTACCTCCTGCTCCCACATATCCATCAGAAGCTTCCAGTCTATAAGCCACAGCCCGGCAAGCAGTAGTGCAACCATCACCCCGTTCAGAAAGGTGAACAAAAGCTTGGAACCGATAATCTTTATCGACCTGTTAGGAGTCATGAACACAAGATAGCTGGTCTTGTTCGACAATTCCCTGCTGTATGTGACAATTCCGAACGCAAATACCATAAAGAAGCACACAACAGCGCAAAAGAACAATATCCATGCACCGGCAAGTGCCTTATTCCTGTTCTGGTCAATAAAGCAGGCATACATAAAATATATCTGAGCAAGTGCAATAATGCCCAGCATTACCGCAATTCCATACAAATTTTTACGAAACTCGTATTTTATAAGCTTTAGCATATCATTCTCCCCCGCTCTATGCATAGATACTCTTATAGAGTTCAACAATCGACTTGCCCGACTCCTGACATAGAGCCTCAGCATCTCCCTGCATGATGACTGTACCCTTCTTTATGAAGACAGCATAGTCAATTATCTTCTCAAGTTCATCAACAAGATGGCTTGACAGTATGAATGCTCTGTGTCCGTCAGCACTTGCCATTATTGTGTTAATAATCTTCTCGCGGGCAATTATGTCAATTCCGTTAAGCGGTTCATCAAGCATTATCAGTCTGCTGTCCCTTGCAAGTGTTGCCGCAATCTTAAGCTTTGCCATCATTCCAGATGACATTTTATTCGCCTTCTGTCTGATATCAAGCTCCATCTCATCAAGAAGCTGTCTGTACTTCTCCATTGAAAAATCCTCAAAAAAGTCACTGTAATATTTGCCGATATCAAGACAATTCATGTAGGAATAGAAATAGCTCTCCGTAGGCATATAAGCGATATGTTTCTTAGACTCCACGCCAATCGGCTGTCCCTCATACAGAAGCGTGCCCGATGTCTGTCTCGTGAGCCCCGCAATCATCTTCATGAGTGTGGTCTTACCGCTTCCGTTAGGACCTAACAGCGCGTACATCTTTCCCGCCTGAATATTAAGCGAAATATCCTCCACAGCCGTCACAGTCATATATTTTTTCCTGAGATTAACACATTCCACCATAATTATTCTCTCCCCACGCCGTATCAGTTCTCAGATACTATCTGATAAACATCTATTTTAAACTGATCAGCAGCGCTTATTCCGACAAAGCGGCAGCCATATAATGTCTCTTCCTCGCCAAAGTTCTCCATTCTCACAATCTCGATAACGGTATCGAAGGATTCCTTTGTCCACAATACAACCTGTGTATCGTAAAATGAATTAAGAGCAAGTCTCTCCTTTGTTCTGAATGCCATTCCGTCCTTTGAAATGTTAACAACATTCACTTCAAATTCTTCCTCTTTAAGTCCCATCGGAACATGATTGTCAGTCACCTTCTGAAGCTTAATCTTTACATTGATTCCCATTCTCTTTGACTTTCTCTTCTCTTGAATTTCCGACATTATACCTTCCTCCTTCTATGAAATGAACATTGCGTCTCCAAAACTGAAAAATCTGTATTTTTCCTTAACTGCAGTCTCATAAGCATTGAGAATATTCTCCCGTCCGGCAAGTGCCGATACCAGCATGAGAAGTGTTGACTCCGGCAGATGAAAATTCGTTATAAGACAATCTGCCGCCTTAAACTTATATCCCGGATATATGAATATATCCGTCTCTCTGCTGTCAGGATGCACGATTCCGTTCTCATCCGTAGTCGACTCAAGAGTTCTAAGGCTCGTTGTTCCGACGCAGATTATTCTTCCTCCTGCCGCACGGGCAGCATTAATCTTTGCCGCTTCCTCCTCAGTCACAACGAACATCTCAGAATGCATATGATGCTCCTGTATGTTATCAACCTTGACAGGTCTGAATGTTCCAAGTCCTACATGAAGAGTAACATTCGCTATGATAACCCCCTTATTCTTAAGCGTTTCCAGAAGTTCCTTGGTAAAATGAAGCCCGGCTGTAGGTGCCGCCGCTGAACCCTCATACTTAGCGTACACAGTCTGGTATCTGTTCTTATCCTGAAGCTTATGTGTAATATACGGAGGAAGAGGCATCTGTCCCAATTCGTCAAGCACTGCCTCGAACACACCGTCATAGTAAAACCGTATAAGTCGGTTTCCATCCTCGACAACATCAAGCACTTCAGCAGTTAATCTGCCTTCACCGAACACTATTCTGTCTCCCGGTCTTGCCTTCTTTCCGGGCTTTACAAGCACTTCCCATATATCATTCTCTCGTCTCTTTAACAGAAGAACCTCTATAGAAGCTCCGGTTCCCTCTCTTACACCCATAAGTCTTGCCGGAATAACCTTCGTATTATTGAGAACAAGACAGTCTCCGGGATTGATATAGTCAACTATATCCTTAAATATCTTGTGCTGTATGGCACCTGTATTCTTATCAAGCAGCATAAGCCTCGATGAAGATCTGTCCTCTAACGGATCCTGTGCAATAAGCTCCTGCGGTAAATCATAACTAAAATCATGTAAATTCAAAATACTTCACTCCTGTGTATACAATTATATGTTGTTATTATATCCTCAACGGCACCTAAAATCTATAGTTATTGTTCTATTGCATTATAGGCAATTAGACCTATATTGTTATTTCATTTTTACCATTTACTGAAATAGCAAAAGCTGCAACCCGGATGTCCCATATTGAGGGACCCGGGTCACAGCTTTTATCTTTTAAAATAACAGATTTTCCAACTGTCAGCTTCTCATAAGAGCACCGTATACATCTCTTAAAAGCTTGACTATTCCGTCCACAGCCTTGTCTGTCATCTCGTCGGTTACATCCTGCTCATGTGATGCAAACACAATTCTGAATGCCATGCTCTTCTTGCCGAAGCCAAGCTTTTCGCTCTCAAAAATATCGAAAACATCAACCTCAGATACAAGTGCATCAGCTTTCTCGATTGTGGCAATGATATCACCACACTCAACCTTCTTGTCAACTATCACTGCGATATCTCTGCCTGTCTTGGCAAATGTCGACTCCGGTGTGTATGTTATCTCCTCTTTAAACTTAGTTTTTAAGACATCATAGTTGAGCTCGGCAATAAATATCTTAGTGTCGCTTTTCTTATCCTTGGCAATAGCCATCGAATCAACAACATCATATCTTAACTGACCAAATGTACCTATCAATGTACCGTCACAATATACCTCTGCCGTTCTTCCCGGATGAAGATACGGGACATTACCTCTCTTATAGGTAAATTTGATATTATTATAGGAAGCAAGATTCTCAAGTGTCTCCTTCATTGTGAAGAAATCTTCCTCCGAACCTGATGTACCAAGGCACAATGTCTTAACCTCATCGGGTGCCTCCGTGAGCGGTAATGACTTAGGAATATATACATTGGCAAGCTCGAAGAACCTCAAATCCGTATTTCCGTTCTTGATATTGTTCTCGATTGCCCTTACCATGGCAGGAGCCATGAGCGTTCTCATAATGCTGAGATTCTCTGTTATAGGATTCAATATCTCTATAACCTTTCTCTCCTTAGCATCAGCAGGAATCAGGAACTCATCAAACTCATCCTTGGATGTCATGGCAATTGTCTGAATCTCATAATAGCCCTGGGTACAGAGGAAATTCTTTACGGAAAGCTCCTTACTCTGCGCAGCATTGAGTCCTCCGTTAGTTACCAGTGCTTCTCCGAGGAATGTAGGAACAACCTTGTCATAACCGTACTCTCTTATTATCTCCTCAGCGATATCCTGATAGTTCTCAATATCTTCACGATAACGAGGAACCGCAAGTGTAAGTACCCCATCACTAAGCTCCACATCGAAGGCAAGATTCTTTAAAATTCTTACCATCTCATTCTCAGGCACTTCAATACCAAGCACATAATTAACCTTGGCTGTAGGAACCTTTATCACTCTCTTCTCAGTTGATGCACCTGCACTGACATCAAAGTGTGTAGAGCTTACCTTAGCCACTCCAAGCTTCGTCACAAGATTGAGTGCTCTTGCCATACCGCACTCTACAGAGTACTCATCAATACCCTTCTCATATCTTGAAGCCGCATCCGACTGAATACCAAGACCTCTTGCTGTCTTTCTTACGTTATCCTTCATAAACTTAGCTGACTCGAAGAGAACTTCCTTGGTATTCTCGGTAATCTCACTGTTAAGACCACCCATGACACCTGCAAGTCCTACTGCCCTTACCTTATCACATATAAGAAGATTGTTATGTGTAAGAACTCTCTCCTTGCCATCAAGCGTAACAAGCTTCTCTCCATCCTCAGCTCTTCTCACAATAATTGATGAGCCTTCAAGAGTATTAAGATCAAATGCATGCATAGGCTGTCCAATCTCAACGAGAACATAATTGGTGATATCAACCATTGCATTGATTGCATTGTGACCCACGGCTATAAGTCTTCTCTTCATACAAAGCGGAGCTTCCTTATACTGAACATCGTACACATAATGCCCCAAATATCTTGGGCATATATCCTGACTCTCAACGGTTACGCTGATTTCAGGCCGGGTAACGTTGTCACATGTGTAGCTCATATCGGGAAGCCTGATTTCCTTTCCAAGAAAAGCCGCAACCTCACGCGCAAGACCGAGAACCGACTGGCAGTCAGGTCTGTTGGCCGTCACTGATATATCAAACACATAATCATCAAGTCCGAGGTATGTCTTGATATCCTCACCGACAGGAGCGTCATCATCAAGTATCATAATACCGTTTACGTCAGCTCCCTTATACCAGTCCTTATTAAGACCTAACTCTCCGCCTGAGCAGAGCATTCCATAGGACATCATATCCTTCATCTTTCTCGGGGTTATATCCATACCGTTAGGAAGCTTTGCTCCCACTATACATGCCGGAACCTTGGCACCCTGAAATACATTGTCCGCACCCGTCAAAATAAGATGGTCATGTCCCTGCTCTCCGCAGTCAATATGACAGATGTAAAGGTGTGTTCCCTCATACTTCTCTATCGAAGTGACCTGTCCCACATAAACCTTCTCAATATTTTCACCGAGGTATTCAACTCCCTCGACTTCAAAACCTGCACCAAAGAACTTTTTCTCAAGCTCCTGCGGAGTGACATCTATATCTACATAATCCTTTAACCAACTAAGTAATACTTTCATATCTATTCTCCATTTCCGGCTGTTATGCCTTAAACTGCTTTAAGAAATCAATATCATTCTCAAAAAGCTTACCCATGTGATTGATACCATACTTAAGCATTGCTATACGCTCGATGCCGATACCGAATGCAAGTCCTGAATATTCATCGGAATCGATTCCGCAGTTTTCAAGCACTTTCTTGTTAACAATACCTCCGCCAAGAACCTCTATCCAGCCTGTTCCTTTGCAGAGTGAGCATCCGCATCCACCGCACTTAAAGCAGCTTACATCAACCTCAACAGACGGTTCCGTAAACGGAAAATATGAAGGTCTGAGTCTCGTCTTTACTTCGCCCGTAAAAAGCTTCTTAACGAACTCATCAAGCATTCCCTGAAGGTCGCAGAGTGTGATGTGCTTATCTACAACAAGACCCTCCATCTGGCTGAACATCGGTGAATGTGTTGCATCTGAGTCCGAACGGAATACCTTACCCGGAACCAATACCTTGATAGGAGGCTTCTTTGCATCCATTGTACGAATCTGTCCCGGTGACGTATGTGTGCGGAGAAGCAGATCGTCGGTGAGCCAGAATGTATCCTGCATATCTCTTGACGGATGATCCTTAAGCACATTAAGTCTTGTAAAATTGTGGTCATCATCCTCTATCTCAGGTCCTTCAAAAATCTCAAATCCCATTCCTGCAAACACGTTAATCATCTCATACTTAACGGCTGTGAGCGGATGAAGATTTCCCATAGGTCTTGTCTTAACAGGAACAGTTACGTCGATAGTCTCTCTCTCATACTTCTGCTGAAGCTCGAGTTCTTCTATCTCCTTCTTCTTCTCATCGTACTTTTCCTGTACCCAGTTCTTAACCTCATTTACGAATTGACCGTAAGCCTTCTTCTCTTCCTTGGCAACCTCCTTAATTCCATTCATAAGTCCCTGTACGGAACCGTTCTTGCTGAGATAGGTTTTCCATACATCGGAGAGCTGGCTCTCTGATCGGGCTGTCTCAATGTCATTTAAGAATTTCTTTTTCAATTCATCTGCATTAAACATGTCTTTTCTCCTTTTCTTCTTTCCTATGAAGTTCGCGGTGTTAACGTGTATAAACGGCAATCGTTCCTTGCTTCGCAATCTCACGATTGCCACGCAAATTCGCAATCCGGCTTATCAGCCTGCTTGCTCATTTCCGTTGTCGTCTCTAAATCATAAGCAGATGTGTATGCAGGCATACATCTGCTTATGATTTGAGACTGATTTATACACTAAAAAAGAGCCCCGTCCCTCATTACTGAGGGACGAGGCTTAATCTCGCGGTACCACCCTGATTCCCGGACATACCGGGCACTCAATTAATGCGTAACGTGCACATACGTCACTCCCTACAAGAAATCCTTCAGGAATGAAGCTCCGACGGGAACTTTGACAGATATCTGAACCTTAAGCAGGCTTCCAGCCGATGACCCACTCTCTCTGTCGGAAATATATCTGTCTACTCATCATACACTGTCACATTAATCATGTTACAATGTATAATCTTCGTCTTCACAGCTTTTTACATATTAATGCTGAGCGTCAAGTCAATGTCACAAAAACACTCAACGATAATGTAAATTCTATCACACCAAATGTTTTTGTCAAGCTTTTATTTAAACAAATCCCTGTAATCCTCCGGCAGAAACCTGTGATATATTATGTGGCAGCCCTCGTCCTTAAAGCAGTAATAATACTCATCGCTGTCCACCGTCTGACCTTTCTCCGCCCCATGCCCAAAGTATATCACATAGTCGAACTCATCGTCCCCGGCTTTCTCAATAACCACATTATTTGAATACGCGTGAAACAAATCAAATATTCCCTGCATCGTGCAGTCATGCCCGCCGACATAGGCTATGAGCCCGGCAAGAAAGCTGTCTGCTGCCGCATTCTCATGAACATATTTTCCACCCTCCTTGGAAATCAGAAAGCAGAAACGTCCCTTGCTCTGTGTCACCTCTACATTTCCGAGCTTTTCTTTAAACTCCTCCGGCTGACTTGAAGGCTGCAGCCTCTCAAGCATTGTCTCGGCATCCTCCTCCGCTCCAAAGAAATGATTTAGCGACGAGAGCGGATAGTACAGTCTTACCTCCTCATCGCAGTATCCGAGCTTTATCTGCTGCTCTTTTATAATATCAATAAGATTTTTTTCCAGCTTTGCGTAACCTGTACCGTTCATTTTTCCTCCATTTCAATACTCCACCTTATACAAAAACAGACCTTCCGCCGGAGCCATATAAGGCACCTTGCGTCTGTCCCGGCTCTCAAAAACGGCCTCTATTATATCAGCTTTACTCTCGTTAAGTCCAATCGAGAGAAGTGTTCCCACAAGTAGTCTTACGGTGTGATACAAAAATCCATTGCCCCTGAAAATGATTTCAAGACGCTTTCCGTCATTTCCCATGTCACAAATATTAAAATCCACATTGTCAATTCTTCTTACCGTGCTCTTTTTTGACTTGTTATCGGAAAAGCCCTGAAAATCATGCTCTCCGATAAGTTTTTCGGATGCCGATTTCATCTTTTCAATATCAAGTCTTTCAGGATGTTCGATTGCAGCCATATATCTCCTTGCAAACACATCACGCTTTCTGTCAAGACTGATATAGTATCTGTATTCCTTACCCACAGCGTTAAGTCTCGCATGAAAGCGGTTATCAACCATCTCAAGGCTTAAAATTCGTATATCCTCCGGAAGAAATCCGTTAAGTTCATCCATGATAGCAGTCGGTGTACTCATATCTACCATGTCTTTTTCTGCATTTTTCTTTGAGTAATCCACCTTAAAGTTAGCTGTCTGACACGCGGCGTGAACCCCTGCATCCGTTCTTCCCGAACCGTTAAGCTCAAGCTCCTGCAAAAAATATCTCGATAAAATCTCCTCAAGCTTACCCTGTATCGTATTTTTCGTGTTTCCCTGCTTCTGCCAGCCGTTGTAACGCGTACCGTCATACTGTAAAACCATTTTGTAATTAACCGTCATTCTATTCTCCAATCGCAAAAGACCCCCGAAAAATCGAAGGTCTTTCACTAAAACTCTCTTTACTTATTTTGCTGCAGCCGGATTAAGCTTTTTTGTCGCAATCTCATCCTTTAACATTGCAAGGAACTCATCCTTAGATACCGTTGTTGAGTTCTGCTCACCGTGAAGTCTGTAGCTTACGGTCTTATCATTGGCCTCATTCTTACCAAGTACGATGAGATAAGGTGTCTTCTTAACCTGGGCCTCACGAACTCTGTAACCGAGCTTCTCATTTCTCTCATCAATCTCAACTCTGATTCCGTTATCGGCAAGGAAATCATACAGCTCATGAGAGTATGCATTGAGCTCCTCATCCTCGTTCTTAACAGGTAGAATAACCGCCTGTACAGGTGCAAGCCATAACGGAAGATTGCCCTTGGTCTCCTCAAGTATATAAGCCATAAATCTGTCGAGAGAACCAAGAATTGCTCTGTGAAGAACAACAGGAGTCTTCTTCTGACCATCCTTGTCCACATATGTTAAATTGAACTTAGCCGGGAGACAGAAATCAAGCTGGCAGGTTGAAAGAGTATACTCGTTACCTACGGCAGGCTTAACATTTACATCAAGCTTAGGACCATAGAAAGCAGCCTCACCAATCTCCTCCGTGTACTCGATACCAAGGTCATTTAATACCTTTCTGAGAGCATTCTCTGCATTGTTCCACATCTCATCATCATCATGATACTTAACCTTATCCTCAGGGTCTCTGAGAGAAAGTACACACCTGTAATCCGTAATACCGAAATCCTTGTATGTGTCAAAAATAAGGTCAACCACCTTGGAAAACTCTGACTCAATCTGCTCAGGTGTAACAAAAAGATGTGCATCATTCTGGCAGAAATGTCTTCCTCGCTCAATTCCCTTGAGAGTACCGCTCGCCTCAAATCTGAAGTCATGTGCAATCTCACCGATTCTAAGCGGAAGATCCTTATATGAATGCATCTTATTGGCATATATCATCATATGATGAGGACAGTTCATAGGTCTTAATACAAATGACTCTCCTTCAACCTCCATAGCAGGGAACATATTCTCCTTGTAATGATCCCAGTGGCCCGATGTCTTATAAAGACTTACGGTACCTACACAAGGTGTCATAACGTGAAGATATCCGAGCTTTCTCTCCTTAGCCTTGATATAGTTCTCAAGCTCCTGCCATACCGTATATCCCTTTGGCAAGAACATAGGAAGTCCACGTCCGATGAGGTCATCGGTCATGAAGATTTCCATTTCCTTTCCGATCTTTCTGTGGTCACGCTCCTTAGCCTCCTCAAGCAGCTTAAGATGTTCCTCAAGCTCCTCAGGTGTAGGGAAACATACTCCGTATATTCTCTGCATGACATGATTGTTGGCATCACCCTTCCAGTAAACACCTGAATATTTAACAAGCTTGAAGTTCTTGCAGAGCTTAGTGTTATCCACGTGAGGTCCGCGGCAGAGATCCGTAAAATCTCCCTGGTCATAAACCGTGATATTGCCATCCTCAAGACCATTTATGAGGTCAAGCTTATACATATCATCCTTGAACATCTCAAGAGCTTCAGCCTTAGATACCTCTCTTCTGAAAATCTTCTTGCCTTCCTTGCAGATTTTCTTCATTTCCTTCTCAATAGCCGCAATTATCTCGTCATTTACAGCTACATCTCCAAGGTCGATATCGTAGTAAAAGCCTTCTTTCACAACAGGTCCTACCCAGAACTTTGCATCAGGGTAAAGATGCTTAACTGCCTGTGCCATAACATGTGCACATGAATGGTTGAGTGTGTTTAATCTCTCATCTGCTTTAAAATCTACCATTTTAAAAATTCTCCTTTTCTTAAATCTTCCAAAAAGCTTCGCCGCTTTACCACGGCAATTTATGCATATAAAAAGCCCCTTATACAGTGGCTTTCCATCTGTATAAGGGGCGAATAAAATCTAATCCGCGGTTCCACCCTTATTATTCTCATTATATAAACGGGAATATCTCATTGTGATGATAACGGAATCACCGTGCCGCATTAAGGCCGCTCAGAGGTGGTCTTCCCGAAACAGTATTATAAGGCACTCGCACCGAATGTGTCTCTCTCTGAAAAAATCTTATCCCGGTACTCTTCTCGTCAACGCTTTACTTAGAGAGTATATTTCAAAAAAAGTGCAATGTCAACCCTCAATTTTTACAATCGCACACCCTATATGTTCTTCCCAAGTACCTCTCTTCGTATTGTCTCCATGACATCGTCAGTCACATACCCCGCTGCTGCTTTTACCGCCTCTGGTGCATAGTCCATGGCATATCCATAAGCAACCGTCCCGAGAAGCTTAACGTCATTGCCGCCGTCACCGAACGCCATAACCTCATCCATGTCAATGCCGTATCTTCCACAAAGAGCCTTCACGCCCGACACCTTACAGATTCCGTCGGCAACAAATTCCATCCAGTTATTGGCATTATACACAAGCTCAAATGTATCGCTCCATCGCTTCTCAAAATGACTGCTGCATGAATCGACACCATTCTTGGAGTACACCGAAAGCTTAAGAAAATCATCATCTATTCCATCGACATTGTCAACAAACACTATGCTGTCACCATATCGGTCTATAATAAACTCCTCATATCCGCGGGTCTTAGGACGTATGTACAGCTTCTCACGCCCGTACAGAAGAAATTCACAGCCTTCCGTGTATGTGATGTCATTAACAAGTGCTCTCACGTCGCTCCTGTTCATCGCATTAATCTCAAGCACGCTGCCGTCAGCTATTGTCATTGCTCCGTCACTGCATACGAACGCCATCTTATCCTTCACAGGTGCAAAAAGCCTGTTGAGGTCTCCATATCCTCGTCCGCTCGCAGCCGCAAAATGTATTCCCTCTGCATATAATTTCTCTATAACCTCAAATACATGCTCGTCAAACGCGCCCTCTCCTCTGTGAAGGAGAGTGCCGTCGACATCACTTAGTATAAGCTTAATCATAATCCGTACACCGATACCTTTTCTTAAAGCTCTGCCTCAAGCTCAGCTCGTATCGCCTTAATGAAATCAATGCTGTTGAGTGTCTTTGCATCCTTGATTGATGTGATGAGGGCAAGGTCGCCTGTCATCTGTCCTCCCTCAACAGTATCGATTGTCGCCTTCTCAAGCTTGTCAGCAAACTGCATAAGTTCAGGAATGTTGTCAAGCTCTCCTCTCTTTCTTAAGGCTCCGCTCCATGCAAAGATAGTTGCAATAGGGTTGGTTGAGGTCTGCTCCCCCTTGAGATAACGGTAATAATGACGCTGAACCGTTCCATGTGCAGCCTCATACTCATAATAGCCCTGAGGAGATACAAGAACCGACGTCATCATTGAGAGTGAACCAAACGCAGTAGCAACCATGTCACTCATTACATCTCCGTCGTAATTCTTACAAGCCCAGATATATCCGCCCTCCGAACGTATAACACGCGCAACGGCATCATCAATAAGCGTGTAGAAATACTCGATTCCTGCCTCCTTAAACTTATCCTCATACTCTTTCTTAAATATCTCCGCAAAAATATCCTTAAATGTGTGGTCATACTTCTTAGATATGGTATCCTTTGTCGCAAACCATACGTCCTGTTTTGTGTCAAGTGCATAGTTAAAGCAGCTTCTCGCAAAGCTCTCTATGGAAGCGTCGACATTATGCATACCCTGTATAACACCTGAACCCTTGAAATTATGGATAAGCTCTCTCTTCTCATTGCCCTCCGCATCAGTGTATACAAGCTCTGCCTTTCCCGCTCCCGGCACCTTCATCTCGACAGCCTTGTACACATCGCCGTAAGCATGTCTTGCAATCGTAATCGGCTTCTTCCAGTTCTTCACAAGAGGTTCAACACCTTTTACAATGATTGGGGCGCGGAATACGGTTCCGTCAAGAATTGAACGGATAGTTCCGTTAGGACTCTTCCACATCTCCTTAAGATTATACTCCGTCATTCTGGCTGCATTAGGTGTGATTGTGGCACACTTAACGGCAACTCCGTACTTTTTAGTAGCCATGGCAGCATCTATGGTAACCTGGTCGTTCGTCTCATTTCTGTACTCAAGACCCAAATCATAATACTCTGTATTGAGGTCGACAAAAGGAAGTAAAAGCTCCTCCTTAATCTCTTTCCAGAGCACTCTTGTCATCTCGTCTCCGTCCATCTCCACAAGAGGTGTTGTCATCTTAATCTTATCCATAAAGTCCTCCATCTGCACATGCCGTCCACGGCTATTTTTCTTGTATCATACAATATCAAGACTAAAAAAACAAGAGAAGATTTGTAACACATTCCTCGTTCCATCATATTATGAAGTGTATAAAGATTTTGGAGGAACTAAATAGTGAGTGATTTAGCGGCAACAAACTGCGGATGCAGCGGTGGATGCGGATGTGGCAATTCTAACAACGGAGGATGCAACAGCTGCAGCATTATCCTCTGGATTATCCTTCTCTCCTGTTTCTGCGGCAACGGCAACGGAACAGGTCTCTCCAACGTATTCGGATGCGGCAACGGCGACGACTGCGGCTGTGGCGGCAACGGTGGCTGCAACAACAGTTGTATCTGGTTAATTCTCATCCTCTTATTCTGCGGAGGCGGATGCGGCTTCTAATCGGAAGCCGTCACAAAAGCAGGGGTGCCATGCTAACACCCCTGCTTAATTAAATTATACTTATTCAATTTTAATCGACTTCTCCATCAACTCAAAAAAGCTCCTCAACCGAAGCACATACTGGGAAAATGCACAGCCTGATTTTATCATCGTTGTGCCGTAAATAATATTCCCATTCCCCACTCATATCTTCCCCCATCACGCATATAATTTAATGATAACGGATTTGAATACAGCAAAGGACAGCATCATGCCTCCAAAGCCACCGCGTCAGACAATCATCCTAACTGAATTTGATGAGCGAACCATCGGAAGGAGTACCCAGCTTCTTAAGGCACTTATTCCGTTTTTGGAGCCTTCCCAGCAGAGAATGTTCGGTCTGATGGTGCGCATAATAGAGTTTAATATGACACTCGACTTTTTTAATCATAACCGAATTCCCGCATGTGCCTTTAAGCCGTGCTGCGGCAGCGACATGCTCTCGGAACTCAAAAGCTACTGCTCTCCGGAGGAACAAAAACAGCTTGATATGATGATAGGCATGATTAAGGCGCAGAAGCTTCAGGCGGCACTCGCCTCGGGTAATTGCTGTGCTCCTCCGACGCCTCCACCGCCCGAAGATAAGCCATCTCACAAGCCTCAACCGTGCGATGGCAAAATATGTGGCAACAAGCCCTGTGGCTGTAAGCCGGAAGATAAGCCAAATCCCGGTGGTGGAAAACCGGATAAGTGTCCGCCTAAGAAGCCGCCCTGCCCGCCGCCTCCGCCATCACCGATAGACCTGCTTTCAGGAGTCCTGTCACCGGAACAGCTCGCAATGTGCCGCAAATTCGAGGATTTACTGTAATCTGCTGCCGAATCAATTAATGTACACATGAAGCGGGGGATTGCTTATTCTGCGTTCAAAACCTAAATTTCAACCATAACTGTTATGTTTTATATTATTAATTAGGCATTTGCGAAACGCAATTTTGACGATATACAGTTGTGCAAATTTAACAAATTCGCAAGCAGGTACTATGAAGCCGCCGGTACTTAGGCAGTGTATTTCACTGCGTTATGTACCGTTGCGTGATTCATGTAGCGAAAGCGTACCTGTGGTGAATTGTTAAATTTGTACAACGTCCGTTTTCAATTATATAGTTTCGCAATTGCCTGATATGTTTTATTATGAAAGGAGAATCCACATGGACACATCACACATCACTGAGGGTCTTGACCCGAGAAAAGCCGCACTCATAAACAATTTTGCAAACATAGCCAAAGGCAAAGGCTCCGACGAGATGCTGCCGCTTCTGCTGGCTGTATCTAACAAAGCAAAAAAAGAAGGCATCAGTTTCACTCAGGATGAAACCAATGCCATGATAAACATATTAAAAAATGATATGACCGCCGAACAACAGAGCAGGCTTGACCTCTTTATGCAGATGCTGAAAAATGCATAGATTTACTTGCTCTCCTCGTTCTTACCGGGTCTTTTAAGCTCCTTGATTGTGCTCTTAAAGTTTTCGAACATCTCAGAATATTTTGTGGATTTTGCTGAAGGGTTACGGTCAAGGAGACTCTTTATACGTCTGAACTCTCCCTTCTCAAGTCCGGTAAGTCTGCTGCTAATCTTATCCTTGAAATTCTCCATGTCATTGTCAATAACTGCCGCAATCACATCCATACGCTTCTGTGCTCGCTGCACACTCTCCATCTCGGAAATGTGCTTTAAGATTTCCTTTAAGTCGAGAGCATCTCTGATTGACACGCCAAGGTCCATACTTCCGAACATGACAAGTATTACCGTAAGCACCTCCGTTGCTGTCTCTGAAAGGCTGAGAACAATATGTTCAATCGGATTGTGAATGAACTTAATCATAAGTATGGAGAAAAATCCCCATACTATTGAAGTCGGCAGGCTTATATAGCCCTTAATGTTAGTAGGGATATTGGTGTAGTCCCAATATCTGACATGGAATATTGCTTCCATCGTACAGCCTGTCACAAGCTCAAGAACCGAAGCTCCAAGCATGCCGCAGATAAAGACAAGCCATAGGTTATCCTTAACCGGAAGTGTGGCAAACAATATCGCCATAGCTCCGAAACCATATATCGGTATGAGAGGTCCATGAAGAAATCCACGGTTTACGAATTTGTGTGTTCTTATTGATACATAACCTGTCTCCCATATCCATCCTAAGAAACAGTACACGAAAAAGAACATGATTATCTGTAAAAATGAATACTGTGTCATTAAATCCTCATTTCCGAGCGTCCCTTCGCCCTCAATTAATACTCCTCCGCAATGTCGATTTCTTCCTGCTCCGCCTCAATCGTCATAGGGCTGAGAGGAGTATGGCGAAGGTATACAAGCCAGTAACCGACACCGACGATTCCTGCACCACCCACTATATTTCCGAGAGTTACAGGTAAAAGATTCTTAAGTAAAAACGTTCCGAAGTTAAGCCCTGCCGCCGCCACTCCATACTCGCTTGCGGCTGCTATTCCGGCAATTCCAAAATAAATGTCAGCAATGCTGTGCTCAAAACCGCAGAGGACAAAGAGCATAACAGGCCAGAAACTCATGATGAGCTTTCCCGAAACCCTCTTTGCGGCAAATGCCGCCCACACTGCAATACACACAAGAATATTGCAGAGGATACCTCTCATAAATGCTTCAAGGAAGGTCTGATTCACTCTCGACAATGCCGCCGCAACCATCTTCTCGGCAAGCAGACCTCCATAGAGGTCAGGCAGATGTGCATACACCACCATAATCGCTACAAATCCGGCTCCGAGAAAATTTCCAAGGAATACAAAGAACCAGTTTTTAAGCATTCCCACAACACCTGTCTTTTTCTGAAGCACACTTATTATGATCAGATTATTTCCGGTGAACAGCTCACTTCCCGCCACAAGCACCATAGCCATTCCGGCAGGAAAGACACATGCACTGACAAGTCTGGCTACGGACGCTGACGTTATTGTAGCAGATGCGGTCGTCGACGCAATTCCGGCAAAACCAATGAACATTCCGGCAAAAAATCCAAGTATAAGCATCTTCCATGCCGACAGCTTAACCTTGTGTATTCCTATCTCGACAAAATTTCTTGCAATCTCAAGCGGTGAATGCATACCGAACCTCCTCATACCAAATTCAATTTAAAGCTACTTACATACGATATTTACAATCTTGCCCGGAACATAGATTTCCTTGACAATATTTGGTGTAAGCTTCTCCTTAACCGCATCCTTGGCTGCTGCAAGAACGGTGTCCTTGTCCGCATCCTTTGAAATCTTGACAACACCCTTGGTCTTACCGTTAATCTGAACCGCTATCTCTACGGCATCCTCAACTGTGAGTTCCTCGATGTACTCAGGCCATGCCTCATAAGCTATCGTGCTGCCGTGTCCGAGACTTGCCCATATTTCCTCGCCGACATGAGGACAGATACATGAAAGCATCTTTATGAAGCCCTCTGCGTACTCCTTCGGACATGTTCCTGTCTTGTAGAGCTGGTTTACGAATATCATCATCTGGCTGATTGCTGTATTGAATGCAAGGTTCTCAAAATCATTTGTAACCTTCTTTACAGTCTGATGGTAGAGCATTGTGAGCTCATCCTTATCGGCATCTGAGACATTCTCAGGATTCGTGAAGAAATTCCACACTCTCACGATGAATCTCTTAGCTCCCTCAACCCCTGTTGAGCTCCATGGCTTTGAAGCCTCAAGAGGTCCCATGAACATCTCGTAAAGTCTTAATGTATCTGCACCATAATCTCTTACGATATCGCTTGGATTGACAACGAACTCAGGGAAACGCTTACCCATCTTGATTCCGTTAGAGCCGAGAATCATTCCCTGATGTACAAGCTTCTTGAACGGTTCCTTCACAGGAGAAAGGCCCTTGTCATAGAGGAAACGGTTCCAGATTCTTGAATACATGAGGTGTCCTACGGCATGCTCAGGTCCTCCGATATATAAGTCAACCGGCATCCAGTGCTTTAAGAGCTCCTGATTTGCGAACTCCTTGTCATTGTCCGGGTCGATATATCTCATATAATACCAGCTTGAACCTGCGCTTCCAGGCATTGTTGAGGTTTCTCTCTTGCCCTTTAAACCGTTGTGGTTGTACTGCTTCCACTCTGTTGCATTCTCAAGAGGTGCCTGGCCGTTCTTTCCCTTATAATCCTCAAGCTCAGGAAGCACAAGCGGAAGCTCGTCATCTGCAAGCACATGGATTGAACCGTCCTCAAGATATACGATAGGTACAGGCTCGCCCCAGTATCTCTGTCTTGCGAATATCCACTCACGGAAGTGATAATTTACCTTTCTTCTGGCAATTCCCATTCCAACAAGCTTATCCGTGATTGCCTTCTTGGCTTCCTCAACTGTAAGACCCGTGAATTCCTCGGAATTGATGAGCTTACAGCCTTTTCCGAGATAATCGCCCTTCTCAAAAGCATGCTCGCTCACATCAGCGCCGTCGATTACCTGAATCATAGGAATGTTGTGTGCTATGGCATACTCAAAGTCTCTCTGGTCGTGTGTCGGAACAGCCATTACCGCACCTGTTCCGTAGCTTGCAAGTACGAAGTCTCCGATAAATACCGGAACCTCCTTGCCGTTAACAGGATTGACGGCATATATTCCCTTGAGCATACAGCCTGACTTGGTCTTATTAAGCTCGGTACGATCCATATCGTTTTTCTTGAGTGTCTCGGCAATATATGCCTCAACCTCTTCCTTATTCTCAATTCTAGGCATGAGTTCCTTTACAAGCTGTCCGTCCGGCGCGAGAACCATGAATGTGATACCGTAGATTGTCTCTATACATGTTGTATAGATTGAGAACTCTCCTCCTCCGACAATCTTAAAATCAACCTCAACACCCTCTGATTTTCCAATCCAATGTCTCTGCATATCCTTGGTCGATTCAGGCCAGTCAATCTCATCAAGTCCCTCAAGAAGCTTCTCCGCAAATGCAGGCTGGTCGATAACCCACTGCTTCATATTCTTTCTTATTACAGGATATCCGCCTCTCTCAGACTTACCGTCGATAACCTCATCGTTCGAGAGAACCGTTCCAAGCTCCTCGCACCAGTTGACAGGCATATCAACAAGCTTAGCATATCCTGCAAGATAGAGCTGCTTGAAAATCCACTGTGTCCACTTGTAAAACTTAGGGTCACTTGTAGCGAGCATCTTAGTCCAGTCATAGTCAAAACCAAGCTCCTTTAGCTGCTTGGAAAATGTCTCTATATTGCTCTCCGTAAATCCGTTAGGATGATGTCCCGTTGAAACGGCATACTGCTCTGCCGGGAGTCCGAAGGAGTCATAGCCCATAGGATGAAGCACATTGTAGCCCTGCATTCTCTTCATTCTTGACATAATATCGGTAGCCGTATAGCCCTCAGGATGTCCCGCATGAAGACCTACTCCCGACGGGTATGGAAACATATCAAGTACATAGTACTTAGGCTTGGAAAAATCCCACACATCTGTCTTGAATGTCTGATGCTCCTCCCAGTACTTCTGCCATTTCTTCTCAATTGATTTGTGATTGTAAGCTTCCTGCTGCATTTTTCTGACCTCCAAAATAAATAAGCCCCGTCATCTCGGTTAGAGACGAAAGGGCTTGTGTTCCGCTTGCTTGTGCCGAAACTGTATTTCCGACTCACATATCGATATGATATATTTTTTCTGTTGTTTTGTCAAATAGAAATTATATCTCAAAATCAAGACATGTTCTGACTGCCGTATATGGTCTTACCCTGCCGTCTGCAACAGCCACATGTGCCGGGTTAATGGCATATCCCTTAAGTGCCTCCTCGTCGGTGAACGTCGAGTCGAGCATAACATCCGCATTAGAGCTTGCAAGACCGTTCGTATGTACATGAATTTCCACAAGTCCCGGAATTTTACCTGCAAGACCCTCAAGACCTTCCTTTATTCCCGCCTTGACCTGTTCCTTCTCATTCTCATCAAGCTCTTTGAGCTTCCATAATATTACATGCTTTACCATGATATCCTCCATTATGATAATATTATTTAATCTTATATTTTTTCTATGCTCTAATGTTAAAGCTTCCGCTGTACAATGAGCTTGAACTTCCGCCGGCATTGTAAGAGCTTGAATAGCTCTCAAGATTCGCCCGGGCATTGCTTCCTATCTTCGTCGTGATAAGTGCAAGCTGTACCATAAAGTCAGAATCTCCGCCTATAATACTCTTAAACGTATCATAGGAAACCTTTGAAAGCTTGTCCTCACTGACGCTTAAGCTTCCATCACTGTTAATGCTGATTCCAAGCTTAGAAAGCTCCTCCTCATTGTCTGCCGCTGCCTCCTTAAGTGCAGCCACATAGAGCTTCTCAAGTGCGCCCGCTCCGCTCTTTGATGCCGTAAGAAGGCTGTTGCAGGCTTCGACAAGAGCCTTTGTCTCACTGCACAGCTCCTCCGTGCTTCCCGACTCGGCCGCCCTCGCAAATATGCTGTCACCCGCTCCTGAAGTGAGCTTGTCAAGCTCATCCATAAGCCTGTCCGCCGCTTCCTTCTGCTGCTCATATTTCTTAACATTCGTCGAATCAGTCTTAGTCTCCTTGTCGGGCTTAAGTGCATCAAGAAGTGAGCTGCTGTTCTCATTCATATAGTCAAGTATACTCTTACGGCTTGAAGTAATTCCTGCCTTCTGTTCAACTGCCGCCATCATCTGAGCTGTTATTCTCATAATAAATCTCCCTTTCTGATAATCTGTATCTGTTTAAATCACATTATATATCGGAAGCTGAAGCTTATTAATGAATAAAATCATTTCCTTTTTTTGGAGATACCATCCCAATCATGACAAAAGGCTTGCCCTTATCATCATTTATTACCGTTCCCCTGCAGCTTATCCACACAGGCTCCCCGTTTCTGTTCATCCATCGGTAGTCCATGTTATGAACCTGCTTTTTTCCCTCGGCGATGAGCTGCAAATCATCGTGGAGCATCTTCCTGTCTGCCGGATATATGATTGCCTCCATGTCGGAAGTCTTATTCATCGGCTTTCCCTTTTCCCTGATTGCAAAATCCCTGTCAATGCCGCCGAAGAACCAGTTCTCATCCCTTGCAATATCCCAAAGATACAGATACGAGTCAGTCGACTTACTTAAAATGCTTAACACATTGAGATAATTTTTTATTCTCTCCTGTGAATATACCGGAAATTCTTTCTTCATTCTGTATTTCACATCATACATCATCTCATCACTACGATTAAAGAGATGTTCCATGCTCTCCTCAGAGCTTTCACGAACCGCATAACCACAGGCGATTGACAAAGGCATAACTCTATGTGTATTTTTTATATTTACAAGCTCTTCCAGCTTTCCCAATGCGGCAAAAATCTCCTCCCGGTCTGCATCGGCAATCAGCACACAGAACTCATCCCCGCCTATTCTGTAACATTTACCAAGATTTTTAAATGCGTTAAACATACACTCCGCTGCATCTGAAATAATCTTGTCGCCTTCAAGGTGCCCGTACCTGTCATTGCAGAGCTTTAAATTGTTCACATCCGCCACGACACACGCCGCCCTCTCATTTCCGGCGTAAGACAGGAGCTCTTTCGTGAAAGCCGCTCTGTTCTCAAGACCTGTGAGTGAATCCAGGTACGCTATCTTCTCAAGCTCCCGACGGTATCTCTGCTCAAGCGCAACAATGTCATCTATGTGATGAAACGCCACAATCACGTTTCCATCAAAATTATCTTCATTAATACACACAACCTGTGCCTCAAAATAATGCTGTCCCGCCTTGTTCGGAATGCTCTCGTAGCGGTATACAACCCGTCTCCCGTCTGCAAGTGCCTTTAAAAGATTTTCACGTCCCAATATATTAATAAACTCCTTCTTAAACGATGCCGCAACATATCTGTCGCAGTAGCCCGTTATAACCTCGGTATAGTTTACTTTTATGTTGGTCTGCATGTTGGCCATGCCCGAAACATTCGCCGCCGTATCAATCTTGAGCGGCTGTACAATATCGTTCACAAGGTCGACATAATTCACCGTTGTATAATCTCTGCAAAGAACCTCAAAAAACTGATTTTCTATATTCATCCTTATCACCCCGCATCCGTATGTTATCTTTCCTATATTTTATCACGGTCAGTACGAATTTACCATATCAATGACAGTTTAATTCGCTGTTTATTCACTACTGAGATTCAGGTGTCAAAACATCCTGAATCCTACTGAAAATTATATGTAATGTGACAAATTCTTCTCTTTTCTATTTTTTTCATACATAATATAATAGATGATATCAGGGTCAAAAGGTCAGATGTCCGATGCAAGCTTGCTTGCGTGAGGATTTTTGACATTATGACCTCAACATCATAGATTTCAGTAAGACAGTTATGTTTTGTTAAAATTATCAATGGGAAAGCAGGTAAATTTTTATGACAATGGCAGAAGCGATAATCGCAGGAAATCTTGAAGCCGTAAGACAGCTTCAGATTGAAAATCCGTCCTGCATAGACGAACGTGAAGGCGGCATTACACTTCCGAATCTGGCAGCCTCCACGGGCAATCTTGATATTTTTAAATATATAGTTGAATATTCAAGAGCAAGCTTTAACGAGACTGACGAAGACAACCGAACAGCCCTTTTCTACGCTGTGCCGACAGATAATGTAGAACTTGTAAAATATATCGTCGAGAGACTTGGCATGTCCGGCTTATCGGGCGACAAAAATCTTGTGACTCCCTACGACATTGCAATTGAGAGTGGTGCCGTCAATGTTACCGCATATTTTAAGGAGAAATACGGTGATATCAATGACATGTACAGAAACCCGATACGCACCGGAATGCATCCTGACCCATCAATAGTATGTGTCGGCGATGACTTTTACATGGTCAATTCGTCCTTCATATATTTTCCTTGTATTCCGATATCACACTCTAAAGACCTGATACATTGGGAAGTTATCGGTCACGCCATAACCAACCCCGAATGGGCATACATAAATGAGCTTGAAGGAGGACGCGGATACTGGGCTCCCGACATTTCGTACTATGAAGGAAGATTCTACATCACAGCCACATACAGGCTCAATGACACCGGAACCGTGTACAGAAGACAGATGGTCGTATCCTCTGATAAGCCGGAGGGTCCTTACTGCAAGCCTTCCTTCATAAATGAGGATGGTATTGACCCTTCAATATTCACCGACGATGACGGCAGGCGCTATATGCTCCTGAACCGTGGTGCAAGAATATTTGAGATAAGCACTGACGGAAAAAAGCAGTTAAGTCCTGCCACCCTTCTCTACTACGGCAGCCAGAAACGTGCTCCCGAGGGCTCACATCTCATAAAAAAGGACGGCTGGTACTATCTTTTTCAGGCAGAAGGCGGAACAGGTGAAGGGCACCGCATAACAGTGGCTCGAAGCAGAAATCTTTTCGGCGTGTATGAGCCATGTCCTTTTAACCCGATAATGCGTCAGAACAATCCTAAGGCAGGCATACAGCGCTGTGGACACGGCAAGCCGGTGCTCACTCCCAACGGCGAGTGGTATATTCCGTATCTCTGCGGCAGACAGGTTGACGGTAAATACAGCCTTCTCGGACGTGAAACGGCACTTGACAAAATCACATGGACATCGGACGGCTGGCCTATGGTCAACAATCTTGAAGGACCAAGTACTCTTGCCAAAAAGCCTGACCTCCCGGACCACCCTTTTGAAAATACAGAGGACTGCGTTGCCACCTTCAATGACAGTCTGCCGCGCTCATGGTCATGGGTCCGTGTACCTGAGAGGGCTTCATACCGCCTTGAAAACGGCTCTCTTCTGCTTCGTGCAGGCCGCATGCCGCTCTCGACAATGTACTCAAGAAACATTCTTGTAAGACCGCAGGAATCCTTCCGATTCACAATCACGGCTTCCATGAGACTTGACAGTGAAGTGTTGATGATTGACGGCGGTGAGGCAGGTATTACATGCTATTATGATGAGAACACCTATCTCACTTTCAATGTTGTGAATAATTCCGGACATCTGCTGCTTAACGTATGTGAGCATATTGATAATATCACCACAAAAGCAGCATGTATCAAGCTCACGGATAAGTCCCACTCAAGCATCATATTCCGTGTAGATACCGATTATCTCAAAAGAAGCTTTTCATATTCTCTCTCAGACGACAATGTCTCACCGAAAGGCTTCACTCAACTGTGCTCACTTGATAACGTATACTACCTGTGTGATGAGGGCTTGAAAAAGGGCAAGCGCTTCACCGGTGCAATGCATGGCATGTATGCCTGCCTTCCCTCATGTAAGACACAGCACGCCGACACGGAATCTTCTGCAACGCTCCCGCCGAATGATGTTCCCGTATATGCACGTTTTGAGAGCTATAAATGTACTATGTAAATTTCATTAAAATTAAACCCGCTGAAAAATCAGCGGGTTCGTCTCCTCTCGGATTTACATTATTACAGGCAATTGCGAAACGCAATTTTGACGATAAACAGTTGTTCAAATTAACAAATTCGCAAGCAGGTACTATGAAGCCGCCGGTACTTAAGCAATGTATTTTACTGCGTTATGTACCGTTGCGTGATTCATGTAGCGAAAGCGTGCCTGTGGCGAATTGTTAAATTTGTACAACGTACGCTTTCAAATATATAGTTTCGCAATTGTCTATTACATTATTAAAGCTCAATTGCGTTTTTCTTTAAGAGTTCTCTTGCCGACTCAACCGAATCCACACCCGTCTTATTTTTAATCGGTGCGAACTCCTTCTCTCTTAGCACCTCAAACGGCAGACAGCTGTCAAGCATCTGTATCATGTCAAGTATGAACTGCTCATACTTATATCCGTTCGGTTCGTCCGGCTTCACGGACTCACCTTTCTCATTTATATATGGAATTTTCTTCGCTGACTTGTGGTACGGAAGCTTTCTTTCAAGCAGTCCCAAAAGCCGGTCAACCTTGAACAGATAATTGAGAATGACTCCGAAATTATATGCATACTCTCCGTTTTCATCTTTTTGCGTGAGCATGTCATCCGTGAGTTCAATGTACTCAACAATCGACGGTCTGCCATCCTCAGTACACATAACTCCGACCTTCTCATCAGGACTTACCTTTCTTATAACCTTAGAGCCGACGGAATACCCTCCTTCGAGCACAGCACCGATGAATACCGGGTCAGCAATGCTCTGCAGCACATTATCCACCGCAAACACGTTAAGCCACTCAATCCCACGCTTTTCAATCAGCTCCATAAGTCCGCTCTTCTTCATAGAGAGAAACCAGCCGCCATTACCGTTAGGCGATGTCGCTATGCAGTCCTTCGCCTCCATGTATACCTTTCCGCCATAATCGGCAGCAGGTGCCATATCCTGCATAAAAAATGCGATATACTCGCTGTCATAGCCGAAGTAGTCATGCTCCCTGAAAAAGTTGACCGTGGCATCGTGATTCTTCTCGCTGGTCATAACAAACAACTGTATATAATTTCCTGACTTTGATACAACCTTCATAAGGTTCTCGATAACTCTCTGAAAAATATAGACATGCCTGCTTATTCCAATATCGTACATTCCCTTCGGTGCATCGGAGCCGAGTCTTGTTCCCATTCCTCCGGCTAAAAGGACGGCACCAACCTTTCCCGCTCTCACAGCCTCAATTCCGATTCTCCCAAAATGCTCCCGTCCCATCTCAATCTCCGGCAGCGTCATTGCCTTGATTGGTGCTATTTTTCCGCGCTTTCCGCCCTCTGCCGCCTGCTCTATAACCGTAAAATCCGTTCTCTCTATCTGCGATAGAAGTTCTTTTTTCCCATCCTCGTTAAGCTCCTCATAGAACCTAAGCACATGCTCCTGATTAAATGTCTTTAATTTTTCAACTGCCTCGTTATAATTCATTGTCATTCTCCGTTTCAGATTTAAATATCACTGTTATTCTAGTTCCTATATCCGGTCTGGTCAAGACATTAAAATATCCGTTATGTCTGTCGACAATCCACTTTGCAATCGAAAGTCCAAGCCCCGTGCCGCCGCTCTTATGCCCTCTTGCCTCGTCCGAACGGTAAAAACGCTCAAAAATATGGCTGACATCAGCCTCTTTCATCCCTATTCCGTTGTCCTGAACGCTGAAATATACACCATCCTCCCTTTTTCCGGTTCTTATGGTTATCGTATCGCCATTCTGTGTGTATTTTGCGGCATTGTCAATCAATATCCTCGCACACTGCTTTATCATTGATATGTCACCACGCATCCGCACACTTTCCCCGAAGAACTCATAGACATGCTCTGAATCAATCATCTTCGATTCTTCATACACTTCATTCATAAGCTCATCAAGCTTAATCTCTTCCATCTTAAGATTATTTCTCCCGCTGTCGCCTCTTGCGAGAAAAAGCAGCTGCTCAACAAGCTTCTGCATATGTTCCGATTCGTTTTTTATGGCGTCTATCGATTCCTCAAGTATACCTTCATCCTCTTTTCCCCAACGGTCAAGCATATCCGCATAACCTCTTATGACCGCAATAGGTGTGCGAAGCTCATGTGATGCATCCGAGACAAATCGCGACTGCTGCCTGTATGTATCCCTCATACGTTCAAGCAGGTGATTCAGTGCCGTCTCAATTCCCTGCAGCTCCTTGTTGTTGGTACTTATCTTTGCATCCGGCGACGTAGCATTAACATTCTCTATTGCATCTTCAAGACTCTTAAAATACTGTTCGTTGTAAGCCATGTCAGTGAGCTGTTCTGTCTTTCTTGCCATCTCCCTTATCGGTCTTAATCTGTCATTAATGCTGTTTTTCATATTGGCTGACATCACAAGCACCGAAAAGAACTGCACCAAAAGAATCACAACGCCGATTATGAACACCACTCTTGCTTCATTCAGCGTGATATTCACCGTATATTCCTGTCCTTGCGTTCCTGTCATGTTATAGGACAGGAAATCACTTCCTATGTTCCACTCTATATTTCTCTGTGTCTTTATGTCAAACTCACCCATTGCTGACTTTTCCGCGATAAAAAGACTCACCACAGCAGCAATAATGCAGATAAGCACATCCATTTTCAGGATGTGCCATACATACTTACCTACAAATGTTCTGTTGATACGTCTTACGATTGATTCCTCACTGCTCTTCTTTGATGACATATCCAACTCCTCTTACCGTCGAAATAAGCTTGATACCAAAGGCATCATCTATCTTCGTGCGAATATAACGCACATATACATCTATAACATTAGTCTCCCCTGCATAGTCATATCCGCATACCTTCTCGAGCAATGTATCCCTGCTAAGCACAATATTCTTATTCTCAAGCATATATTCAAGCAGTGAAAATTCTCTGTGTGTCAGTTCAACAAGCTTTCCGCCAACCTTGACCTCATGCCTTGCCTTGTCAAGACTGACGCTCCCGCATGAAAGCACATCCAAGCTGATATGTGACGCCGATATTTCCGTTGATTTTTTGAGTGCAACTCTTATCCTTGCCAAAAGCTCCTCTATGGCAAACGGCTTGGTGATGTAATCATCAGCCCCCATATCAAGACCCGATACCTTATCCATGACCGCATCCCTCGCCGTCACCATTATTACAGGCATGCTGCTCGTCCTTCTGAGCCTCCTTAACAGTTCCATCCCGTTAAGCTCCGGCAGCATCACATCCAGAAGCATGAGGTCATACTTACCGCTCTCAGCCATTGAAAGACCTGTTCTCCCGTCAGCAGCCTTTCCGACCTCATAGCCTTCATGCTTAAGCTCCAGCTCAACGAATCTCGCAATCTTCTCTTCATCCTCAACAATCAATATCGCTGCCATATCTATCTTAGTCCTTGAACTCCTTCTTTATGTTCTCAGTCACATCTGATGCCTTGTTCATTGCGTTGTTAAACACATCATCCGTCTTAAACAACGGTCCTGAAAAGCTGTATCTGAATGAGAAGAACAATCCCACAATCAGAAGTGGTATGCATACCCAGAACGCAAAGATGAGAAGCAAAACACATACCGTGAGCGGCATCTTCATTATATCCTCATCATTTCTTCTCACATCAAGGAAATTCTCATTTCCTATCTTGATAACCTTTCCAATCCACTTAAAAAATCTTCCCATCAGGTCGCCGAAGGTAACTCTCTTACTTTTATGTTCCTCCTCATCAGTGTAATCTGTCCGCACACTGCCCGTATTGCCGGTAGTAGTATAATCCGTATAGTGTGGTGCTGCTGTCTTTCCTAACTTTTCCAAATATACAACCGCATCAAGCATATCAAAATCACATGCATTAAGTGCCGCCTTGGCATCCTCAAGACTTACCCCTGTTCTCTGTGAGAGCTTCATCGCCCTGTCGAATTTTTCTTCACTGCTAAGTTCCATAATTATTTTCCTCCGTTTTCATTTTTATTATAGCTTTATGGATTGCTTCTTTACAAGTGTTATCTTATCGGAATTACATATTTACCGCTTTATCTGTCTCCGATATGGTATCTCTTGTTGATGGTTACAATATAAACCTGGAAAATTAAAGGAAAAGAGGAGAAAGATTAAAATCCGATTAAAGAATAATTTATTTCATCTATATTTATTATCCTTTAAATACGCTTAATTGCCATGAAAGTAGAGTTTAGATGAAGTCCGTAAAATAGCTGAAAATATATAAAAACGTCGTACCTTTGTCGTATTCATGTGAATTCAGGACACTTTCCTAAATTTCTAAAATATATTTAGTTTCGATAGATTCTGTATTGCCTCCTTCTTCTTAATTTCGTTTATTTCTGTATAGATATCCAACGTCGTCTGTACGTTGCGATGTCCCATAATGGATTGTATCAGCTTTACATTCGATTCGTTTTCACACAATCTCGAACAGAACGTATGCCTCAGATTATGAGCCGTGATATGCGGCAGCAACAACGGTTCTCTGTTCTCCGCCACTGCTTCATCCATTTCCCATTCATTGTAATCTGTGCAGGCTTCTTTAATGGCCTTATTAACTGCTCCCGGACTATATAGTCTACCCTGAAGGTTCATAAATACAAATCCCTTCATACCGTCTACAACAATGTCACAAAAGCCATCCTCCTGCTGGTACTTGTATTCCTCACTTAAAACCTTGTATACCGATTCCATCATCGGAATAAATCTCGTTCCGGCACCGGTCTTTGGAGTAACTATTCCAAAACCCGTTTTCTTCTGTCTGCCATAATATTTCATGGCATGGTTAATGCTGATCAGACGTCTGTCAAAGTCTATATCAGCCCATGTAAGACCTATTGCCTCGCCTACCCGGCATCCGGTGCCAAGAAGAAATTTTATTATCACGGAACTGCAACAGTAATCCATATTGCTATCCAACCAGCTTATAAAAGCAACCTGCTGTTCAGGAGTGAGTGCATGTCTTTTGGTCGAACGCTGTGCATCTGTATAAGCGACATCAGCCATGATGTCATCGCACGGATTATACCTTATAATCTTGTCCTTTATAGCGAATTTGAACGTCTGATGGAGTATCGCATGGACAACTTCAACTGAAGATATTTTTAATTTGCGCTCATTTAAGAGGTATTGATAGTATTGCAGCAAATCTGAATAAACAATATCCTCCAACCGCTTACGGCTTATAAGACAGCCTCGGACGTAAAGATTATACATATAAATATATTGTTTTTTCGTATCCTCTTTAATCCCCGCCTTGAAGGCAATGTATCTGTCAAACATCATGTCAAGTGTATGTACACCTGACAGATTAAGCCCATCCAACTGCGCCTTTATGAGCAGCTTCTCACGCTCGCGAAGCTTTGCAATATCCTTATTGTATATGCTGTGCCTTTTTCCATCTGCACCTGTGTATGTATACACATACATCAAATCACGGCTTCGCTGCGTCTCGCCCTTTCTCAGGACTCGTCCTTTATTATCTTTTCTTGATGCAGCCATATTATCCTTCCCTCAGGAAAGAGTAATCGTACTAGCTTTTACCGCGGGCAGGATCATCCATCTCATATTGTAGTAAAAGACCTCTCCGCAGTACGCCTGCTATGGTCATGTCGTGAGCAGAAGCATACTCTTTGAGCCTTAATGCTTCTTCTTCAGTCAACATCAATTTTGCTCTGACATTTTTGGGATTGTCAGTCTTAGGTCTGCCCATCTTTGCCATTTCATACACCTCCGTTCACTACATGATAATAATACTTTATTGTACCCTTGAAAGTCAAGTTCTTTTTTATAATTTACGAAACTTTTTCCTGACCGTTATTTATTTTAATCCTCAACTCTGAAAGTCTCAAGATACTTGTCAAAAGTGTCTAAATCAACTAATACGATTCTACCAATCTTGAGCTTTGCATGTGCGTCTGCAGCGAGCTGCTGGAACTTGTTTTTACCCATGCTGTACATGGCAGCTCCTTCATCGTACCTCACAAGTCTTTTCTTGCTTACATTTTTTGTTGCAGGTAACCTCTGCATTTTTACATTTCCTCCTTATAATTTTTCAATAATAAATGCTGTTCCTGTAATAATCATTCTTAATCTCATATAATTTCCGCCGTTGTGTTTTTCATAATGTAAAATCTCCCTTCCGGATTAAATTTCCGGTGCCGCGAGCTCGTCGATAAGCTGCAGCTCCTGCGCTTTAAGTTCATTGCCTATCGCATTAATGTTTTCATCTGCACTGCCTGAGCGGTATTCAGCGGATATTTCTTCGAGTGATGTAATATCGCCTCTTGAATCGGTAAGTTTCTGATAATTTTCACCAAGCCTGTCCGTTAACACAAAACCGTTAGCCTGAAGTTCATCTCTAAAAAGCTCTAATGTGTAATCGTGTATTGATTTAGTTTCGGAGCGTTGCGCTATCCATTCGGTCAGTTCATGAATCTCTCCAATATCGGCTACGTCCATTCTTCTAAGAGCTGTTACCAGCCATGGACACTCCTCACTTAACTCGCCGACTGTTTTTAATACTTCATAATTATCCAATATATTTTTTGAACAATATATTGAGCCCTGCCTGTGCTCAAAACCTTTTTGCCGACAAAAGAACTCGAACAATTCATTGTATGCTTTGGTATATGATTTTTCACCGAATATATCCTTTAACTTCTTCGTATCTAAGTCAAAAGTAAATTCTTTTCTCGCCTTACTCATAATACACGATTCTCTTTTTACTTCGAGCAGCAAAATCTTCTGCATTACCATATTCATCGTAAAACTTCCATACATCTACCGATTTCAGGAAAATCTTCCAATCATTCAGTTTGTCGAACACCATACCAAAATGTGCATAATCGTCCTTGTCGTTATTACCGATATAAAAGTCTCCTTCTTTTTTGGTAAATCCGCAATCGGCAAATATCATATCAATAATAGCCCTGAGATTATCAAGTGCCTGTTGGTCGCTCTTATTCGTAACCGGCTTATAACGTATTTCCATCTTCATAACTGACAGCTTTTTTTCTTTATATCTTGACTTATCCGTAGCATCCAACGCCAAAAGTCCAATATCTTTCTTACTTTTTGTACCAAAATCGTCTATGTTACCATCTTCGTCATAGAAAAGCCATGTATCAATACAGCTTAACACATCCATTCTCTTCATCATGTCAATAGCAAACCTGCCAAATGCGATATAATCCTTTCCGTCATTGTTCCCGATATACATATCATTTTCTTTTTTATTTATCCCAACAGTACAAAATGCTTCATCAATAATCCTCTTTACAGCATCAATTTTTTTCTGTTCTTCCTCATCAACGGCTTTTTTATAACTTATCTCCATCTTCATAACCGACTCTGCCATATCCTACCTCCCGTTCTTGTCCTCAGCGTCAACCTTGTGCTGCTGTAAAAAACTCAGCGAGCGTATAGGACTATACTCGTATGAATCTCTAAGCATGTTATATATCCTTTCGAGCCAGTCCGTCACATTATTACCGTTGCTTCCGGGAACCAGCCCCTCCATTGTGAGTTTATACTCTAAAAGATCTATCACATACCCTTTCATATGTGCTCTGTATTTAGGGTTAGCAGCTTCGCAGGCTTTGTATGTGCTCTCCGGCATACCGATATAATCAGCGAACTCTTTAACGTTCATTCCCGTTTTTGCCCTTAGTGCCGTAAGCCTCTCATACGACTCATCATGCTTATCATTAATCACTAAAATCTGATCTGTTGATTCTTTCATATCACTGTCCTCCTTCCCTGTGATTTAATGATAGCATGTACAACTTTAAAACGCTACAAAAATAGTGTCGACATTTTGACAAAATTGTCGACATTTTTGGTATATGCTCATTTGAGTGCCTCCCGAATGTTATCTGCCGTCAGCCTGCCCGGATCATCTGCCACTCCAAGGACATACTGTCCGGCATCGTATGCAAACACCTGATTAACCTGAGACCTGAATGCCAGTATCAGGCTCTTTGACTGCCCCTCAACGGAGACGATTGCCGCGACACATGGATCTTCGGGAGGTATCACATACCATATATCAGGATTAGCTTTTACAATCTTCTCAAGCATGTTATAAGCTTCAAGCTCTGCGAGAGTGCGGCTGTATACTCCGCCATCCGATACCTGAAAAATATGCAGCCTGCCGATTATACGGTATGTATACCCGGCTCGGCTTTTTTTCACATATTGGAATCCTGCAATCATTGTATTACCGTCGGGTTCTATGCCGTATGCCTTGACAAAAGCTTTTACGGCTTTTCTCAATGCTGCGGGATGCACCAGATTTCTGTATGTCTTTCCGTCTGAACCAAGCGTATCTATATAACATTTGGTATACCCGTTCTCCGTCTGTTCGTAAGTATCAGCATAATTAAGATACACAAATCTTACTCCGTCCGCCTCCAGCGACAGCTCACCTATCGGCTTCTGCATCCTCGCTATGCGAACCTGTTTCATCCGCTTATAAACGGATTTAGAAAAGGTATCCCTGTTTCTGATTGTCAGGTTGTGCATTACGGCATCCGTAAATGCATCCACGTTAAGACTTCTTATAAGCTCCGCCATTCCCAGCTTTGGTTCTTTAGGCTCTTTTACATCTCCCTTTTCCGGCGCAGCTCCTTCAATAACCACCTCCCCCTCCTGCAGTTCATCCTCTGTCATTTCCGGCTGTGATCCTTCGCTTTCATCCGGGCTTTTGTCATTAAATGCTTTCGGGTTGAAGCTGCAATAAGCTGTTATCTCATCTGACGAATCATTGTACATATATGCCGTTGTCCTCAGATTGCCTTTATCCTTATATCTGCAGCAATATCTGTCATGATCATAATTGTTATGCTCCGGGTAAAACCGCATATCCTCCGACAGCCTGTAAAACAGATTACTCTCCGGTCTGCATCCGCATCTCAAATATCCGCGCCTGTCTCCCTGCTCCTTGTATAGCTTCTCCTTATCCTCTTTATCAAGATATGCCGGATATATCACCGCTCCACCTTCCATAATCAATTTTGTGTTATACATCTTCCTCCTTTCCGTGAGGTGAACTTAGTTCACCTCACAACTTTTGTATTCAAAGATGAACTAAGTTCACCTCTGCGTAAAGCTACTCACATCTACGGGCATGCTTCTGCCTCCATTGTCTCCGTCTGCATCTGCCGGAGCTCCTGCTTCATAAGCTCATCCCCTATATCGTTGATTATCTTGTCGTCACTTCCGGCTCTGAATTTCTCGGATATATACGAGAGTGTCGTCTCACTGATTCTGCCTTTTTCCTTCTCTTCCAACAGTACTATGTAATTATCCATAAGACTGTCAGTCGGCTGAAAACCATTATTAATCAGCTCCTTCCTGAACTGTTCGCATTGCTCCATCGATGTTTCAAAGCTCTTATAATCTTCAGGCGCGACCTCGCTTTTATCTTTATTTACCTGTCCTTCCACAAACTGATTGATTTGATCAATATTATTGCGGAATACCTCCATAGATTCCTGCAATGCTTCATCAACCTTTTTAATCAATCCCTCTTCATCAATCTCCGGATTGGCTGTCCTGATTTCATCCATGAACTTCCTGTAATGTCCTGCCAGGTGCTCCTTTCTTGACTCTGTCAGTTCAATACCGAAATGAGACTGAAGCAGAATTGATATGCTGTCCGCCTCAAATTCTTCCTGAGCAGTGCTGATATCTCTCACCCCATGCTGCTCAAGAGCATGTCCGATTTCATGTGACAGTGTGCTCAATCTCTGCGTGTCATTTAAAAGTTCATTTACTACAATCCTGTTATCGGTCGGATTATAATAACCACGCAAAGCTATCGAGCTTATATCTTCAAATGATACCTGCACATCCCTTTCGCTGCAGAACTTACAAAGCCCATCCACTATGGCTGCATGCTGCTCCGAGTCGTATCCCATTGAATAAAGCTGAGGATAATTCTCTTTTGGAAAATTTGTCTGGGAAATATCAAATACATTTCCGATCTTATAATGCAGCGTCTGTTTTCCTTCAAGCACTCCCTTTTTATAAAGCTCCTTCTGCTCCTTTGTGGCATCACATAATGACACCACCTGTCCATCCGGCAAAAGTAACGAGGTGCTCATAACTGGCACACGAATCTTTATTCCGCACTGCCCTTTCATGACGGATGCACCCATTTCCTTCCATTTTTCAAATGGCTGTACGTACGTTGCCCCTCGGTTCTGAGTATAAATCAGCTTCACGTTATTAATGGAATATTTATAAAAGCGCGAACCAAACTCAAGAAGCTCTGCTATTTTCTCCGGATTGACTCTATAACTCATACCTATCTCGTGAATCATGTCATGTACAGCCTTCTGATTATCAATCGCCGCCTGTCTCCATTTATCCCTCGTGCCCTGTGATACCGCCATTCCTACACCTCACTTCCGAACTGTCCATATATGAATCTCTGTTCATTCTCCGGCAGACATGATACCGGTTCCGGATCTGCCCCCATATACAATTCTCCGCTCTGTAGTGTCCACTCCTTATCCTCTGTCCGATACAGCTCCCCTGATTCGTCCTCGATGACGGCAAATTTCTCATAATGCCCTATAACCGTTCTGTCCTTTATAACCACTTCTCCGTTTGCCGGTTCAATTTTTAAAATCATTATTCAGCCTCCTATATATTTGCTTCATCCGTTTATAAACGTATTCGAAAAATCATTTCCGTGGGGTGAACTGAGTTCACCTCTGTATTGAATTAATAAATCTTATACTTTAAGATAGTTCTTATATCATCCAGTATGCTGCCCTTAATGTTATAGACAACGTATCTATGCTCACCGCCCCCATTCTTGTATCCCATAACCTTTGTGTCGGTGAAGCTGCTCTCAGCACAGTAAAGCGGCACTGCAAATTCATGATTATACATAAGCGACAGCTCCTTGCTTATTGTTGTTTTTGGCAGGGTTGGATTGACATCATACACAGCATCGTAATAATTCATTAGGGAGCCAAAGTTGATTTCAACCGCATCTACATATCCAAACGTATATACCCTTAATATCCCCCACTTTCCGGCTTTAAACTGTGTTCTATCATCAGAAGACAGTATATATGCCTCCACACGGAAATCATCTCTCAGATATATGTATCCGTCACCGCCTGTCTCTCTGAAGCCTATATCCTCAGCCTGTATCGCCTCACCGGTCTGCAGTGTACCGAAATCATATTGTGATATCTCCACTGTGGCTTCATTTCCAAGCTTGTCCTTTGCAATTATCTGCATGTAAACCTGTTCGATGTACTCTGCACCAGGGAGGCAGTCATACAGATTAAAGCGGCAGATATAGGTGTTACCCTCCAATATAAATTCAAAATCAATGCTGTTTGACGTGTCCGCAGCATCACTTATGCGAAGGGTGAATCCGGCAATACCTGCAATATCATCCTGCGCATCGTCTATTGTCATGACTGCGTATGGTGCTCCGGTAATAACGTCATTGTAAAGGCCGAGGGTGGCGTTGTTCTCAACGTATCCGGCATTTCCTGTCGGTGCGGTGTTGTCAAACGTATAAATGCCGTAGACATGGCACGAATCCACAAGTCCCAAAGCACCGCTGTCACCTGACAGGTTCCCATGGCGGTCCCTAATCTGCTTAACCCACAGATAGTAGTACCCGGATTTATCGCTTCCAAGCCCGTTCAGTGTTGTCGAAAATGAACTGTCCGCAGGTGAGGTAGCATACTCAATCCAGAAATCAGGCGGAGAGGAAAAACTCTCCGAGACCCCATATTCATAGCTGTTGTCCGGCGAAAGCCCGGAACCGCTCTCATGTATGCTGATTGTTATGTCTATATCCTTTACGGCATCATTTGCAACGTCAGGATTCACAGTTCTTGTCGGCGTTACCGTAATCGTCGGTGCTGAAATGTCCTTCCACTGTGCATAGAGCGTAACCACCTGCTTATTGACAGCAGTCAAGTTGGCAACATTGTCTTTATCTGCAAAGCTCTGTCCGCTTCCATCCGGTTCCGTGTTCCAGCCTGCAAAAGTATATCCTTCTCTCCTGAAGGTGCTCTCCGGCAGATTGAGCGGCACATCATACACAGCCGGTACGTCATCCATTGTTCCGGTTGCTTTTGTAGCGCTGTCACCGTCATTTTTATCAAATCTTATCGTGTAGGTTATAGGCAGCCAGCTCTGGTACAATGTCAAATCATTGAGCCCTCTCCACACGGAGTTTTGAGCCGGAACTTCTGCCGGCGTACCGATTTTCACAACGAACATTTTCTTTGATGTGTTGTCAAGGTTATCGGTCGCAATGATATTGTAAAAGTTTACGCCCGATGCACTGAAGCTG
>ERZ826016.280-NODE-280-length-64994-cov-14.100833_pt1 | contig 64994 bp, 59 predicted proteins | sample MGYA00519872_ERZ826016 | MGnify/ENA primary metagenome ERZ826016 (study PRJEB31778, sample SAMEA3449218) | human gut metagenome | biome: human gut; feature: human-associated habitat; material: faeces | place: United Kingdom | collected 2010/2012 ... | reverse complement strand
AAAACAAGAAAAACGCTTCTGGAGTGCTGACCAAAAGCGTTTTGTCTACAGTCTGTAAGCTCTGCTATACACAGAGCTTATTCTCTTACCTTATTTATTTTATTTCTGTTTTCTCAGACTCTTTTGATTCAGTTTCTTTTTTTATGCCCTTGCGTTCTTTTTGCTTCGGTGGAGGCAATTCTATAAAATGATTATCCTTTATTTCCGACAAGAACATATAATCCTTGGTATTGGTTGAAAAGCCTCGCTTTACAAGCTGCTGATTGACAAGCGCTTTTATGCCGGCATAAATAACCGCAAATACAGGAACCCCGATTGCCATACCCAGAATCCCCCAGTAACCACCAAATAATGTGATAGAAAAGATAACCCAGAAGCTGGATAAACCGGTTTTGTTTCCAAGAATCTTCGGTCCTAAAAAATTGCCGTCAAACTGCTGCAGAATCAAAACAAATATAGCAAAATACAATGCCTGTTTTGGATTTACCATTAAAATCAGAACGATACTTGGAATCGCTCCAAGATATGGTCCGAAAAATGGAATAATATTTGTAATTCCTACGATCACACTGATCAGAAGCGGATATGGTAATTGTAATAATGTCATTCCAATGAAGCATATTAAACCAATGATCAGTGAATCTACCAGCTTACCATTAATAAAACCACCAAATGTAGCATTGACAAAACGGATATTGGAAATCAGCTTATTAGCTGTCTCCTCTTCCCAGATTGCATATATGATCTTTTTAGATTGCCCTGCAAAACTCTCTTTGCTGACCAGCAGATACACGGAAATGATCAGTCCAATCAGCAGATTCCACGCTGTCACAAGCAATCCCAGCATACTGGAAAAAATACTGCTCGAAAACCGCGTCAATATTACATTAAGCTGCGGAACCAGCTTGCTATTCAGATAATCTTCCAGTTCATTGGAATACTGGTTGATCAGGGATGTTACTATTCCCGCCAGATCATCATTGTTCTCAAAAAGCTTTTGTATCCAGTCCTGCAGATTTGTTGCATACACAGGAAGCTGCAAAGCAATATTCTGGATACTGACAATAAGCTGCGGGATAATAGATGCACAAAGCAGATAAAGCAGTACAAATACAAATATAACCGTAATCAGAGCAGACAACAAGCGCATCCCCTTCTTTGTCTTTGCACTTTCTGTATTCAGATTCAGCCTTTTACACAGCGGTATAAAAAAATCTCTTTCCATATGCTTGACAAGTGGTGTCATCAGATATGCCAGAACAAGACCATCAATGATAGGCATACATGTTTTTGTAAATGTCCGGAAACCTGCCCGTACATTATTCATATGGAATAAAAGGTAATAAAAGATCAAAGAGGCTGCTATGACCAGAAAAGCAGTCACTCCCCAGTATACATATTTTTTTTCAAAACGAAATTTCATTTTACAGTTTCCTTCTATTGCTGATTTTGTTTCTTATATCCTGTTTATTTCTCGCGATTTTCAAAATCCAGAATAAACTGCTTTAATAAATTTACCGTTCCTTCAATTCCTAAAATACTGCTGTTAACAGAGAGATCATAGGAATCACTGAAGCCCCATCGCTTGGAAGAATAATAATTATAATAGCTCTGACGCTGCTTATCCTTTTTCAGGATCATTTCTTTGGCTTTAGATTCTGTCAGATCATATTTTTTCATAATACGTTTGATCTTGACATCCATATCGCCATGGATAAAAACACTGATACAATTTGGATTGTCAGCCAGTGCATAATCTGCACAACGACCTACAATGATACAAGGTCCTTCAGCCGCAATCTTCTTAATCGCATCAAATTGTGCCAGAAATACTTTCTGACTGATTGGCATGTCTACAAGTCCTGCGGCATTGTACCCAAAGGAATAAGTATCCATAACCAGATTATACAAAAAACTGTTGGTTGGCCTTTCATCATGTGTATGGATCAATTCCTCACAGAATCCACTCTCCTTTGCTGCTCTTGTCAAAAGCTCTTTGTCATAGCATTTGATACCAAGCTCCTCTGCAAGTTTTTCGCCGATTTCACGTCCGGCCGAACCAAATTGACGTCCGATTGTAATAATTGTATTCATATGAAAAACCTCCTTGCCTAAATCATACATATTTGTTTTTATATGTCAAATTATAACAAATTCCCTCTACAATTACAATTTCTTTTTGTATATAATATATAATTCTCAACTACAATTTTACCCATTTTTGAGAACGCAGCCTGACTGTTTTCCCGAGTTTCAGTTTATTGTTTTTCTTCTGAAAGCTTTTTACCTTATAATAATATTTTTTTCCGGTCTTCACTTTTTTATCGGTATATCCTGTGATCCTGCCCTTTTGGATCGTTTTTATTTTTTGATATTTTCCATTTTTGGATGTTGCACGATAAATCACATATCCATCTGCATTTGCCACTTTCTTCCATTTCAGGCAGACTGCTTTTTTCTGTGTATTCTGATCAGATGTTGTTTCGCCTGTTCCGGTAACTGTCACTGTAAATGTAGTCTTCAGCTTTTGATAAGATACCGTTACAGTCTGTTTTCCGGTCTTGTTTTTATTGTATCCGCTGCACATTTTATCACTGATCGGAACATAACTGTTTCCGTGCCATTTACAGTCTGCAACCAGATACAAGTCCATATCGGATATGGTGCTGCCTTTTTTGACACTGAGATCCGTACCGCCCTTTACGGAAAGAGATTCGAACTGACATCCTCCCACAAAAAGCTGTACCCAGTAATGTCTGAAATAACCATTTGTATCCTGACTGTAACCGACGCCTAAATGTGTCAGCGATGCATTCATCATATTCTGCTTATGCCCCGGGCTGTTCCACCAACTGTTTATCACCTGTTCTGCCGATGACTGACCGGCTGCTATATTTTCGGCAACACTCCGGTAAAAGATATCCTGCTCAGCTAAAACAGAAAAACAGGTTGTTCCGTCCGGACGCGTATGCGAAAAATAGCTTTCTGTTTCTGCCACACGGATACCTGCCGCTTTCTGCAGCTTCTTCGTCGTAGATAAAGGTTCTAACCCCAGATTTAGTCTTTTTTGATTGGTCAGCTTTAAAACCTCCCACTCTTCTTTGGAACAAACAGATGGCTTCTGTGCCATAACCGGTTTTACAACAAGTGTTGTAAACAATAAAAGCCAGCTCATAATCTGCAGAATTCGTTTCTTCATTGCATCCTCCCTCATTCATATTACAATAACATTCGTTAGAAATGGATCTCTATTAACTGTACTTTAGCCTGTCCTTTATAAACAAGATATAAAGCATGGACACCATCCGGTATTTCTATCTGTACAGTTACTTTTTTCCAGTCTTCCGCCTTTTCATCCAGTAAAAGCGTTCCTATTTCATTTTCTGCTGTATCAATGCATATCCCGAATTGCGGCGTATTTTCTGTTGACTGTCTCGGTTTGACTATATTGGTCAAAGTATCTTTTTCAGCATAAGTATTCGCAAAATTCTCGTCATCCTGACTGCGGACATCCGTACGATACCTGCCATCAAAGATCACGCGATTCTTCTCGGTTTCCATCCGATAGGTAATACCAAATTGCTTTACAGACCTGCATTCGAAATATTTATAACCGATCAGAGTGTTATCTTCTATTTCCGCAATAAATCGCTCCTGCCCCTTATGTGTAACATTTGGAAACGAGATCTGAAACACACTGTTAGACCCGTGTGGCATATGTCCGTTTGTCAGATTGCAGGCGATCACTGCCGGATAGGTGCCTTCTGCTGACAGCGGTCCATCATTCAATCCGCAGCTTGTCATTTCTGCCTGTGGGATGCTGCCATCTTCCAAAATACGTATTTTCTCCGCACATGCCTGTCTGCTATAATCAGATTTATGTGTCAGACGATGGTAAAAAACATACCATTGCCCATTAATTTCAATGATGCTGCCATGTGTAGTTCCTGTCATATTCAGCTTATGCTGTGCATCTCTGCCGCGATAACCGATATCACCATTGGATACGATCGTTCCGCCGAAAACAAAGTCCCGATCAGGCTGATCACTCGTTGCATAACAGAGCTCATGATTCTGCCAGGAAGAATAGATAAAATAATACTTTTTTCCGACCTTACGCATGGATGAACCTTCAAAAAACGGGTGTGCTTCAAAGCTTGTGCCTTTTACCCGATACGGAATAATATGCTTTGCTTCTTCCTTTACCGTCAGCATATCATCGGAAAGAACTGCCATGACCGGTCCCATGATACTGTCCGGATAACTGAAAATTTCTTCCCGGCTCCGTCCGAACATTTCTATCTCATCCTGCAGGTAAAAATCATTTGTCAAAAAATCGTTGCGTTCCTCATAGTCATACTGTGTTCCGTAATAAAGCCGGATCGTTCCGTCATCATTGAGTACTGCCGGATCAAAACAGATATATTTCAGCATCGGACTGCCATCCGGATTTTTCACAACACCGAGGTATTCATACTGCCCGGCCGGCGTATCACAGACAGCCACACTGACGGGCCCCTGATAACCACCCTGTCCATAATCTCCGCCCATGCAGTAATACAGATAAAAACGACCATCATTGCCCTGTAACACATCCGGTGCATACATATACTGCGGAGCGGGATAACGCGGATCCTGTTTTGCCTGATAGATCACTCCCTCATACCGCCAGTCCGTCAGATCATTTACCGGTGCGGAATAACAGACATAATCGAGCATACAGAAAGTGTCGCCGCCTTCCTTGTCATGCGAACCATAATGATATACCCTGTCACCGAACACATGCGGTTCTCCATCCGGAATATATTCATAAAGCGGTAAAAATGGATTATATATTTGATTTTTCTTCATAAGTCTTTCCTTTCTACTTTTCACTCTGTCGATAAATAGAATTGCATTTTTGTAAATAAGGTTTATTTACAGTCTTTTTATAAATGTGATTCCTATAGTTTGTAAAGAAAAAATATGTTATAATTAATATAATACCGCTAAATCATGTATGCATCAACACAAAAAGGGGAATTAACTATGTCAGAAGTAATAACCATGAAACGAAACAATAGTGATGAGAATACAACGCTCGCAATGCTGGCGAATGATTTCATCCGCAAAATGTCTATTCACAAGATCTGCCGGGTACAGAAAGCTGGGGGAAAAGCAATTCTTATCTGTTTTGAAGAATATTATTACAGAGTTGAAAGTGCTGTATCACTGAGCGTTATGCTTACACAAGAGGAAAACTCGCAGGATGCCTTTATCATTGGTTTTGGCGGTGGGCATGGTCTTTTGAATATTTCCTGGGGTGCAAATGAATCGATTGCCAAGAAAGCGTATAACGCATTAGCAGAACTGGGATTTGAAAAAGATGACAGTGTGACGGGGATGTACCTATAAACAATTATAACTTTTGCAAATAATTTTCAAGCTGATGAAAAATACCTACCACATTTGTTCTTCAATTCTTTTATTAGAATAATTTGTGGCATATCATCTAAAATAGGGCTATTCAAACATATACTCTGTTTGAATAGCCCTAAAATTTTCATTTTAAATCAATATTTAGAATTTACCAGCCTTTGCAGCTTCTTCGATAGAAACGGCAAGCGCCTATTTCCCATCATTATACGGCTTTTTGTGTGCTACGCATTAGCTACCATCCCCATTTTAACAACTCTTTACGCCATCAATTATATTACTGATTTTTTCCCTTTCTCCTTCAAGTATCATATTCTTTATTGCCAGATATTCAACTATCGATCCTCGCCGTTTAAAGTTTGTCAAAGTACCATTATAAGCATATCCTTCTATTTCACAATATTGGTATAATAGTTTTCTTGCCTTGCATTTTAAGTCAGATAACGCTCTATTTTTAATCTGTTCTATACGCTGTTTTGACAAACCCATTTTATCCGCTATTTCTACCATTGTAAAACCATTATAGTAAATATCTTTAATTATCGTCTGCTGCCTTGGATTCAGATATTTTTCTATAGATAATTTAACATCCACCTGCATTTGCTCATGGTAAGCTTTATCTAGCACATCCTGCTCAATATCACATTGATCCGGTATCGTGCTTATAAGGGATAAACTTTCTCCATTATCGTTTTGTATTTCTTTATCAAAAGATACTATGGCAGCAGAATATCTTTTGATGCGCTCTACCTGTACCTCTGAATACCCTAAATCTGCTTTTATTTCATCAATTTTAGGCTCTCTACCATTACAAGCAATAAATTGTTGTGCATACCTATTATATTGCATTATACGCTCATTTAAGTATTGCGGCAAACGTAAACAACCGCCCTTTTCTTCCAGGTATTTTTTTATTGTCCGCACTATCCAAAATCGTGCATAAGAAAGAAACTTTACCCCCTCGCCAGCGTCAAAACGCTTTGTAGCTTCTACCAATCCAAAATAGGCTTCCTGCATTAAATCCTCTATATCTTCGTTATAATATGTACTAAAAGGTTTTACATACCTCTTTATCATTGTTTGGTTTTCTAAATATAATGCCTGTAAATTATCCGTTACAGAGAAACCGTTCTGAATTTGGAATACTCTTTCTTCATTTGTCATTGTACAATTCCTACCTTTCAACTATAATAAAGATAGGTAGACGGGAAGCCCTGCGCAGTCAGAAAGTTATGGGGCTTCCTTTTTTTGTTTGCGTCGATATTTGGGGGACTTAGTAGGGGCTGATCCGCTTTTTCTGTCAGACCCCCACCGCCCTAAAAAGGGCAAAGCATATTGCCTCGCCCTTATGTCAATTATTCTGCTTTCATTTGCCTTTTGTACTTATAATAAGAATTCCTTGAAATTCCTATCATTTTCATACACTCTGCATCTGTTAGCTGTCCTTCAAAATCTTTGCTATACTTCTGTATTTGTTTCTTTGCTTCTATGGATTTCTTGGTTGTCAGCTTGGAGCCTTGCTTCATGCCGATCTGCTTACCATTCAGCCTTGCTGTAGCTATCCCCTCTCTTGTCCTCTGGTGTAAATCCGCTACCTCTTTTGCTGATTGCTCAAAAGCAATTTTTATTTGTTCTTTAGCAAGTGCCATAAGATATTTGTTTACACCCTCTAAAATATAGTCTACATCTGTACCAGTCAATGCTATGTTATTCTGTAACGCTTTCTTATACGTAGAAGTATTGATATGCGGCTCTTTCAGGAATACAAGTTCTATGCCCTTATTATATAACTCCTCATATAAAGAATAGCCTTCTTCTGCATTTCTGCTCATTCTCGATACACTATCAAATATAATTATATCGCCTGCTTTAACTTTCTTATATAGCTTGTTCCACTCTGGACGGTTTGTGGTAGTCCCGCTATATGCTTCTGTTACTATAACAGCATCATTATACATATTCTTGATATTTCTTATCTGTCTTTCAATGCTTTGTTTTTTGGTACTTATTCTGCAATAACCATATTTACACATAATTAACAACTCTTTTCTGTATCAATTCTATCGTTCGTTACTTTTGATACTATTATTTTATATCCTGTTATTGTTGTTGTCAATTACTTTTAATACAGATTACATATACGTTAGATTTAATACTATTCTTCGTTCATGACAGCAGTTACGCTTTCACTATAACGATTATCTAATACTAGCAGGGCAGCTATATCTGAATTTGCTTTTGCAATTTCTCCGGCTTGTTTTTGTGCCATTTGGGGATATTTTTCATAATCAGGAATAAGTGCATCAATCAATTTTATATCATCTGTGGTTAAAATCGTTTTAATACTTTCTCCGTCACATTTTACAATATCATTCATAGCCGTTACAAAATTATTTGTAGTGCTATTTTCATCCCTTATAATGCCATTGACAGATGTACACATGGCTTTTGCCAAAACAGGATTATTTTGTTTCATAAGACTATTATCATCTATATATGCATACAATTCTGCATTTTCTCCACAGTAACGATTGATACAATTATTTACAGAACTTGCAAACATATCATATGCACGCATGATCTGTTCATGATCCGGCAATACTACACCACCATAGCCGATTTCCTTTGCATATTCATTAAGTACTCTTTTATCAAAATATGATTTTGCCTCACCCTGTAGCACATTCATTTCGGCAGCAGTCAATTTCATACCTAAAGCCTTTGCTGTAGTGATCTTATTAGCAAAATTCATATTTAAATCAGACGCAAAAAAGCTATCTAATTGCTTTCGGATTGATTTTAAATGAAAATCAGAAATAACCTTTGCCTTATCCCTTAATGATCTCATCTCTCCAGCATAATCTTTTGACGGTTCCCAGTTCTTTCTTGTTTCATCTATGTATTTCCTTCGTATATGTTCCTTTCATACCTTGTAGCTTTTGTTCAAATGCATTTATTTCCGCATTATAGGTTACACACATAGCGTCTATACAATCACAATATTTCTTTAATTCACCTAAAATTCCGTTTAATGATACTTGATAATTCAATTAAAATTCCTCTCTTTCGCTTAATTGTGGCAATGCCGTACTATTTAACTTTGGTAACTCGGCAGCAGTCAGTACTTTCTTTACTTGGCTTTGTGGCAGTGCTTCTTCTATGCTTACAGAATCTTTATAACCCAGCCAGTTTTTAGCAATAAATATACCAGATGCAGGATTTATCTTGCCGGATAGTAAACACTGTTCTATAAATGCATCTATCAATGATTTTGCGCCGGCAATAATTTCTTGACGTTCTTTAGAGCATCCAATACCTTTCGACCATTCATAAAATGATGTTCTTGGAATATGTAGTGCTGTCCGCAGACTTTCAATCCCGGGACGAATACCAGTAGACTGACAAAACATAAAATATTCATCTACCCGTTGTTTTAGTTCTTCATCTGTTTCCGGCTTTCCTTTGTCATATAACTCCTTCAAAGAGGTTACAAGATCGCGGACAGCTTGCGGCTCCACATTATCCAATGCCGCCTGTGGGTAATTATTTACTTTTCCCATGTTTACACCTACTTTCTGCTTAAAAAGCTAATCTTTTTTTGTTTGATGTTCGTGTTCGACTGACTTAGTCAATCATGGTCTTATTCTGCGTTTTAGCATTTTATGTATCTTTCTGTGGCAAATAGGGCAAAGCGTTACAAGATCATTCCATACATCCTCATGCCCTAAATTTCTATAATTAAGATGATGCACCATTAAAAGCTGCGGCTTTGTTGAATAACCGCACATTACACATGCATAATTATCAATTTTTAGCCGTTCCCGTTTTATTTCCTGCCACTGTTCGGATTTTATATATACTTGGTATTCTTTACTTTGTGTTTGTGTCATGTAACAGTTCCTTATAAACTCTTTCCAATTCATCTGTGATCGTAAGAAGTAATCCTCTTACAAAGTCATTATTTTCATATCGTTCTGCTATCTCTGTACTGTCATGTATCACAGTATTCCAATATGCATCGTCCATTTGTACATTCTGATATTTTTTGTGGAAATTCCACACATCTTTATAAATATTAAAATAGTCCATATTGCACCTACTTTCTTGAAAACCGTTACATGAAAAAATGCACATTTTAGTGTACTAAAGCGCCATCAAATCCGCATAAATACTGGGTTTTGTGCAAAATGTGAATTTTATATGTGAATGTTTGAAGTTTGCCCTATAGGAAATTTACATATATTTTGCACATTTTGCACATTTTGATTATTTTCTTAGTCAAAAGGCAGCTTTTCATTTGCGTTACATTCGATAAAATCTGATTCTATTTCATACCCTTTTACGATATTTTTTAGCGTCTTTCCATTGACTGTACCAGTCAGAGAGAATAGTCCTTTTCCTTTAATATCTGCTATGAAATTATTTTTATTTTCCACTCCAAATCCATTATCAGAACACCATTTTGCATACGCTTCATAGATAACCTTTACAGAGCTATTCTTGCCGGTCTTGGTTAAACATTCCTTTATAAAATTACCTATTTTGTCTGAATCTGTTCTATATGCTTCTGTAGCGTTCTGCACAGCCACAGGCGGCTTCAAGCCCTCTTTACGGTATAGCTGTAAGCCCTCTATGCACCAGTTCAAAATGCCGGATAATTCTACGCTGTTTCTTAATTTATCCTTTAAATGCTTGTCCTGTTCTTCCGGTGTAAAATGACGGTCAAATGAAATTACATTTATACGCCCACTTGTAAATACTGTGTCATCTGTGATAAGTGGCAGGTAATTTGTATTGATTACTAGTTTGAACTTTGGGATAAAACTAAACTCCCTTTGATGTAAATGCCTTGCAGTTATACTGTCACGCCCTAGCAAAGATTTTAATAATGCTGTATCAAAAAGCATTCTTTTGGGCGGCTCTGATGCATTACAAAATCTACAACCAGATAATCTAGCAATATCACCGTTTGCCTGTCTTGAATCGGCATTTTGCTTCACTGCTAAGCTTTCAGGCTTCATTGTCAATGCATAATCTCCCAAAAGGTGGATAATCGTTTCGCAAAAAGTGCTTTTGCCGTTTCTTGTGGTGCTGCCATACAGAATAAAGCATGTTTCCTCTTGTGTATTTCCCGTCAATGAAATACCGCAAAGTTTCTGCAGATATTTGATTTTATCCATATCGCCTTGCATGATCTCTGATAAAAACTTTTTCCATTCTTTACAGTCTGCTGCAGGGTTGTAATTTACGTTACAAATTTTTGATAACAGCATATCTGGATCATGATTTTGAAATATTATTTTTTCACTTGATAAGTCAAGTGTCCCATTTTGCACATTAAGCATATAATCATTTTTATCTAAATCCTCATTACCGAAATAGTAAATATCTTTACTGTCAGTCAGCATATTATTTCTATTTCTGATATTGCATAATGAGGTAACTGCCTTTAGATAATCACTGCTTCCCTGTGTACTCGCATACATTAACAGCGCATCCGAAAGCTTCTTTGCATCTGATCTCGCAGCCAGCCCCTCTGTATCATCGATCCACCTTTTGCCGTCATACTGCATAAAATCTTTACGTGATGGGTTGTATCGATGTTTACTCTTGAAAACGTCAGCAAATAGTGCGCCATACCCTTTATCATTTGTTTCATAGGCATCTATTGCATTTAATCTTTTAAGGATATTTACAAGTGTTTGAGATCTACCCGCCTTATTTTCTTGTAACGGAATTTCTTGTTTTAAAAGCTGTTCAAATTCTTCCTTAGAATGTCCTGCTTCAAAATAATCTGTTATATCTGCTTTGGGGATATCCGGCATAGGCACAATAATTCTTGCAGTCTTTGCTATTCCCATTACATCCGATAGTATGCATTTAGCAACTTGTATACCAGATGCATCATTATCGGCAAGAATAACCACATCTGCCCCTTTTACAAGCTCCGCAAATTCTTTCTGCCAATCCGCACAACTACCATAGGTAAAACTTGCATATCCCTGTTTAACCATTGTATCTGTGTCCTTTTCACCCTCTACAAGAAATACAGCTCTGTCCTCTGTAATTGCTTTCTGAATGGCTTTTAAATCGCCATATATCGCCCGATAACTCTTTCTCGGTTTATTGCGTGGCAATCCATAAGAAAATCTGTTATTTTCTATTCTGCCATACAAAATTTTCTTGCCCTCTAATCTGATTTTGTGAAAAGCATAAGAACCGTTAAGAGAAACGTAAGGATAAATACCCTCTATTTTTTTACCCTCCCGCTTTTCTATGTATGTTTTCCAGTTACTCTTATTTTGCCTTACGTCGTAAAATGTATCTTTTAATTCAAGCCCTGCTGCAGATAAAATTTCATCCAAGCTGCAACCAGCGTGGCAATGAAACAAAGTCCCTTTATTTCCTTGTGTAATAGTCAAGGAAGCCTGTTTATCAGAGTGTGCCGGGCAAGTGCATTGACTTTTGTTCCCGTATCTTCTTACAATGTGAAAATGCTGTAAATTGCTTTCGTATATTTCATTATCTGTCAATCGCAACACCCCATTTCCAATTCAAACCGTATCTGTTCTGCTTCTTCATCGAGCCTATCCATTTTATGTTGACAGTATGTAAGAAAAACTGCATCTTCACTGTGTTGCGTTTGCATATTTTCATACATTGCGCGCTCTTTCATAAGGCTCTCTTGTTTTTCAATCAATTCCTGCTTATTCATTGCCGTAGTCCTCACTTTTGACATTATCGTAAGTAAAAGGCTTTGAAATATAAATCCTTGATTTACGCACATTTGAAAAATCAATTACTAACTCCTGCATAACATCTTCTTTCATATCATCACTGATCCTAAATGTGATCGTAAAAATATTGTTTTCAAATCCGCAGAACACGCAATTGGATGCTCTAAATGCGGCTAACCTTGACGGCTTCTTTAACGGCTTTAAATGTACTCTTATCATCCTTGCACCTCTTTTCCCGGCTTATACAAATAGCCTGTTGCTTCGTAAAACTGCTTCGCATAAATCAGATAGGAATAATGAGAGCTGCCTGGGTTTTTATAGCAGATCCCCCACGGGACAAGATTATTTTGCAGCAAAAGTCTAACTGTTTGTCGATCCATTTTTAATACCTGCGCTGCTACTGATACCGGCACATTACCATTTTTTATTGTTTCTTCCATATTTTATACACCGCCTTACTTTGCCAATTCATTAACAATTTCATATATTTCTGCCTTTTTTTCCGCTGTAATTTCATAGCGTAACATTCTTGAAAAACTACTGTCAGAAATTCCCAAACGTTCTGCTACTCTCCACATAGAAATATTTTTCGACTTAATATAGTCCTTAATTTCTTTGTTTCTCATTCTTTTACCTCTTTTCTATCTTATTTTGTTGACATATAATGCGCGCGTGTTATAATGTCTACATAAACAATAACAAAAAAGATTATGATTTGTATATAAACACTTTATACCATTTATTTTTTTATAAATTTAATGTCTACAAGTTATTTAAGGGAGATATTATGGGAAACAATACATTAAAATCACATTATGATGAATGGCATATCCAATGGAATGCAAACCATGACGAAATAAAACTGATAATAAATGACGGATTCTATACTTATATAACTGATTCTAACAGTATGTTTTATAAAGAAAGAGAATATGAGAATATTTCTGTTGGACAAATAATAATAGAGGTAGGAAATATTCTTTATATAAAGAAAGACGATTTTCTTAGTCTATTTGATAAATACAAAAAAATATATACAACCCCCAACCAAAAGTTTGTCAATGAGTGTTTTAATGATCTGCTTAAACTTGGCTTTTGTGAATTATTGGCACACGCAATAGTCGACATGATTATCTTGTATTTTAAACCTGCTCATACTTTTTCGTGTGCATATGTAAAAGGACTTAGTAGTATAGAAGAAAACCTCAAATATCCCATTAACAAAATGATAGTTTTCTTGATAAATTCGCTAAATCCATTATATATTATGGGCGAAGAATATCACCCTTATGATTCTGTTTTTTTAACTCATATTATAGAAAATGATAACAATTTAGTATCTGTTTGCACTCAATTAGACTTACTCTCTTTAATAAATCTTGATGCCTTACATTCTCGCAAAAACAAAATTAAAATAATACAATGTGGTCATTGTAAAACTTTTTTCATTCAAAAACACGGAAATAATACAAAATGGTGTAAAAACTGCTCTGAAATTGATTTCGATAAGAAAACAGATGATAAGTTTTATTCATTATATAGGAAAAGTCAAAAGACAATGCTGCAGCGTTCATATCGCAATACACTTGACACTTGGGAATACCAAAACAAATATACCACGCCCTGGGAAGAAAATGTTAAATCTGTTATTAACGACTATCGTACTAAAAATGATCTAGATAGTTTTAAGGCATTTATAAAAACATCAATGGAAAAATATAAACCTAAAAAGGGGGATGAATAATGGCATTATTAAAGTGTCCTGAATGTAATAATGATGTGTCGGACAAAGCTGCAACTTGTCCGCATTGTGGCTATCCTATCAATATGCCTACCAGCACTAAGCCACGTATAAGAAATGGCAAACCCACAAAACTGCCTAATGGTTTCGGTAGTGTTTACAGGCTATCCGGGAAGCGCAGCAAACCATTTAGAGCAGTTATAACAAATAAATGGATATTAGATCCCATTACAGGAAAGAACAGGCAAATGCGTCAAACTGTAGGTTACTATGCTACACGTGAACAAGCTATGATTGCCTTGGTAAATTATAATGAAAATCCGTATGATCTGGATACAGAAAATATCACTTTTACAGAAGTATATGAAAAATGGAGTGAACAATATTTTAATACCCTCTCCAATCCATCAAGCATACGAACTGTAAAAGCCGCTTATGCTTATTGTAACGATCTTTATAATATGCGTATGCGTGATATAAAGGTTTCGCATTTGGAAGGCACAGTATTAAATGCAGACGTTGGAAGTGCTACAAAGAGCCGCATAAAATCTTTATTTAACATGATGTATAAATATGCTGTTGCACATGATATCTGTGAAAAAGATTATGCTGCTGTAATGTTCTCAAATGGTAATCCTATAAAGCAGGATGCACAAAAAGAAGTTATGCCATTTACAGAAGAAGAATTAGAAAAACTTTGGCAGTCACTTGATACTATTTCATTCGCTGACATGATTCTAATAGGCATATACAGTGGATGGCGACCGCAAGAACTAGCAATATTAAAGATTTCTGATATTGACATGGAAGCAGGTACAATGAAGGGCGGTTTAAAAACGGAAGCCGGCAAAAATAGAATTGTTCCTATCCATTCATTGATAAAACCGTTAATAGAAAAACGTATCCAAGCTGCTCTCTCGCTTCACTCTGACTACCTCTTTAATGATGCGAACGGTCAACAAGGTACATATATGACATATGACAAATATAGATCACGTTTTTCAAAAGTCATGAAACGGCTTAATATGACGCACAGACCACATGAAGTCAGACATACATTTATCACAAAGGCTAAAGCCTGTAATATGGATGAATATGTATTAAAACTGATTGTAGGTCATGCTATAAATGATATTACCGAAAAGGTATATACTCACAGAACCATTGAACAGCTAAAAACTGAAATGGAAAAAATTACAATGTAAAGGAGTGTGATGCAGATATGATTGTTATAAAATCAAAAAGGCTTCATAGTACCGCAAATACTACAAAGCCCAACACCCAATAATAAGACACCACTCAAATTATAGGGAGCGTGTTTATTGTAACATTCTCCCTGCAAAAATAAAAGGAGATTTATCTATGAATGATAAAATTATGAATAAACTATTTGATATAAATGCCAAATTGGAAACAGTACAGACTACAGCCGGACATTTATATAATATAATTGAAGACGCAGAAACAGATACCCATGAAAAAAGCGCTGTATTCCTTGCTTGCAACCAGAACACAATACTAGCTCTGTTATCTGTCATTATTGACTATGTAGCTACAGCCAATGCAGTATTAGATGAAGTGCAAAGTGCAAATATTACAGAAGCAGAATAAATGAAGTAAGGCCGTTACTCTCCTACTTTGGGTAACGGTCTTTTTATGTCATTTGTCTATTTATAAATTTGTGCGCTACCGCTTGTGTGCTACCTGTGTGCTACTTGTGCGCTACGTGGCAAAATAAAAGGCTTTCAAGGAACATTTACGAACCTTGAAAGCCTTGATTTTACTGGATTTCTTAGAATTTACCAGCCTTTGCAGCTTCTTCGATAGAAACGGCTGTAGAAACAGTCATACCTACCATTGGGTTATTACCAGCGCCGATCAGACCCATCATTTCTACGTGAGCAGGAACTGATGAAGAACCAGCGAACTGTGCATCTGAATGCATACGGCCCATTGTATCTGTCATACCATAAGAAGCAGGACCTGCAGCCATGTTATCCGGGTGAAGTGTACGTCCTGTACCACCGCCTGATGCTACTGAGAAGTACTTCTTACCGGCTTCAAGTCTTTCTTTCTTATAAGTACCTGCTACCGGATGCTGGAAACGAGTCGGGTTTGTAGAGTTACCTGTGATAGATACGTCTACATTTTCTTTCCACATGATTGCAACGCCTTCCGGAACAGAGTTTGCACCGTAGCAGTTAACCTTGGCACGTGGAGAATCAGCGTCTTTAGAGTAGCACTTGCGTGATACTTCTTTTACTGTATTTGTATATGGATCATATTCTGTCTCAACAAATGTAAATCCGTTGATACGGGAAATGATCTGAGCTGCGTCTTTTCCAAGACCGTTTAAGATAACACGGAGAGGTTTCTGACGAACCTTGTTAGCCTTTTCTGCGATACCGATAGCACCTTCAGCGGCTGCGAATGATTCATGACCGGCTAAGAAAGCGAAACACTCTGTATCCTCTTCCAGAAGCATTTTACCAAGGTTACCATGTCCAAGACCTACCTTACGTGTATCAGCAACAGAACCAGGAATACAGAAAGCCTGAAGTCCTTCACCGATTGCTGCAGCAGCATCAGCAGCCTTGCGGCAGTTTTTCTTGATTGCGATTGCTGCACCTACTGTGTAAGCCCATTTTGCATTTTCAAAACAGATTGGCTGAATGCCTTCGATCAGACTGTAAACATCGATTCCAGCAGCCATTGTAATATCTTTACATTCCTCAATTGAATTAATGCCATACTCTTTTAATACAGCAAGAATCTGAGGCTCTCTTCTTTCATATGATTCAAATAATGCCATCTATTTATCCTCCTATTCCTTACTCTTTTCTAGGGTCAATTACACGTACAGCATCCTGTACACGACCATACTGACCTGAAGCTTTTTCATATGCTGTAGCAGCATCATCGCCGGCTTTGATGAAGTCCATCATCTTACCGAAGTTTACATATTTGTAACCGATGATCTCATCAGCTTCGTCAAGGGCAATACCTGTAATATAACCATCTGTAAGTTCAAGGTATCTAGGTCCTTTGGAAAGAGTTCCGTATGTAGTACCAACCATAGAACGGGTTCCTTTACCAAGATCTTCCAGACCGGCACCGATTGCAAGACCGTCTTCAGAGAAGGCAGACTGTGAACGACCGTAAACGATCTGTAAGAACAACTCTCTCATAGCAGTGTTGATCGCATCACATACAAGGTCTGTATTTAATGCTTCCATAACTGTTAAGCCCGGAAGGATTTCTGCTGCCATAGCTGCTGAATGAGTCATACCGGAACATCCGATTGTCTCAACTAAAGCTTCCTGGATAATACCTTCCTTAACGTTTAAGGATAATTTACAAGCACCCTGCTGTGGTGCACACCAGCCAATACCGTGTGTATAGCCAGAAATATCCTTCACTTCTTTTGCCTGAACCCATTTTGCTTCTTCTGGGATTGGTGCACAGCCATGATGAACGCCCTGTGCAACTGGACACATTTCTTCCACTTCTTTTGAATAAATCATGTGAAAACTCCTTTCAAAATGTACTTTATTTTATCAACAAAATATCACATGTATATTTTGTCAAAATCACCGTTATCATTTTCGCATATTTCCACAAAAAAATCCAGTCATTTTTATGTTTTTTTCCATATACACGCTGCATGGTTTTATGCAGAAAACAGCCATTTTTACTTATTTGGGATCCTTCTTGAGTTTTACCTTCTGTACAACCTTGCCCGGTGCCTTATAAATGGAGTTTTCATTTACAAGTCCTCTGACATTGGAAAGCGGATAAATGCTGCAGTTTCTGCCGATAATCGTACCGGGATTCAAAACGCTGTTACAGCCGATCTGGGAAAAATCTCCGACAATCGCACCAAACTTGCGCAGCTTGGTATCCATTTTGCCGAGTGCAAAATTCACTTCTACATTGCTCTTGTCGTTTTTGACGTTAGATGTAATTGCACCTGCTCCGAGATGGGAACGGAAGCCTAAAATACTGTCACCGACATAATTGTAATGTGGGATCTGTACCTCATCAAAGATGATACTGTTCTTAACCTCTGTGGAATTACCGATCACGCAGTTTTTGCCAATGATCGCACTGCCACGGATAAATGCGCAGTGACGGACTTCCGTGCCTGCATCGATGATACACGGGCCGCCGATATAAGCGGTCGGTGCAATGACTGCTGATTTTGAGATCCATACATTACTGCCGCGCTGCTCAAATTCCTCACTTGGCAGCATCGGCCCCAACTGTTCAATAAAAATACTGATCGATGGCAGAACCTCCCAAGGATTCTCCACCGGATCAAACATGTATTTTGCGATGGTGTGTTCAACATCAAGATACTTTGATACCTGAAATAATTCCATTTGATTTTCCTCCATAAGTTATGATTTTTTATTTTTGACAGCAGGATAATATTTTGCTGCTTCGCAGAATCTGTGCTCCAGCAGACTGCGCTGGTTTGTCTGTTTGACATATTCCGTTCTGCGGACGATAAAGCCTTCCAGCTTTTCCAGATATTCATCCTGACTGATCACGCCGTCTGCGACCTGTGTCAGCCCCTTCTCCCAGCTTGCGGTAAGCTTTGGATCAAGAAGTGACCGGATAGAACAGTTAACGACTTCATAAATACTCTCACCAAGCAGTGTCGGCGTAATGATCTGCGTCTTTTTATTCAGTGCCAGATACTTGTTATTGACCAGTTTTTTCAGGATCTCCGCTCTTGTGGCAGAAGTACCGATCCCGCTTCCTTTGATCTGTGCCCTGAGTTCTTCATCTTCGATCAGCTGCCCTGCGTTTTCCATAGCAAGGATCATCGATCCTGAATTGTATCGTTTTGGCGGTGAAGTCTCTCCTTCCTTTATTGAGAAACCGTTCCCATCTATTATATCATTTTTTTTCAGAGAAGACAGTATTTTTAACAAATTCTCATCACAAGCGGTATCTGTTTCTTCCTCCTGCTCTTTTTCCTTTGTTTTTTCCGCTTCTTCTGTCTTTTTACCAAAGCTGTACTGCTTCAGTTCCAGATACCCTGCGCTCGAAAGTACTTTAAAGTTGGCAAAAAACTGTTCGCTGCCACGCTGCACGCAAAGTGCGATCTTCTGGTAAACAGCCGGCGGGCAGAAAATGGAAAGGAATCGTCTGACAATGACCTCATATACCTTTGCAGACGTTGCATGCAATGAAGAAAGTGCCGCAAGTCCCTGACCGGTCGGAATGATCGCATAGTGATCCGTGATCTGCTTGTCATTGACATATTTTGTCTTTGCCAGATTCTGATAAGTTTTCTTTTCCAGAATATATTTCACATACGGCCCGACGCCCGGATACGATGCAAGGCCGCTGATATTTTTTGTGATTTCCTTGGAAACCGCTGTGGAAAGCACACGTGCATCCGTACGCGGATAGGTTGTCAGCTTCTTTTCATACAGCTCCTGCACAATCTGCAGTGTCTGATCCGGGCTGATCTTAAACAGCTTGGAGCATTCGTTCTGCAGCTCCGCCAGATTAAACAAAAGCGGTGGATTTTTCGTTTCTTTCTTTTTCTCTGCTTTTACCACCTGAAACTGCAACGGCTGTGGCTGCATTAGTGCGTCAATCAGTTTCTGTGCATCTTCCTGCTTTTTGAATCCGTTTTCTTTATACAGAAGCGGTGATTCAAAGTAAGCAGATCCCTTGACAGCTCTCCATTCTGCATCCACTGCCTTATCGCCGATCTGCAGGCTGGCAAGGACACGGTAAAACGGTGTTTTGACAAAATTACGGATCTCCCGTTCTCTGTCCACTACCATGCCAAGCACACAGGTCATGACACGGCCGACCGAGATCACTACCCGGTCCTGATTCAGAAAATTTTTGACGTTATACCCATATTTCAAGGTCAGCACGCGTGAAAAATTAATGCCCATCAGATAATCTTCTTTTGCCCGCAGATAAGCCGAAGAACACAGATTGTCATACGCGGACAGATCTTTCGCTTCCCGGATGCCACGCAGGATTTCTTCTTCCGTCTGGGAATCGATCCAGACACGTCTTCTTTCCTTGCCTGTCACATGTGCCTGCATTTCCACAAGCCTGTATATGTATTCTCCTTCCCGCCCCGAGTCGGTACAGACGTAAATAATATCCACATCCGGCCGGTTCAATATACCGCTGACGATCTGAAACTGCTTTTTAACGCCGTCGATCACTTCGTATTTGAATTCCTTTGGAATGAAGGGAAGCGGCTCGATCGTCCATCTTTTCCATTTTTCATCATATGCTTCAGGATAGCTCATAGTAACCAGATGTCCGACACACCATGTAACGATCGCCTCATCGGACTCCATATAGCCATCACGGGATTTCATATTATATTTTAATGCTTTCGCAAATTCTCTTGCTACACTCGGTTTTTCTGCTATAAAAACCTGTTTTCCCATATTTATAAATCATCCATTCTAATCAATATCAGCGTATCCAGCTCTTTTTCCAGTGCTTCCAGCTTTGCATCAAAACTATGCCCGGAAAACAGATACATATAATCCGGCCGGATCCCCGCCTGCCCTGTCAGAGCCTTTGCCTGCAAGTATTTTTCATACAAAAAGACCGGATCCCTATAATCCGCAAATGCCACAATATATCGTCCGGATTCATTATGCCCGATATAGTCGATCGATCCTGCTTTTCCTGCAAAACTGCCAAACTCTGTGATTTCAATCGGAAGCGAATGCCTTGCGTTTTCCCTCTGCATATATTCCTGACATACTTTAGAAAAGCAGCTTTCACAATAAATCGTCAATGCCGGCTCTACCAGCTGTTCGTAATATGCCAGGGGTGTCATCCGCAAAAGCAGACTGCTGTCCGCATACAGGAAACAAAACCAGAAACGTACCAGAGGATGCGAAATACGATAAACAGCCTTACGTTGATTATCGCGGCCGGGTGTATCCAGGGAAAACACCTTTTCCACCAGCTCCAGCTCCATAAGATTTTTCAAATATACACTGATCTTCGCCCTTGAAAATCCTGTGTGCTGATATAATTCATTTAATTTATTTTTGCCCTGTGCCAAGGCACCTAAAATCGAAAAGTAGACACCACATTCCCGAAGCTGTCTGCTGACAATATGCGCTCCTTCTTCCCGCAGTCTTCCACCCGGGGAAAGAAGAACCCTGCAAATATTTTCCGAAACAGAAACAGCAGGATCAAACGCCTGCCATAGTCCTGGCAGACCACCTAAAATGGCGTAAACCTTCACACAGTCTTCCGGGGAATAGTCCGGGAAATATGCTGCAACATCCCAAAGTTGCAATTCCTTCAATTTTAAGAAGCCGGTCAGCTTATGTGCCAGTTTTCCCAGTTTTGCAACCATATGATTTTCCACAAAAGAAATAGAGGAACTGCATAATAGCACCATACAGGGGTCTGTTTTATTCTGAAGAAATGAATCAAGAGCCTGTACAAAACCATTTCCGGTCTTGAGCAGATACTGAAACTCATCTATTACCAGCAGTTTCCGATCCAGACACTGAAAAACTTCCTCATAAGTCGGATATAATGGCAGTGAAAAGCCAATCCGCTGCAGCTGTCTGCCAAGCAGATAAAGCTGTTGTCTCTCACTGCCTTCTTCAGCCTGATAGTAAAAGGCCTTTTTGTCTTCCGTAAAAGCAGCCAGAAGTGCAGTTTTCCCAACATCCTTCTGTCCATACAAAACAAGCAGCCTGTCAGAACCGCTTTGGTATTCTTTATTCAGATATGCAAGTTCGCGTTCTCTTCCTTTCAGCATATGCATCCTCTCATTTTTTTATGGAAGAAAGTATTTTTTCAACGCCTTCTGCCGGCATAGGCTTGCCAAGCAGAAATCCCTGTATGTTATCACAGTTGACTGCCTTCAGATAATCATACTGCTCCTGTGTCTCCACACCCTCCGCCACTGTTTCACAGCCAAGCTTCTTTACCATCGCAATAATGGATTCTGTAATTACACGCGTCGGGTGATCATTGATAACTGTATCAATAAAAGACTTATCGATTTTTAATGTATCGATAGGAAGCCCCTTCAGATAAGAAAGAGAAGAAAAGCCGGTTCCAAAGTCATCTAAGGAAATTTTAATTCCATATTCCTTCAGGGTATTCAGTTTATCCACCACTGAATTAAAATCTTCGATCAGTACGCTTTCGGTTATTTCCAATTCGATCAGAGCAGGATCAACCTGATACTTTTCAATCAACACCAGCAGATGATGCACAAAATCCGTTTTTTTATATTGCAGTGCTGAGATATTTAAAGACAATACCATCGGATATCCATATTTCCGATACCAGTCTGCGTAGACCCGGATACCTTCCTCGAGTACCCAGTTACCGATTTGAACGATCAATCCGTCTTTTTCCGCAAGCGGAATGAAAACTGCCGGGCTGACAAATTTGCCATCCTGTCCACGCCAGCGGATCAATGCCTCTACGCCACGCAGTTTTTTGGAACCTGCATCATATTGCGGCTGATAATACAATTCAAATGCATGATCCTCAATTGCTTCTTTCAATTTATTCTCGATCTGGATGTTTTCAATAAAATCCGTCAGAATGGGAGCTTCAAAATAGGCAATGCTGTTTGTTCCGGACTCTTTTTTCTGCGACTGTACGATTTCCGCACAATTGATGATCTCCAAAGAATTTCTGGCCGATTCCGGATAATTGGCAACACCGATACTGACTGTGATTTTCTGTTCAATGTTTCCCATCATCTGAAACGGCTGTTCCGTTCTCTGGCCTATTTTCCTGTATACAGCATCAACATTGTGATTTCCGTACGGATTATAAATAGCAAGATAATAGATATCATCATTAAAATGGGATACTATGATATCCTCGCTTTGCAGATCCCGTAAAAAAAGCCCAAATGCCTGCAGAATCTCATCCCCTGCAATCATTCCCATGGAATCATTGATCCGTTTGAAATCATCCATCCGGATGCAGAGCACGTCAATCGTTGCTTTTTCAGTCTGGGCTTTCCGAACCCATTCACTGAGTATCCTGACAAAATAATTCCGGTTGTACAAACCTGTCAAAGAATCATAATACGCCATATATTTGAGTTCTTCCGTCTGTTTCTTCCGTTTTGTCACATCCCGGATTCTGATGATTTTTTCACTTGGCTCATCCGTTTCGCTGTAAGTGACCGTTACCTCAAATTCAAGCCACTTCTTATCCTGCATCTCACATTCCACGATCTGCGACTCTTTGTGCTTATTTTCACAGAAAAGAGCTTCTTCCAGTTCAGAAATATACTCTGCCTTTGCGCAGTTGATCAGCTTATGCAGATCTGAAGCGGAACGGATCGGAAAATCAAAATAATGCTGCCACAATCCAAGCATTTCAAAGCGGTCTTCGGAAAATATGTAATATAAAAAGGCATTGGAAGATGTTCCGCAGATCATGCGGAACATCTTTTCATTGCCCATTAGCTTTTGATTCATTGCAGTCAGAAGATCCAACTGATAATGCATCTCATTCATTCTTATACACCCCAAATATACTGCAGCGCAGCTTATTTTTTCGTGATAAATCCCTTTGCTTTTAACAGCTCAGCGCAAAGCACAGCCCCACCTGCCGCTCCACGTACTGTATTATGAGAAAGGCCAACGAATTTGTAATCATAAATGCTGTCTTCACGGATACGTCCGATAGAAATTCCCATTCCGTTTTCATAATTGACATCTTCTGTTACCTGTGGTCTGTTATCTTCTGTCATGTAACGCATAAACTGCTTTGGAGCACTTGGCAGCTTGAGTGCCTGCGGAGCACCACTGTAGCTTTCAAGCTTTTCGATCAGCTGTTCTTTGGTTGGTTTCTTTCTGAATTTTACAAATACAGCTGCTGTATGACCGTTGAGTACAGGGACACGGATACACTGACATGTGATCTTTGGCTCTTCTGCCTTTACGATCACACCGTTTTCTACTTTACCGAATACACGAAGTGGTTCCTGTTCACTCTTTTCTTCCTCTCCACCGATGTAAGGGATGATATTGCCAACCATTTCAGGCCAGTCTTTAAAGGTCTTACCTGCACCTGAGATTGCCTGGTATGTTGTAGCAACTACTTCATATGGCTCGAACTCTCTCCATGCATATAAAACCGGAGCGTAGCTCTGGATAGAGCAGTTTGGTTTTACGGCGATGAAGCCCTTTGTTGTACCGAGTCTCTTCTTCTGGAACTCGATCACATCTGTATGGTTATCATTGATCTCCGGAATGATCATCGGAACATCCGGTGTCCATCTGTGTGCGGAGTTGTTGGAAACAACAGGTGTTTCTGTCTTGGCATATGCCTCTTCGATCGCACGGATCTCATCCTTGGACATATCAACTGCGGAAAACACAAAATCAACCTGAGAAGCAACTGCCTCTACTTCATTTACATTCATAACAACAATATCTTTTACGTTTTCAGGCATTGGTGTATCCATTTTCCATCTGTCACCGACAGCTTCCACATATTTCTTACCTGCAGAACGTGGGCTTGCTGCAATTGTTGTTACCTCAAACCATGGATGATTCTCGAGCAACGAAATAAAACGCTGTCCTACCATACCTGTTCCACCTAAGATACCGACTTTTAACTTATCACTCATTTTTCTTCTCCTCGTATTTTTTATTATCACCGGCCTGTAACCGGGAATTCACTGTTTCGTTTCTATTCTTTAAGATATGCCTCATATGCTGCGATTGCCTGCTCCATGGAAGTCTTGCTCGGTGCACCGATCGTCAGTCTCTTTTCCACACATGTCTTTAAAGAAATCGCATCGTAAATGTCCGGCTCAAACACATCACTGATTTCTTTGAGCTCTTCAATGCTCATTTCATCAATGGCTTTTCCCTTTTCGATACAGGTCAGCACAAGATGTCCGATGATCGAATGGGCATCACGGAACGGAACTCCGTGTTTTACCAGATAATCAGCTGCATCCGTCGCATTGGTAAAGCCATGCATTGCACTTTTTTCCATAATATCTTTATTGAATTTCATTGTACGGATCATGCCTGTGAAAAGTGCCAGACAGCCTTTCACGGTATCAATCGCATCAAAGGTCAGTTCCTTGTCTTCCTGCATATCTTTATTATAGGCAAGCGGAATACCTTTCATTGTTGTCAGAAGTGACATCAGTGCGCCATAAACGCGTCCCGTCTTTCCGCGGACCAGCTCGGCAATATCCGGATTCTTTTTTTGCGGCATAATGCTGCTTCCGGTCGAATAGGCATCATCGATCTCTATAAATTTATATTCATTGGAGTTCCAGATAATAATCTCTTCCGAAAAACGGCTCAGATGCATCATGATCGTGGAAAGTGCACTTAAAAACTCAATCAGATAATCTCTGTCAGCCACAGAATCCATACTGTTCAGTGTCGGGCCTTCAAAGCCGAGCAATGAGGCAGTATACTCTCTGTCGAGCGGATAGGTTGTCCCGGCAAGTGCGCCACTTCCGAGCGGACAATAATTCATTCTTTTATAAATATCTGCCATACGGCTTCTGTCACGCTTGAACATTTCAAAATAAGCACCCATATGATGTGCCAGTGTGATCGGCTGTGCTTTCTGCAGATGGGTAAAGCCCGGCATATAAGTCTCTGTGTTTTCCTTCATAATAATAAGGAGCTCTGCAAGAAGATCTTTTAAAAGATCATCGACATTAGAAATTTCATCTCTCGTATAGAGCTTCATATCCAGTGCAACCTGATCGTTTCTGCTTCTGCCTGTATGCAGCTTCTTCCCTGCATCTCCGATCCGGTCGATCAGATTTGCCTCCACAAAGCTGTGGATATCTTCATAGGCACTTGTGATCTGCAGCTTCCCTGCATCCACATCTTCCCGGATCCCGGTCAGCCCCTTTACGATCGCATCCTTTTCTTCTTCTGTCAATATCTTCTGCTTTGCAAGCATTACGGTATGTGCAATGCTGCCCTCTATATCCTGATGAAAAAACTTCTGATCGAATGAGATCGATGCATTAAAATTGTATACAAGCTGATCTGTATCCTTTGTAAAGCGACCGCCCCAAAGCTGTGCCATTTGTCTTACCTCCGTATTTCCTGTATGAATGTAAAATTCAAATTTAATTTTAATCAAAAATGACTTTGTTTGCAATACCTTTCTGTGCTTTTGGGCAGAATAATTCTTTTTCCGCACTCACCTTTCCTGCTTTGCACACATATCCTAATAAAAAAGAAGTGGCAGGATCTGTGTCTTGTTATTATTGGAATGCAACGATCTATCTTTTTCCTATCACACTCATACGGGAGAAATTTCTGTCATAAAGTCTGTCAGCTTCCGGATCCATAAAGGAGAATTTGTCTCCATTGTAGGTCCAAGCGGTTGTGGAAAATCCACTTTACTTGGTCTGTTAACCGGCATTTTAAGTCCGGAGGAAGGTAGTATCAAAATTCACTATAAGCAAAAGGGAACTCAGTCCTTTTACGGGTATATGCTGCAGCAGGATCACCTGCTTGAATGGTATGATATCTGGGATAATGTCTGTCTTGGGCCAAAGATCAATCATTGTCTGGACAATGCATGCAAGGAATATCTTCACACCCTGCTTACACGTTATCAGCTTGATTCCTTTGCTCATAAAAAACCATCCCAGTTATCCGGCGGTATGCGCCAACGTGCAGCGCTGATCCGCACGCTTGCCATGAAACCCGAGCTCTTATATCTGGATGAACCATTCAGTGCACTGGATTACCAGAGCCGTCTGAATGCAGCAGACGATATCGGAAAAATCATACAAAAGGAAGGAAAAACAGCTGTTCTTGTTACCCATGACATCGGAGAAGCCATCAGTCTGTCCAGCCGTGTCCTCGTTCTGAGCAAGCGGCCGGCAACGATCGTAAAGGAATTTGTTCTGCCATTCCAAAATACAGGCCTCTCCTCTCTGGAAATACGGAACCTGCCCGAATTTTCCACTTATTTCAATCTTATATGGAAGGAGCTTAATACAACATGAGCCAAAACCAGCTTCTCTTTTTACAGGTCGAAAAAAAGAGAAAGCTCCTGATCCGCATTTCGCGTATTCTTGTGTTGCTTGGTTTTCTTGCAATATGGGAAATCACCGCAAGATGTGGTCTTATCGATGTCTTTTTTTACAGTTGCCCGACAAGGATCGCAAGGTGCTTTCTGGAAATGACAAAAAATAATCAGTTATTTATGCATATTGGTGTGAGCTTATATGAAACAATCCTGAGCTTTTTCATTATCATGATCGGATCTGTACTGGTCGCCTCACTGCTCTGGCGTTTTCAGACAATGTCCAGTGTTGTGGAACCGGTTTTTGTACTTCTCAATTCCCTGCCAAAGTCAGCACTTGCACCACTCATCATCGTCTGGCTCGGAACAGGGATCCGCACAATCGTGATCGCGGGAATTTCCGTTGCGATTTTCGGCTGTATCATCAATTTGTATACCTGCTTTAAAAATACCGATTCTGAAAAACAAAAGCTGATCCGTATTCTGGGTGGAAAAAAAAGACATATCTTCTTTATGGTCGTTCTGCCAGCCGCCCGCGAAACGATTCTGAGCAACATGAAGGTCAATATCGGGCTTGCGCTTGTAGGTGTTATGATTGGGGAATTTTTAGCTGCCAGACAGGGACTGGGATATCTGATCATTTATGCCAGCCAGGTTTTTAAGCTCGACTGGCTGATCCTGTGTATTCTGATTCTCTGTTTCATAGCCGTCTGTCTGTACAGCCTGATCCAGATGATTGAACGCCGGCTCAGTGTGAAGATATAAACGATATCAGCTGTATGACGCAGAGAAGAGCTATACTCTGCAAATCCCACTCTGATCAGAGGTTGTCATATGCACCACATAAATGCGTGCATTTTCCTCGTCGCCATACAAAAAAACCTCAGACATGCGAACATGACTGAGGCTACATAAAAAGCTGAAAATGGGACTCGAACCCACGACCCCTTCATTACGAGTGAAGTGCTCTACCAACTGAGCTATTTCAGCATACATCCTGTAAACTTACGCTTACAAAAATGTATTATATCGAAAACGGAAGCAGAATGCAACTGTTTTCTTTTTTATTTCTCCAATTCCCGATCAACATGCACATCCAGCTGATTAAACGGTATTTCAATGCCGTTCGCATCATAAGCAAGCTTCACTTTTTCCAACAGCCTGCCACGCGCCGGCCAGTAATCCTCATTTTTAACATAGCAGCGCACGATCAGCTCTACTGCTGAATCACCGAGGTTATTGACAAAGACATCTTTTTCCTTCTCTTTCAGACAGGCAGTATCCGCTGTAAGCTCCTGCATTGCGATCTCTTTTGCTTTTTTCAGATCTGCCGTATAGGAAATACCGACCGAAAGATCCAGGCGGCGGATATCTGTTGCAGTCACATTGGTCAGGGATGTATTGGCAAGTGTGCCATTCGGCAGAATGATCACTTTATCATCCGGTGTCAACAGCTTCGTGTAAAAAAGCTGGATTTCCTTAACGGTTCCTTCATTCCCTTTATTGTCTTCAATGATGTAATCACCAACGCGGAATGGTTTTAATAACAGGATCAGCACACCACCTGCAAAGTTGGAAAGACTTCCCTGCAGGGCAAGACCAAGTGCCACACCGGCAGAACCGACCACTGCCACAACACTGGTTGCATCCAGTCCAAAACCCGATGCGATCATAAACAAAAGAATCATATACAGGATCGCCTTGATCAGCGAATCCAGAAACTGGATCACACCAAGATCAGCATTTGCACGTTTCAGGGACTTCTTGACAATACGGCGGATCAGTTTGATCACCTGCACACCAACGAAGAAAAAAACAAGCGCAAGTACTACACGGATTCCCAGGTTCAATGCTTTCTGCGGCAGTTCATTCAAATACCGCTCAACAAAACCGATCTTTTCCGTTACATCTGTCGGAACAGCATCACCTACGGCATTTGTCACATCTGCAACCGCATTGTCCATCACTTCTGTTACTGCATCATTCATTTTCATTACCTCTGTTATTTTCTACCATGGCATTTTACAGGAATTTTGCTTCTTCTTTTACCTTTTCACTTTCCTGTTTCCGTTTTAATGCCTCTTCTTCCAGCTCGCGTGCTTCTTTTTCCAGTTCTTCCGCATATTTGGCTTCTTCCATGGCACGTTTCAGGGCTTCCTTGGCTTCTTCCTGTGCACGTTTCGCCTGTTCCTTGGCTTCATCTGCCAGTTTTCGTGCTTCTGTCTCCGCTGCCTTTGCCTGCTCCAGTTTTTCCTGCTCCAGTTTTCTCTGTCTTTCTTCTTCCTTCAGGCGTTCAATCTCTGCCTTTTCCTTTGCTGTAAAAGGTGTATAGCTGAATATCTGCATGCTTAACGCCGGCATTTTGATACGGATACTGTCTTCTCTGCCATCACATTCCTCTTCTTTTGATGCAATGGCTCTTACATTGATATCATTTTCGCCGCCAAACTTACGCGCATCGGAATTCAGAATTTCCTTATATTTGCCCGGATACGGAACACCGATCTTGTAATCTGTCCGTTTTTCATTGGCAAAGTTGCAGACAACCAGCAGGGTATCCTTATCCTTTGCCGTTTTCCGCAAAAATACAATAACATTTTCATTTGCAGAAATATTATTGATCCATTCAAAGCCTTCCGGATCGTTATCCTCCGCATATAACGCAGGGTATTCCCTGTACATGCTGTTCAGTTTCTTAACATATTCCTGCATCTGTTTATGCTGGTCATACTGCAAAAGCTCCCATTCCACGCTTCTGTTCTCATTCCATTCATCAAACTCTGCAATGTCCTGACCCATGAACAGCAGCTTTTTGCCCGGATGTGCCATCATAAAGCCGTAGGCTGCACGCAGGTTTTTAAACTTATCCGGAATCTCGCCCGGCATTTTGCCGATCATGGAAGATTTGCCGTGCACAACCTCATCATGGGAAAGTACCAGCATGAATTTTTCACTGTATGCGTAGATCATACTGAAGGTCAGCTCACCATGGTGCTGGCCTCTGAAATAAGGATCCAGATGCATATAGCCCGTAAAATCATTCATCCAGCCCATATTCCATTTCAGATCAAAACCAAGTCCGTCCTTTTCAACAGGCTCTGTTACCTTCGGCCATGCAGTCGATTCTTCTGCGATCGTGATAACTCCGTCCTTCTGCTTATGGATCACACTGTTCAGATGCTTTAAAAATTCGATCGCTTCCAGATTTTCCTTTCCACCGTAAATATTCGGGATCCATTCGCCTTCGTTCTTGCCGTAATCCAGATAGAGCATAGATGCCACAGCGTCCATACGGATTCCGTCCGCATGGAATACATTGATCCAGAACAATGCATTGGCGATCAGATAGTTCTTCACTTCAGGTCTGCCATAATTGTAAATAAGAGTTCCCCAATGCGGATGACATCCCTGTCTCCAGTCAGCATGCTCATACAGGCATGTTCCGTCAAAGGTTGCCAGTCCCTGTTCGTCCTTCGGGAAATGCGCCGGAACCCAGTCTAAGATAACACCAATCCCATGCTTGTGCATCTCATTCATAAAGAACATAAAATCTTCCGGAGAACCATAACGGGAAGTCGGTGCATAGTAACCAATTACCTGATAGCCCCAGGAAGCGTCCAGCGGGTGCTCCATAACAGGCATCAGTTCAATGTGTGTATAGCCCATTTCCTTCACATAGGAAATGATCTTCGGTGCCAGTTCTCTGTAATTTACATACGATCCATCCTCGCCTCTTGCAAAGGAACCGAGATATACTTCGTAAACAGACATTGCTTCCTTTTCCGGTTTGAAATTCTTTCTATCTGCCAGCCAGTTTTCATCCGACCATTTAAACTTGGAAAGATCTGCCACAACAGAAGCAGTGTTTGGGCGGAGCTGCGCCTGATTTCCGTAAGGATCTGCCTTTAAAAAGGTCTTTCCGCCTTTTAATTTGATCTCATACTTATAATTATCTCCGACATTGGCACACGGAATAAAGAGTTCAAAAATACCGCTGTCCCACAGGCGGCGCATCTGATGAAATCTACCGTCCCATCCGTTGAAATCCCCTACAACACTGACACGCATGGCATTTGGTGCCCAGACTGCAAAGTGAACACCGGAAATGCCGTTGATCTTCATCGGGTGTGCGCCAAGAATGTCGTATACATTATAATGGATTCCATGGTTGAATTTTTCTGTATCTTTTTTTGTGATCACAGGTCCAAAACAATAGGGATCACATACTTCCTTGATCTGTCCGTCCTGCATCCGTACTTCCACGGTATAACAGTCTGTTTTCTCTGCCTTTGGAACAAGCGCTGCAAAATATCCCTCTTCATCAGCAAGCTCCATGGCATATCTGTTTTTACCGATCACGATCACAGCACTGACCGCGCCCGGATAAAAGAACTGGATCATGGTATTCATGCCTCTTACATGAGGACCGAGCAATCTGTGCGGATCATCCTCCTCCGCATACACAATACCTTCCACATCTGCCCAGTTCATCAGTTTGTATAATTTCTTTGTCATGTAACATCCTCCCATTTCATTGCAGGCATTTCTCTGCTTTTACCTATTTGCAATTATTATATGATGTCGGGGTCAAAAGCCCCGGCTTTGATGCTCACGTGGTTTTAGACCTTTTGACTCTGGCATCATTATATTTTATGTATAAATAATCCACTTCTCAGCTTTGGTTCAAACCATGTGGACTTCGGTGGCATCAGACGGTCTGCGTCTGCTACGGCAAACAGCTCCTCCATGGAAGTCGGATACAGGCAGAAAGCCGCCTGACAGTCTGTGTGACAGCGCCGCTCCAGCTCTGCCAGCCCACGTATGCCTCCCACAAAGTCAATGCGGTGATCCGTTTTTGGATCCCGGATATTTAAGATCGGTGCCAGAAGGTCATTCTGCAATACAGAAACATCCAGTGCTTCCACAGGATCTTCGCTTTTTTTCCCGATCTGTGTAAGCACATACCACCGGTTCTCCAGATACATGCCAAACATGCCTTTTCTGTCACAGTGTACAGCCTCTGTCCCATCACCGTTCAGATGCACTGTAAATTTCTCTCTGACTTTTTCCAGAAACGCCTCCGGCGAAAGTCCGTTCAGATCTTTTACCACTCTGTTATAGTCCATGATATGCAGCTCCGACTCCGCAAATAAAACGGAAAGGAAATAATTGAATTCTTCGTTTCCCGTATAGCCCGGATTTTCTTCGCGTCGTTTCAAAGATACTTTTACTGCGGAAGCACAGCGGTGATGCCCATCCGCAATATAGATTTTCTCCATATTTGCAAAGCAATTTTGAATTTGACTGATTCGGTCAACATCTGTAATCTGCCACATCCGATGTCTAATCCCGTCTTCGGAAGTAAAATCCGCATATGGCATGTTCTGTTTCTCTGTCTGCTTGATCTGTTCAAGTGCATCATCTGTCCGATATGCCAGAAAGATCGGCCCTGTCTGGGCAGAGAGCGTGTCTACATGACGGATCCTGTCCGCTTCTTTTTCCGCACGCGTATTTTCATGCTTCATGATCACGCCTGACAGGTAATCATCCACACTTGCACAGGCTACGATACCGGTCTGGCTTCTTCCCTGCATCGTCAGCTCATATAAGTAATAGCACGGCTTCTCATCCTGTATATAGGTTCCATCCGCGATCTGACCGGTCAAAAGCTGCTGTGCCCGCTCGTACACCTTTGGATCATAGGTGTCCACCTCGTCTGCAAGCCCTGTTTCCGCTCTGTCGATATTTAAAAAGGAAAGCGGATTGCCTTTCACAGCTTCTTTGGCTTCCTGTCTGTTATAGACATCATACGGAAGTGCTGCTACATTCGCTTCCAATCCCTTTCCCGGTCTGATACTGCAAAATGGTTTGATATCTGCCATGCATGTTCTCCTGTAAGTGATAATTTTATATAACATGTATAGTATAGCAAATTTGGCAGGGTAAGTAAACTTTTTTGACAGTGCATGTGAAAAATGATAAGATGTGTTTCACAAAGAAAGGATGGTTTGTTATGACAAAAGAAGATCAGGCATTTTTAGATCGTATCACTGCCTATATCAACAAGAAATCGATCAACAGTGATCCGAATCAGCGTGCGACCGCTACTACCTCGCAGCAGATTGATAAATTGAAACCGATATTTATGAAGATTGCCAATGAAGACGGATGTGAGATTTCCGACGTGCTCGTCCGTTATATGGATCTTTCCTCGCAGGCTGCGGCAGAGAAAGCTGCCAGAGAGCAGGCGGATACCGTGGATCTCGGCTCGCTGCTTAAAATGTAATCATTCCATAAAGTATCATATACTCTAAATGGGTATTTCCTATAACCGCAATCACACTTGACTCCCCTGCGATTTGTCAAAGCACATATTGCACGTGCTCCGGCCGCTAGAAAGCGTAGCGGTCTCTCCGCACGGCAAGTGCTTTGCAAATCTCGGTCGTCTACGCTATCGATTGCTCATTATAGGAAATACCCATTTTCTGTATATATTTAACTGTGTAAAAAAAGATAAAATAATAATGACTGCAATATTTATTATTAATATTGATAGAACAATAAAGCAGGAAGCCTTATATAAAAAGCAATCGATAGTGTAGCCGACCGAGATTTATCGTTCCCTTTACCGGAGCGAGCGATCACAAAGCTTTTACGTGACGGGAGCCCGGTAAAATGGGAACGAGATAAATCGCAGGGCAGGCAAACGTGATTGCTTTTATATAAGGCTTCCTGCGTATTATTTTACACCTTAAATATTACAATTTATAAAAACATCTATTTTACCACACGAACACGGAACACGCCTTCGATGTTCTTCAACTTCTCGACGATATCCTCTGTCACAGGCTGCTCTAAATCCATCATGGTATAGGCAACTTCACCTCTTGATTTGTTCATCATATCGGTGATGTTCATGCCCTGATCTCCAAAAGTTGCTGTAAACTTTGTGATCATGTTGGCAACATTTTTATGGAAAATTGCTACACGGCTTGCCTGTGCGCAGACGCCCATGTCAAGAGCCGGATAGTTTACACTGTTTTTGATATTGCCGTTTTCCAGATAATCGGAAAGCTCTGCAACAGCCATGACTGCACAGTTATCTTCTGATTCTTCTGTGGAAGCGCCAAGATGCGGTGTTACGATACAGCCCGGCTGACCTGCAACAGTCGGATTTGCAAAGTCCGTCATATATCTCTTTACCTTACCGGATTCGATTGCTTTTAATAAAGCAGGCTCATCCACTAAGATGTCACGTGCATAGTTCAGGATCACTACGCCATCCTTCATCATGGAAATGGCTTCTGCATTGATCATGCCCTTTGTAGAATCCAGAAGCGGTACGTGAATCGTGATGAAATCACATTCTGCGTAGATCTCTTCTACATTTAATACATGCTTTACGCTGCGGTTCAGGTTCCATGCTGCATTAACGGATAAGTATGGATCATAGCCATATACTTCCATACCTAAATGGATCGCTGCGTTTGCAACCTTGACACCGATCGCACCAAGACCGATGATACCAAGCTTTTTGCCTGCGATCTCAGTACCTGCGAATTTCTTCTTTTCCTTTTCCTGTGCTTTTGCAATGCCTTCGTCATCTTTATCGGATTTTACCCATTCGATACCCCCAACGATATCACGGCTTGCAAGCAGCATACCTGCCAGCACAAGTTCCTTTACACCATTGGCATTTGCACCGGGTGTATTGAATACGACGATACCTTTTTCCGCACATTTATCAAGCGGGATATTATTGACACCTGCACCGGCTCTTGCAACAGCAAGCAGCTTCTCAGGCAGCTCCATATCATGCATGGCTGCACTTCTGACTAAAACACCATCCGCTTCCTTGATATCTTCTGTTTTTTTATAATCTGCACCGAAACCGTCCAGTCCAACCTGCGCGATCGGGTTTAAACAATAATACTGAAACATAAAAATCCCTCTTTTCTACACCTTTATTTTAAGTTCTCTGCCTCGAATTTTTTCATAAACTCTACCAGCTTTACAACACCTTCGTATGGCATTGCGTTGTAGATGGATGCACGCATACCACCGACTGTTCTGTGCCCCTTTAGATTTTCAAAACCGGCTTCTTTTGCTTCTTTTACAAATTTGGCATCCAGATCTGCATCACCTGTTACGAACGGTACGTTCATCAGGGATCTGTCTTCCTTTACAACAGTTCCTTTGAATAACTTGCTCTCGTCAAGAAAATCATACAGTACTTTTGCCTTCTTCTCGTTGCGCTCCTTCATCACTTCCAGACCGCCCATCTTCTTAAGCCACTTAAATACCTTACCGCAGATATAAATGCCGTAAGCCGGTGGTGTATTGTACAGAGACTGTGCATCTGCATGGATCTTATACTTTAACATGGTTGGTGTGCCCGGCAGGACATCTTCTGTAATCAGGTCTTCTCTGATGATCACGATAACAACACCTGCAGGACCGATGTTCTTCTGTACGCCGCCGTAGATCACGCCGTATTTTGTTACATCAACAGGCTCTGATAAGAAGCAGGATGAAACATCCGCTACGAGTGTATGTCCCTTTGTATTCGGAAGTTTTTTGTATTTTGTACCGTAAATGGTATTGTTCTCACAAATATAAACATAATCAAGATCTTCCGGAATATCCAGATCGGAGCAGTCCGGTATGTAAGAAAATGTCTTGTCTGCGGAAGAAGCAAGCTCGATCGCTTCACCGTAGATCTTAGCTTCCTGATAAGCTTTCTTTGCCCACTGACCTGTTACGATATAACCTGCTTTTTTATTCTTCATCAGGTTCATCGGGATCATGGCAAACTGCTGGCTTGCACCCCCCTGCAGGAATAATACTTTATAGTTGTCAGGAATGTTCATAAGCTCTCTCAGATCCGATTCGGCTTCCTTGATAATGGTATCGTAGGCTTTGGATCTGTGGCTCATCTCCATAACCGACATACCGGTTCCTCTGTAATCTAACATTTCATCTGCAGCTTCTTTTAATACTTCTTCAGGTAAAACTGCCGGACCTGCCGAAAAGTTATAAACTCTAGACACTTTTTTCTCCTCCTGTTTCTGCCAGATATGGCAGATTATTTTATCAACATCTTAATTATTCTACCTTTTTCGCTTCACCGCGTCAATAGAAAATAATGACCGGGGTTCCGACCTCCGCCATATCATATAGTTTACTGACCTCATCAAACGGCGTATTGATACAGCCGTGAGAGCCGCCTGTTTTATAAATACTGCCGCCGAATTTGCGCCGCCATGTCGCATCATGGATGCCGATATTTCCATAGACCGCCATCCAGTAGCTGACCGGTGTTGCATAATCCTCCCCGCGCAGCACACGGTTTCTCTGCTTAAAATAAATATAACATACCTTCTGCGGCGTTCCGCGACCCAGACTTGTATTTCCCGTTACAACAGGCGTGGAAAGCTCCTGCCTACCATTCACGTAATAATACATCATCTGGTCGGTCATATCGACTTCTATGTAGGTGGAACCGATATCATCCAGTCCATCGATCCCTGTATAGCTGACCTGCTTGTAAACCGGCGTTCTTGTCTCCACTCTGCCACTTGGCACCGCAGCATAAAGATGCGCAAGCTCTTCATCTTCATCAATCTTACAGCCATATGTGCCTGTTTCGACCGTAACGGTCACGCCACGCGTTGCCCGGAAAGATCTTGGCTTTCCGACTGTATTTAAGTGTTCCGCAAGCTCCTCTACCATCTCCTGCATCAGTTTTTCATCCAGGTACGGCTTTCCCACATCATCTAAAAGCAGCTTTCCATCTTCCTGTGCCAGAAGATTGCTTACCTTTTTACGGTCGATCACATAATCACCCTGACTGCTCTCATACGTGATCTCCGTATTCATATACGGGGACAACGCATCCCAGAGCGCAAGCGTCTGTTTCATCTGACTCGTATAGGCAAAGGTTTCATAGCAGTCTGCTTTTGCCAGATCGATCTCATATTCCTGTGCATCGAGTGCTTTTTCGATCGCCTGTACGGCTTTTTCATGATTGAGCAGATTCTGTGTTTCATCGTACAGATAATAGCCATCCGTATTTCTGCGGATCTCGATCACTCTGTTTTTATCTTCTGAGTTGTCCTTCAGATAACTGCAGCCGTCCAGATAAGCGGTCAGCTTGTTATGGTCATAAGAAACATCCGGCAGAAGCTGTTTCTCCTGATAAGAAACATTGCCGTTTTCTAAAAACCAATTCACAAATTTCAGTACAGACTGGGTTTCGTGCAGATTCTGCAGTTCTGCCAGATAATCTTCCCGAAATCCCGCTTCCTCCATCGAAAAAGAATGCTCTTCTCCTCCTGCATCCGTAATGATGCAGGTCGGAAGCAGCGCATTCTCTTTCAGCTTGTCATTCATCTGCTGCGGAGTCATATCCGCTGCGTAGACACCATTCACAAACAGCCCGGGCATAAATGTCTCCCGGTACTGAAAGCGGATCGCACCATAGCAGCCCCCAATGAGCGCCGCAGGCAATACAATCAGAATGACAAATAAGATCATAAGAATTCTTTTCATAGAATTTATTTTTCCATATCCTTTTCGTCGAATACTTCATCAATCGGTTTTCCCGCCGGAACCATTGGGAATACTTTATCATCAGGATCTATCACGCACTCGATCAGAACCGGTGCATTTGCTGCAATTGCCTTTTTGATCGTCGGAAGTACTTCTTCTTTTCTGGTTACACGATATGCCTGACAGCCGAGTGCCTCAGCCACCTTACAGTAATCTACTTTATCCTTCAGAACAGTCTGGGAATATCTCTGTCCGTAGAACAATGTCTGCCACTGACGTACCATTCCGAGCACGGCATTATTGATCACAACCTGAATGATCGGGATATTGTAACGGCTTGCTGTTGCCAGCTCATTCATGTTCATACGGAAACAGCCGTCACCTGCAATATTGATGCAGACCTTATCCGGGCGTCCCACTTTGGCACCGATGCAGGCACCCAGACCATAGCCCATTGTACCAAGTCCGCCGGAGCTTAAGAAGGTGCGCGGCTTTGTATAATGATAATACTGGGCAGCCCACATCTGATGCTGTCCGACATCCGTGGAAATGATCGCTTCTCCCTTTGTTGCCTGATCGATCTGCTCGATCACATAAGGACAGGTCAGTACATCATGATTGTAATCCAGCGGATATTTTTTCTTCAGATCCAGTATATGCGCTTTCCACTCCGGATGAGACTTCTGGGAAAGCTTCTGGTTTACTTCTGCCAGAACATCCTTCAGATCACCGACAAGCGAAGCATCCGTTCTGATATTTTTATTGACTTCAGCCGCATCAATATCAATATGTACGATTTTTGCATTTGCCGCGAAGGTCTTCGGATCTCCGATCACGCGGTCGGAAAAGCGGGCACCGAGCGCTATCAGAAGATCACACTCGGAAACACCGAGATTGGATGTCTTTGTACCGTGCATACCGATCATGCCTGTGTACATATCATCATAGCCGTCAAATGCGCCCTTGCCCATCAGCGTATCACATACCGGGCAATCCAGCTTCTTAGCAAGCTCTCTGACCTGCTCGCTGGCTCCTGACAGGATCACGCCGCCGCCAATATACATATACGGCTTTTCTGCCTGCTCCATCAGTTTCACAACTTCGTCCAGCTGCTCTTCCGTGTATTTATTCTCATAAACCGGTTTTACTGCCGGCTGATACGTATATTCACATGTATTTGCCGTAACATCCTTTGTGATATCGACAAGGACCGGCCCCGGTCTGCCGCTCTGCGCGATCTGGAACGCCTTGCGGATCGTATCTGCCAGCACATTGATATCCTTTACGATATAACCGTGCTTTGTGATAGGCATTGTCACACCGGCGATATCCACCTCCTGGAAGGAATCCTTTCCAAGTGCCGGTAAATTAACATTTGCGGTGATCGCAACGATCGGAATACTGTCCATATAAGCAGTTGCGATTCCGGTAACGAGATTGGTCGCACCCGGTCCGCTTGTTGCCATGCAGACACCGACCTTTCCGGTTGCTCGTGCATAACCGTCTGCTGCGTGTGCAGCTCCCTGCTCATGCGACGTCAGAATATGATTGATCTCATCTGCGTGTTTATAAAGTGCATCATATACATTTAAGATCGTACCGCCCGGATAACCAAAGACAGTATCAACCCCCTGTTCCTTCAAACATTCAATTACGATTTCAGCCCCTGTTAACTGCATCATCATACCTCCAAGTGTAGCTTATTTATTCTTTGGTACCTCTAAGATCGCGCCTCTGTTACCGCTTGTTACCAGCTCTCTGTATCTGGAAAGATAGCCTGTAGTAACCTTTGGCTCTCTCGGAACCCATTCTTTTCTTCTCTGTTCCATTTCTTCATCGGATACATCCACATCCAGTGTCATGGCAGGAATGTCGATCTTGATAATATCGCCTTCTTTGACAAGTGCGATCGGACCGCCGACAGCAGCTTCCGGAGAAACATGACCGATGGAAGCACCTCTGGAAGCACCTGAGAAACGACCGTCTGTGATCAGCGCAACACTGGAACCAAGACCCATTCCCGCAATGGCAGAAGTCGGGTTCAGCATTTCTCTCATGCCAGGACCACCCTTCGGACCTTCATAACGGATCACAACCACATCACCCTTCACGATCTTACCGCTCTTGATCGCATCAATCGCATCTTCCTCACAGTCAAAGACACGCGCCGGACCTTCATGTACCATCATTTCCTCTACTACAGCGGAGCGTTTTACAACACTGCCGTCCGGTGCAAGATTACCCTTCAGGACTGCAAGACCGCCTGTTTTACTGTATGGATTGGAAACAGGTCTGATGACCTCTTCGTTTTTATTGACCGCATCCTTGATGTTTTCACCGACTGTCTTTCCTGTAACTGTCATGCAATCAAGGTTCAAAAGCCCGATGTCAGCCAGCTCTTTCATTACCGCATAAACACCGCCTGCTTCATTCAGATCTTCCATGTAAGTAGGACCTGCCGGTGCAAGGTGGCAGAGGTTCGGTGTTTTTTCGCTGATCGGGTTTGCAAAGGAAATATCAAAATCAAATCCGATCTCATGTGCGATCGCCGGCAGATGCAGCATAGAGTTTGTAGAGCATCCGAGAGCCATATCGACTGTCAGTGCATTTAAGATTGCATCCTTTGTCATGATATCTCTCGGTCTGATATCTTTTTTGAGCATTTCCATAACTGCCATACCTGCATGCTTTGCAAGCTTGATCCTTTCGGAATAAACAGCCGGAATTGTTCCGTTTCCGCGAAGTCCCATACCAAGTGCTTCTGTCAGACAGTTCATGGAATTTGCCGTGTACATACCGGAGCAGGAACCACAGGTCGGGCATACCTTTTCCTCAAATTCTCTGACTTCCTCTTCCGTCATTGTACCTGCTGCATTTGCACCGACTGCTTCAAACATGGAAGATAAGCTTCTTTTCTGCCCTTTGACATGACCCGCAAGCATCGGACCGCCTGAAACAAATACAGTCGGTACATTGATACGGGCAGCAGCCATCAGAAGACCAGGTACGTTTTTATCACAGTTCGGTACCATGACAAGAGCATCAAACTGATGTGCCAGTGCCATACATTCTGTGGAATCTGCGATCAGATCTCTTGTAACGAGCGAATATTTCATACCGATATGTCCCATTGCGATACCGTCACAGACTGCGATCGCCGGAAATACGACCGGAACACCGCCTGCTTCCGCAACGCCAAGTTTTACGGCGTTTACGATCTTATCCAGATTCATATGCCCCGGAACGATCTCATTGTAAGAGCTTACAATACCGACCATCGGCTTTTTCATTTCTTCTTCGGTAAATCCCAATGCATTGAACAGACTTCTGTGTGGAGCCTGCTGCATTCCCTTTTTTACATTATCACTTCTCATAGCTTTCTCTCCTTTTATATTCTCTCACAGATCAGGTCGCCCATTTCCTTTGTCCCTACCTGAGTTACCTTCTGCTTACCAGCTTCATCCTGTGGCATGATATCGATCGTACGATAACCGTCCTCCAGTACCTTCTTGACTGCCTTCTCGATCGCAGATGCTTCTTCATCGAGATCAAACGTATAGCGCAGCATCATGGCAGCACTCAGGATCGTAGCGATCGGATTGGCAATGCCTTTTCCCGCGATGTCCGGTGCAGAACCGCCGCTTGGCTCATACAGTCCGAATTTTGTATCATTTAAGCTTGCGGAGGAAAGCATTCCGATGGAACCTGTTACCATACTTGCTTCATCCGATAAAATATCACCGAACATATTTTCTGTCAGGATCACATCGAACTGTCCCGGATCTTTGACAAGCTGCATTGCACAGTTATCCACCAGCATATGTTCAAGAGTTACCTCTGGGTAATCTTTGGCGACCTCTTCCACAACCTTTCTCCACAGTCTGGAAGAGTCCAGTACATTTGCTTTATCTACACTTGTAACTTTTTTGCGTCTCTTCATGGCGATCTCAAAGCCCTTGATGGCAATTCTTCTGATCTCGCCTTCGGAATAAGTCAGCGTATCAATTGCTTTCAGCTCACCGTTTTCTTCTACAGTCTTGCGCTCTCCGAAATAAAGACCTCCGGTCAGCTCACGCATGATCATCATATCAAAACCTTTTTCACTGATCTCCTGCTTCAGCGGGCAGGCAGCAGCCAGCTCTTCATATAAAACAGCCGGGCGCAGATTGGCGAACAGATTCAGTGCCTTCCTGATCTTTAACAGACCCGCTTCCGGTCTCTTGGACGGCTCTAACTTGTACCACGGAGAAGTCTGCGTGTTGCCGCCGATGGAACCCATCAGTACAGCGTCTGCAGCCTTTGCGGTCGCGATTGCTTCGTCTGTCAGCGGAACACCATGTACATCAATGGATGCACCGCCCATTAAGATATCCTCAAACTGCATTTCATGTCCGTAGACTGCTTCTATTTTCTTTAATACTTTCTTTGCTTCTGTTACAATTTCCGGTCCGATCCCATCTCCCGGAATACATACAATATTTAATTTCATATTGTTTCCTCCAGTTTCTCCATACATTGATTTCTGCCGCTTTCTCGCGCGTACATAAACCTATGTTCTATCTTACATGATATCTTTGTATACATCAATGAATTTCATAACAAAAGAGCATAATATAACTATTTGATATAGGCTTCATGCACTCCGGTTATTCTGCCATACCTGCCAGATAGTTGACAAACTGCTGTGCTGTTCTGCCGGAAATCCCCCCATGGGAAAGTTCCCATTTATTGGCTTCTTTCTTAAGGTCTTCATCAGACATTGCAATGCCCTGTTTTCTTGCCAGTGTGATCACGATCTCCATAAATTCCTTCGGGGTCGGCTTTGTATAACTGATCGTGACACCAAAGCGATTGACTAAAGAAAGCTTCTCTTCCATTGTATCACTGCGGTGCATATCCTGCGTATGCTCCATATCGTTTCTGTCATTCCAGTTTTCCTTGATCAGATGACGACGGTTGGATGTTGCGTAGATCAATATATTTTCCGGTTTTGTTTCCACGCCGCCCTCAATAACAGCCTTCAAGAATTTGTATTCAATTTCAAATTCCTCAAAAGAAAGATCATCCATATAGATAATAAAGCGATAATTTCTGTTTTTGATCCGGGCGATCACACCGGACAGATCCTTAAACTGATGCTTGTAGATCTCGATCATACGGAGTCCCTGATCATAGTACTGGTTGACGATTGCCTTAATGCTCGTCGATTTACCTGTTCCGCTATCACCGAACAGCAGTACATTATTGGCTTTTCTGCCCTGTACAAACGCTTCTGTATTATCAACCAGCTTCTTTTTCTGAATCTCATAGCCGACAAGATCATCAAGCATGACCTTATCCAGATTATTGATCGGGTAAAAGTCAGGCTCGCCCTGCCCCTTATCGATCAGACGGAAGGCTTTGTTCAGACCGAACATACCGACACCGTAAGCCTTGTAAAAATCGGTGACCGCTTCAAAGAATTCATTCTCATCCTTTGTCTGCTCCAGCTTTTCACTGAGTGCCTGTACCTTTTCACTGACATTTTTATTGTACATCAGCTCTTTTTTGCCGATTGCCTTGTAATCGGACAGAATACTGAAGCACTGGATACCGAGTGCTTCCTCGATCGGTTTAAAATCAAAGAAAAACAGGTTGCGGAACACTCTGAAATCATTCTTTGCGAAAATATTGACGCTGCCATCATTTGCACCGACCTTTTCACAGGTCAGACTGAACGGATTTTCGTTTGTGATGAGCAGATATGTCAGATAGTTGTGCCACAGATTATGGTCAAAGCCGTAATCCGTTGCCACCTCCAAAAGGCGCTTGAGCTGCGTATAAATATCCCGGATAAGCTGTGCATTGTCCTCTGTCTTTTCATCAAATGCGCGGAAGATCTCTCCCAGCTTTACCAGGATCGTATCCTCCTTCATATTACCGTACATGATCAATTTTGCGATTTCTTTATACATATTCTACCTCCATAACATATCCCGCTTCATAAGTTACAGGAGCGTTTTATGTAATAGAAACGAAGTTTCCCATTACATAAAAAGGGCAAATAAATGCATTCATTTATCTGCCCCGGTTCTATTTTCGTTTTTATTCTGCGTCAGGCTTTTCTACCTGTACGATTGCTGTCTTATTCATTGGGATACGACAGTTTTTGTTATTACCGAACTCAACGATCACAGTACCCTGGTCATCATTGATATCAATTACCATTCCGTAAAAACCACTTGTTGTTAAAATGCTGTCGCCGATCGCAAGCTGGGAAAGCATAGCGTTCATTTTCTTCTGTTCCTTCTTCTGCGGACGGATCATTAAGAAATAGATAAAACCGACGATAAATACAAGATATACAACCAGGACCACACCTGACATTGAATTTGCTGCTGCTGTTTCAGATAATAAAATACCCATGTTTCTTCCTCCAGATTAAAATGTACATAAAATATGCTAACAGTTATCATACACAAATTAGACGAATCTTGCAAGACTATTTTTGCCTATTGCTGCTCACCGGCCGCCATGCTTTCCAGCATTTCTTTCTTGTATGCAGCAAATCTGCCTTCATCAAGTGCATTTCTGATCTCTTCCATCAGATGATTATAGAAATACAGATTGTGCAGCACGCAAAGCCGCATACCCAGCATTTCCTTTGCCTTTAACAGATGGCGGATATAAGCCCTTGAATATCTTCTGCAGGCAGGACACTGGCAGCCTTCCTCGATCGGTCTTTCATCCAGCTCATATTTTGCATTGAACAGATTGATCTTACCGGATTTTGTATATAAATGTCCGTGACGTCCGTTCCGGGATGGATATACACAGTCAAAGAAATCAATACCTCGCTCTACGCCTTCCAGAATATTTGCCGGTGTTCCGACGCCCATCAGATAAGTCGGCTTATCCTTTGGCAGATAGGGAACTGTTTCCTCTATAATATGATACATTTCTTCATGTGTCTCACCAACAGCAAGTCCTCCGATCGCGTAACCGTCCAGATTCATTTCCGCAATGCGCTTTGCATGATCGATGCGGATATCCTCATAAATTGCGCCCTGATTGATACCAAACAGAAGCTGCTCTTTATTGATCGTACGATCAAGCTGATTCAGGCGCTGCATTTCTGCTTTACAGCGGGCAAGCCAGCGCGTCGTACGTTCCACGGAGTTTTGCACATAGCTGCGTTCTGCTTTCGCTGGTGCACATTCATCAAATGCCATGGCAATCGTTGAAGCAAGATTAGACTGGATCTGCATACTTTCTTCCGGTCCCATGAAAATCTTACGTCCGTCAATATGAGAATGGAAATAAACGCCCTCTTCCTTGATCTTGCGCAGTCCTGCCAGAGAAAACACCTGAAATCCGCCGGAATCTGTCAGGATTGGTCTATCCCACACCATGAATTTATGAAGTCCTCCCAGCTCATGCACGATCTCGTCTCCCGGACGCACATGCAGATGATACGTATTGGAAAGCTGGATCTGTGTTCCGATCTGCTCCAGATCCTCCGTTCCGACTGCACCCTTGATTGCTGCGATTGTACCGACATTCATAAATACCGGTGTTTGTACGGTTCCGTGAACGGTCTGAAATTCTGCCCGTTTGGCAGTCCCTTCCTGCTTTAAAATCTTATACATCTGTATCTCCTTATTTTCTTGCCATTATAGTCGCTCAGAATTTATATGATAGCTTTAAACAGCAGCCATGTCAACTGCATTTAGATCCAGCTCGATTGGGCAGTGATCCGATCCCATGACCTGTGTATGGATCGCTGCGCCTGCAAGACGGTCCTTCAGATCTTCCGATACTACAAAATAGTCGATACGCCAGCCTGCGTTCTTCTCTCTTGCCTTAAACCGGTATGACCACCAGGAATAAACGCCCTCCGTATCCGGATAAAAATAGCGGTAAGTGTCAATATAGCCGGATGCCAGAACCTTGTCAAAACAGCTTCTTTCCTCATCCGTAAAGCCTGCATTGTGGCGGTTTGTCTTCGGATTTTTCAGATCGATCTCCTGATGTGCCACATTCAGATCTCCGCAGAATACAACGGATTTTCTGCTTTTCAGTCCGTTGATATAGTCTAAAAATGCCTTTTCCCACGTCATGCGATAGGAAAGTCTGGCAAGCTCCTGCTGGGAATTCGGTGTATAGACCGTAACCACATACAGATCTTCATATTCGGCTGTGATCACGCGGCCTTCCCTGTCATACTCCTCAATCCCAATTCCATATGTTACCTGCAGTGGCTCTTTCTTTGTAAAAAGAGCCGTTCCGGAATAACCCTTCTTTTCCGCATAGTTCCAGTATTGATGATAGCCCTCAAGCGGCAGCTCGATCTGTCTCTCCTGCAGCTTGGATTCCTGAATGCAGAAGATATCCGCATCCGCCTCCCGGAAAAAATCCATAAATCCTTTGCCTACACAGGCTCGTAACCCGTTTACATTCCATGATATCAGTTTCATTTTGCATATCGCATCCAACACTTTTATTTATTGGATACACCCTTTCTTATCTATCCTATTGTTGTCTGACTCTCTGGACAAATTCTTCAAGTGTCAGATTTTTTTTCATAATGATCGTTGCCGCATCCTTTCCGACATAGCGGAAATGCCATGGTTCAAATTCAATTCCCGTAATTTCTTCTTTTCCCTTTGGATAACGCAGGATAAAGCCATAATCCTGACAATGTGCTGCCAGCCATTTGCCTGCGGCTGTGTCTGCAAAGCCTTCCTCCAGCGCCGTATACGTATTTGATATGATATCAAGCGCCAGTCCGATCTGATGCTCACTTGCGCCGGGGATCGTGACCGCCTGTGCGGTCTTCTTATAAGCCTCCAGAAAAGATACATTTTTCCTCATATAATTTTTGATCTTACGGTTAAACAGCATATCCTGTCTGCTCATATCCCGATAAGGCGAACAGACTACCAGCGTAATGCCATCCTTTTTGGCATCCTGCATCATTTCGGTAAGCTCCGGAATGATCCGCTCATCACACTTCATGCTTCCCTTGATCACACCCAGCTTCACTTCATAATCCTCCGGGATCGGGTGCTGCTTGTTGACAAGGAGCAGATTCCATGCATCCAGGTCAAAGGACGATTCCCAGTTCTCTCCTGTTTCCGCCTCTGCGGTATCTATTGTATTTTCCGATAACGTAAGCCCGTCATTTGCTGCCAACACATCCGTCAGGCTGTAGGTCTGATTGACCGACTGCCCGTCCTCCTGCACCTGATCCATAAAAAAAGCTGCATTTTCCTGATACAGCATACTGTTTCCAATCAGAAAGAAAAAGTCCGCCGCCACAAGCAGCAAAAGCTTTCTGATCACTGTCATTTCCTTCATTTTATCACCAGTAATTTTGTATTTTTCACATATTTTATGGTGCAATTATAGCATTTATTTTTTTCATTGTCATTAAAAAGAAACTTCGATATAATGGAAAGGCAAATGATACGAACAAAAGCAGAAAGGATACTTATTATGGCTGGTTCAATATTTGGAACACATTTCAGAATAGAAACATTTGGAGAATCGCACGGAGAAGGGCTCGGCGTTGTGATCGACGGTTGTCCCGCAGGGCTTTCTCTTTGTGCAGAGGATATACAGCTTTATTTAAACCGTCGTAAACCCGGTCAGTCAAAATTTGCCACACCGCGTAAAGAGGCGGATGCGGTTGAGATCCTGTCCGGTGTATTTGAAGGGAAAACAACCGGAACGCCGATCGCACTTCTGGTCAGAAATACGTCCCAGCGGTCTTCCGATTATTCCGAGATCGCCTCTTATTATAGACCGGGGCATGCGGATTTTACCTTTGATGCCAAATACGGTTTCCGCGACTACCGCGGCGGCGGTCGTTCCTCCGGACGTGAAACGATCGGTCGTGTGGCAGCAGGGGCTATTGCCTGTAAATTATTACAGGAGCTTGGTATTACGGTCTGTGCTTACACAAAAGCGATCGGACCTGTCGAGGCTTCTATGGAACAGTTTGACCGTGATGCTATTTTAACAACTCCTACCGCTATGCCTGATCGAAAGGCTTCCGAAGAAGCGGAGGCTTATCTCTCAAGCTGTATGGAGCAGAAGGATTCCTGTGGCGGTGTGATCGAATGCAGGATAGACGGTGTTCCCGCCGGAATCGGAGAACCTGTATTTGATAAGCTGGATGCCTCCCTTGCCAAAGCCGTGATGTCAATCGGTGCTGTCAAGGCATTTGAGATCGGTGATGGCATAAATGTCGCTCATATGCATGGCAGTGAAAATAACGACAGCTTCTGCATGAAGGATGGCAAGGTTATCAAGGAAACGAATCACAGCGGCGGTATTTTGGGCGGTATTTCCGATGGCAGCCAGATCCTGCTCCGTGCCTATGTAAAGCCGACACCATCTATTTTCCAGACACAGCACACGGTCAACAAAGCCGGGGAAGAAATTGACATTCAGATCAAAGGACGTCACGATCCGGTCATCATGCCAAGAGCCGTTGTTGTAGTTGAAGCCATGACTGCTTTGACCGTTCTGGATCTGATGATGGACAATATGACCGCAAGAGTTGATTATCTGAAACAGATTTATACCAAATAAAAAGACCCCTGAGGGGTCTTTTTATTATGATATCTGATTTTTAATTATCTTCAATTTCTTAGATACTGCCTTCAGGCAGTCTTGAATATGCCTTATGATAGCAAACAGAAAATGAGAAGTCAAGACTCTACATTTTTTCCCAAAAAGAACAGCCCCACATGCACAGGGCTGTTCTCTGCCTCAGCCATCTCCCAAGGAGTCGTAACCGGCTGAGGCTTTTAAATAAAATGAAGTATGAAAAAATATGTGGTAGCTTAGTTCTTTACGTTGAAGGCTTTCATGCCCGGATATACGGCACTTTCTCCAAGTTCTTCCTCGATACGCAGAAGCTGGTTGTATTTTGCAACACGCTCAGATCTGGAAGGTGCACCGGTCTTGATCTGACAGGTATTCAGTGCAACGGCAAGATCGGCAATCGTCGTATCTGCTGTCTCACCGCTTCTGTGAGAACTGATCGCTGTATAGCCTGCTTTGTGTGCCATCTTGATCGCTTCAAGTGTTTCTGATACAGAACCGATCTGATTGAGCTTGATCAGGATCGCATTGCCTGCTCCCAGTTCAATCCCCTTTTCCAGTCTCTCCGTATTTGTTACAAATAAATCATCACCAACAAGCTGTACCTTGTCTCCAAGACGCTTTGTCAGCTTCTGCCAGCCTTCCCAGTCTTCTTCATCCAGACCGTCTTCGATAGAAATGATCGGGTATTTTTCGCAAAGGTTTGCCCAATGCTCGATCAGTTCATCTGCTGTATATTCACTTCCTGCCTTTGGCAGTTTGTAATATCCTTTTCCTTTTTCGCTCTTCCACTCAGAAGATGCTGCATCCATAGCAATCTTGAAATCTTTGCCCGGTTCATAGCCTGCATTCTTTACAGCCTCCAGAATCGTTTCGATCGCTTCCTCATCGGATTTCAGAGCCGGTGCAAAACCACCTTCATCACCTACAGAAGTAGCCAGTCCACGTTCCTTTAAGATAGAAGCAAGTGCATGGAATACTTCCGCACACCAGCGTAAGGCTTCTTTAAAGGATGGTGCGCCGACAGGCATGATCATGAACTCCTGTACATCCAGGCCGGAAGATAATGCATGGCATCCGCCGTTTACAATATTCATCATCGGAACAGGAAGTCTATTTCCGGAAATACCGCCTAAAAATTTATAAAGCGGAAGCTCCAGAGCCGTTGCTGCAGCTCTTGCAGATGCAATGGATACTGCCAGGATTGCATTTGCACCAAGTTTTGTCTTACCCTTTGTACCATCCGCCTTGATCATTGCTGCATCTACTGCGTAAATATCAGATGCATCCATGCCATGCAGTACATCATTGATCGTTGTATTTATATTGTTGACAGCTTTTGTAACACCTTTTCCAAGATATCTGCTCTTATCGCCGTCACGAAGCTCCAGTGCTTCAAATTCTCCTGTAGATGCGCCGGACGGAGCGGTTCCTCTTGCAACTGTGCCATCAGCCAGATGGATTTCAGCTTCTACGGTAGGATTTCCTCTGGAATCCAGGATTTCTCTTCCAATTACTTTTTCAATACTTAAATTTTTCACTTTTTTCCTCCTTTAAGGACTGTGGAAATCCTCCCGGAAGCCGGTGACGCTTCCGGTTTTGTACATAATGTCATGTATCTATGATGCATGACAAGTTCAGCAGTGATACAAACTGAGGGTTCCACATGATTTATTCTATGTTAGTTAATTCTAACCGATATAATAATATACAAACTGCCTATTAATAATAAGGCTAATTTATAGGATATCCTTTCTCTAAGAGGCGAGCTGCTTACCAAGTTCTCTACACTCTTCCAAAGCTTCTTCGTCCGGTGTTTCATTACAGATCAGTCCTTCCCCGCCTACGATCTCGGCGCCGGCGCTCTGCATACGTTCTGTCCAGTCACGCATCCACTGTCCGTCTCCCCATCCGTAGGATCCAAATAATGCGATTTTCTTTCCTTTTGCAAATGTTTCAACAGCCATTACAAACGGCTCCATTTCACTTTCTTCCAGCACTTCCGCGCCCATTGCGGGACATCCGAGTGCAAATGCTGCTTCATCTTTTAATGCATCTGCCGGAATTTCACTGACAAATACAAGTTCAGGCGTTTTTCCTGCTGCTGTAATGCCTTCCGCAACTGCCTGTGCCATTGCCTGTGTGTTGCCACTCTGTGTCCAGAATACTACGTAAATCTTATCCATTTTATTTCCTTTCCGGGTCTGGCCCTGTCAAACTTTTGATTAACTGCAAACACTTATGATCTCTTTCATCCCGATCCCGCAGGATAAGAGATGGATGAGGCTTTCTTTTGCATATTCGAATCGGTCAAATAGTGCTTTCTTTGCTTCCGGATCTTTGTAAACCTTCCAGTAGCCTGTGTATAAGCTGTTTTTTCCCTGCTGTGACACAAATCCTTCCACGTCCTCCGGTGGATATCCGAGGATCAGTCCCAGTTCATGCGGAAAATCCTTCTTCTCCAGCATGTATTTCTGATATCGTCTGCGACAGGTATCTAAAATGCAATCAGGTGTGACATTGTCATAACCGAATCTGGTAAGAAGCTCTGCTACGTCTTTCCGGCTCAGATAGCTTGTAAGCTGATTTTCCTGATATAGCAGAAAAAGCACTCTGCCGTCCAAAAGTCCCATCTGATAAACGGATATGCCACTGTTTTCCAAAATGTCATACATCGCTTTGTAATCATCCAGTCCGATACTGAACAGATTGGAAATCTTCATTCCGGTGATCAGTGGTGCACATTGCATTGCCAGCTCAACTTCTACCTGATTGATACTTTCTTCCATCGACATCTGCTTCAGAATTTTCCAGGTATCCCGACTCAAATCACATCCTCCTCTCTTATTGGTTAGTTGTTTCTAACCTACTAAAATGATATAGAATGATTTACGTTTCGTCAAGGGTTTGAACTGATAATATTTTTCACTTATAAAAGGGAAATTATACACAATGGATGGGGTGTGAATGAATAAAAATAATAGATAGAAAACAGAATCCATCTATAAACGCAATCACGTTTGCCTACCCTGCGATTTATCTCGTTCCCATTTTAACGGGCTCCCGTCATGGGAACCACCGAGCATGCAAAATCGGTTTCACCGATGCTCGGTGGCTACATAACGGATTTGACAAGCAAATCCATTACATTTCATCAGTGCTCCGTGATCGCTCGCTCCGGTAAAGGGAACGACAAATCTCGGTCGGCTACACTATCGATTGCTTATTATAGATGGATCCTGTTTTTTATTCTCTTATACTTTCTTATTTTTATTTAGATTGTTTAGATTGAATTGCTAATAAAAATGCATTATAAATTTTATGCATAATTCCCGCAATGTAAAACCGGGGTTTTGTGATCTGTCTGCTGGAGGGATTTCTGCACATCGATCACGCGCTGGTTGCTGCTTCCCTTCCAGAGAAGCTTTGTATCGCGCAGCTCTTCCACATATTCGCCGTCTACCAGTACATTGACATATTTCATGACCGGATCATGCATCACGTTTTCCCAGACATCACCGGTGTAAAGCCAGATTGTCTTATTTGGAAATTTCTCGTGGATCTCTGTCATAAGAGTACGGACTCCTACACGGTTTGCTGCATGCAGTGGGTCTCCGCCGGAAAATGTAATTCCGGAAATATACGGTTTGGAAAGCTGGTCAAAGATCTCTTCCTTTGCCGCATCATCAAATTCCAGTCCGCCATTCGGATCCCATGTCACAGGATTCTGACAGCCCTTGCAGCAATGGCTGCAGCCTGCCACCCATAATACAACTCGCAGACCATCGCCATTCAGCATATCATCTTTGGTAATATTATGATATCTCATTACATACTCTTCCTTTCTGCGATCTCTGCCATTTTAGCATCAGATAATCTGGTATCTCCATGTACACGGGAATATGCCAGATAGCCGTTCATACGGTCGATCTTTGTCAGATTCCGACTGCCGCATTTCGGGCATACGTCCATTTCCAGTTCCTGATGTCCACAGTCATCACAGTAAGCAAGTGACATATTGACGCCTTCATAAAAGCCCATATCCATCGCACGGTGGATCAGCGACTTGATCGCTTCCAGATTGTAATCAATCGGATATTTGACATACTGGATCTTGCCTCCGTTGCAAAGCTCCCAGAAACGATATTCCTTATCCTGCTTTTCGATCGGTGTGATATTCTCCGTTACATGGCAGTGGAAGCTGTTGGATACATATTCCCTGTCGGAAACGCCTTCCACAATACCATATTTGGCACGGAACTGTTTTACCTGCAGACCGCAGAGGTTTTCAGCCGGTGTTCCGTAGATCGCATACAGATTGCCATCTTCTTTTTTGAACTCATTTACTTTGTCATTGATATGCTCCAGTACTTCCAGTGCAAATTCACCGTCTTCCACAAGAGATTTTCCGTTATACAGCTCCTGCAGCTCGTTAAATGCCGTAATACCGAAGGATGCGGTTGCACTCTTTAAGATCGGTTTGATCTTATCATGCAGCTGCAGATGTCCGCCTAAAAAGCCTCCTTCACAATAGGCAAGCGGATTGGTGGATGCACGCATCTCACCCAGGTATGCATAGGTTCTGATATGCAGGTTACGGATCAGATTCAGATAATAATCCAGTACTTCATAGAAGTCCTTGTTTTCCTGTCTGGATTTTGCAAGGATCATAGGTAAGTGCAGGGAAACCGCACCAATATTAAAACGACCAACGAATACAGGTTCATCCTGATCGTCTGCCGGATACATACCGCCTCTTTCATACCATGGAGAAAGGAATGCACGACAGCCCATCGGGGAAATGACCTTGCCATACTGCTTATACATGCTTGCAATATAGCCCTTTCCGGTCAGAGACAGCCAGTCCGGATACATGGTCTTGGCAGAACATTTCACGCCTGCTTCAAACACATCTTCCAGCGGTTTGCCCGGTCCGTGCAGGTTTTCATCATATAAAAATACGATCTTCGGGAATAATACAGGCTTCTTACATTCTTTCTTGCCCTGTCCACGTCTTCTGACATTCAAAAGGGAAATCGTTGCAAGCTTTGCAAATCTGCCTGTTCCGATACCTGCTGTTACCGTGATGAACGGATAATCGCCACGGCTTGAAGCTACGGTATTGAATTTATATTCCCAGCCCTGAAAGCCCTGTTCAAATTCGCGCACAACGTCTGCGTAGGCTTCTGACTCTGCTGTTTCCCGGTCGATGCCGAGACGTACATATTTATCAATATCTCTCTGGTAGGATTTTTCCGCATACGGCTCTAAAATCTTATCTACCTCGGGCACGGTAAAACCACCATACTGCTGGGAGGCTGCAGAAAGCACGATATCACCGATGACATCAAATGCCACATCCAGTGTCTTCGGCTCGTTATACCAGATATTACCCATTTCAAAGCCGCCCTTTAAGACGCTTGCCACATCAAACAGACAGCAGTTCATCGTATCACGTCTTGCGGACATATCATGTACATAAATATAACCGTCACGACATGCCTGGATTTCTTCCGTTGTCATGAAGAATTTCTGATACAGCTCTTTGTTGAACTGGTTGAAGATCAGACTTCTCTTTGTGGATACCAGAGCGGAGTCCGTATTGGCATTTTCTTTATCTCCCACATACATGATGGACTGACTCTTTTTATATACATCGTCCATCATCTTAACAAAATCCTGCTTATAATTGCGGTAATCACGGTAGGATTTGGCTACGATCGGCTTTACATCCTCCAGTGCACTTTCCACAATATTGTGCATGATCGGGATTGGGATCTCATCTGTCTCCAGCTCATCCACTTTATTCACAACATACTGGCAGATATGCTTCTTTTCATCCTCTGTAAACTTTGTCAGCGCACGATATGCAGACTTTCCAACTGCATCAATGACCTTCTGGACATTAAATCTTTCCAGACTGCCATCCTTTTTGATAACCTTTACATCCTTCTGCGGATGATAAAGCTTTCCATATTCAACCTCGTCTCTGCTCTGTTCCATTACCTCGTTTGTCATTATAAAACTCAACCTCTCTTTAAAAAACAAGCGACCAGCTTTGGCCGTCTATCTACATAATATAGCATTTTGATACATCCACAAAAACTATATCTTGTGGTGTACAGTTACTAAGTATAAAAGAAACCGCCCTGCCTGTCAACGAATCCATATCAATAATAATGCACAAAATTAAAAGCATTATTTTAGCAGGATTACCACTTGTCAGATCGAACGGTTTCTGCTAGCTGCACTATTTGCTTCTTTCCTTTTCCTGATATACATGCAGAATGCCCTGTATATAGGCTTTGTATTCATCTCTTACATAGGCAGGTGCGACGATCTCTATTTCTGCACCCAGACCTGTCAGCCATCCATAAAACTGCTGGGACAATGATAGCCGGACACGCATGGTATAGTTGCCGTCTGCCAGCTTTCTGACACTGACAGCCTGACCAAACCGGTCAAAAAGAACACCTGCGATCGACTGGTCATAACGCAGCGTAACAATTTCCTCGTTTCCTGCAAACATACCGAATTTCTCTTCCGTATAAACAGCCGGATTGACCTTGGCTGCCACCTCTGTTCCTTCCCTGTCATGCTCTGAAACAGATAATGCCTGTATCTTATCCACACGGTAATGCTTCATGATCTGTGCTTTCGCATCATATGCGACCAGATAATAATTTTCATCCCGCCAGATCAGAAAATACGGACTGACTTCGTAAAATGCTCCACTATGTCTGCACTTCTTTTTGCCATCTGCCGTCCATTCCAGATACTGAAATCTGACCTGTCTGTTTTTCTGCATTGACTCGTGCAGTCGATCGATCGTTTCATAAATTGTTTCATTATCCGTTTTGTTCCGGTCTGACACATAAACCTGTCTGTTGAGCTGCTTTGCCTCAAACGGACTAGCCAGTGTTTCCAGCTTACTGATCAGCTGCCTTGATTTCTTTACCGTGATTAGGCGGGAAGCCTGCACCGCATCTGTCAAAAGTTTCAGCTCCGGCAGCTCAAAGCTGCGGTTTTTCAGATAATAACCGCCGTTTGCTCTTGCCCGGACACAGACGATCTCGTAGCCAAGCTCTTTCAGGGCACTGATATCCGCATATACACTTTTCCGCTCTGCAGGGATTCCGTAGCCTTCCAGCCTGTCTATGATCTGCTGTGTCTTCAGCAGATGCTTTTCATCTGAATTTTCCTGCAGGATTTTCAATATATAAAGTGCTTTTAATCTCTGTCCGTTTCCTTTTGCCATAAAAAAGCCTCCAACTGGGAAAGATGATCGATCACGTAGGTACTTGCACCTGCTTTTCGTTCCGTTTTCGCCGGATCATACAGGCAGCAGTCCACGCCTGCATTTTTGGCAAGCTGCATATCCGATGTCATGGAATCACCGATCACAAGGATCCTGTCTTTTGGCACATCCACACCTTCTGCCCGGATCTTTTCCATGCACGTCTCAAAAAAACGGATATCAGGCTTATTATAACCGATTTCCTCTGAAATAAAGATCTGCCGCATAACCTTGTCAAAGCCTGCCAGCTTCAGCTTATTTGTCTGCGTCCACGTCACACCGTTTGTAATGATATACTGATAAAAGCCTTCTTCTTTCAGCTTTTGGCAAAGTGTCAGAGAATCCTCCTGATAAAAATAGACACTGCCCAGTCCATGCTGGTATTTTGCCCGGAAATCCTCTATATCGATGCCTGCAAGTGTTTCATAGGCTATCCCTTTCTCCGCAAACCGTTCTCCCGGCGCAAACAGCGCAAATAACCGGGTAAAACGGTTACGCAATACTTCAAGCCTTGTCACTTCTCCTTTTTCCAGTTTCTTCCAGAGTGCCAGATTGATCTCGGAATAGGTCTGGTAGATCTCCTCATCGATTGTGATATCATAGGCTGCAAATGCCTGAAATAAGGCTTCCCGCTCGGAAGCCAGAAAATTTAATAAGGTTCCGTCTACATCCCATAGCAGGATGTCATATTTTTTCTGCCGCATAGTTACCTCTTTCAGCGTCGCTTGATTTCCTTCCTCACTACAAAATGAGGTGCTCTGTAAAGAGCACCTCTCTCATTTAAACCTCTGCTGTATCTGTTTTTCCCTCCGCAGCCTCCTGCGTTTCTTCTTTGGCGTCTTTTGTCTTCCAGCATTTGATTCCTACGAACATGCCCGCCGCTGCAACACATACGATTACTGCCATCAGTACAATATAAGAAAAAAACGAATTTAAAAACAAGATCAGATTATTCAAAATAACTACCTCCTATGAGTGCCAGTCTATGGATATATCTTACCACTTATTCATAAACATCGTCAAGTAAGTTTGTGCCGTCCGCCGCAGTTGTTGCCAGCTTATCGCAGCGTTCGTTTTCCGGATGTCCCGCATGTCCCTTAACCCAGATAAAATGTACCTGATGCTGCGCCTTCGCAGCCAGAAGTCTCTTCCACAGATCCACGTTTTTTACCGCTTTTTTCTGGGAATTCTTCCAGTTGTTTTTCAGCCAGCCATCGATCCAGTGATCGTTAAACGCCTTTACCAGATACTGGGAATCGGAATACAGATCCACCTCACAGGGGCGGTTCAACGCCTCCAGCCCGATAATGGCTGCCATCAGCTCCATTCGGTTATTGGTTGTCTTTTTATATCCTGCGCTGTATTCGCGTTCATGCAATGTCCCGCTCTGATCGATATACTGCAGGACTGTTCCGTATCCGCCCGGTCCATCCGGGTTTCCGCGTGCAGCTCCGTCTGTATAAATCGTTACTTTCATTTACTCCATTCTCCCTGTTCTATAAAATCGGATGCCCGCTTTTCGGCTCTTTGTATCAGTGCTTCTTCATAACCGAGCATCTGCAGAAGTCTGATCGCATTTCTGCTGTTTGCCCTGCCCTGACAGAGCTGATATGGGAAGCTGATCTCATTATTTTCGATCCGTTCCTCAAAATGATAATTCTCATATGCATCTTCCAAAAGCTTCGTCAGTTCGACATCATGTGTGGCTGCAAAGCTGAAAATATGATCTTCTGCCAGACTCTTTAAGATCTCGGTCGATGCGGCGATCCGCTCTACCGTATTGGTACCGCGCAGTACCTCATCCACAAAACACATGACAGGATGCTTCTTTTCCTTTCCTGCATCAATGATGCGCTTTAAGGATTTGATCTCCACCATAAAATAGCTGCTGCTTGTTGCCAGATCATCCCGCAGTGCCATAGAAGTATACACGGCATAAAAATCCGTCTGATAGCTGTCAGCCGGGACTGTATAGATCGTCTGTGCCAAAATCTGGGAAAGTGCCACCGTCTTTAGGAAAGTAGATTTACCGGATGCATTGGAACCGGTCAGCAGCATGCCTTTTGTAAGCGTTACGGAATTGGCGACAGGATCTTTGATCAGCGGATGATACAGTTTTCTTGCACATAAGCCCTTCTGTCCAAATTCCGGAAGAGTATAATCAGGCAGGCTGCTCCGGTAAGCACCGATCGAGATCATTGCTTCAATATAACCCATTGTCTCGATGATCCGGATCATGTCCTGCTTATATTTTTTTGCTTCCCGCAGCATCGTATTAAATTTAATCAGGTTCACATGCAGTCCCATCCGCAGATAATCCATTACCACATCAATCGGATTCCCCGACATACTGTTCTGCTGCATCAGCACAGAAGAAAAGCGGCGGAATTTTTTAAATTTTGCCCGTCCTGCAGCGATCTGTTCCATCCATGGCTTTAATATCTCGATCGGATGCGCAGAAAACTCCTCTGTCACTTTTAAAATCCGGATAAAATAAGCAAAAGTCGTGATATACGGATCTATTTCCTTTTTCTGTTTAAAATATGTGACCATATTGATGCATAACAGCACACAAAGAACTAAAAGCCCATAGCCCGAATTGAAAAAGCAAAGGATCACTGCCATTGCCATCAGTCCCAGCATCAGATAATGTGACCGGTTACTGCCCTGCTCTACATCATCCAGATAGGCAATATAATCATAAATAGAATATTTGCCTGTTCTGCCGATTTTGGCAAAGAGCATCTGCATTGTCACTCTGTCATCCGGATGCAGCATAAAATACCTGATCAGCGTTTCGCGTTCCTTAAGTGTATCTTCTTCAAATACCGGACAGCGCAGCATCGTATAAAGAGATTCTTCCCCTGCTGCAGACAAGGTAAAATCCATGCTTTGAAATACCCGGTCCAGATCCAGATCGTTCCAGGTGATGGCATCGATCGCATCTTCCGTCTTTTTATTTTGAAAATGTCCGGCGATCGTTTTCAGCCTGCCTTCCTGGTATTTTTTCGTAGAAGGCTTTCCGTAATTTTCTGTCAGGCTTTTTTTCAGATTGCGCCATAATTTCTTTTCTTCCAGACTGCATCTGATCAGATAGATCACAAATAAGATCAGAAGTGCTGCTGCGAGTATCAGATATTCCATAGTGTCTCCATTTATTCCTGTCTCAGTCTGTCTGCGATTTCGTTAGCCTTTGCATACAGCTTTTCGGGATCTTCCCCGATGAAGAACTTTCCATCCTCATACAGGATCTTTCCATCGATCATCGTCATTTTTACATTCTGCTTACTGCCGCTGTAGACAATATTCTTTGCTATATTGTTGATCGGCTGCATATTCGGCTGGTGCATATCGATCATGATCAGATCCGCATATTTCCCCGGTGCCAGTACATCACTGTCTGTAAGTCCCATTGCCTTTGCGCCGTTGACTGTAGCCATCTTCAAAACTTCAATGGCATCCGTACTTGCCGCATCCATATCCCGGTATTTGGCAAGTCCCGTGACAAGGAACATTTCCCGGAACATATCCAGACAGTTATTGGAGCCTGCACCGTCTGTACCGATCGCAACCGGAATGCCTTCTTTTAAAAAGCGGCTGACCGGTGCGATACCGCTTGCCAACTTCAGATTGGAAGCCGGATTTGTCACTGCTGTCAGCTTCTTTTCTTTAAAGATCTCAATGTCCTTATCGTCCATATAAACGCAATGATATCCACCACCACCGTAGTCAAACAGCCCCAGATCATTTAACAGCTGTGTTGGTGTCATACCGTATCTTTCTTTGCATTCCTCTACCTCCCGCTTTGTTTCGGCAAGATGAGTAAAGAATGGCGCCTTATGTCTTTTGACGATCTCAGCAACCTGCAAAAGCAGTTCCTTCGGGCAGGTATATTCCGCATGGATGCCCAGCATATAAGAAGAAAGGCTGTTCACTCCGTTCAGCTTCAGGAAACGCTCTTCCATGACCTCCGGTGTAGGACCGAACATATTCAGTCCGCTGACCTGCACATTACGCATCCCACATTCTGTATACGCATTGATGATCGTTTCCGGTGTCAGATACATATCAAACACAGCCGTAATACCGCTTGTCAGATATTCCAGTACAGACATTTTTGTCAGCTCATATACATCTTCCCCCGTCATTTTGGCTTCTACCGGGAAGATCCGTTTTTCCAGCCAGCCCTGCAGCGGCTCATCATCCGCGATCGAACGGAACAGTACCATCGCAGAATGGGCATGGGCATCCTTAAAGCCGGGCATTAACAGATTACCCTCACAGTCGATCTCCCGATCCCACAGGATTGTCTGCAGCCTGCTCTTTTCATAAACAGTTTCGATTTCTTCATCCGGTCCGACATAAACGATTTTCTGTCCGCTGACCCAAAGCTGTCCTTCCGTTACCTGCACAGGCTCTTCCATGGTCAGGATCTTTGCATTATAAAATCTGATATTCATTCTTCTCAGTTTCTCACTTTCCTTGTCATTGTAAATTTGCTCTTCCGAATCCCTCCGGCAAAAGCTCTTTTAATGTATATACCTTATATTCTGTCTCACTTTTTGCCACGATGATCTCAAAATCAGGCTCACAGAATTCCATCATAACCTGCCTGCAGACACCGCATGGCGCAGCATAATCATGCTCGCCTTCTTTACCGCCCGTGATCGCGATCGCGGCAAATTCCAGTTGTCCTTCGCTAACTGCTTTGAAGATCGCTGTCCGCTCCGCGCAGTTGCTCGGTCCATACGCCGCATTTTCGATATTACAGCCACTGTAAATCTTTCCATCCTTTGTCAAAAGGGCTGCGCCGACCTGAAAATGTGAATACGGCGAATAGGAAAAAGTCCGCGCGGTTAACGCCTGTGCAATCAACTGTCTGATTTTTTCTGTCTCTAACATATTATACCTCACCAAACCGGAGCACACTCTCCGTTACCAGCTTTTTGAATTTCGGTGCTGCTTCATTTGCCGCTTCCTGTACTTCCTTATGGGAAAGCGGCACTTTGGAAATGCCCGCCGCCGGATTGCAGACACAGGAAATGCCGCATACACGCATTCCAAAGTGGACTGCGGCGATCGCTTCCACAGCAGTGGACATACCGACTGCATCCGCGCCCAGAATACCTGCCATCTTTACCTCTGCAGGTGTTTCATAGGAAGGACCTGTAAACTGGATATAAACACCCTCCTGCAGCAGGATCTGTTGTTCTTTTGCCACGCTGCGGATCACATCGGAAAGCGCCGGATCATATACATGACTCATATCCGGGAATCTGACACCCGGCTCTAAATTTGGTCCGATCAGCGGATTCGGTACAAAAGTCGCGATATGATCTGTGATCAGCATCAGATCTCCTGCATGAAATGCCGGATTGATCCCACCGGATGCATTGGTCAGAAACAGGATCTTCGCGCCCAGAAGCTGCATCAGCCGTGTTGGCAGCACAACATCCGAGATCGGATAGCCTTCATAATAATGGACACGTCCTTTCATACAGACAACCGGAACCGTTCCGACATATCCAAAGATAAATTTGCCTGCATGCCCCGGAACCGTCGATACCGGAAATCCCTCGATCTCCTTATAGTCGATCTCCGCTTCCACCTGAATGCCATCTGCATAATCCCCCAGACCGGAACCAAGTACGATCGCTACCTGTGGCACAAAATCTGTCTTTTCCCTGACAGAGCAAAGACATTTCTGTAATTTTTCAGATACCTCATTCCTCATAGCCTTCCTCCTGTTCTTCATAAGCCTTTACGTATACATAGTTTTCATTACTTCGTTTCATCGTTTCGTGGAATAACATGGCACGCAGCAGATCTTCTCCGCCCGTATCCGCCACGATCACATGCATGGAAAGTGCCTGCTCCACATCTGTGATCGTCAGATCATCGAGGAATACTTCTTCTCCTGTCCGCAGCATATTGGACGGGATCAGCAGATAACTGCCCAGCTCTCTTCCGTTTTTCCGTTCTTCCTGTAATTGTGCGATCAGATCCTGCGCTGTGATCAGCCCGGAAACCGTGATCGTTTCCCCAAAGAAATCATTGCGGATCTGCTTCACATAGATCCGAAGTCCCGGAAATGCTTCCATTGTCTGCGCTGCAATTTTGGAAAGCATCGGTGCTGCCAATTTCCCCGTTGCGATCGTGATCGTCTGCAAAAGTGACTGTTTCAGTTGCTCATAGGTATCTTCCGCAATCTGCCTGTGCAGTGCTTCTTCAAACTCCGTCCATAAAAGGCGCATCATACCGACACCGTTTTCCAGCTGGATATAGCCATCGTAGCGTTCCTCCTCCGGGAAATCACGCTCCGCTAAAATATACCATTCATCACTGGCATGGATAAAATGCAGTCCGTATTTTTCATAAAAGCCCTGCTGATAGCTTTCGATCAGATCAATGACTGCTCCCGCCTCTTCCTTTGTATACAGATCCAGCTTCGGCAGATCATCACGGTACTTTGTAATTCCCGCCGGAACCGCGGAAACGCTGCGCATAAAAGGCAGATATTTACTTAAATCTTCGATCGTACGACGCAGATGCTCCCCATCATTGATATTTTTACAGCAGACGATCTGTCCGTTCATTTCCACATGTCCTTCATACAGCTTGTCAATGAACTTCAGCTTGTCCCCCGCAAACCGGTTATGGAGCAGCTTACAGCGCAGCTCCGGTTCCGTAGACTGGACAGAAATATTGATTGGCGCAAGCTGCATCTTGATGATCCTGTCAATGTCCTTTTCCGTCATATTGGTCAGCGTGATATAATTGCCCTGTAAGAAAGAAAGACGGGAATCGTCATCCTTAAAATACAGTGTATCACGCATGCCCGGCGGCATCTGGTCGATAAAGCAGAACAGACATTTATTGCTGCAGCTTTTGTACTCGCTCATCAGATCATTTTCAAATTCCAGCCCCAGATCGTCATCATAGTCTTTTTCTATTTCAAGCTCCCATTCCTCGCCGTAGGGCTTGCGGATCAGTACGACCACATATTCGTCTTTGATCATATAGCGGTAATCAAAAACATCCTCGATCGGTTCGTCATTAATGGAAAGCAGTACATCTCCCGGCTCGATCTCCATTTCTTCGGCAATAGAGCCCGGCTGCACTTTACTGATTATATGTTCACATTTGTTTTTCTTCATTCTGACTGTCTTTCATATTGCTTATTTTCCTGTTGCAGAATTTATCTGCTCTGCGCTGATTATAACAAGAAACAGGGTATGATTCAAGTACAGAGCACTCGCCTTCATACCCTATCCCGTGTTAAATAATAATGCAAACCAGTCCGCCGTTTGTGTCATTGACGATCTTCTGCATGCTGTCCTGTAATTTCAACTGGCTTTCTTCTCCGATCATTGCAATTTTGGTTGTAATACCGTCCTGTACCATCTGTTCCACTGTTTTGCCAAAAATATTCGTATCCCAGATACCGTCAGATGCTTCATTCTGTCCGATATACCCGATCAGATCCTCTGCCTGTTCCTTGGTACCGACGATCGGTGCGATTTCCGTCTCGATATTGGCACGGATCATATGGATCGATGGGCTCTTTGCCTTGATCTTAACACCATATTTGCTGCCATGACGGATAACCTCCGGTGCTTCCAGCTCAATCTCGCTGCGTTCCGGTGTTACCACACCATATCCCTTCTGTCTTACCTGATCGATCGCCTGCAATACCTTCTTATATTCATTCTGCATTTTAGAGGCTTCTTCGAGATAGTCCAAAAGCTCATATTCGCTTTCCACCGGCTGTCCGAGCAGGTCACTCAGCATTTCATAATAGTAGCTTTCATCAATATCCAGATAGCATTTGACACTGCCATCTGCCAGATTGATTCCATCCATCCTCGTCTTTTTCACATAAGTGTCAGAAAGCATGATCGGATGCTCCATGATATCCCGCATATAGGAATAAGCCGGCATAAACTGGCGGATCTCCTGCAGTATACTTTCTTTCAGCGGATGCTCTGCAGGCAGCATTTCCACCCATTTTGGCATATAAAATTCCATACAGCTGATCGGAAATTCCAGCAGGATATTTTCCATGATCCTATTGATATCTTCTTTTTTCAGCTGCGTGCAGTTAACCGGAAGAACCGTTACCTGATACTTTAAGGACAACGCCTCTGCGTACTGCTTCGTTTCTTCCGCAAGCGGTCTTTCGCTGTTTAATAGTACCAGAAACGGCTTGTGAAGCTCCGAAAGCTGCTTCAGTGTTTTTTCCAGCGCCGGTTCATAATTTGCCTGTGGGATATCGGAAAAGCTGCCATCTGTCGTGATCACGATCCCGATCGTGGAATGATCATGAATGACCTTATATGTACCAAGCTCAGCCGCCTGTGTAAACGGGATCTCATAGTCATACCACGGCGTTTTTACCATGCGCTCCGCATCTTCTTCCATATGACCGACCGCACCATCCACCATATAACCGACACAGTCGATCAGCCTCGTTTTTACCGTCACATCGCCGATCGTGATCTGTGCTGCCTCACTCGGGATAAACTTTGGCTCTGTCGTTGTGATCGTCTTACCGGTTCCGCTCTGCGGCAGTTCATCCACCGCCTGTTTTTTACTATATTCCTCTGTCATATGCGGTAGAACGCACACATCCATAAATCGTTTGATAAAGGTGGATTTTCCCGTTCTGACCGGTCCGACCACACCAATATAGATCTCGCCATTTGTTCTTGCCTGCATATCTTTGTATACATCAAATTCCGAATTTTCTGTTTTCATATTCTCTGCCCCCGCTTTTGTTTGTATCATGTATATGGGGGCAGGTTCCAAAATATGAATGAAAATTTCCTATTACGCAGAAACGAGATACACTCTGCGAATCTTGTTCTGATTAGCGGTCGTCAAATGCGCCGCATAAATGCGTGCATTTTCCTCGTCGCATAACAAAAAGTCCCAAAAATATGCATTTCCGGGACTTTTCCTTACTATACTATATGCTTATCAGCTTTCGCTTACTGATTAGACAATACCCTGAGCCTTCATGGCATCTGCAACCTTTAAGAATCCGGCTACGTTAGCACCTACAACGTAGTTGCCTTCCTGACCGCACTTCTTAGCTGCATCATCCAGATTGTGGAAGATGTTAACCATGATACCCTGCAGTTTTGCATCAACTTCCTCGAATGTCCAAGAAAGTCTCTCGCTGTTCTGGCTCATTTCCAGAGCAGATGTAGCAACACCGCCGGCGTTACTTGCTTTACCCGGGCAGAACAGAATGCCGTTCTCCTGCAGATACTGTGTAGCTTCTAATGTAGTAGGCATGTTAGCACCTTCAGCTACTGCGAAGCATCCGTTTGCAACAAGTGCTTTTGCATCATCCAGATTTAATTCATTCTGTGTTGCACATGGAAGAGCGATATCGCATTTTACATTCCATACGCCATGCTCGCCGTTCTTCTTTTCGTGATACTCTGCGCTCTTTCTTGCTGCAGCGTACTCTGTCAGACGTGCACGTTTTACTTCTTTGACTTCTTTCAGAAGTGCTACATCGATTCCTTCCGGATCATAGATCCAGCCTGTAGAATCAGAACATGTAACAGGCTTAGCACCAAGCTGCTGTGCTTTCTGGATTGCATAGATAGCAACATTACCGGCA
>ERZ826016.278-NODE-278-length-65205-cov-4.407644_pt1 | contig 65205 bp, 69 predicted proteins | sample MGYA00519872_ERZ826016 | MGnify/ENA primary metagenome ERZ826016 (study PRJEB31778, sample SAMEA3449218) | human gut metagenome | biome: human gut; feature: human-associated habitat; material: faeces | place: United Kingdom | collected 2010/2012 ... | reverse complement strand
GATGATAGCTATATCCTTTAGCGGAATGATAAAATTAACATCCCTTAAAAAATCACTAATCACACTTACGGCATTGGACGCATTAGAAAAAACTTGTGAATCCAATGCAAAATGCGGTACTTTCGTATTAACTAAATTTGTTGCAGTATCAAAAAACGATACAACTAATTTTGTGAACATAATGCACCCCCCCTACTCCACAGACAGATCAACCTTGAAATGACACAAAACAGCATATGCAAAGGTTAGCCAGATAGCAGCTTGAAGAATCCGCCGAATCCAAACAATATATTCAGCATAATCCTTACAGTCCAGCAGAATAATATAATCATGATCGTAATATTCCCTTAGGACTTTTGGAGTCTGCATCTTAAATACCGGATATTCGATTTTATCCGTTGTTTGAAAACTTCCAAATAGTTTAGGAAAATCGGGCAGATCAGGAACAACATCATCTACCGCATCATTAAATCGTTTTTGAGCATCTCCAACTGCATCCGCATCTAAAGCAAAGATATTTTGAATGGCTGCCAATATTTGTTGTAAAAGTCCTGTATAATCAGGAATAGGCGGGAAATTAATTTCCGGCGTTGGCACTTCTACTTCTACAGGAACAGGTGCAATTTCAATATCCGGGATTTCTATCGGCGGTACAATAACCTCTATTTTGTCCAAAACATTATTTAAAGCATCGGGCAAAATTTCAGCAAGCGAACTAGCAATATTTGCGGGCAAACTCACAGCAGAACCAGCTAAACCTTGCAATACCTGAATAATATTAGGTAATTGAGTATTGAAAATACCTGTACAATTATCGTAAGTCCCTTTTATCCATTCCTGCCACCCTACACGAATAGATTTAATCTCTTTCAAGGCATTTTCTGCACTGGTTTTAAGTTTATCCAAATACTTTGTAATAATTGAAAGAGGTTTCCCTAGAAACTCAAGCACAGGTTTTAAAAATTTAGCCGTATCAGGAATTACTGGTGCCCATACATGAGGTTCAGGATCCGGATCTTCCTCCGGCTCTTGCGAACCTCCACCCTTAATGACCTTAAAAGAATCTCTAATATCTTCGGTATCTTCTTTCAAAGCAGAAGTACCGTCAACAATCGCACTCTTAACACTGGAAAGAGTTGTATCAAGCCTTGTATTAATCTTCGTATATATCTTACTTAACCAACTATTAGAAGTTGCAACCTCATCTGTAGTCTCATCGATACGCTCATTTACATCATCAATCTTCGGAAGAATACCAGCAACAACATCATTCTTTTCCTCATCCGTTGCATCCGGATGCTCTTTTACATAATCATTTAAGGCATCTTCAACCGTTTTCGTTATTTCCCCGGTTGTCAAAGAAAAATCCTTGCTATCATCAATGGCAGCTTCGCCATTACCATAAATATCCCCGGCAAGAGGAAAAGCAGTTGCAGCGGTATTCGTTTTAACATAATCCTGATAACTTTCATAAACTGGAACAGCACTATATAAACATAATGACACGGATTCGGAATCAGATGCACTAGCAGAAAAATTTGCAATAAACTGATCTAACGTACTATCAGTAAAGACTCCACGAAGATAAGGGACACCTCCCTCTTTAATAACATACTTTTTATTAACACCTATATAATCAACACTAGCACTCGATTTTGAAAATTCAATAGAATATCCAGTATAACTACCGTTTTTGTAAATTGTCCCATCAGAATTAGAACAAAGCTGGAAAGTATCATTGCTGTATTGAAGATAACAATTTCTCATAGCAGCTACACTAGGCGGATAGTAAATAGAAAAAGTCATTTTTCCATTTTCCGTATTAATCTTTTTTCCAACTAAACAAAAACCGGAAGTTAACACACCTTCAAAAGATTTTTCATAAGTATTTTTTATAGAAACATATTTATGAGCACCTGTATCATCTACCTCTTCAAATTTTAACGGTATATTATTCCAAACGGAAAAAAGAGATTTTTGTGTTAACATACCATATTGATAGTCCAAAGCTACCGATGTATCTAATATATCCGGTACTTTAGGCTTAGTTGCCGACTTATCATTCGGAACAACGATACCTTTAACTTTAGACTTTAGCTTTGCCCAGGTCTTACCGACCGCAGAATCATTGATTTTTACTTTCCCACTATCGATCATTTCCTGTATACAGGCTTGCTCATCCGCAGTCCATTCATCAATGTTATAACTTAGACGCTTTGCAAGAGTCTTTAGATCTGAACTAAAGGCTACAGTTATACCTAAGGAAAGCAAAACGGTCTCTATTAATTTCTCCGCACCTACTACTACAAAAGGATTCGCCTGCACATATCTTGCACCTAAATAGTCACTGGCAACAGTCATAGACAATATACAGGATGTCAACAAGATGCAGATTCCACGTCTGAAAAAGATTCTTGTTTTTTTCACTACACTTTCGATTTTAAACACCACGCTTTCTATACATATCATAACTGATACTGGAGGTCGTAAAAGGTAAGACCTTTTACTTTTTATGTACACAAATCTACCTACAAAGTGTTTTCTACATTTTGGAAACGTATCTTTACAGAACACTTAGTATGTAGATTTGGCACAAGGTAAGTAAAGAGCTTAGGCTCTTTACAATTAATAAAAACCCTTTTTAGAATGTGTAAGACAACATCTCTTCCCGAGAGACCGCTGCAGAAAGATAATTGTCCTACATTTCTTAGATTTTTTTGTAAAGAAAAAGACGGTACGAACCGCCTAATTCTTCTTATCGTTGTTGACGACGATAACAGTTGCCATAATACAAAACACTCAATATTCAGTTAGGGATGATTGCTGTAATCAAACAGCTTAAGATGCCTTATTCATAACCCCCTTTATCTTTTTAAGTGCAAAGTTAGCACCAGCCGTTACTGCAATAATAGTAACCGCTGCCACAACAGCAATTGGCACCACCTGCTTTGCAGTAGCTACCAGAGTGTCAAAACCATTCTTAATAGCAGTCATAGTTGTGTCATCCAATGCTCCAGCCACATTTGCTTCCGCCGCTAACACGGCATACTTAATACCTGTCATAGTATTAACCTCCTTAAAAATATTTTGTAAAATTATTCTTTATAATCAGATACGTCAAAATGCATAAGAGCAAAGCTAAAAAGAATATTTGCACTGCATACATTCTGCCTAGTATCTCATTACCTGCTTGTTGTGCAACCAATATTTCCGTGTAGAAATCTTCTGACACGTTGTTAATATCGCTTGCTGGTACTTCCTGCGTACCATCTGCCGGAGTTTCTTCCGGCTGTTCCAATTCTGTTTCCGTTCCATTTTCTGAAACGTCCTGTTCTTGTAACACTTCATTAGTTACTGTACCATTTATGCAGATCTTAACGTTTTGCACTTTCTCCTGCTTTTCCTTTCTCTGCCTTTTCCATAGCAGACTTGACCATTAATTCAAAATCTACAGGTGCGATAAATTCGACATCATTTAATGCCATTACCGGCTTTCCGTCTGATCCTACTTTCATTCCAAAAGTACCTTCATAAAGAGCCGGAGCAACACACATCTTTTCGCGTTTTTCTAACGGTAAAGAAATCTTTGCACGCTGATAACCGACCATTCCACCAGTTAAATCCTCCATGGATTTCAAAGTTTCTCCATGTTCTCCAATAAAATAATACTGTACGGTACATCCGCTTACTCTTTCGTTAGTTTTCTCTGATAACATATCATATGGTGCGATTGACATTACTAAAATGATTGCTTTATTTTCCATGTTACTATCTCCTTTGCTTAGTTATAATTTATAGGTAATATTTACATCCCGGTGTACGAAACTGGACTACTACAGGCTCACTCTGATAAAAAGTTTTGTCAGAGAACATATCCCGGAATATCTGATCTATATAATCAAATTGCTGATATGAGAGAGTTCCGGCATAAAAAAAGCCATATAATTTCTTGTGCATGGTACTGTATAAGAACCTTATACGCATATCCAGTTCATCCGCAGGAAGATACTTACGCATACACCGTAATTTGTTATAGTTTTGCGTCAGACTTTTCTCAAAGTCTAAAAATTCTTCCATGTAACGCTGCTCCTTTACAGCTGTTCTACTTTGCTTCGCAACTCTGCCAAGGCATTGGCAGAGCCTCACAGGGCTTCAACTCTATGGCTGTGACAGGTTGCAGAGCGGGTTGATCAAGGAAAACCTTGAGGGGTATATTGGCTGTTCCACATGATCTATACCCGACAAGCTGCTGACTGTGCACGGCTGTGCACCCTGATTTGATGTTGGTCACGGCTACGCCGTACTGGGTTCCTACGTCACCCAGAGGGGGGTATCTTATCCGAACGGCATGTCGGGAGTCTCTTCCGGAGGAACAAACTCATCTGGACTTTTCCGCATTAAGTAAGTAATATGTTGACTAATTTCCTCAGACAACTGTGAAAACTGCTGATCTATTCTTTGTGCCATTTTTTGTAAATTTACAATCTCCACGATAAAATCCCTGTTATCCTCTATCCGCTTTTGAAGTTCTTCCAATTCAGCACGTTTTAACCTTTCGTCACGATCTTTACAGGAGATCACGACATTTTCAAACTTCCGGGAGAAACTTTCTCCGGGAAACGAATTTATATAATTTACGACATCTTCTGATAACCGTAAACTCTTTCTGATCTCTTTACTCATTCTCACATCCTCACAAACAGCACTAACATTAAAAATATTAAACCAATATAGACAAAGCAAGCTGCCATGATTTTTTTTAACGCATTTAACAGCATCAGCATATCATCATTCGGATTTGGCTCAGGGCCAAAAGCAGCTTTCATATCACGCGAATTTTCTATATACTCTTTCAACTTACACATGACTTACATCCCCTTGATCTTCTTCCTGCTGCTGGAGAACTTTGACACGATCTCGATAAGAAACATACATCTTTCTCACATTATCAGATTGCTGATTTACAAAAGATGAACCAAGCATATGCTTAATCATCGGATATTCTAAAAGAATATTAATTGTTTCATAAGAATCACGATTATAAGCAAGTAAATCAGACGGTTTCACTTCCGATTTTTTATAAAATTCCTCCAAAATGCCATCTGATCCGTAAGATGCCGCAACGGTTTCACTAAAACTATCCTGCCACTGATCTCTCATTAACTCCATTAACAGATTAAAAGATACAATCTGAACGTCATCCTCTTCGACACTCAATGCGACTAGAAGTTCTGAATCACACTTGACAAAACTATCCCAGCAATCCCGATACAGTTTTGTGAATTTTTCTCTTTCTTCATTTTCCATTTTTTAAACCTCTCTTTCCTGCGTGCAATCAGCATACTAACTCATTGGTTTCACGCAATTTTTGTGTTAAAATATAATGATGCTTTTAACTTACAAACTAAAAGCATGTGACTACAGTATCATGTTATAAGACTAAAGTACCGGTGTCAAGAAAAATATGACATTTTGGTCACATATTTTGACAGAAAGGAGAAAATATATGACACTACAAGAGATTTTTGTCGAAAACTTGGAATCTGAAATGGCTAAAAAAAATGTAACGTATTATCAAATTTCTAAAAATACAAACATAGCACATTCTACTTTCTCAAAATGGAAAAATAGAAAAGCCAATCCAACTATCGACACACTATTAACAGTTTGCAGATATCTTGATGTATCAGCCGACAAACTGCTTGGACTTCCAGAACCCGAACCCCCGGATTTTACAGAGGAAGAAATATATTTGATTGAATGTTTCAGAAAAGCAGACAACGTTGGCAAAGAAATGATAAGGCGAACCTGTAGAGCAGAGGGAAACGAGAAATTTGCAAAATCATCCAATTTCGAGGAAAAACAACTAAATAATGTGAACGCTCAAAATCGTAAAGCCCAGTAAATTCGGGCAACCACAAATTTGAAAATTCTTAAGAATGTGCTCTAAAATCCGAATTTTTTTCAAAAAATGTATTGCATTTTTCAAAAAAGTACAGTATAATCATTCTTGCGTTGAAAAATGCATGGGTTTTTAGCTCAGTTGGCAGAGCACCTGACTCTTAATCAGGGTGTCCAGGGTTCGAACCCCTGAAGACCCATTTTGAAAGTACTGTTTTCGATGTTAGAAGAACATTGGGGATGGTGCTTTTTTTATGCAATAAGGGTTTGATATTGAAATTATATTTTTGTAAATGTTTCCGCAGGGCTGCACAAATGAAATATTCCACGTTTCCTTGTGCAGACCATTCCAATGAACCTCTGAAAGCAGAAATCGTGTGCGCCAATGGGCTTCACGATTTCCTGAGTTTCATTTCCATTGCACAAAAAGAAACGTTCCATACTTCATTTGTGCAGCCTGCTAATTTACGAAAAAGTATAATTTTAATATTGATAAAGGTGTAATAAAAAATGATTCCTAAAACTATAGAAGAAGGGAGAAAGAAACAATGGCAGTAGAAAAACGATTTTTAAAATATGTATCTTATTGGACAACCTCTGAAGATGATCAGGAGAGTATCCCAAGTACGAAGCGGCAGTTTGAGCTTGCAAAAGTATTAGAACAGGAATTGAAAGAACTCAACTTAGAAAAAGTAAGATTAGATGAACATTGTTATGTCTATGGTCTGCTTCCGGCAACTGCGGGAATGGAAGGTAAGAAAGCAGTGGGATTTATTGCGCATATGGACACCGCACCGGATTTTTCGGGAGAAAATGTAAAGCCGCAGATCATCGAAAATTATAATGGTGAGGATGTTTTATTGCCGGGAAGTGGAACTTATATAAAAGTAGAGGATTTTCCACATTTAGCTTCTTTAAAAGGAAGAACATTGATCACAACCGATGGAACAACGCTGTTGGGTTCTGATGACAAGGCAGGAGTAGCAACGATTATGCAGGCAGTAGAGGAAATCCAGAAAGAAGGAATCCCTCACGGAGATATCTGGGTAGGATTTACGCCGGATGAAGAAGTCGGACGTGGGGCGGAATTGTTTGATCTGGATTATTTCAAAGCAGATTTTGCATATACGGTAGATGGCGGATATGAGGGCGAAATAGCTTATGAAAATTTCAACGCGGCAAGTGCTGAATTTGTGATCCGTGGAGTGAACGTACATCCGGGAGAAGCAAAAGACATTATGGTCAATGCAGCAGCCATTGCCTGTGAGATAGAGTCCAAAATCCCGAAGAACGAGACACCGGAGCATACAGAGGGCAGAGAGGGATTTTATCATCTGACCGATATTTCCGGAAATGTGGAAAAAGCAGAACTTTCCTATATTGTGCGTGACCACGATATGCAGAAATTTTTGAATCGAATCGATTATTTGAAAAAAATAGAAAAAGAGATGCAGGATCTATATGGAAAAGAAACAGTTACCTTGAAAATACAGGAAAGCTATCGCAATATGAATGAGATTATCCGTGAGCATATGGAAATTGTTGAAATTGCAAAGGAAGCGATCCGTGAAAACGGAATAGAACCGACACCTGACCCGATCCGTGGCGGAACCGATGGAGCAACACTCAGCCACAAAGGACTGCCTTGCCCAAATCTTGGAACCGGTGGATATGCTTATCACGGACCAATGGAGCATGTAACGGTAGAAGGAATGGAAACGGTTGTCCGTATTATCAAGAAGATCAGTGAAAAAGTAACTGCATTGTAATCATTCCATATTTTGTGCAGCCCGCTAGTTTAAGAAACAAAATATTTTTTCAGAAAAATTATAGGATTACACAGACGAAATGATAGAGTTTTGTCTGTGTAATTTTTTTAATTACATTTTACCACCATTTTACATAAGAGTGATTTTATATTTTACATAGGGTTTTTAGAATAAAATCATACCTTCCAAAGAGAAGGAAATATAAAATTTCATAATATGAAAAAGATAATATGGAGGAAAAAAGATGAAAAAAACAGTGTGTTTATTACTTGCCGGATTAATGACAATTGGTGCATTAACAGGATGCGGCAACAGTGCAGACAACAGCAAAAGTGATTCTGCAAAAACAGAGACAACAAGTGAAAAGAAGTCAGATGGATTTGATACAAGCTCTGACATTACCGTAGTATCCCGTGAGGATGGTTCCGGAACAAGAGGAGCATTCATCGAACTGTTTGGAGTACAGAAGGAAGAAAATGGCGAAAAGATGGACATGACAACAGAGGAAGCTGTTATTGCAAACAGCACAGCAGTTATGATGACCACAGTAGCCGGAGATGATTACGCAATCGGTTATGCGTCTTTAGGTTCTTTAGATGACACAACAAAGGCATTAAAGGTAGACGGAGTAGAGCCAAGCGTAGATACCATTAAAGATGGTTCTTACAAAATCTCCAGACCATTCAACATTGCAACAAAAGACAACGTAAGCGATGTTGCACAGGATTTCATCAACTACATCATGAGTGATGACGGACAGAAAGTAATCGAAGACAACGGATACATTTCCGTATCAGATGGAAAATTCGAGAGCAACGGAGCAAAAGGTAAGATCGTAGTTGCCGGTTCTTCTTCTGTAACACCGGTTATGGAAAAATTAAAAGAAGCATACTTAGCAGTAAACAAAGAAGCAGAGATTGAAGTTCAGGAAAGTGATTCCACAACAGGTATGACAGCAGCAATGGAAGGAACCTGTGATATCGGAATGGCATCCCGTGAATTAAAAGACAGCGAGAGCGAGTTAAAAGCAACAGCAATCGCAATGGACGGAATCGCAGTCATCGTAAACAAAAACAACACATTAGATGACATCACATCCGACCAGGTAAAAGATATCTACTTAGGAAATGTAACAAGCTGGGATGAGCTGTAAAAAAGGTTAAGGAGCTATGGCTCCTTCCCTCATTTAAAACAAGGTAATTCAAATAAAGGAAACAATACCCGCTGACAAGCGGGTATCCGTAGTATCTGAAAATAAATAGAGAGAGAAATGATATGAACAAATATAAAGGAAAAGAAAAACTGATGGAGATCATATTCCTCATTGCAGCATGTATATCCATCATATCGGTTGTTTTAATCTGTATTTTTCTATTCATGAACGGAATACCGGCAATGAAGAAAATCGGATTTGGTGATTTTATCTTCGGACAGAGATGGAGACCGGGAAATAATATTTTCGGGATCTGGCCAATGATCCTTGGAAGTATCTATGTAACGGCAGGAGCGATCATCATTGGAGTACCAATCGGTGTATTGTCCGCAATCTATCTTGCGAAGTTCTGTCCAAAGGGAATTTACAAAATTATCAAACCGGGTGTTGAGCTGTTAGCGGGAATCCCATCGGTTGTATATGGATTTTTCGGACTGGTCGTACTTGTACCGTTTATCCGCAATACCTTTGAAGGGAACGGAAACAGTATTTTAACGGCATCCATTCTGCTTGGAATCATGATACTTCCAACGATTATCGGAGTATCGGAATCAGCCATCCGTGCCGTACCAAATAAATATTACGAAGGTGCACTGGCACTGGGTGCAACACATGAAAGAAGTGTATATTGTACCGTTGTACCGGCAGCAAAATCGGGAATCATGGCAGGAATTGTCCTTGGAATCGGAAGAGCGATCGGAGAGACCATGGCTGTTATCATGGTTGCAGGAAACCAGGCAAGAATGCCAAAGGGCATATTGAAAGGGATCAGAACCCTGACCGGAAATATCGTAATAGAGATGGGATATGCCACAGACCTTCACAGAGAAGCGTTGATCGCAACAGGCGTGGTACTGTTTGTATTTATTCTGATGATCAACCTGTTATTTTCCGTATTAAAAAGAAGGAGGGCTGATTAATGGATGTTGAAATGAAAATACAAGAACCAATCAACAGGGTTACAAGAAAACAAAAATTAAAAAATTACAGTAAGCATCCGGGTTCTTTCCTTCTTGCATTACTTACAAAACTGGCAATATTATTGACGGTCTTAGCACTGGGCTTTATCCTGATCTACATTTTAGTAAAAGGAATCCCAAACCTAAGCACAGACCTTTTTGCACTAAAATATACGACAGAAAATGTGTCCATGCTTCCGGCAATTATAAACACACTGATGATTACCTTACTTTCCTTATGTATAGCAGGACCGATCGGAATTTTTTCAGCGATATATTTAGTAGAGTATGCAAAAAAAGGAAACAAACTGGTGGAAGTGGTTCGCGTTACGGCGGAAACACTGACAGGAATTCCATCTATAGTTTACGGACTGTTCGGAATGTTATTCTTTGTTACAACTTTAAAATGCGGTTACTCCCTTCTAGCAGGAGCGCTGACCTTATCCATTATGGTGCTTCCGGTCATTATGAGGACAACGGAGGAAGCATTGTTAGCAGTTCCGAATTCATTCCGCGAAGGAAGTTTTGGACTTGGAGCAGGAAAACTGCGTACCATATTTAAAATCGTTCTTCCGTCAGCAGTACCGGGAATTTTAGCAGGAGTCATCCTTGCGATTGGACGTATGGTAGGTGAAACAGCAGCGCTGATCTATACGGCAGGTACCGTAGCAGAGATTCCTTCGAGCATCATGAGTTCGGGAAGAACACTTGCAATCCATATGTACAGTCTTTCAAAAGAGGGACTTTACACAGATCAGGCATATGCAACAGCCGTTGTATTACTGATCGTTGTAGTTCTGATCAATATGCTTTCTAATTTTGTGGCAAAAAAATTTACGAAAAAATAGGAGGAGCAGATGGGAAACAAATTTGAAATCAAAGATCTCAATCTGTATTACGGAGATTACCACGCGTTAAAAAATATCAATATGGATCTGGCTGAGAACGAGATCACAGCCTTTATCGGACCTTCCGGATGTGGAAAATCCACATTTCTAAAATGTCTGAACCGTATGAATGACTTAGTAGAAGGATGTAAGATTACAGGTTCTGTAACCTTAGACGGAGAAGATATTTACGGAAACATGGATGTCAATAAATTGAGAAAAAGAGTAGGTATGGTATTCCAGAATCCAAATCCTTTTCCAATGAGTGTCTATGACAACATCGCATACGGACCGCGGACACACGGCATCCGTAACAAAAAAGTGTTAGATGAGATCGTGGAGCGTTCTTTAAGAAATGCAGCGATCTGGGATGAATTAAAGGATCGTCTGAAAAAGAGTGCACTTGGTCTTTCGGGAGGACAGCAACAGAGACTCTGTATCGCAAGAGCACTTGCAGTAGAACCGGAGGTCATTCTGATGGATGAACCGACTTCTGCATTAGACCCGATCTCCACATCAAAGATCGAAGATTTAGTCATTGATCTGAAAAGTAAGTATACAATTATTATGGTAACGCATAATATGCAACAGGCAACCCGTGTTTCTGATAAGACAGCATTTTTCTTATTAGGAGACATGATCGAATATGGAGATACCGAAGAATTATTCTCCATGCCGAAAGATAAAAGAACAGAAGATTACATCACAGGGAGGTTTGGATAATGCGAAACCGATTCGACAGACAGTTAGAGCAGCTTAACAATGAATTGATCAATATGGGAAGCCTGATCGAGGAAGCGATCGAGATGGCAATTACCGCATTGATGAAACAGGATGCCAAAAAGGCAAAAGAGATTGTGGATTTCGATGAAGAGATCGATGAAAAAGAAAGAGAGATCGAAAGTCTTTGTCTGAAACTTCTCTTACAGCAGCAGCCGGTAGCAAGGGATCTGCGTCAGATATCCGCAGCCTTAAAAATGATCACAGATATGGAGAGGATCGGAGATCATGCAGCAGATATTTCGGAAATGACGATCTTAATGGCAGGAACTCCTTATATCAGAAACATTGAACATCTGCAGACCATGGCAAAAGAAGCAATGGTCATGTTAGTAAAGAGCATCGAAGCCTATGTAGAAAAAGATCTGGAAAAAGCAGAAAAAGTCATCGAAAGTGATGATATTATCGATGATCTGTTTGATCAGATCAAAGCAGAACTGATCGATGCGATCCATCAGAATCCGGACAACGGAGAACAGGCGGCAGATCTTCTCATGGTATCAAAGTATCTTGAGAGAATCGGAGATCATGCAACAAATATTGCGGAATGGGTAATCTTCTCCATTACAGGAAACCATCCGGGCTAGGAAAACAGCAAAGGAAAATACTTCTAACCTCGAAAATTTACATAGATTTTACATAAATACCCCTTGTTTTTTACAAACCCCACCTACAATGGCTTTGATAGTGTAAAAAAATAGTAAAGTATGTAAATTTAAGAGGAGAAGAGATGGATTTTTTTGATTTATTGACAATGGTAGGCGGACTGGCTCTGTTCCTGTACGGAATGGATGTTATGGGAGACGGTCTTGCAAAGACTTCCGGTGGTAAACTGGAACAGATCTTGGAAAAACTGACATCTACACCAATTAAAGCAGTATTACTTGGTGCAGGAGTAACGGCAGTCATTCAGTCATCCTCGGCAACGACAGTTATGGTTGTCGGTTTTGTTAACTCCGGGATTATGAAATTATCCCAGGCAGTGGGAATTATCATGGGTGCCAATGTTGGTACAACAATCACTTCCTGGATTTTGAGTCTGACGGGAATTGAGAGCGAGAACTTCTTTATACAGCTTTTAAAACCGTCCTCATTCGCTCCGATTTTAGCATTAATCGGAATCTTTATGATGATGCTGACAAAGGACAGCAAGAAAAAAGACATTGCATCCATTATGCTTGGATTTGCGGTCCTGATGTTTGGTATGGAAACTATGAGTGAAGCAGTAAAACCTCTTGCAGATGTGCCGGAATTTACAAATATCCTGATGATTTTCACCAATCCGATTCTTGGTATGTTAGCAGGTCTTGTTTTAACGGCAGTTATTCAGAGTTCTTCTGCATCGGTAGGTATTTTGCAGGCTCTTTGTGCAACCGGTTCGATGAGTTTTGGAATCGCATTACCGATTATCATGGGACAGAATATCGGAACCTGTGTTACGGCAATGATTTCTTCCATTGGAGCGAAGAAAAATGCAAAACGTGCAGCATTGATACATCTTTATTTTAATATTATCGGAACGGTACTGTTCATGGTGGCATTCTATGCGATCAACTCGTTTGTACATTTTGATTTCTTAAACGATGCGGCAACCCCAATGGGTATTGCGGTGATCCACAGTACATTCAATATTGCAGCAACACTGGTACTGCTTCCATTTGGAAAGGTATTAGTAAAACTGGCAACACTTACGATTCCGGAGACCGAAGACGAAAAAGTGGAGGAAATCCCGGATGCAACAAAACTTCTCGATACACGTTTCTTAGAGAAGCCGGCATTTGCTGTTGCCCAGTGTAAGAATGTTGGAATCGAAATGGCAAAATTAGCACAGCGTTCCTTAGAGTATGCAATTGATTCGATTACCGATTATGACCAGAAAAAAGTTAAAGATGTTTTCCGTTTAGAGGACATGATTGACCACTATGAGGACGAGCTTGGAACATATCTGATGAAGTTAAGTGGAAAACCTCTGTCAGACGAGGATAACCATACGGTATCAAATCTTTTCCATTGTATGGGAGATTTTGAGCGGATCAGTGACCACGCTTTGAACTTAGCCGAAACTGCAATGGAAATGCAGGCAAAAGAGGAGACTTTCTCAGAAAAAGCAAAAGGCGAGTTAGTGACCTACGGCGAAGCAGTAAAAGAGATCATGGATCTATCCGTAGAGGCATATAAGTCAGGAAGCATGGCACTTGCTGAAAGAGTAGAGCCGTTAGAAGAAGTCATTGATGATCTGAATGTAAAGATCAAGAATCATCATGTAAAACGTCTTCGTAAAGGAAAATGTACGATTGAACTCGGACTTTCCCTGTCAGACATTCTGACAAACTATGAGCGTGTGGCAGATCACTGTTCAAACATCGCAGTCTGCCTGATCCAGGTAGAAGAAGATGGATTTGAAACACACGAATATCTGAATGAAGTAAAACAGAAGGATAATAAAGACTTCCAGAACTTATATCAGATGTATTATAATAAATATCAGATAGGTAAAGCTGACAAATAAAAAAGCAGGTGATGAAATGGCTTTGATTTACATTGTAGAAGATGATGTGAATATTCGAGAAATTGAGACATTTTCTTTAAAAAACAGTGGTTATACGGTAATGGATTTTGAGTGTGCAAAAGATTTTTACCATAAACTTTCGGATAAGGTTCCGGACTTGATCCTTTTAGATATCATGCTTCCGGACGAGGACGGACTTGAGATTTTAAGAAAGCTCAGAAAGAATCCGGAAACCAGAAAGGTTCCGATCATTATGGTAACAGCGAAAACCACGGAAATTGATAAGGTAAAGGGGCTGGATTCAGGAGCAGACGATTATCTGACAAAGCCATTTGGAGTCATGGAGCTGATCTCCAGAGTGAAAGCGCTTCTTCGCAGAAGTATGAATATGGACGAATCAAAGATTTTGTCCTTAGGTGAAATCTCTATTGATAATGAGAAACATAGAGTAAGCGTGCAGGGTCAGCCCTGCGAGCTTACTTATAAGGAATTTGAACTTTTGAAACTTATGCTCCAGAACGTTGGCATTGTTCTTTCCCGTGACGTAATTATGGAACGCGTCTGGGGAGTAGACTTTGAAGGAGAATCGAGAACCCTTGATATGCACATTAAGACACTCCGTCAGAAGTTAGGCGAAAGTGGAAAACGGATCAAGACCGTGCGTAATGTAGGATATCGATTGGAGTAGTGATAAGATGAAAAAAAAGATAAATCTTCAATTTATGTTTATTTCGGCGGTAGGTATTCTGTTAACATTCTGTTTATCTACCGTTATTTTTTATGAATTATTTAAGAGTGAAGTTGTAGACGAGTTAAAGACCTATGCAGATGTCATCAAAGAGACACAGTCATACGATCAGATCCTGCAGGGAGAATACGATCCTGATGTGGATGACCTCAGGATCACAATGATAAAAAAAGACGGAAAAGTCTTTTACGACAGTTTTGCGGATGTAAAAAAAATGGAGAACCATGCAAACCGGCAGGAGGTGCGTCAGGCATTAAAGCATGGCAACGGGAAAGCAATCCGTACCTCGGATACTATGGATAAGAGTACCTTTTACTATGCCGTACGGTTAGACGATGGAAATATTCTTCGTGTTGCCAAAGAATCCAGAAGTATCTGGAGTGTCTTTATCAAGGTTACTCCGGCAATTCTGATTCTGATTCTTGTGATTTTTGCAATCAGTAAGATGCTGTCAGATGTTCTGACAAAAAGCCTGCTGTTGCCAATAGAGGAAATGTCAGAGAATCTGGACCACTTAGACGATATCACAACTTATAAGGAATTGATGCCGTTCATCAATACGATACAGGAGCAGCATAAAAATATTTTGATGAATGCAAAAATGCGGCAGGAGTTCACGGCAAATGTATCGCATGAATTAAAGACACCGCTGACAGCCATTTCCGGCTATTCGGAGTTAATACAGAATGGAATGACGAATGAAGAGGAAACCATCCGTTTTGCGGGAGAGATTCATAAGAGCGCAAAACGTCTGTTGACATTGATTAACGATACGATTCGTCTGTCCCAGTTAGATACCTCTGAGCAGAAGGTGATCTATGAAGCGATAGATTTGTACAAGATAGCCGAGGACTGTGTAAATATGCTGAAGTTTTCTGCCGAAAACCATGGTATTGACATATCCATACACGGAACAAATGCCTATTTAGAGGGCAACAGGGAAATGCTAGAAGAGGTAGTTTACAACCTCTGTGACAATGCCATCCGTTATAATAACGAAGGAGGCAAGGTAGAAGTTACGGTAAAACCTGTAAAGGGAAAAATCTATCTTTGTGTCGAGGACAACGGTATCGGAATCTCCAAAGAACATCAGGAAAGAATCTTTGAAAGATTTTACCGGGTGGATAAGAGCCGTTCGAAGTCCACCGGAGGAACCGGACTCGGACTTGCCATTGTAAAACATATTATCCAGCAGCACGGTGCTCATATGGAGCTGACCAGTGAAAAAGGCAAAGGAACAAAGATAGAGATCGAATTTTCCAAGAGCAGATAAGAGTATTCTGCATAAGATAAAATAAAAAATGGATATCTTTAACAAAATACTCTTTTATACTTATCACAAATCTTTTATCCAGAAACGAATGAGAAATATGAGAGCATCTCTTCGTGAGATGGAAGAAATCTTAAATAAGGAAGCCTAAGATTTCCTCCGGGGTGTCCACAATGTGGGATGCCCCTTCTTTTTCTAAAAAGGTACGTCCTTTAAATCCCCATGCAACGCTGATACAGTCCATACCGGAATTTGCAGCAGTCTGTAAATCTACTTCAGAATCCCCGACATAAACAGCAGAGTCGGCAGATTCACCCAATTCCTCTAAGGCAGTAAAGACGGTGTCCGGTGCAGGCTTCTTTCTCACGCCGGTTTTTTCGCCGATTGCAACAGAAATGATTCCTTCAAAAAAATCTGCTGCAAGACGTTTGACGGCTGCATCATTCTTATTAGAAACGATTGCCATCGGGATATGATGTTCCTGTAAAGTCTTTAAAAGCTCCATAATGCCCGGATACGGAGCAGTTGCCTCTTTGCAGTGGTCGGTATAATACGCCTTAAACGCAGTAAATACCTCTTCAAACCGTGGATTTTGTTCACCCTGCGGAATGGCACGGATTAAAAGAAGCCGCAGTCCGTTGCCGACAAAGCTCTGGACTTCAGGAAGCGTTCTGGTCGGCATATCAAATTCCTGCAACGTATGGTTCAGGGCATTCGTTAAATCCTCGATCGTATTTAAAAGTGTTCCATCTAAGTCAAAGATGACGGTAGAATATTTTTTCAAGAAAAAGACCTCCTTGCAATTAATTTATGGATCGGGTGTCCGAGAGAAGAAAATTTTTCTTCGTATTCAGTCATTACATTTCCTTCGTTTAAGACCGGGTCGTGGTGCAGATCAAACGTATGCGCATCAAGCGTCCATCCGGCTTCTGCTACTTCCTCCATAGAGAAAGCAAACAGATCATCATTGTCCGTTTTAAATTCCACCACACCGTTTCCTGCTAAAATCTTATCATAGCGTTCAAAGAACTGCCGGCTGGTAAGACGGCGTTTTGCATGGCGTTCTTTTGGCCATGGGTCGGAAAAATTCAGATAGATCTTAGCGACCTCTTCTTTATCAAAGACTTCCGTAATGATAGAAGCGTCCATGCACAAAAAGCGGATATTTGGCAGAGGCTCTATCTCCATTTTCTGTAAAGCACGGAGTAGTACGGAAGAATAACGCTCAATTCCGATGTAATTGATATCCGGGTGTTCTTTTGCAAGCTGCATGATGAACTGCCCCTTGCCCATGCCGATCTCAATGTGGATCGGATTCTCATTTCCAAATATCAGATGCCAGCGCCCTTTTTCTGCCATCGGTTCCTGTATACAATGCGGGCTGTCAGCGATTGCTTCATCTGCGCCCGGAATATTCCTAAGTCTCATAATGTCACTCCTATAAAATCATTTTGCAATACATATTTTACATGAAAAGGACAGGAAAAAAAAGAGTTTATAAAAAATAAGTTGCACCAAGAGGAGAGGGAGATTATACTATTAAATAGTGAGCAATTTTAAAAATAGAAGATAGAAATATCAGGGAATGATAATATGGAGAAGAAAGAATGAAGAAAAACAGATGGAAAAAGGGCATAGCACTCTTTTTAAGCATAACGGCAATATTTACAGGCAGCATGATCCCGGTACAGGCATCTGAATACTGGCCGCAGGCACCGGAAACGGCATCCCCATGTGTGATGGTGATGGAAATGAACACGGGAGCTGTATTATATGAAAAGAATGTAGACGAGGTTCATTACCCGGCAAGTATTACGAAGATCATGACAACGCTGATCGCCATTGAAAAAGGAAAGATGGACGATATCGTTACTTTTTCAGCGGATGCGGTATACAAAAACGAGGGAGACACCTCCCATATTTCAAGAGATTTAGAGGAGCAGATGACCTTAGAGCAGTGTCTTTACGGAGTCATGCTCGAATCTGCAAATGAATGTGCCTATGCCGTTGCAGAGCATATCGGCGGTGGTGATGTCAGCAAGTTTGTCGATATGATGAATGAAAAGGCAAAAGAATTAGGATGTACGAATACGCATTTTAATAACACGAACGGTCTTCCGGACGAGCAGCACTATACCTCAACGAGAGATATGCTTTTGATTGCCCGTGCCGCATATGAGAATGAGGAATTTCGTAAGATTACAGGTACGAAGGTCTATGTCATTCCTCCGACCAATAAGCATGAAGACGAAACCACACTACATAATCACCACAATATGCTCTATCCGTTCCGTACGGCAAAATATATCTATGATGGATGTACCGGAGGAAAGACCGGATATACCGTAGCGGCAAACAGTACACTGGTCACTTATGCAGAGCGTGACGGAATGTCCCTAGTCTGTGTCGTTATGAATGCACAGGCACCGGCGCATTTTGAAGACACGGTAAATCTGTTCAACTACTGTTTTGACAATTTCCAGATATTCAGTGTCAAAGATAATGAAAAAGCATATACCAAGGACAAGATACAGGATACGGGAATCCTGAATACGGATCAGTCCTTTGCAGGCTTGGATAAAAACGGAGGGATCATCCTTCCAAAGACCGCTTCTTTTGAAGATGCGAAAGTAGAAGTGAAAGAAAAAGGTGAATCAAAGAACAGTGCCGGCCGTCTGGAATACACCTATGCAGGACATGCTGTGGGTGGAGCCGATATCATGGTCACAAAAGCAGAGCCGGAGAAGTTCCCATTTGACAATACAAAAGAAGCAGGCAAAAAGGGAGAAAAGACAGCATACGTCAAAGGAAATACCATTGTGATGTTAGTGATCATCGTATTAGTCTGTGCAGCATTAGCACTGATCGGACGATATGTTTCCGATAACTCCTTTGTGATAAAGACGAAAGTGGACAGAAAGCGAAATAAACCGGACCCACGTTATACCATCATCCGAAATTCGAAAAAGAAATGGCGCAGGAAATAAAATAAGACTTAAATCAAAGACAAACAATATAGAAAAGGACAATTTTAAGTTGAAGAAATTGTACTTTTTGTTATTTATAGACATATCGAAAAAATAAATAAAATGTCAGATAATGTATAAATAATTCACATTAAAATATCTAACTTAAAGTTCTATCAGACTATTTAAAAGAGTTACCAAAACAGGTTTATTTAAAGTATAGAACAGGATCCCATTAGAAGTCTTTACCATCGTAATGTATTTATCCTGAAAGGTAATGGAACCTTCGATCGTATCCATCAGATAGGAAGCTAACTTAGCATCCGCTCTTAAAAATACAGTCTCATATTCTTCTAACGGCTCGACAGAAGCGGAAGCCTTTTGAAACAGATAACGCAGATCCTCTTCCTGTTCTAACTGTTCTCTGGACTTATTGATGATAAAATAGCCGTTAGAGTCCTTTGGCATATTCATGGATTTGACAGCCCGCTGCACCTGTTTGGCAAGACTGTCGGAAGCAGGATAAAGAGATTCAAAGTAAGACATGAAATCAGAAGCCTGCTTAAAGTGTCGGTTTGTTCCTTTTTCTAAAACCTCCGTCATCAGAATCCGCTTGATAATGGTTTCGCAGGTCTGTCGTGACGGATTCTTGCGAAGTGTAGAATGCATGGTTTGATGGTCCATGGTAAATCCCCTTTCCTTTTTATTATAGTCATAGATTTCTCAATCATGTGCCAAAAGCATATAAGAATATTATAGAAAAAATCACCCGGAACAACAACCCTGTTTTACAAGGATTTTTCGCTTTTATAGGTTTGACAGGGATTTTCCAAGAGCATATAATAAGTATATAAAAATACCAAAAGTACATCTATGGAGCGGAAAAAAATGGCAGAAGAGAAGAAAGAACGATTATCCAGACAAGAGAAGAAAGGGCAGCAGCTAGAAGCAATCCGTAAGCTGATCGAAGAAAAGGGCGGGGTAGCGAAAACGTCAGAGCTGTATACCTTAGGTCTGGACTATCGGGTACTCCAGCGATTTGTAGAAGAAGGAAAGTTAGAAAGGATCAAGAGCGGGTACTATTCCTTAGGTTATCATAAGAAATCCGAAGAAGAGATTATACCGGTGCTGTTCCCGGATGGAGTGCTGTGTATGGAGAGCGGTCTTTATTATCAGGGATATCTCAAAGAACGTCCTTACATATGGAGTATTGCGGTGGATAAGAACACTTCAAAATCCAGATTTAAGATGGATTATCCGATCGTACATCCATACTATACGGAAACGAAAGTCTTAGAGATGGGTGTCGAAACCTTCGATATGAACGGACAGAAGATAAAGATATACGAAAAAGAGCGTCTGATCTGCGATTGTCTGAAATATGAGGACAAGTTAGATGCAGACAGTCTGAAAAAGGGACTGCTTGCATTCATCAAAGATGAAGAAAAAGACATCGCAAAACTCATGATGTATGCAAGAGAGCGTCGAGTGGTAGAAAAAGTACGCAATAGGATCGGGGTGTGGCTGTAATGTCCAAAAAGAGCCTGTCAGCCGTAAAGGCAAAGAGTGAAGAACTTGAAATTCCGTATGAGAATCTGTTGTCGGCATTTGTGATAGAAGAAGCCATAACGGCTGTCTGTGAATCCGATGAGGCAGAGAACTTCCGGTTAAAAAACAACAGCATACTATCCTTAGAATACTATAGACGGAAAGCACCAACCCGCTTAGAGTATATGATTCTCAGTGAAGAAGAGCTGACCGTGCGGAATGTGATACACCGCATGAGTAAGATCTTTCAGAATGAGAAAAAAGCAGAGCTTTGGTGGAAATACCGGGTAGAAAAAGAGGACGAAGGCATCTGCGTATATTTAAGTGCTAAAATCGAAGAACTTCAGATCCCGGTGCAGCTGGTCTTAGAGCAGGAAAAAGAGGAGCCGTCAGAGCCTTCCCATGAAGAGCTTCATCCGTTTTTAGAAGAGGAGCGGAGTGTGGAATATCTGCATTATCCGATGGAAGGGATATTAGCGGAGCATTTTATCCGTATCATGCGGGATATGGAGCTTATCAATGACATGGGAAGTTATTATATTCTCTATGAGCTGCTCAGCAAAGAAATGAACAGCAGCAGAAAAGTCACGGAGCAGATAGAAAGTCTTGCAAAAGAGCAGAGGATTCCACTGAAAAAAGAGCGTTTTGACATGTTTGAAGGATATCAGAGCAGTTCTTACATGAAAAAGAAATGGAAATCCTATTTAAAGAAAGAAAAAAAGAAGCCCCCTTCCTTTGAAGAGGTCATGAAAGTCATGATCGCTTATTATCGTCCGATCTGGGATTCCCTTGCCGAGGGAAATTACTATTTAGGAGACTGGATGCCGGAATTAATGCGTTATCTGGATTAACCGATTAATTGGAAAGTTCGGAAGTTTCCCGAAATATGGCATCTCCTTCTAAGTCATGCAGATATTGTAAAGCCTGATAGTAGGAAGCTCTTGTATCGAGTTCAAAAAACTGTACATCAAGAGGCGGCAGGAAGTCTAAGTCCTCTTGCGGAACATACAACGTCTTACATTTGTCCTGAACATTCTTAATAGAATACTGGCGTAAAAGAAGGCATTTTCCTAATTTGGTAATGCAGGACTTAGAGTAAACCGTAGAAAGGATCTGCTCGGTCTCGTCTTCTTTTCGCTGTATCGTACAGATGTCGTAGGATGCACTCATTTCTAAGAGATGTGCAGCCAGCTTCGGATCGAAAAAAGGCGTATCTATGGAAATATAGAAAGCCCGTTCTTCATCGATCATGGACAAAGTGCTGAACACACCGGCTAAAGGACCGGCATTCAGGTAAATATCGGAAATCTCCTGTACGTTTAAATGCAGATGGGAATAAATGCCCTTCTGCTTTACGGATAAATATATTTTTGAGAAATATGGCTCAAATTTATGAACAAGGTATTCAACCATGCAGCAGTTGCCAAATGGAAGCAGGGCCTTGTCAGAACCCATGCGTGAACTGTCACCGCCACAGAGAATTACTAATGCATTCTCCATAGGAATCCTCCTTTGTAAAAGACTAGAATCGACAATACTATATCACAAAATGCAAATGATTGCGAGGAAAAAATGAAGCAGGAATACTTAGATGCAAAATTAGAAAGATATCGTCAAAAAGAAATATACCCGTTTCATATGCCGGGACATAAGCGAAAAGAGCATGCATTAATGGACCCTTATTCCATGGATATCACGGAGATCGAAGGGTTTGACAATCTGCATGAACCGGAAGGGATCCTGTTAGAAGGCAAGGAACGGTTAGCAGAGTTATATGGAGCAAAAGAGAGTTTTTTCTTAGTAAACGGAAGTACCTGCGGACTGTTAGCAGCGATCAGTGCCGCCACAAGGCGGGGAGATACCGTCCTGATGGCAAGAAACTGTCATAAAGCCGTCTATCATGCCGTGGAATTATCAGAGTTAAAGACCGAATATCTCTATCCGTCCATCACGAAAGAAGGGATACAGGGCAGCATCCATCCGAAAGATGTGGAAGAGGCATTGAAAAAGCATCCCGAGATCAAAGCGGTCATCCTTACCTCGCCAACTTATGATGGAGTGCTTTCGGATGTCAGAACGATCGCAGGAATGGTTCATGAGAAGAACATTCCGCTCATCGTAGACGAGGCACACGGAGCACATCTTGGATTTTCAAAGAGTTTTCCGGCTTCTGCAGTATCAGAAGGAGCGGATGTCGTGATCCAGAGTTTTCATAAAACACTTCCGTCACTGACGCAGACAGCCGTGCTCCACCGTATGAGTGAACGGATCGCACCCGAAAGAATACGAAAATATCTGAGCGTGTATCAGACATCTTCTCCATCCTATCTGTTAATGGCATCGATAGACCGGTGTGTGAGGATCTTACAGAGCCGAAGTGAGCGGTATTTTGCAGACTTAGAAGAGAATCTGACCACCTTTTATCGGAAGGTGCAAGACTTAAAACATTTAAAAGTCCTGACAGAAGAAGATTTTTCAAAAGAAGAGGGATATGCATTTGATCCTACAAAAATCCTCATTTATACGGGAAATACGGATATGACCGGAAAAGAACTGATGGACATATTAAGAAAAGACTGGGATATGGAGTTAGAGATGGCATCCGGGTATTATGCACTGGCACTGACCGGTATCATGGACACGGAGGACGGATTTTTCAGTCTTTCCGAAGCACTTCATACGATTGATGAACAGATGAAAAAGACAGGGAAAGATGTTGCGGTAGAAGAATCTATCAAAATAGAAGATGAAAACGAACATGTTTCGTATCTCTTTATGCAGGAATTGTATGGAAAAAAAGAAGTGGTCTACCCGGTCTGGGAAGCAGAGGACATGAGAAAAATGGAGATCTCTTTAGAAAGTGCATTAGGAAAGATCAGTGCGGTAACGGTCAGCCTGTATCCGCCGGGAATCCCGCTCCTGCTTCCGGGAGAACGGATCGAGAATGGATTTTTAGAAGGAATCGCAAAATGCCGGGAAAGCGGACTGCATATCAGCGGATTGTCCGGGACATCAAATGAACGGATAGAGGTTGTGATTCCGTAAAAATTATATTATACTATTTATAATTGGCTTTTTGCCAAAAACGCATCAAGGGAGAGATCATGGGCAGAATATTTTGTCTGATGGGGAAAAGTTCATCAGGAAAAGATACGTTATATGCAAGATTATCAGAGAAGCTGCATTTTTCTACCATCGTTCCCTATACCACACGCCCGATCCGGGAAGGTGAAGAAGAGGGAAGAGAATATCACTTTATTACGGAAAAAGAAGTAGAAGAGTTCGAAAAGCAGGGGCGCATTATTGAGCTACGCGCATATAATACGGTACACGGGGTCTGGAAATATCTGACAGTGGATGATAAACAGACCGATGTAGAGCATCGCGATTATCTGATGATCGGAACGGTGGAATCCTACCGGAAATTAAAAGAATACTACGGAGAAGCGTATCTGGTGCCGATATATATAGAAGTAGATGATGGTGTCCGTTTGCAGAGAGCTTTAGAGCGGGAGAGAAGTCAGGCAGAGCCGAAATATGCGGAGATGTGCCGCAGATTTTTGGCGGATGAGGCAGATTTTTCACCGGAAAAGCTGCAGGAGGCAGGCATCACAAAGACATTTGTTAACAACGATTTAGAGCATACCGAGCAGGAGATCATTTCTTATGTGAAATCCTGTATGACAGAATCCACAATGAGGTGACCGTATGGACATGAAGATTAATGAGACAACTCCGGTTTCTCAGGTAGAAGCGACCGCTCCAAAGGAAAAGGTGGACGGAGATTTTAAGTTTACCTTAACCAGTAAGATCGAAGAGTCGGAATTGCAGGAAAAGCTTAACGGACTGATGAAAGAGATCGACAAACAGGGCAAGAAGCTTTCCGAGCATATGGATGTAAGGGATATGAAAAAATACCGCTCACTCGTCAAGGAATTTATGAATGAGGTAGTCAACCGTTCCCATAAATTTTCCAGAGAGAATTTTTTAGACCGGCGCGGCAGACACAGGGTATATGGCATTGTCCGTCTGGTGGATAAGAATTTGGATGAATTAGCGGAAGAGTTAGTCAAAGATGAGAAAGATCATATCAATATTTTAAATAAAGTGGATGAGATCAGGGGACTTCTGATCGACATTTCTACATAAAGGAGATTTCAATGGCAGGATTTGCGGAGATTATAGGACATGAACAGATAATTGAACATTTACAGAATGCGATCTTATCGCAGAAGGTATCACATGCCTATATTTTAAACGGACCGGATGATTCCGGGAAAAAAATGATAGCGGAAGCATTTGCAATGGCACTTCAATGCGAAAAGCATGGGACAGAGGGCTGTATGGAATGTCATTCCTGCAAACAGGCGATCAGCAAAAACCAGCCGGATATTATTTATGTGACACATGAGAAGCCAAACACGATTTCCGTGGATGATATCCGTAGACAGGTAAAGGACGATGTGGATATCAAGCCATATGCAAGTCCTTACAAGATCTACATCATCGATGAAGCGGAAAAGATGAATGTGCAGGCGCAGAATGCATTGTTAAAAACGATTGAAGAGCCGCCGGCATATGTGGTCATTCTCTTATTGACAACCAATGCAGATTCGTTTCTGCCAACGATAAATTCCCGCTGTATCACACTGGATTTAAAAGCAGTGCCAAATGAAAAGATCAAAAGTTATCTGATGGAGCATTGCCGGATCCCTGATTATCAGGCAGAAGTGTGTACGGCGTTTGCACAGGGAAATGTAGGAAAAGCGATCAAATTAGCATCCTCAGAATCCTTTAACGAGATTAAAAACTCAGCATTACAATTGATCCGCAGATTAAAAGAGATTGACCTCTACGAAATGATGGAGGCAGTAAAGCAGATCAGTGAATACAAACTGGAAATAAACGACTATTTCGATATCATGATGATCTGGTATCGGGATGTCTTATTATATAAAGCAACAGCAGATGTCAATCATCTGGTATTCCGGGATGAGATCTATGACATCAAAAAGAGTGCAAGCAAGAGTTCCTATGAAGGGATTGAGCAGATCTTAGAGGCATTAGAGAAAGCAAAAGTCCGTCTGAATGCCAATGTGAATTTTGATCTGGTCATTGAACTGCTGCTGTTGACGATAAAGGAGAATTAACATGATAAAAATTGTAGGAGTCCGATTCCGTAAAGCCGGAAAAATCTATTATTTTGACCCGGCAGGAATGGAAATAGAGACGGGAACACACGTCATCGTGGAGACAGCTCGTGGAATAGAGTTTGGAACCGTCATGATTCCACCAAGAGAGATGGAAGAGGACGGTGTCGTACAACCGTTAAAGCCGGTGATCCGCATTGCAACAGAAGCAGATGAGATCACGGAGCAGAAGAATAAGGAAAAAGAAAAAGAAGCCTTTCAGATCTGCTTAGAAAAAATCGCAAAACACAAACTGGAAATGAAGTTAGTGGAAGCAGAGTACACCTTTGACAATAACAAGTTACTGTTTTATTTTACGGCAGACGGAAGAATTGATTTCCGCGAGCTGGTAAAGGATTTAGCTTCGGTATTCCGTACCCGTATCGAATTACGGCAGATCGGTGTGCGTGATGAGACGAAAATCCTTGGAGGGATCGGTATCTGTGGACGGCCGTTGTGCTGCAGCACACATTTATCAGAGTTTATACCGGTATCCATTAAAATGGCAAAAGAGCAGAACCTGTCTTTGAACCCGACAAAGATCTCCGGAGTCTGCGGACGATTGATGTGTTGTCTGAAAAACGAAGAAGAGACCTATGAATACTTAAATTCCAGACTGCCAAACGTCGGTGATCATGTCACAACGATCGAGGGATTAAAGGGTGAAGTACAGAGCGTATCGGTATTACGCCAGCTTGTAAAAGTGATCGTAGAAGTCAACGATGAAAAAGAAATCCGTGAATACAAGGTGGACGAGCTGAAATTCCGTCCGAAACGCCGCCGTGACAACACGAAGATCTCCGCGGAGGAAATGAAGAAGTTAAAGGCGTTAGAGGACAACGGAGGAAAGTCTAAGATTGATGATACAAAATAATCTGTTAGAGAATGAGCGGATAGACGATCTGCAGAGAAACGGCTACCGAATCATACAGAATCCGGAAAAATTCTGCTTTGGCATGGATGCAGTGCTGCTCAGCGGTTTTGCAAACGTAAAACAGCAGGAAAAGGCTCTTGACTTAGGAACAGGAACCGGGATCATTCCGATTCTTCTAAAGGCAAAGACAAAGGGAGCACATTTTACCGGACTTGAGATCCAAAAAGAGAGTGCAGACATGGCAAGAAGAAGTGTCGCACTCAATGGATTAGAAAAGGACATCGAAATCGTAACAGGAGATATCAAAGATGCTTCAGAATTGTTTGGAGCATCTTCTTTTGATATCATTACCACAAATCCGCCTTATATGATAGGGCAGCATGGACTGCAGAATGGAAACGAAGCAAAGACCATTGCCAGACATGAGATACTCTGTGATCTGGAGGACATTTTAAGGGAAAGCAGCAGACTGCTCAGAGAGCATGGAAGATTCTATATGGTGCACCGCCCGTTCCGGTTGGCGGAAATCCTGAGTAAAATGTGTGCATACAGGATAGAGCCAAAACGGATGCGACTGGTTTATCCTTATGCAGACAAGGAACCCAATATGGTGCTGATTGAGGGATTAAAAGGCGGGAAGCCGCGGATGACGGTAGAAAAACCGCTGATTGTCTATCAGAAACCGGGGGTTTACACGAATGAGATTTATGAAATCTATGGGTATTAAATGATGAGTCATGTTCATAAGACATGACAGAAAGGAATGTTAGGATGCAAGGAAAACTTTACTTATGTGCAACTCCCATCGGAAATTTAGAGGACATTACCCTGCGTGTTCTTCGGACATTGCAGGAGGTGGATCTGATCGCGGCAGAGGATACACGCAATTCCATTAAGCTGTTAAACCACTTTGACATTAAGACACCGATGACAAGCTATCATGAGTTCAATAAGATAGAAAAAGCACATCAGCTTGTGGAAAAGATGCAGTCGGGAACGAACATTGCGTTGATAACGGATGCCGGAACACCGGGAATTTCAGATCCGGGAGAAGAGTTAGTAAAGATTGCCTATGAAGCGGGAATTGAAGTAACCTCTCTTCCTGGGGCAGCAGCATGCATCACGGCGTTGACGCTTTCCGGGCTGTCTACCAGAAGATTTGCATTTGAAGCATTTTTACCAAAGGATAAAAAAGAGCGGAAAAGAGTGTTAGAAGAATTAAAGAATGAGACACGCACGATCATTCTATACGAAGCACCACATCATCTGATAAAGACCTTAGAGGAGTTAGAAAAAGAACTTGGCAACCGTAAGATCACACTTTGCCGGGAGCTGACCAAAAAATATGAAGAGGCTCATAGAACGACATTACATGAGGTCTTGGACTACTATAAAGACAAAGAACCCCGCGGAGAATATGTCTTAGTCCTCGAGGGAAAGACAAAAGAACAGGTAGAGGAAGAACGGAAAAAAGAGTGGGAAAACCTTACGTTAGAGGAACATATGCAGGTTTATGAAGAAAAAGGCATTTCCCGTAAAGAGGCAATGAAGTTAGTGGCAAAAGACAGAGGAATCTCAAAAAGGGATGTTTATCAGGCATTACTTTAAGGGATTTGACGATAAGTGGGAAGTGACGGTTGGTCACTTCCCACTTTCCGGTATATAGTCCAATAAATATTTTTTTATAATATCAAATGGTGCAGGTCCGATCCGAAGGACCGCTTCGTGAAATGCCCGGTCGGTGTATTTTTCCCCAAGGGCTTTTTTTGCGTACTTCTGTAAATCTAAAAACTTCAGGTATCCGATATAGTATTTTAAATAATTTGCCGGTTCGCCTAAGATATATTCATAGGTGTCATTTGCGGCGGAAGCATTGCTGATGCCATAGTCAGAGAGGAAATTCTTGACATCGGAAGCATCCCAGCCCTGATAGTGGATGCCCATGTCCATGCTTGCATACAGGCTTAGAAGGATCGATTGGTTTAGTTGTAAAACCTTGGCGAGATCCTTATCCAGTCCCGCATACTGATAAGAGATCATTTCCACATAGGTTGCCCAGCCTTCCGTGTAGCCGGAGTAATTCAAAAGCTGACGCACGGACGGCAGACCGGAAGTATTTGCAAAGACGTTCTGGTACAGATGTCCCGGAAAGCCTTCATGTGCTAAGGTTGTAAAGAGCTTCATTTTTTCATAATGAGACCCTTCATTAATATAAATAGAATTTTCTTTATAGTCATCGATCGGAGAAGTTAAGTAAAAAGCAGGAGACAGATAATCTTCTAAGGCTTCATCCACATACTTTACCGTAAAATTCGCATCCGGTGCCTCCGGAAAATCCTTCTTGATCGTCTCCTTTAACTGTGCAAGAATCTGTGACGGATCACTGGTATCAAGCTGGTACGATTCGCTCTCCTTTGCCAAAATGGGATTTTTTGTCAGCAGTTCGGAAAGCTGCAACAAATCCTCTTTTCGTTTTTGTTCGACCTGTTTTTGTAAATCCTTGATACTGTCGGACGAGCCGGTGGAGTATCTGACCAGATATTCATAGTAGTCTTTTCCATCCTCGTAATTGCAAAGACCGCCTTTGTTACTGCCGGAATCCTTGAGTTCTTCTATGGCGGCAGCAAGATTTTTATAAGCAGGGATAATCTTTTTCAAGACATAGGTTTCGTTTTGGGAGCGATATTCTTCCTTGGCACTTGTGCTTAAGGTGGAGAGAGATTCGATCCGGTTATCAAAAGTCTCGATCAAAAAGCAGGATTTCGGGTTTTCTATAAAATCCTGACACTGGCTGATAACGGTGTCAGCGTTTTGCTTAGACATAAAAAGTCCGGCATTTGCCTTTGATTTTTCAAACTGAATGATCTCATCAAAATAAGAAGGAAGCAGTGACAGCAGTTCTAAGTAATCGGTGACATCTTTCTCGCAGCGGAAAGTATATTCTGCTAGAAGAACCGGAAGCTGGGTATGGGTACCGGTACTTGGCTGGAGAACCTCGCTATAGAGATAGAGCTTTGCATTATCAAGTTCTAACTTAGAGTAATCGTCTAAAATATCATAGGTAAGCTGCTGGTCATCCCGTAAAGCAGGATAAGAAAAATCGTCTAACGAAGAACGCATATTTTCTAACATGGTGACACTTTCGGACAGGGATTCATCCGTGACGGAACCTAAGGAGATCTCATAATCATTGATTCCATAGGCAGCCGGATCAGCTAACGTATAATGCAGGGCGATCGTGTTCAGAGTGACCTCCTCTTCAAACAGTTCATCGGTATAGGTATCAAACTCTGACTGGATCTCGGATTCTTTTTCTTCGGATTTCAGGGAAGGAAGAGATTTTTTGACATTACAGCCGGTAAAAAAAGAAGCCGTAAGTACAAGACTCATTCCCAAAGCAGCAAAACGTTTTCTATATGTCATGATTTTGTCCATCCGTTCTTATATTTAAGTTACCTCATTCTAACATATCTTATCGTAGAATTATATATTTTATTCTTCTTTTTCAGAATCTTCATCGAATGCAAAAGTATGCATAGAATAGAAAAAAAGCGAGAGGAAAAATCCATGTTAAATTACCTATGGGGCTTTATGATCATCATAGGAACGATTTTTGCAGCTTTTACCGGAAATCTGCCAAGTGTCACGGAAGCGGCGCTGGATTCGGCAAAAGAAGCGGTAACGCTTTGCATTACGATGATCGGAGTCATGTCCTTCTGGGTGGGGCTGATGAAGATTGCGGAGCGGGCAGGACTGATAGAGGGGGCTTCTAAAAAATTAGAGCCGCTTTTAACCTTTTTGTTTCCTTCTATCCCAAAAGATCATAAAGCAAGAGAATATATTTCCACAAACATGATCGCAAACTTTTTCGGACTCGGCTGGGCGGCAACACCTGCCGGGATCAAGGCGATGGAGGAGCTTGAAAAATTAGAGGATGAAAGAAGAAAAAGTCCGGTGCTTGGCAAAAGGGGAGTGCCAAAAGGCATCGCTAATACAGAAATGTGTACATTTTTAATTGTCAATATTTCCTCGCTTCAACTGATCCCGATCAACATTATTGCCTATCGGACGCAGTATGGTTCCACAAACCCTACAAGAATTGTGGGAGCGGCAATTTTAGCAACTACGGTGTCGACGGCAGTTGGAGTTATTTTTGCGTGGGTGATGGAAAGGGTGAAGAAGGTATGAAAATCTTACTGTTTTTATCGGATGCCATTATCCCGCTTTTAATATTTTCCATTGTAGGCTACGGACTGATGGCAAAGCAGAATGTCTATGACGATTTTATCGACGGGGCAAAAGACGGATTTCACACGGTCATTCAGATCATGCCGACTTTGATAGGTCTGATGATCGGAGTGGGAATTCTTCGTGCGTCAGGATTTTTGGATTTTATTTCAAAGCTGATCGCACCGTTGACAGAACTGGTCGGATTTCCTTCGGAACTGGTCCCGGTCACAGTCGTAAAGATGTTTTCATCCTCCGCGGCAACCGGACTGGTGCTAGATATTTTTAAAGAATACGGGACAGATTCACTGATCGGCACAATGACATCTTTAATGATGAGCAGTACGGAAACCATTTTTTATACGATGTCCGTCTATTTCATGGCGGTTAAAGTCAGCAAAAGCCGCTGGACATTGGCAGGTGCGTTGCTGGCAACCTTAGGCGGTACGGTGGCGAGTGTGGTACTGGCGTATATGATGGTGTAAAATGTAATGGAATATAAAACCGTTCATTTTCAAGGGATTGGAGATGGACGGTTTTCAGTTTTTTGATTGGCAACTTGCACAAAGCCGAGTCTATTTTCTCCCAAAGTCACAAAAGCAGTCCCGGTTTTGTACAACTTGCCAGCCACTAAGTTGTGAGCCGCCTTTTGACACCCTGATCAAAATATAAAATAAAGATAAAATACCGGATAGATCGGTAGAAAAAAGAAAGAGAATATAGTACAATGTGAAGCAAATGATGGGAGGTCATAGAAATGAACACAACAGCAGAGCAACTGTTCCATTTAATAGAGAAAGGAGTCTCGCCGTATCAGGTTGTGGAAGAGGCAGAAAAAAGACTGAAAGAAGCAGGATTTGAAAAATTAGAGTTTCACACGGCATGGGGATTAACCGGTGGAAAAAGTTATTATATGATCCACCATGGCACAACGCTGATCGCATTTACGATTCCAAAAACGCTGTATTACAGAGAAAGTTTTCGTATGGCAGCGGCACATACGGATTTTCCGTGTCTGCGAATCAAGCCAAATCCGGAAATGGAGATGTCCGGCTATCAGCAGTTGAATGTCGAGGTATACGGTGGAGCGATCTTAAATACCTGGTTAGACCGTCCGCTTGGAATTGCAGGAAAAGTGGCACTTGCAAGTGACGAGGTATTTGCGCCGCGGATTGTGCATTTTTCCTCGGAATACCCGGTTGCGGTCATACCGAATATCGCGATCCATATGAATCCGGCATTAAATAAAGGAGTAGAGCTGAATAAACAAAAGGATATGATACCGATCGTCGGTGTCGCCGGAGAAGAAATGCAGCAAAAAGATTTCTTCTATGAATATTTAGCAAAAGAATTACAGTTATCAAAAGAGGAAATCTTGGATTTTGACCTGTATCTATATAATACAGAAATGCCGGAAACCGTTGGCATGGACAAAGAACTGATCTCTGCCCCAAGACTGGATAACCTGACTTCCGTACAGGCATTGTTAGACGGAATCATAACAGGTGGGCGTGAGGACGGCATCAATCTGATTGCACTATTTGACCATGAAGAGATTGGAAGCAGAACAAAACAGGGAGCAGGCTCTATGCTGCTTCGTGATGTGGTGGAAAAAATACAGATTTCACTTGGCAGAGATGCATGTCAGGTAAAAGAGGCACTTTACCAGAGTATGCTGTTATCCGTGGATGTGGCACATGCCATGCATCCAAATCAGAACCAGAAAGCAGATGTGACGAATCAGCCGGTATTGAACCGGGGATTTTGTATCAAAGAATCCGGCAATCAGTCCTACGCAACAGATTGTGAAGTGGTTGCGATTGTGGAACAGATTTGTAAAAAGGAAGGGATTGCTTATCAGAAATATGCAAACCGTTCCGATATTGCAGGAGGAAGTACGCTTGGAGCCATTGCAGGAAGCCTGATGCCGGTACAGACCGTAGATATCGGTATTCCGATCCTTGCCATGCATTCTGCAAGGGAGTTGATGGGATTCGAGGATATGTCAGCTTTGAGCCGTTTTGTAGGTAGTTATTTTTCAATCTGAGAGCACAGGAGGTAAAGAGTGGAGCTGCGGAAAAAGTGCAGGATAGGTCTTCTGCTCTTAGCGATGCTCTGTCTGGTAACAGGATGCAGTCCAAGCGACTGGAAGACAGCAACGGATACCATCACAGAGCATGCATCCAAAGGGATCAAAAAGCCGGAAGAAGTAGAGAGTATTTCGACAGAAGCCTATGCATATCAGACACTGGATGAAAAGACGAAGAAAGTCTATGATGAGGTACTGGATGCAATTTTAAAAAATAAAGAAAGTGTGGCAGTATCGACAACCGAACAGGAAGTTTTAGACAATGCCTATAATGCGGTAAATGCAGACTACGGCGGTCTGTTTTGGGTATCCGGCTATATGTATACCCAGCATAGCAGAGGGGATAATATCATAGGTATGGATTTTTCACCAAGCTACACGATGGAGCAGAGTGAGCGGGAAGAGATCCAGGCGCAGATCGACAGCCGCGTGGAGGAACTGCTTACCGGCATTCCAACGGAGGCTTCCGATTATGAAAAAGTAAAGTATGTGTTTGAAACGCTGATCGAACAGGTGGATTACAATCCTGAAGCAGAGAATAATCAGAATATCATCAGCGTATTTTTAAATGGGGAAACGGTCTGTCAGGGATATGCCTGTGCAACGCAGTATCTGTTACGTCTGTTGAATATCCAATGTGCGATTGTAACAGGAAAAGCTGACGGAGATGCGCATGCGTGGAATCTGGTACGGATGGACGGAGATTATTACTATCTGGATACCACCTGGGGCAATTCCCGTTATTATGGCAAAGACCGTTCCGCAGAAAAGTATGTAAATTACAATTATTTAGGGATCACGAGTGAGGAGATCAGCACTTCCCATCAGGCAGATACCATCTATACGTTGCCGGAATGTACGGCAACAGCGGACAATTATTATGTACATGAGAGGCTTTACTTTGACCAATGGGACCCGGATGCGATCGGAGAAAAATATGCCAAAGCATGGGAGAACGGACAAAAGAAGGTGTCAGTGAAGTTTGCGACACCGGAGCTTTATGAGCAGGCAGTACAGTTTTTTATCCATGATGAAAAAATTTCAAATTACTGTGACGGAATCACTACAATGTACTATATTGAGAATAAGGAACAGAAAATTTTATGTATTTCTTTTTAAAAATTTTTAAAATAAAATATAGAAATAACTCTTTTCAAACGTATAGGTTTGTGCTAATATAATGTAGTATTAAAAACTACATGTTATAGAAAAAGAAAAAAGATAATATATTTTTTAATAACAAATGAGAGCAATAGAAAAAGAGAAATGAGGATGTTTTTATGAGCTATAAAATTGTAGTAGACAGTTGTGGAGAATTAAAGCCGGAGCAGAAGAGTGACATTCATTTTGCGTCAGCGTCCTTAGAGCTGGATGTGGACGATTATCATGTAGTGGATGATGAGAGTTTTGACCAGAAGGAATTTTTAAGAAGAGTGAAGGAGAGTCCGAACTGTCCGAAGTCTACCTGCCCATCCCCGGAGCGCTATATGACAGCGTTTGAAGGAGAGGCACAGAACGTCTATGCAGTCACGCTTTCTTCCCGGTTAAGCGGTTCCTATAACAGTGCCGAACTTGGTAAGAAGCTCTATTTAGAAGAAAATGAGAATAAGAATATCCATGTATTTGATTCGAGATCAGCCTCGATCGGAGAGACACTGATCGCTATGAAGATTCAGGAATGTGAGGAAGCAGGTATGGAGTTTCAGGAGGTAGTCAAAGAGGTGGATCAGTATATCGAGACACAGCATACGTTTTTTGTCTTAGAGACTTTAGATACACTTCGTAAAAACGGACGTCTGAGCAATCTGAAAGCACTTGTGGCAGGAGCATTGAACATCAAGCCGGTCATGGGCTCGACACCGGAAGGGGCGATCTGTCAGCTTTCCCAGGCCCGTGGAATGAATAAAGCATTAGAAAAAATGGTGCAGGAGGTTGTGGCAAAGACAAAGAACTGTGAAGAAAAAATCCTTGCGATCGCCCACTGCAATTGCCCGCAAAGAGCCGCACTGGTAAAAGAAAAGTTAGAAAAAGCAGCAAACTTCAAAGATATTTTTGTACTGGATACAGCAGGAGTCAGCTCCCTGTATGCCAATGACGGCGGCGTGATCATTGCCTGCTAACCAGAAATCCGGTGTCAGACAAATTTATTTAGGAGAAAAAACGTGAAAAAGCAACAAAAGAAAAAGCCGGTGAAATACATTATTCTGATCCTGCTCCTTGCAGTCATAGCCGTAGCAGGAGTATGGACGGCTTTTCATATCAAAGAGGGACGAAAAGAGACGACTACGGTCATCAGTAAGACAACCTTAGAAAAAGTATTGGATATCAGTGAGTTATCGACAGGTAAGGCAGTTTATCATGGGATCGCACATGTGTATGATCCGAAAAATGATGAGCGCGTGCTATACCATGTGGCATATGATGCGACGGTAAAAGCAGGCATTGATACCGATAAGATCAAGATCAAAATAGAGAAAGAAGCAAAAAAAGTAACTGTTACCCTGCCGGAGGTTCAGATCCAGGACATCGATGTGGACATGGGAACGTTAGATTATATGTTTGAGAGCAAACGAAGTCAGACAGAAAGTGTGTCCAAAGATGCATATCAGGCAGCCATTGCGGATGTGACCAAAGAATGTAAGGACAATGAGGAGATCAAAGATCTGGCAAAAGAGAATGCAAAAAATGTTGTTAAAGGAGTTCTTGGAACACTGTTAGAACAGCAGGAAGAAGCATATACGTTAGAAGTAAAATAAGGAGAAGGACGGATGAAGAAGCGGATCAGTATTTACATATGTGTCATGATGCTGGCATTTTCCTTTGCGGGATGCACTTCTGAGCAGAGCGAAAAGAAACCGGAGATCGAATTGCAGCAGATCAAATCCATTGGAGAATTTGCGGTATTAGAATGTTATTATCACAATGTCGCAAAATCAGATACTATGAAAAAGGTGTTGTGGTGGAATACGGACAGGCGGCTCTGGATAGAGTATACAGGAATCGTAAAAGCAGGCGTTGATATAGATAAAATCGATATGAAAGTGGATGGAAATACACTTACCATATCCCTTCCAAAGGCGGAGATCTTAAGTTGCAAGGTCGATAAAGATTCTCTGACCGAGGATTCCTATGTCGTAGAAAAACATGGGTTAGGAGCCGGAAAGATCACGGCAGACATACAGACCAAGACGATCAGGACGGCACAGGAGAACCTGAAAAAAGCAGCCAAAGAAGATAACGAGCTGCTTTCACAGGCAGAAGAGAGAGCTAAGAACCTGATCACGGATTATGTCAACCGGATGGGAGAGGCAACCGGCGAAACCTACGAGATAAAATGGAAGTAAGCTCTTAAGAGTATTTTAATAAATCATCAAGTCCTACCGGGCCTGCAAGCACTTCTCTTGCGACAAAGAGAGTACGGTCCGGTTTGGTGGAGAGTGTCCATTTCACTAAAGACAATTCCCGATGAACCAATTCGATACAGGTAATGCAGCGGGGATGTACACAGCTTCCGGTATTAAAGTACAGGCTGTCTTTAGAACCTAATACGGGACGGTGGGTATGCCCGGTGATCAGGATTTTTTTGTGGAGTTTGGTCCATTCCTGCAGTCTTTGTTCGGTTTTGTTTTTCACCTTATAATTTTTAGCAGCACTTGTCGGGTCGAGTACGCCGAATTGTTCTAACGGTTTCCAGAGATAACGCACCAGAAAACAGGAGAGCCACCAGAGCGTGGAATTAAAAAAATCTGCCTGGTGTCCGTGTGTCAGATACAGTTCCTGTCCGGTGACACAGTCTTTCAAACGAAGACCCTCGTGAAAGCAACAGTCCGAAAACGGATGAAAATCCTTCTTGGCAATATCGTGATTTCCAAACAGCATGAACAGGCGTTGCTCTTCATAAAAGAGAGAAAGCAGCCAGAAGACATTGCTGTGAATCTTTTGAATGGCGGAAAAACTTCTGTTTTCCCACAACTCATCCCCATCCCCCAGTTCAATATAACAAAAAGAATGTTGATAATAGTAATTTAAAGCAGCAAAATAGAGATGCTGGTTTTTTAAAAAATTGTCATTAGAAGTACCGATGCCGCGGTGGCAGTCACTAAAGAGGACATACCGCCCGTTCTCCGAAAGTGGGAGAACAGGGGCATCGGAAAAGGCATGGTCAATACGAGATAGATACCTCATAGCTGCCTCCGGATCTTACGATTACTTTTATGAAGCTGAAGTGTCTTATGAAAAGCAAAAGGAAGACTTTCACAGAGAAACAATATGCGGTCTAAGGCAGTGTCAAATGGTCTGGTATACCACAGAAACAGACGGCATAAGAGGCGGTTCTGCCACTGGATCCATCTGCGGTAGCATTTTTGCAGGCAGGAAAAAGAACAGTTTTTGCAGTCTGAAAACGTAAAGCAGATCTTCAGACCACAGATACAGACATCATAACCTTCTTTTTCAAGGGCATCCCGGAAAGCATATGCCATACAAAGGTCTGGAAAAGTAATGGAGGTCTCCATCGTCAAATCCTCCGGATCAGAAAAGACACCCGGACAAAAAGCAGTCAGCCACCAGTGGATACCGGAAAGTGCAGCCACGGTCGTATCGTTTTGTTTTAAGACAAGGGACATCGGAAGAAGCTCCTCATCCGATACGGCATGGAACAGTTCCGCGGAACGCTCTGCCGGTCTTAAAATGCGGTCAGAACAATAGACGCCGATTTCGCAGCCGGTGTGAAGTCCGTACTGACCTTTCCAGAACTCGATGAGCCAGGTGCGGCCGTCATAGTCAAAATAGACCGGGAGAGCATTAAAGACCATATGAAAATGTGAAGCACTCTTATCATAGAGGGCAGCGTATCCAAAGCGTCTCTGCCATGCTTCTAAGGAAGAAGAAAAGAAATCGCCTTTTGGAATATAGGTATACCCAAAAGGAAACACAAGGTTTTCTATGATCTGCAGTTTTTGCGGACAGCTCATCTTACAGATTTTTTCAGCCTTTGCCTTTCTGAAAAGCAGACTCAGGACAAAAAGCAGCACACAGAGCAGAAGAATCATACCAATATACAAATACATATGAAAATCCTTAAAAGTTTTTTATATCATATGCAGGGCGTTGTATGTCGGGAACAGAATGTGGTATGCTTGAAAAAAAACAGGAAGGAAGATTTTTTATGTATATAGGAAATCATTTGTCCTCGGCAAAAGGTTATGAGGCAATGGGAAAGCAGGCAGTCCGATTAGGCGGTGAAACCTTTGCATTTTTTACCAGAAATCCAAGAGGTGGAAAGGCAAAAGAGATTAAGCCTGAGGATGTGGAAAAATTTTTAGAAATTGCAAAAGAGCAGCACTTTGGAAAGATCGTGGCACACGCACCCTATACGATGAATGCCTGTGCAGCCAAAGAAGACATTCGGGAACTGGCACATACGATGTTTACCGATGATTTAAAGCGCATGGAGTATACACCGGGAAACTATTACAATTTTCATCCGGGTTCCCATGTCGGACAGGGAACGGAGACAGGAATCACATTGATCGCAGAACTGCTCAATCAGGTGTTACATCCGGAGCAGACGACGACCGTCTTATTAGAGACCATGGCAGGCAAAGGAAGTGAAGTCGGAAGAAACTTTGAGGAATTACAGGCAATTATAGAACGGGTGGATTTAAAGGAAAAGATCGGAGTCTGTCTCGATACCTGCCATGTCTGGGATGCCGGTTACGATATCGTGGAACATCTCGATGAAGTGTTAAAGGAATTTGACCGTATCATCGGATTAGAGAGATTAAAAGCCATACATTTAAATGACAGTATGAATCCGTTAGGAAGCCACAAGGACCGTCATGCAAGATTAGGAGAAGGGCAGATCGGACCAGAAGCATTGCAGAGGATCGTATGTCATGAAAAGCTGCAGGGACTTCCGTTCATCTTAGAGACACCGAATGACGATGAGGGCTATGCGGCAGAGATTGCAATAGTAAAATCCTGGCGGGAAGGTCTGAAATAACAGTCTGCAATAGAAATCTGAAAGAAAAGTCTAAAACAGTGCAGAAACACTAAACTATTGAAAGAAATGTACGATATATAATATAAGAAAGTAGCATAAGTGGGCGGAGCCGGCTTAGCAGGAACAATCAAAACGCAGCAAAACCACGGAGGGATGGATATGAGTACAATTAACAGTGTAACAGCAGCGGCGTATACAACAACAGCTTATGAGAGCAAAGCAGCTGCAAAAAAAGAGAATACAGAGGCAACGACAGAAAAATCCTATGGCAAAGATGTAGGAGTAGTCTATGAGAAAAGTTCAAAGACCGTAGAAAATGCAGGAACTTATAAAAAGACAAGCGGAAAGACAAATACCGCACTGATCGAAAAGATGAAAGCAGATACAGCAAACAGAACCAACCAGCTTCGCAGCATGGTAGAGCAGATGATGACGAAGCAGGGCAAGAAGATCGGACAGGCAGACGATATCTGGTCATTCTTAGCAAGCGGTAAATATAATGTATCTCCTGAGGTAAGAGCCCAGGCACAAAAAGATATTGCAGACGATGGTTACTGGGGCGTAGAGCAGACATCTGACCGTATCGTGGAATTTGCAAAAGCATTATCCGGCGGTGATTCAGAAAAAGCAGACGAAATGATCGCAGCATTCAAAAAAGGTTTTGATCAGGCAACCAAAGCATGGGGCAAATCCTTACCGGATATCTCCGGCAGAACCTATGATGCTGTTATGAAAAAATTCGATGCATGGAAAAACGGTACAGAGACAGCTAAGACAGAAACAGAAGAATAATGATCAAAATTTATCATCAAAGACATCCTAACAGGGAGGTCAGATGACAGGAAAGCGGAGTAATCTCTTACGGAAAAGGCGAAGGGATTCTCCGCTTTTTTTACTCTACAGATTAGGGTGTCAAAAGGCGGTTTCAGGTTTTTGTATTGACAATTGCACAAAACCGAGTCTGTTTTGTGCAAGTTGCAAACTACTAAGTTGTGAGCCGCCTTTTGACACCCGGATCTCGGCAGGAAATGTCACTTGACATTTTTAAAATATCACGTTAGAGTATATTGTATACAAAGTGCAGGAGAAAAACATGGATGAGTTAAATTTAAAAGCATTGGCAAAAATTAATATTGGACTTGACGTATTGAGAAAGCGTGAGGACGGATATCACGAGGTTCGCATGATCATGCAGACGATCCACTTATTTGACCGTCTTCATATCAAAAAGACAAAAGAGCCGGGGATTCAGATTTCTTCGAATCTGTATTACCTTCCGGTCAATGAGAACAATTTAATTCATAAGGCGGCAGCTCTTTTGATGGATGAGTTTTCAATCACAGAGGGTGTAGAGTTCCGTTTAGAGAAGCATATTCCGGTTGCGGCAGGCATGGCAGGAGGCAGTACCGATGCGGCAGCAGCATTATATGGAATGAACCAGATGTTTGATTTAGGTCTTAATATGGAGCAGTTGAAGGAACGTGGTGTAAAGATCGGAGCAGACGTGCCATATTGTCTGATGCGTGGAACCGCTTTAGCAGAGGGAATCGGAGAGAAGTTAACAGCACTTCCGCCGATGCCAAAATGTCCGGTTTTAGTAGCGAAGCCATCGGTTGCGGTTTCTACAAAATTCGTATATGAGAATCTGCACTTAGAGAATGATCCGCCACATCCTGATATTGACCGTTTATTAGAAGATATCCGTAAGAAAGATTTACAGAGTACCGCACAGGATATGGGAAATATCTTAGAGACGGTAACCGTTGCACATTATCCTGAGATTGCAAGTTTAAAGGAAATTATGAAAGAACATGGAGCACTCAACGCACTGATGAGCGGCAGCGGTCCGACGGTATTTGGACTGTTTGAAGATGAAAAAACAGCAAAGAGAGCGTATCGTGCAGTAAAAGAGAGCGGGCTGGCAAAGCAGCTCTATTTGACAACGATTTATAACAACAGAAAGTAGAGGGATTTATGACAGACAATTTAAAATTAAATGTGGATGCATATCTGCCACTGCGTGATGTAGTATTTCATACACTGCGGGAGGCGATCCTGAAAGGAGAGTTAAAACCGGGGGAGCGTTTGATGGAATTGCAGCTTGCATCCAAATTAGGAGTGTCGAGAACACCGATCCGTGAAGCAATCCGAATGTTAGAGCAGGAAGGGTTAGCAGTGACGATCCCGCGCAGGGGTGCGGAAGTAGCACGGATGACCGAAAAAGACATGAAAGATGTTTTGCAGATCCGTGAGGTATTAGATGAATTAGCGGTCCGTCTTGCCTGTGATAATATCACAAAAGAGGAGATCAAAGAGTTAGAAAAGCAGATGCTGCAGTTTGAAAACAGCACGAAGCAGGGAGACATCAAAAAAATCGCAGAAGCCGACGTGGCATTCCATGATACGATTTACCATGCGGCAGGCAATGCAAAGTTAGTAACGATGTTAGATAATATGCGTGAGCAGATCTACCGGTATCGAGTGGAATATCTAAAAGATGAACATGCATATCCGACACTGATACAGGAGCATCGAAAGATACTGGAGTTATTAGAAAAACACGAAAAAGAAAAAGTCATCGAAGTCATGAAAGTACATGTGGAAAAACAGGCAAAAGTAGTGAAACAGATCATCCGCGATCAGGAATAGGCGGGAAATCAGATAAGAATCATCCGTTATGGTATAAAATGGCTGGAATATGAAGATATTAAAAGAGATAAGTGCAGCTTATCTCTTTTTTGCTTGATAGGATTAGGGTGTCAAAAGACGGTTTCCAGTTTTTTGATTGGCAACTTGCACAAAGCCGAGTCCATTTTCTCCCAAAGTCACAAAAGCAGTCCCAGTTTTGTGCAAGTTGCCAGCCACTAAGTTGTGAGCCGCCTTTTGACACCCTAATCTTTATAGGAAACACCGTTATAGGATTCGGAGGAATTACCATGAATATGGATGAACGGAATAAAAAATACCGTCCTGATATAGAGAAGCATCCGGTAACCGGAAATCTGCAAAAGGACAGTGCGGTGCTGTTTGATCTCTTTGAAGGATGCAGTGATCTAAAATATAATGAGATCCATTTAGGAACGGAGCATAATATTTCCTGTATCGTAGCCTTTATCGAAACAACGGTGGAAAATATGCTGTTAGATGAGACCGTACTTGGAAAAATGCTCACTATGTTATGCACGATGAAAAAAGAGGAGGTCTATACCTCTTTGGAACAGAACAGCTTTGGCGTGTCCGACATGGCCTATTTTGAGACAATAGAGGATGCCATCAATGGGATGTTATCCGGTGCGGCATTGCTTTTGATCGATGGATTTGCACGGGCGATCAAGGTTTCGGATAAAGGTTATCCGGGAATAGGAGTGTCAGAGACCGATTCGGAAAAAGTTGCCCGTGGTTCGAACGAAGGTTTTGCGAATTCCATAAAAACAAATACTGCACTGATCCGAAAAAGGATCCGTTCGCCACAGCTAAAAGTCAAGGAGAAAAAAGCGGGAGTCAGAAGCAATACGAATATCAGTCTGCTCTACATGGAGGGGATCGCACCGGACATTGTGTTAGCAGAGATTGAAAAGCGGTTAGAGGGATTTGAGATTGACGGCGTGATGGACAGCGGAGTGATCGAACAGCTTTCAGAGGAACGGTGGCTGTCGCCGTTTCCACAGTTCCAGACAACCTTGCGGCCGGATCGTGCGGCGATGTGTCTGTTAGAAGGAAGAGTGATCCTGCTCTGTGACAATTCTCCGGTGGCATTGATCCTGCCTACGGATTACAACTCATTTATTCAGACCAGTGATGACTATTACAACCGGTTTGAAATTGCCTCTTTAGGACGGATCATCCGTTATCTGGCATCTTTTTTTGCAATGACACTGCCGGGACTGTATCTGGCGGTGACCAATTTCCATACGCAGATCTTGCCAACTACGTTGATCTTATCCTTTGCGGCGGCAAGACAGGGCGTACCGTTTCCTTCCGTGGTAGAAGTGATCCTGATGGAACTGTCTTTTGAGCTGTTGCGGGAGGCGGGCATCCGTCTGCCGGGAGCAATGGGAAATACGATCGGGATCGTAGGTGGATTGATCATCGGACAGGCAGCAGTGGAAGCGAATATTGTAAGCCCGGTCGTGGTGATCGTCATTGCCTTTACGGCACTCTGTTCCTTTGCAATACCAAACGAGGAATTTGCCGCAGCCTTCCGTATTCTCAAATTCTTTTTTATCGGAATGTGTGCGTGGTTAGGCTTCTTTGGATTTTTGATAGCACTTCTTGCTATATTTTTACATTTGGCAAGTCTGAAAAGTTTTGGTATTCCGTATCTGATGCCATTTGCGGGAGCAGATCTGACTAATTATCAGGATGAGCGGGATTCCCTGCTTCGGGTGCCGCTATTTTATCTGAAGAAAAGACCGATTTTTGCGAGCAGACGGAATAAGACGCGTCTGCGCTGGAAGGAGTAAGATGTTTGCAGACAATGGAAAAATATCATTACGTCAGATAAAGCGGCTGCTCATTTTTAATATCTTTGGCATGGCATCCCTGCTGCTGCCGGATATCCTTGCAGGAAGGAGTGGGGTGGACGGAGCAGTTGCGATCCTGTGTGGCATATTTTGCACGTTTTTACTGCTGTGGCTTCTGGGCGGTAATTTTAAGCAGATGCGGGGAGATTATTTTTCCTATTTAAAAGAAGTATTTGGGGAAAAAGGAACGGAATTTTGTGAAATCTTTTATTTCTTTTACAGTATCAGTATCGCGGGTTTTGCAGCATATACGATCTGCCATCTGATCTTAAAAAATCTGTTGCAGCAGGAATCCTTTGAGGTTCTTTTGCTCCTGCTCCTTTTACTGGGAGCATATGGGATTTACGGAGGGATTGAAAGCCGCGGAAGAGTCTATGAGATCATATACTGGACGCTGGCGGTCCTGCTGCTGATCATGCTGGCATTTTCTGTAGGAAGTGTGGATACGGATAAGTGGATGCCGTTTTTGTATGACAGTGGAATGGATTTTTTAGGCAGTACCTATCTGGTATTTGGAATCTTTTCCTGGATCATTTTTTTGCTGTTTTTAAGACCTCACTGTGCAGAACCGGAAAAATTGGGAAATACGGCGGCAAGGGCAGTCCTTGTGACCGGTGGACTGCTTTTTTTCATCTATCTGCTTCTGATGGGGATTTTTGGAACAAAGGCACTGGCGGGAACGCAGTTCTCAGTTGTGGCACTTATGAGCATGGTAGAATTGCCGGGTGGATTTTTAGAGCGGTTAGACGTATTGATGGTGGGGATATGGTTCTTTGCGCTGTATGCTTTGATGGATCATATGATCTTTCACAGTGTGAATATTTTTATGCATACATTTTCTTTAAAAAATAAAAAATATCCGTCCATTCTGATCTTAATTCTGGTCTATGCCATTGCAAGAGGATGTTGGGAGTCCCTGTTCTTTTTACAGCTTTTAAAACAGTTGTTTTATCTTGCAGCAGTCCCAATTTCTATTGGGATTTCGATTCTGGCATACATTCTGGTAAAGCGCAAAAGGAGGAAAGAGCATGCATAAAAAAAGAAAAATGTTTTTCATGCTTATGGTCTTATCCCTGCTGCTTTGCGGCTGTGGCGACCATGAACTGGAGAACCGCAGTTTTCCGTTAGCGGTCGGTTTAGAAAGTGAGAAACAGGGATGCCGCGTGGTCTTTAACTTTCCGGTGCTTTCGGAGGTTGCAAATGAAAATGCCGACGGCAGTTATACGGCAGTAGATTCTAAAAAGGGCAGGGATTTTTTTACTATACAGAAAAATTACGAAAAAAACAGCTCTAAGAGTATCGACTTTTCTCATAACAAAGCACTGATCTTAAGTGAAGAATTTTTAAAGGACGAAGAAAAACTGCAGAAGTTCTTAGAATATGCAAAGACGCAGGAACTGATGGCAAGGAACACTTATCTGTTTGTGACTGACCTGAAAATGGAACATTTATTTGGACTGGATCAGAACTTAGAAAAGCCGTTGGGAACTTATTTAGAGGAGCTTTTAGAGAGTGATGAGGACTATAAGGATAAGCGGATCATGACACTTGGACGGCTCTATGACGAGCGGCAGAATCAGATGGAAACACTGTATATTCCGGTTTTGGGAGAAAAAGATAAAGAGCCGGAGGTGACAGGATTTTATGTGTTAAGAAATGGAAAAGCAAAAGAGAGAGTGTCATCGGAACTTGCCATGGAAAGTATGCTGTTACAGGGAAAACTCAAAGGATTTTCCTATCAGGATGCAGCAGGCTGTGAGTGGAGGATCACAAAGATCCATCCGTCTTATGAGTTTGAAAAAAATATAGAGCATCCGATCATAAAGATACATCTTGCCTGTACGGCTTCTTTGGAAAATGCAACCTTAACAGACTGGAAGCATGAAGAGACATTAGAACAAACGCTAGAAGAGGAATTGCAGAACCGGTTAAATACGGATGCAAAAGCGGCATTGGAAAAAGGGATTGACATCAGCAACAGTTATAAAAAACTTGGAAATTCCTATCGGAAAGGCTATGTCCATTATGAAGAACGAAGAGAGGAATATGAGAAAAATCTTCAGATCAAAGTGGAGACAGAGGTATCGGTGGTAAATTTAAAATAAAACAGGTTTAGGATTTCTTTTTTTCGGGAAAGATGTATCTGACAAACAGATCCGGGGTCAAAAGACAGTGATCGGACAGGATCCCTGTGATAAGAGTCAGAAAGAAGGAATAATAATGAATAAAAACTGGAAAAAAGGAATCTTTTTCCTGCTATTATTTTTAGCAGTGATGCCGATGATACATATGTATAGAGAACAGAGAATGCAAAAGGAGATCGCAGAGAAAATTTTGCGTTTTCATGTGATCGCTAACAGTGACAGCAGAGAAGATCAGGAATTGAAATTAAAAGTCCGTGATGCAGTCGGGCTTTATATGAAAGATCAGATGAAAGAAGTCACGAACCGAAAAGAAGCAGAAGAGACAGCGAATGCCAATTTAAAAAAGATAGAAAAAGTGGCTGAAGATGTCATAGCCAAAGAAGGAAGATCATATACTGTCAATGCTTTTATCGGACCGGTGGATTTTCCAGTCAAAACCTATGGAGCATATTCTTTCCCGGCAGGAACTTATGAAGCGGTCGAAGTGGTTATCGGAGAAGGAGCCGGAAAAAACTGGTGGTGTGTGATGTATCCGAATATGTGCTTTCAGGGGAGCATGTATGAGGTGATCGATGAGAAAGCCGAAACATCTTTGCAGGAAGTGTTGACACAGGAAGAATATGACTCTATTATAGAGGACAGCGACTATAAGATACAGTTTAAATATTTGTCATTTTTCAATCATTATCTGTAATGCTTATGTTTGCTGACTTGAATATTTTATGGAAAACAGTTAAAATGAAAAGAGTAGAAAGATTTTGAGAGGAATAGAACATGACGGAACATTGTGACTTGAACCATGCTCCGATTGGCGTGTTTGATTCCGGTGTCGGCGGTCTGACGGTGGCACGGGAGATCATGCGTCAGATACCGGATGAGAGAATTGTATATTTTGGAGATACAGCACGCGTACCGTATGGAAGTAAGTCACCGAATACCATTATCCGATATTCCAGACAGATCATCCGTTTTTTACGGACAAAAAATGTCAAGGCGATCGTAGTTGCCTGCAATACGGCGAGTGCATTTGCATTAGAGACGATCAAACCGGAGTTAGATATTCCGATTATCGGTGTTGTAAAGCCGGGGGCGAAGGTTGCGGCGCGGACAACACAAAATGGAAAGATCGGAGTCATCGGAACAGAGGGTACGATCCGCAGTGAGATTTATACAAAAACCATACATAGAGAAAATAAGGATGCACAGGTTATGGGCAGGGCATGCCCTTTATTCGTTCCTTTAGTAGAAGAGGGATGGATCAAAGACCCGGTAACCGTTGCCGTGGCAGAACGTTATCTGCAGCCGTTTAAGGAGTCAGATATTGATACACTGATCCTAGGTTGTACCCATTATCCGCTGCTGCGTTCAACCGTAAGGGAGATCATGGGAGAAGGCGTGAATCTGGTCAATCCGGCTTATGAGACAGCCGTGGAATTACGACGGCTTTTATCCGAGCAGGGAATTGCAAATGATGGAAAAACAAAGGATGGGGAGGAAAAATACCAGTTCTATGTCAGCGATGCGGCAGAGAAGTTTATGCAGTTTGCCAATTCTATTCTGCCATATGACATTGAGCAGACACAGCTCATTCCGATAGAGGAGTATTGATATGACAAAAGACGTAATTGTAACCATCAGCGGATTACAGTTCGCACAGGAGACAGAAACAGAGCCGGTCGAGATCGTAACAGCCGGAAGTTATTATAAGAAAAACGGAAAACACTATATCATCTATGATGAAGTCATGGAGGGATTTGAGGGAAGCACGAAAAATATCATCAAGCTGACCGAGGATTCTTTGGATGTCACGAAAAAAGGTGTGACGAATGTCCATATGGTGTTTGAAGAAAATAAGAAAAATATCACTTATTACAATACGCCGTTTGGAAACCTGTTTATCGGCATTGATGCGGAAAAAATACAGGTAGAGGAGTCAGAAGAGAATATTAACGTAAACGTGGCATACGCGTTAGAAGCCAATTATGAGCATTTAGCAGATTGCCGGATACAGATGAATATTAAATCGAAAGATGCAAGGGATTTTAAACTACAGGCATAGGAGGAACAGATATGAAAGTACGCAAAGCGATTATACCGGCAGCAGGATTAGGAACACGTTTTTTGCCGGCAACCAAGGCACAGCCAAAAGAGATGCTTCCCATCGTGGATAAGCCGACCATCCAGTATATTATTGAAGAGGCAGTAGCATCCGGTATTGAAGATATTATCATTATCTCAGGAAGAGGCAAGCAGACCATTGAGAACCATTTTGACCGCTCTATCGAGTTAGAGATGGAATTAGAAAAGACCGGAAAGAAAGACTATTTAAAAATGGTACGCGAGATCGCAGATATGGCAAATGTACATTATATCCGCCAGAAACAGCCAAGAGGACTTGGACATGCCGTATTAGTAGCAAAACAGTTTATTGGAGATGAACCGTTTGCTGTATTGCTCGGAGATGATATTGTAGTATCGAAAACACCATGCTTAGGTCAGATGATCGAGCAGTTTGAGGAATGTCAGTCGAGTATTTTAGGTGTTCAGACCGTGCCGGAAGAGGTTGTAAATAAATATGGAATTATTGATGGAGAGCGGGTTTCAGACCGTATGTACCGCGTACATGATATGGTAGAAAAACCGGATCCTGAACATGCACCTTCCCATGTTGCAGTATTAGGACGTTACATTATCACACCGGAGATCTTCCCATTATTAGAGACACAGGGTGCAGGAAAAGGTGGAGAGATCCAGCTTACCGATGCATTAAAACGTCTTGCAAAACAGCAGGAAGTCTATGCATATGACTTTAAGGGACATCGTTATGATGTGGGAAGCAAGATCGGATTCTTACAGGCAAATATTGAATTTGCACTTCGTAATCCGGAAGTTTCCGGAGAACTGAAAGAGTATTTAGACCAGCTTCATGGAAATATGGATGCAATGTTAGATTACGAGTAAAGAGAAACAGATAAAAAAGGAGCTACCACACTGCTGATTTCAATCAGCTGGTGTGGTAGCTCCTTTTTAGCATGTCCTATTTTTTGAAGAATTTCTTTTTCTTCTTCTCATCTTTATTTTCGATTGGACCGCGGAGTCCTTTTACCTCGGTAATATAAAGACCACTGACCACTGCTTTGACTTCTTTTTTCACAGGAATACTGTCATAGATAGAAGCATCACAGATCAATGTCATAACTTTTGGACCAATTTTTGCCTTTACGATAGGCAGTTTGGAACGACGAAGCATTTTTGGAGACTGTTCAATGACAACTGCCGGAAGACCGGAATCCTTCAATCTCATCTTTTTCTTGTCTATGATCAACATTGATACTGTCTGTGCAGTAGCGGCTAACTGTTCATTCTGCTCTTCCTGTCTCTTCTGTGCTTTCTTTCCTACGAAATACAGTGCGATGACGGCAGCTAACATAGCCACGGCGATAACAATTAGTACAACTGTTAATGGGCTCACGATATAGACCTCCTTATCATCAGACTTGATTTTCATTGTATCATTGATTTATAGAAAAAGCAATATGTGAAATCTTTATTAATTTATCGGAAAGAATCTTTTCAATCCCCACAAAGTGTGGTATCGTAAATACTTGTGAAGTTCTAAAATATCGTAAGGAAAGGTAGAGACTATGAGAAAAAAAATGATAGCACTTTTTCTGTGCATTTCTACAGTGGCGGCTTTATCCGGATGTGGTAGCAGCAAAAGCAGTACAAGTACAGGAAATGCGGACAGTGCAGAAAAACTGGTAAAACTTGGGGATTATAAGAATATTGAAGTGGAAGTAGATAAGAGCTATGAAATCTCTGATAACAGTGTACAGGAGACCATTGAGAATTATTTCTTAACTGCCCCGATCTATACGGAAAATAAGGAAAAAGACACCGTTGCAGATGGTGATGTTGCAAATATTGATTATGAAGGAACCAAAGACGGAGAGGCTTTTGACGGTGGTTCCGCAAAAGGTTACAATTTAAAGATCGGTTCCGGTACATTTATTGACGGATTTGAGTCCGGTCTGATCGGTAAAAAAGTCGGTGAAACCGTAGATCTGAACCTGACATTCCCGGAAGATTACGGCAGTGAGGACTTAGCAGGAAAAGATGTTGTCTTTAAAGTAACGATCAACTCCATTCAGGATGAGAGTTATCCGACTTATGATACATTGACCGATGAATATGTCAAAGACAATTACAACGATTATTACGGAGTATCTACAGTTGAAGAGTTAAAGAAATATGTATCCGATTCTTTAGAGAACAATAACAATTCAGCAGTAGGAGATGCTTTAACGGATAAGTTAAAAGAGAACAGTAAGATCAGTGATATTCCGGATTCTCTGACCAAAGAGCGTACCAAAGAATTAAAGAGCTATTATAAAGGAATGGCAAAATATCAGGATCAGGAATTTGCAGATTTCTTACAGAACACCTATGGAATGTCAGAAGAAGATTTTGACAAGCAGATCAAAGAACTGATGCCGGACTATATCAAGAGCGATTTAGTATGGGAAGCAGTTGCTGCAAAAGAAGGGATCAAAGCCAGCGGTGAGGATTATGACAAATTCGTAGACAAGATGATGAGTACCCTGAAATTTGATAAAAAGGATGATTTGTTTGACATCTATCCGGAAACTATGGTAAAACGTATGTATATTGAGCAGGAAGCCAAAGATAAATTGATCAAACAGGCAAAAGTAAAATATGTAGAGACTACTTCCGAGGACACTACAGAACAGACACAGTCTGATGGAAGTGAAGATACAGGTAATACAGACAATACTTCTGAAAATGCAGAAGTAAAGGATACCATTGATACAACGACAGGAAAGTAAGAAATAGAACAGAGGGATTAGAGATGGAATTGGTAAATATACGCGAATTATATCGGAACCAGGAAGAATATCTGGATAAGACAGTGACGATCGGCGGCTGGGTGCGAAGCATCCGAAGCTCTAAGAATTTTGGGTTTATTGTTGTAAATGACGGAACTTTTTTTGAGCCATTACAGATCGTATATGCAGATGGCTTAGAGAATTTTGCAGAGGTAGAAAAATTAAATGTCGGTGCGGCAATCATCGTTACCGGAAAATTAGTAGCGACCCCACAGGCAAAACAGCCATTTGAGATCCAGGCAGAGGAGGTTGCCATTGAAGGTCAGTCTTCACCGGATTACCCACTGCAGAAAAAACGCCACAGTTTTGAGTATTTAAGAACAATTTCTCATCTGCGAGCAAGAACCAATACGTTTGAGGCAGTTTTCCGTGTACGTTCTTTAACTGCATATGCGATCCATAAGTTTTTCCAGGAGAGAGACTTTGTATATGTTCACACTCCATTGATCACGGGAAGTGACTGTGAAGGTGCAGGCGAGATGTTTAAAGTTACCACATTGGATTTAGACAATGTGCCGACAAACGAGGACGGTACCGTAGATTATACAAAGGATTTCTTTAATAAGCCGACCAATTTGACGGTAAGCGGACAGTTGAACGGTGAGACGTATGCGATGGCATTTAAAAACATCTATACATTCGGACCGACTTTCCGTGCAGAGAACTCCAACACGACCCGTCATGCAGCAGAGTTCTGGATGATCGAGCCGGAGATCGCATTTGCAGATTTAAAGGATGATATGATCTTAGCAGAGAGCATGTTAAAATATGTGATCCGTTATGTGTTAGAGCATGCACCGGAAGAGATGAATTTCTTCAACAGTTTTGTGGATAAGGGACTGTTAGACCGCCTGAACCATGTGTTAAATTCTGATTTTGGACATGTGACCTATACAGAGGCGATCGAGATTTTAGAGAAGAACAACGACAAGTTTGAATATAAGGTATCCTGGGGCTGTGACTTACAGACAGAGCATGAGCGTTATCTGACAGAGGAAGTGTTCAAACGTCCGGTCTTTGTAACCGATTATCCGAAGGAGATCAAAGCATTCTATATGAAGTTAAACGAGGATGGCAAGACAGTGGCAGCAATGGACTGCTTAGTACCTGGCATTGGTGAGATCATCGGTGGAAGCCAGAGAGAAGATGATTACGACAAACTGCTTGCACGGATCAAAGAGCTTGGTTTAAACGAAGAAGACTACGGATTCTATTTAGATCTGCGTAAATACGGAAGCACCCGTCATGCAGGATTCGGCCTTGGATTTGAACGTTGTGTCATGTACCTGACCGGAATGGGTAATATCCGTGACGTCATTCCGTTCCCAAGAACTGTTAATAATTGTGAGTTGTAAAAAATAGAAATAGGATCTTTAGGAGAAGATATCTGCTGCAGGGCAGGTATCTTCTTTTTGGTTTTTCATATAATCAAATTCCTGCATCCGGTCGATACATATGATATAGATAGAAACATGAGAAAGCATATCATAAAAAATATTACAAAGAACACGACAGTTCAAAAACACAGACAAGGATGTGATCATATGAAGATCGGTGAAGCAAGAAAGACTTATTCCGCACCACTGCGTGAATTTTGGGAAGAGAAAAAGTCTTTAGCAAAACAGAAAAAAGCATTAGATGAAAAAATAAAGGCAACCCCAAGTGGAAAAGAGGCATTTGCCAAAGAAGCGGTAACCTTAGACCTGTCATATCGTGCTGTTTCAGAAAAATATGAAGAGTACAGCAAGACCATGGAACAGATCATGGCACAGCATACAGCACTATTTAATGCAGAGGTTTCTAAGCAGCAGGGTGAAGCCATGGAAGAATATTCAGAGGATATGATAAAGATCATGGAAGTGGCACGAAGGATCATGAAGGGTGCAAAAGTACCAGCCTCCGATGAGAAAAAACTGATGGAATACAGCATGGAACTGTATATGGCAGCGAAGAATATGGCAGTGTTGAATGAAAATAAGAAGAAAGAAGAGTATGATTCCCTTTGGGATGATGAGAAAAAAGAGGAAAATCCGGATCCGGATGAAGTGGCAAACGATGCAGAATACGGAGGTGGCACCCCGGAGATCATGGAGGTATCCGATGTTGTTGCTTCGGCAACAGAGGGAGCAGAGGGATAACCGAAAAGAATTTCTCACAATATTTTATAAGAAAAACAAAACTTACTACATGGATTGATTAGCCACGCTAATAAAACCAATAATAAAATACTATTGGCTTTTTTAGCGTTTTTTTTGTACAATAAGGACAGTGACATAAAACCGCGATCGTGCGGAAGATACAGTGATACAGAATTAGGATATTCAGGAGGAAAAAAGATGGATTACAAGAATGCCGGTGTAGATATTGAAGCAGGTTACAGATCAGTGGAATTGATGAAAAAACATGTGCAGGAGACCATGAGAAAAGAAGTGTTGACAAATCTTGGCGGTTTCTCCGGTGCGTTTTCAATGGAAGCATTTAAAAATATGGAAAAACCAACTTTAGTATCAGGGACAGATGGAGTTGGAACAAAATTAAAGCTGGCGTTTATCATGGACAAGCATGACAGTGTAGGAATTGACTGTGTGGCAATGTGTGTCAATGACATCGCATGTGCCGGTGGTGAACCACTGTTTTTCCTTGATTATATTGCATGTGGAAAGAATTATCCGGAAAAGATCGCATCGATCGTAAGCGGTGTGGCAGAAGGATGCAAGCAGTCAAATGCGGCATTGATCGGTGGCGAGACCGCAGAGATGCCTGGCTTTTATCCGGAAGATGAGTATGATCTAGCAGGATTTGCAGTAGGAATCGTAGATGAAAAAGATATTATTACAGGTAAAGATGTCAAAGCGGGTGATGTATTGATCGGAATGGCATCCTCTGGTGTACACTCCAATGGATTTTCACTGGTACGCAAGGTGTTCTCCATGGATAAAAAGACCTTAGATACCTATCATGAGGAGTTAGGAACGACGCTTGGTGAAGCATTGATCGCTCCGACAAAAATTTATGTCAAAGCACTTCGCAGCATCAAGGATGCAGGCGTGCGCATCAAAGCATGCAGCCATATCACAGGTGGCGGTTTTTATGAGAATATTCCAAGAATGTTACCGGAAGGAAAACGTGCAGTTGTAGAAAAGAACAGCTACGAAGTTCCGGCAATCTTTAAAATGCTCGCAAGAGAAGGAGAGATTGCAGAGCAGATGATGTACAATACATATAATATGGGACTTGGCATGATCTTAGCAGTGGACCCGGCAGACGTAGATAAGACCATGGAAGCAGTTAAAGCAGCAGGAGAGACTCCGTATGTCGTAGGAAAAATCGAGGACGGAGAAAAAGGAGTTACTTTATGCTAAAAATAGCGGTACTGGTGTCTGGAGGAGGAACAAATCTTCAGGCGATCATAGATAAAATAGCAGAAGGCGTGATCACCAATACTGAGATCGCAGTGGTCATCAGCAATAATAAAAACGCTTACGCATTAGAGAGAGCGAAACAGGCAGGCATTGAGGCAGTCTGTGTTTCTCCGAAAGATTACGAAAACCGTGAGCAGTTCAATCAGGAATTTTTAAAAACATTAGACAGCTATCAGGTGGATTTAGTGGTACTAGCAGGCTTTTTAGTAGTCATCCCGCCTGCAATGATACAAAAATATGAGAACCGTATCATCAATATCCATCCATCTTTGATCCCGTCTTTTTGCGGAACCGGTTATTATGGTTTAAAGGTGCATGAGGGTGCGTTAGCAAGAGGAGTCAAAGTCACCGGAGCAACCGTGCATTTTGTGGATGAAGGAACCGATACCGGCCCGATCATCCTGCAAAAAGCAGTAGAGGTTCAAAACGGAGACACACCGGAAATCCTGCAGCGGCGTGTGATGGAACAGGCAGAATGGGAGATTTTACCGCGGGCGATCCATTTGATCGCAAACGGAAAAGTAACTGTAAAAGACAAAAAAGCAGTTGTAGAAGAATAGATACAGGAGGAAACAACATGAAGGTATTGATCGTAGGAAGTGGCGGACGTGAACATGCAATCGCATATTCCTGTGCAAAAAGCGCAAGAGTTGATAAGATCTATTGTGCTCCGGGCAATGCCGGAATCGGTCAGATTGCAGAATGTGTACCGATCGGAGCAATGGAATTTGAAAAATTAGCAGCATTTGCAAAAGAGAAAGAGATAGATTTTACCATTATCGGAATGGATGATCCGTTAGTCGGCGGAGTGGTAGATGTATTTGAAGCAGAGGGATTAAAAGTCTTTGGTCCTCGTAAAAATGCAGCTATCTTAGAAGGCAGCAAGGCTTTTTCAAAAGACCTGATGAAAAAATACAATATCCCGACAGCAGGATATGAGAACTTTGACGATGCAGACAAAGCACTGGCTTATTTAGAGACCGCAAAAATGCCGATCGTATTAAAGGCAGACGGATTAGCCCTGGGAAAAGGAGTGTTGATCTGCAATACCTTAGAAGAGGCAAAAGCCGGAGTCAAAGAGATCATGTTAGATAAGAAATTCGGTGATGCCGGAAATCATATGGTTATTGAGGAGTTTATGACAGGACGTGAGGTTTCCGTACTTTCCTTTGTGGATGGAAAGACCATCAAGATCATGTCTTCTGCACAGGATCACAAGCGTGCACAGGATGGAGACAAAGGACTCAACACCGGAGGAATGGGAACATTTTCACCAAGTCCGTTCTATACCAAAGAAGTGGATGAATTTTGTAAAAAATATGTTTATCAGGCAACCGTGGATGCCATGGCGGCAGAGGGAAGGCCATTTGTCGGAGTTATTTTCTTCGGACTGATGCTGACAGAGGACGGACCAAAGGTGTTAGAATATAATGCACGTTTTGGTGACCCGGAGGCACAGGTAGTACTGCCTCGCATGAAAAATGACATCATTGATGTGATGGAGGCATGTGTGGATGGCAGACTTGATGAGATCGATCTGCAGTTTGAAGATAATGCGGCAGTCTGTGTGGTATTAGCTTCTGACGGTTATCCGGTATCTTATGAAAAAGGAAAAGAGATCTCCGGTTTAGAACGATTTGAAAAAGAAGAAGGATACTACTGTTTCCATGCCGGAACTGCATGGAAAGACGGAAAGATCGTAACCAACGGCGGACGTGTCTTAGGTGTAACCGCAAAAGGTGCAGACTTAAAAGAAGCACGCGCAAATGCATATAAAGCAACGGAATGGGTAGAATTTTCCAATAAATATATGCGTCATGACATTGGAAAGGCAATTGACGAAGCATAGGGATGTGATCTGGATATGAAACGAGGAATCATTTTTGACATGGACGGAACGCTTTGGGATGCGTCCGAAGAAGTGGCACATTCCTGGCAGGAAGCCATCCAAGCATCGACGATCACGGATAAGGTTCTGACAAAGGAAGACTTTATGCGTGTTATGGGAAAGCCGATGGATGAGCTGATCGAGGTACTGTTCCCGGAGCTTTCGAAAGCGGAACAGAACGAGCTTTTAGAAGACTGCTGTAAAGTGGAAAATGCCTATTTACAGGAAAAGGGAGCGAAGCTGTATCCGGGCATTGAACAGATGCTTGCCGATCTGAAAAAAGAATATTTTTTAGCAATTGTAAGTAACTGTCAGTGTGGTTATATCGAAGCCTTTTTAGAGCATTATGGATTTGGAAAGTACATCGATGACATACAGTGTTTTGGCATGAATGAGGTTCCAAAAGGAGAGAATATCCATCTTGTGGCAGAGAGAAACCGTTTAGAGGATGCGGTCTATGTCGGAGACATCCAGGGAGATTATGATGCGAGTAAGGCGGCGGGAGTAAAGTTTATCCACGCTGCGTACGGCTTTGGCGAAATAGAAGACGAAGTGCCGCGGATCGAAAAGCCTTTGGAATTAAAAGAAGTTATACAAAAAATCTGGTCATAGTGATCAGGCAAAAGTCCCCATATATCAGAAACAGAAATCTGGTATATGGGGACTTTTTTATTTTGATATAACCAAGTCCGTTTTTTTGGACACCTTATATCATAAAATAATCTCAAGACGAAGGGGAGAACAAAAGAACGCAGACGAAAGGAGATGTTTTTTATGAAAGGATATGTTGTATCAGACGGTTACATGGGATATGTGAATGGAAAATATATGTTATTTGCAGATGAGGAAGATTATCGCGATTATATCGAAGATTAACAGGAGAGAAGCCATGAAAAAATATGAGATCATTGCGGTGGATTTTGATGGAACGCTGTGCAGCGATTGTTATCCGGACATCGGAAAGCCCAATCTGCCATTGATAGAACTGTTAAAGGCATTAAAAAGAGAGGGCTGCCGGATCGTTCTCTGGACCTGCCGGTGTGGCAGGGAATTAGAGCAGGCAGTACAGTGGTGTGAAGAGTTCGGACTGGAATTTGACAAAGTCAACCGGAATACAGATGAGATTTTAGAAAAATACGGAAGCGATTCGAGAAAGATTTACGCAGACGTATACATTGATGATAAGGCATGCTTTCCGTGGGAAGTCATGGCATACAAAAAGGAGGAATAAGAGATGACAGCAGGGATCATAGATTACAAATATAAAAAAGAAAAACAGGGGGTAGATTTAGAGACACTTTTTGTGACGGCACTTACCGCATTTACAGGAGGGATCGGGATCATTGCAGTGTTTGCGGTATTGACCGGTGCAGATATCTGCCAATGGAGTAAAAAGGGAATGGTTGGTACTTATTTGCTGCTTAGTGCATTGATCTGGGGAATACTGCTTTTTCGGGAGTTTAGGACACAAAAGCGTCACGATATTTAGGTTGACAGAAATCTACATAATTTCCTATAATAAGGATGTTCTAAAATAGAAAAAAATCAGATATGAGATTTTATATGGAGGCATATACTTATGAGTAGGATCAGAAAAAAGAAATGGCTTGGAATAGGACTGGCAGTAGTGATGGGATTGTCTGTTGCGGCATCCGATATGGGAATTATGACCGCTTTTGCAACAGGCAATAAAGCAACTACAACGACGACAGCCAATACAACGGCAAACAATGCAAGATTTACCGTAAACGGAGCAGATTTAGTGGTTACGGAAAATCTGAATCCGAATAAATATCCAAAAGATTTTACAGAGACAAAGGTAGAATGTCAGGGAAGACAGTATAAAGGATTGAAATTCAGCAAAGCAGATATCCAACTGATCTGTCTGTTGAATCAGAAGACAGGAGCAGCGGCATATCATATCTATAACGATGCAGACCAGAGTGTATATCCGTTTATCCGGATTGAAAATGGGAATGATTATATCATTGCAATGCCACAGAGCATGATGGATGGTGCACAGGCTCCGGAGAGCTATGCCGAGACCTCTATGGAATTTGAAAAAGGAACGATACAGGTTTATCAGCAGGACGGTGCAGACACCTGCCTGATCTATGCTATGAACAGTGAAGGTCAAAAGGGATGGTATGAGTATCAGACTACAGATAAGACATATCAGGCATATGAAGTACAGAGTAGTCAGGAAGAGACACCGGCAGATGGAGAAGAGCAGCAGGTAACCGATACTTCTTCGGAGAGTCAGGATAATTCTCAGAGTACACAGTATGAAGAATTAAAGCAGGAAATGAAAAGCATGAAGACAAAATACTGTATGATCATTGCCGTATTGATCATTATCATTGCAGTATTGGTGATTCTTTTGATCAATACCCTGTTAAAAGGACCAAGACACCCAAGAGACGAGTATGACGAAGAAGAGCCGGACGAGGATTTCTTTGATGAGGATTTAGATCAGGAACCGGAGGAAGATTTCTTTGACGAGGATACAGATGAAGAGTCTGACGAATACTATTTTGATGAGGAGCCGGACGAGGAACCGCAAAAGGAATATCCCAAGGCACCAAAGAATGAACCGCAGGAAAAACCGGTAAAGAAAAAATACGAAAGTGATATAGAGATCATAGATTTAAATGACTTATAAAAGAGAGGCATAGTATGCAGAAACCATATACAAAAAAAGCAGAAAAGGTATTAGAGATCGCAAAAAAAGCATCCAGATCCATGCATCACAGCTATATCGGAACAGAGCACCTGTTAATAGGACTCCTGGGCGAAGGAAGCGGAGCAGCAGCGAAGGTTTTAAGTTCTGCCGGTGTAGATGAAGAGCGGATATTAGAATTGATCGAGAACCTGATCGCGCCATCCGGAAACGTGATCACAGCAGATGCAGGAGGCTATTCTCCAAGAACCTTAAGAGTGCTTGAGAACGCAGCAAAAGAGGCAGAGCGTTTTAAAAATGAAAAAGTAGGAACAGAGCATTTGTTAATTGCATTGATCAAAGAAGCCGACTGTGCAGCAGTTCGTCTTTTAAATACCTTAGGAATAAATCTGCAAAGACTCTATGTAGAGACCTTGACGGCAATGGGAGAGGATGTCAGTCTCCATAAGGATGAATTTCAGAATGGAAAATTAGCAAAGAAGAAAAATTTAGAAGCAACACCAACCTTAAACCAGTATTCGAGAGATTTGACACAGCTTGCCAAAGAAGGTGGATTAGATCCGGTGATCGGACGGGAAGAAGAGATGCAGCGTGTCATTCAGATCCTGAGCAGAAGAAGCAAGAACAATCCGTGTCTGATCGGAGAGCCGGGCGTAGGAAAGACAGCGGTAGTAGAAGGTCTTGCACAGAATATCGTATCCGGAATGGTGCCGGACAGTGTATTGAACAAACGTGTGGTAACCTTAGACCTGTCAGGTATGGTTGCCGGTTCTAAATATCGTGGAGAATTTGAAGAACGGATCAAAAAAGTCCTTGCAGAAGTAAAAAAAGCAGGAAATATACTGCTGTTCATCGATGAGCTGCATACCATCATAGGAGCCGGTGGAGCAGAAGGGGCCATAGATGCATCGAATATATTAAAACCGTCGTTAGCAAGAGGCGAGATACAGTTGATCGGAGCAACAACGATCGAAGAGTATCGAAAATATATCGAAAAAGATGCGGCATTAGAACGGCGTTTTCAGCCGGTTACGGTGGAAGAACCGGATGAAGAGCAGGCAGTGGCAATATTAACCGGACTGCGCCCGCAGTATGAAGCACATCATCATGTAAAGATTACCGATGAGGGAATCCGTGCAGCGGTACAGATGTCGGAACGCTACATCAATGACCGGAATCTGCCGGACAAAGCCATTGATCTCATGGATGAGGCGGCTTCCAGAGTACGGCTTGGAAGCTTTAAGACACCAAAACAGATGAAAGAAACAGAGCAGCGTATCCGTGAACTGGATATCATTTTAGAAGAAGCAGTCCGTGGACTTCGTTTAGGAGATGCAAAAGCAGCCCGCGAAGAAAAAGAAGAACTTTTAAAAAGGCATGCAAAGCAGATAAAAAAATATCATAAAGATGCCGAGAAGAAAGAGCCGTTAGTCAACGAAAACGAAATTGCAGAGGTAGTGTCCTCCTGGACAAAAATCCCTGTGAAAAAATTAACGGCAGATGAAAGTGCAAAACTTGCAAAATTAGAGAAAACACTGCACAAAAGAGTTATAGGACAGGAGGAAGCGGTAAGTGCGGTGGCAAAAGCAGTCCGCCGTGGAAGAGTAGGATTAAAAGACCCGAACCGTCCGATCGGTTCGTTCCTGTTTTTAGGACCGACAGGAGTCGGAAAGACCGAGATATCCAAAGCACTGGCAGAAGCAGTTTTTGGAAACGAACAGGCAATGATCCGTGTGGATATGTCCGAATATATGGAAAAGCACAGTGTCTCTAAAATGGTAGGCTCTCCTCCGGGATATGTCGGATATGACGAAGGAGGTCAGCTGAGTGAAAAAGTACGCAGAAACCCATATTCGGTCGTATTGTTTGATGAGATAGAAAAAGCCCATCCGGATGTATTCAATATTTTATTACAGGTCTTAGACGATGGACACATCACGGATGCCCAGGGAAGAAAAGTAGATTTTAAAAATACCATCATTATCATGACCTCCAATGCAGGAGCACAGTCGATCGTTTCGCCAAAACACTTGGGTTTTGGTTCGCAGGATGATGAAAAACAGAATTACGAATATATGAAGCAGGGTGTTATGGAAGAGGTCAGAAGGATCTTCAAGCCGGAATTTTTAAATCGTATTGATGAGACCATTGTATTCCATGCCCTTACGAAAGAAGACATGAAGCAGATCGTTACACTGTTAGCAAAGACATTAGTGGAGCGCTGCAGGACACAGATGGAGATCGAGCTGCATATCCGTGATTCCGTCAAAGCCTATATTGTTGAAACAGCATATGACCCGAAATACGGAGCACGTCCGTTGCGCCGGATGATCCAGAGTAAGATCGAAGATGCACTTGCAGAAGAGATTTTAGCAGGCAGGTTCAAAAGAGGCGACCGGGTAGAGGTCGGACTAAAGAAAAAAGAAATTGTATTTGAAGTGCCAAAAAGCAAAGAAGTACAACCATAATGTTTCAAAAGTAGTATCGTAAAATTTACAAAATTACTAGCCACACAGACTGAAATATTATATAATGATCATATAAGCAGTTCACTTACAGGAGGAGAAGAAAGAAATGGGAGCAATCAGCGAATTGATTCGCACAGAAAAAGACGGAACCATCAGTTTTGGTGATTATACTTTGGATAAAAAGGAAAAGCTGGACAACTTTGAGCATGACGGTGATTTATACAAAGTAAAGACCTTTCATGAGATCACCAAATTAGAACGAAACGGAATGTTTGTATATGAATCTGTACCGGGAACGGCAGTAACCGAGCTTTCTGTGACAGATAACGGAGTCAGTTTTTCAGTAGAAGGACCGGAGGATGCGCAGATTACTCTAGAATTAGAAGAAAATGCAGAATATGAGATATTCATTGACGGCAGCAACATGGGAAAAATGAAGACGAATTTAGGCGGAAAGTTAAGCCTGAGCGTAGAGTTAGATGTAGTCAGCCAGGTAGCTGTCAAAGTGGAAAAATGTTAAAAGAAACGTCAGAAGACCCGAGAATTCGGGTCTTTTTCGTTCTATAGGAAAGGAGTAGTATGGCAAAAGGAAAGACATCCGTATACTTTTGTCAGTCCTGTGGATATGAGTCCTCAAAGTGGATGGGGCAGTGTCCGGGCTGCAAAGAATGGAATACATTTGTAGAAGAAGTCATAGATAAAAAACAGACAGAAAAAGTAAGAAAGCAGGCATCTGCTGCAAAGGTCAGCCACATTTCAGATATTTCCGTGGAAGAGCAGAGCCGTATGGGAACAGGATTTTTAGAACTTGACCGTGTCTTAGGAGGCGGGATCGTTCCGGGTTCCTTAGTTTTAGTTGGAGGAGATCCGGGAATCGGAAAATCCACATTGCTGTTGCAGGTCTGCCGGAATCTTTCGGTGGGCAAAGAAAAAATACTCTATATTTCGGGAGAGGAATCGCTGCAGCAGATAAAATTAAGGGCGGAACGTATGGGAAAATTCGGAACATCTCTTGCAATTCTTTGTGAAACCAATTTAGATATCATTCAGGAAGTCATCCGTCAGGAAAAACCAAAAGTTGTCATCATAGATTCGATACAGACTATGTACAATGAAAATGTATCCTCCGCACCGGGAAGTGTCTCGCAGGTGCGTGAATCCACATCGGTGCTGATGCAGATTGCAAAAGGGATGAATATTTCGATTTTTATCGTCGGTCATGTAACAAAAGAAGGAGTGGTTGCAGGGCCTAGGGTTTTAGAACATATGGTAGATACGGTGCTTTATTTTGAAGGAGACCGGTATGCGGCATATCGGATCTTGCGGGGAGTTAAGAACCGTTTTGGCTCCACAAATGAGATTGGAGTATTTGAAATGCGGGATATCGGTTTAGTAGAGGTGGAGAATCCGTCAGAATATATGCTGAGCGGAAAACCAAAAGGAGCGTCAGGCTCTGTGGTAGCCTGCTCCGTGGAAGGAAGCCGCCCGATCCTTTTAGAGATACAGGCACTGGTCTGTCGGAGTAACCTTGGAATCCCAAGAAGGACAGCAGCCGGTACGGATATCAACAGAGTCAATCTGCTGATGGCAGTATTAGAAAAAAGGCTGGGACTCAGTATGTCGTCCTGTGATGCCTATATCAATATTGCAGGCGGAATCCGTATGAATGAACCGGCAGTAGATTTAGGGATTGTACTTGCCATGATATCTAGTTACAAAGACTGTGCGATACCGGAAGATGTGATCTGTTTTGGTGAAGTGGGCTTGAGCGGTGAAGTCCGTGCGGTCAATATGGCAAAGCAGCGTGTCGCAGAGGCGAAAAAACTGGGATTTTCCACCTGTATTCTTCCAAAAGTGTCGTTAAAAGGACTTGAAGACATGAAAGGAATCCGGTTGATCGGTGTGGAGAATGTGCAGGAAGCAATGAGGAACATCTTACAGTAATCAGAAAGAATTAGAATAAAAACAGGAGAAAAAATATGGACAGACAGGAAATATTAAAAAAAGTGGACCATACACTGTTAGCACAGACAGCAACATGGGAAGAAATAAAAGAAATTTGTGACGACGCGATAAAATATCAGACCGCATCAATATGCATTCCACCGTCCTATGTAAAAGAGGCAAAAGCATATGTACAGGATCAGATGGCAGTCTGTACGGTTATTGGCTTTCCAAATGGATATAATACTACTGCGGTAAAAAAAGCAGAGACAGAGGATGCATTGAAAAATGGTGCGGATGAAATCGATATGGTCATCAACATCGGCTGGGTCAAAGACAAAAAGTTTGCACAGATCGAAGAAGAGATCAGAACGTTAAAAAAAGCATGTGGAACAAAAATTTTAAAAGTCATTATCGAAACATGCCTTCTGACCCAAGAAGAAAAAATACAACTGTGTGAAATCGTTACAGTATCGGGAGCAGACTATATCAAGACTTCTACCGGTTTTTCAACAGCAGGAGCAACACCCGTCGATATAGCGCTTTTTGCAAAGCATGTCGGAAAAAATGTAAAGATCAAGGCAGCAGGAGGAATCTCTTCTTTTGAGGATGCAGAAGAATTTGTCCGCCTTGGGGCAGATCGTCTTGGCACCAGCAGATTAGTAAAGATTCAGAAAGAAAGTTAGAAGTCAACTGATTTTACCGTACCGAAGAAAAAAAGGAGGGTAAGATCATGAAACATCGATATATAAAACAAAAAATAAAAGGGACACTCATATTCCTTATGGCAGTCAGCTTAAGCGCCTGTGGTGTCAAAGAAGAAAAAAACAGGCAGCAGGCAGAGGAGAATTCCGCAGAGGAAAGTATCAGTAAGGACGGAACCTACGAGATCGCCTTTATAAGCGGTGAAGGTGAATTGGATGATGCCGGCTTTCATGAGAGCAGCTGGGAGGGCATCGCAGAGTATGCGGATGAGAACCGGATCACCTATAGCTATTACCGGCCGGCCAATGATACAAGGCAGGCACGGGAGGAAGCGGTGCGCACTGCCGCCAAAAAGGGAGCAAAGATCATTATTTCACAGGGATATCCCTTTGAAGAGGTGATTGCCCATATGCAGAATGAGTATCCGAAAATACAATTTTTAATGTTGGATGCAAAACCGCGTAAAGCAGGACAAAAGGCGGAACTTGCATCCAATGTGCATTGTATTCTGTTTCGGGAAGAAGAAGCGGGATACCTTGCCGGTTATGCAGCCGTTTGCGAAGGCTATACCAGGTTGGGTTTTCTTGGAGGAAAAGAGATCGCACCCGTCCAGCGATATGGAAGTGGCTTTATACAGGGGGCAGAATATGCTGCTATGGAAATGGAACGGGAAATTACATTAAAATATCAGTATACAGACACATTTTTACCATCCGATGAAGTGCAGCAGAAGAGTAAGGAATGGTATGAAGAGGGAGTACAGGTGATCTTTGCCTGTAATGGAGGGGCATCTGTTTCCGTGATGCAGGCAGCAGAAGAACTGGATGGAAAAGTAATTGGAGTAGACACCGATCAGTCAGCGGAATCCATAACCGTTCTGACTTCTGCCGGAAAAAACTTAAAAGGTGCTGTGACAGAAGCATTAGATACACTCTATGAAAACGGAGGGGTATGGTCAGGTAAGCAGGCAGGAAAAACGATCACACTTGGAGCAAAAGAAGAAGGTGTCGGTCTGCCACAGGAAGAAGAAGCGTGGCGTTTTGAAAATTTTACGCAGAGAGATTACCGGAAAATCTATCGTGGACTCAAACGAGAGGAACAGGAGATCTTATCAGGGACTGCAACCATGCCAAAGACGGAGAGAGTGCATCTGGAGCTTCCAGAATAGATGAATTTGTAGAAAAAAGATGAAAAATTGAAAAAAATAGAAAAAAATCAAAAAAGTGCTTGACATATGACGATACATGGTGCTATTATAAAAGTCCACCGCGCAAGAGCGTGGTGCTGAGAAATAAAAAAATAAAAAACCTGTTGACAAACGCAGAAAGCTGTGATAGGATATAGAAGTTGTCGCGTAAGACAGCAGGACAGAGAACCTTGATAACTGAACAGTGAAATAACCTTGAAAGATTCAGAGAGAATAATTCAAAGAACAGCATCGAAAGATGCACCTAAACAGTAAATGGGAACCTTTTGCTAAGAGTAGAAGGGGAACGGATATTCAGCCAGAGGATTCTGGAAGGATAAAAACTTTTATATGAGAGTTTGATCCTGGCTCAGGATGAACGCTGGCGGCGTGCTTAACACATGC